>PVMK01125536.1_pt1 | contig 23807 bp, 19 predicted proteins | sample 1853481 | NCBI WGS metagenome assembly PVMK01 (sample SAMN08533507, study PRJNA380276) | Marine sediment metagenome, whole genome shotgun sequencing project. | reverse complement strand
CACCACGAAATCGAACGGGCCTCCGGGCGTGACGAACGCCGCTGGACTCTCGCCCGTTGCGGTACAGGTGGCCTCCGCGTGGGCTGGCAATATCGTGCTATGGACTACGGGCCTCGCCCACTGGTCAGCTACTACGGTGACACCACCGCCAGCTGCCAATACTTTAATCAACTTCCGCTTGCTTGTGTCTGTCATTTCTTGCCCCTCATGTTAGATTGCCGAAACGGGTCATTGTACATGAGATATCGTAGTATTAAAAAGACGTTTACAGCAGGAGTGGGGAGGCAGGTGGGCTATGTATCAATTTGGCCGCTGTGAGTATATAGGAGACTCACAAAATTTCACAGCCAACGACCGCTTTGGAGGAAATCATTTCTGTTAAGTTGTATTATCAGATCGAAACTAGTCTTTCATACTGCACGGTCAAGTTTTGACATTTACAGTTAAGGAGTATGATTCATTGTACGAAAAGTTTGTCGTCTGCTGATTAACTAATTAGAATCCGGACTGGAAACTTCTACACTACAGAGATTGAGACAAGATTACAGTGGACTTCAAAGATTATTACAAAATTCTCGGTGTGGACCCGGATGCCGATAAAAAGGCCATCAAGACCGCATACCGCAAGCTGGCAAGGAAATATCATCCCGACGTCAGTGAAAAGCATGATGCGGAAACCCGGTTCAAGGAAATAGCAGAGGCCTACAATGCGCTCAAGGACCAGGCAAAACGGGCTGAATATGATGAGATCAGGAAATACGGCCAGCACGGCCAGGAGTTCCGGCCGCCGCCCGGCTGGCAGGCCAGCGGCGGATTCCAGCAGGCGGGTGGCTTTGACCAGGGGGATTATTCGGATTTTTTCGAAACGCTGTTTGGGGCTGCCGGTAGCGCCAGGTCGTCCCGGCAAGCGGGAGGTTTTCGCCAACGCGGCCGGGACATCGAGCTGGAGATGCCGGTAATGCTTGAAGATACCGTAAAGGGATATTCAGACACCATTTCCTACAATATGCCGCACTATGACATTGGTGGTCAGCGTGTGGAGGACATCAGCAAAAAGCTGAAAGTCAAGATTCCGGCAGGCATTTCCGAGGGGGAGACGTTGCGACTGGAAGGTCAGGGTGGGCCTGGTATCGGCAACGGAAGCCCGGGTGACCTTTACCTGAAAATTCGCCTGGTTCCCCATCCGATGTTCGATGTTGAAGGCCACAACCTGACGATAACGGTTCCACTCGCTCCATGGGAGGCGGCCCTGGGTACCACGGTCACCGTACCGACATTGCATGGCAACATCAAGCTCACCATTCCGCCGGATAGCCAATCGGGCAGGCGAATGAGAATTCGCGGTAAGGGGCTGGCTACCCGAACCGGCCGGGGCGACCTGTACGCCATCATCAGGATAGTCATCCCGGAGCTGGGCAACCAGGAAAATTCGAAACTGTGGAGCGAGCTTGCCGAGAAAACCGGATTCAACCCCAGAAGTAGCTGGGAGAATGTATCATGAGAAAAAAAGTCACCGTTTTCATCCGTACCGAGGAACTGGCGCAGATAACCCACACGTCAATCGAGACCATAATCAGCCTGGTCGATTATGGTGTAGTAGAGCCCGCCGGGCAGACACCGGAAAGCTGGGAATTTGACGACGTAATGATCCGGGTTGTCAAAAAGGCGATCAGGATTCAGCATGACTTCGACACTGATATTTCCGGTACTGCGCTCGCCCTCGAACTGCTGTCAGAACTCCACACGGCCCGATTTGAAAATCAGCAGTTGAGGCGTCGGCTGCAGCGGTTCTGTGACGAGGATAGCGACAAACCATGAGGTTGCGGGGCCGGATTCCTGGCTACCAGTCGAGTTCTTCGACTCCAAGATAACGATAGATACCGGACATGACTGCATCACGGCGAAACGGCAGCGTCGCCAGGGCGTCGGTGCGGCCCGCAAGTGTATCCCCGGAAAGTTTATGGATGGCCTGCTCTATGAAGCGGTAGTCTCTTGCCATCCACAGGGTGACTCGAGCCGTGGTCGCGATATCGCCAGCGTCAAGTTGTTGCGGATCCCAGTCCAGCTGGATCCTGTGCAGGCGGTTGCCGCTGGTGAGCCTGGCCGACAGTCCGGTTTTGGTATTGACCAGGCCGCTGGAAATCGACGCACTATTTCCCGATACCCGGAGCACCGGATTCAGGAATCCCGTGTTCCAGGCGATCTCCCCACTCGATAGCCGGATAAGACGGATGATGGTATTCCCGACCACACTGCCGTCAAAGGTGAGGTCAAGATCCAGGCGCAGTGCTCCAGGATCGATGCAATTCAGGCCCAGTTGCCATGACGTCCCGTCCCGTGCCGTTAATGATAGTGCACAGTCCACCTCCAGCAATTCGATGAGATCGTTTTTCCCTTCGGACAGGGCCAGCAGCTTTGCATCCAGCCTTCTGTCGTCCGCCGGGATCAGGGCGCTGGACTGCTGTTCCACCAGGCCCCTGAGGAAGGGTTTACCGGGCTGCAGCCAGAGGTCCCTGGGTTCTCGTGGAGTCAGTGGGTCTAATGAGGGGTCATCGGGCAGTAGATCAAACGGGTTGACATCAGGAATATCTGCCGTGGGAATAAGCAGCCCATCGGGCCAGAGTTTTGCCCATTGCCCTGCCACCGCTTGCTCAACGCTGGACCAGGCCGGGTCCCTGGCGTTGAAGCCAAGTTCACCACTCAGCCGGTACTGCAGCATGGCATTGAGAAACCCGGCCCGGCAGCGTACCCCGCTCTGGGTTGCAGCAAGATCGCTGCCGCAGCCCTGTTGCCAGATCAACTGTGTCACTGCCAGGTAGTTGGCATAGTTGGTGGACAGGTCCATGATAGCTGCGTCAAATCCAATGGCATCCAGCATGCTGGCGTACTTTTCCGGGCGGGCACCAGCAATAGCGGATGCCACGCCGGCATTGAAGTTGCTTTCATCCCAGGGGGATTTTGCGAAAATGGGGCCGCCATTCTGGTGGCAGCTTATACAGGTGGGCCGGGATGTATACTCCACAGTGGCCTCCTCGCCGGCGTCGTAGTTATGGACAACCTGGAACTCAAAGCGGCCGGCATTCTCGTTGTAACTGATAACTTCGAGTTGCCGTGCCTTTTCCTGGTAGGCAATGAACAAACGGTTCTGCACGGCGAAACCCGCCTGGTTTCCGGAAACCCGACTTTCGCCATTAAGGGATATGAGATGCCGCGGATAGCGAAAATAATCCGGCGATGCAGCGGCCCGCTGGAGCGAACGGCCTATGGGGATCATTACATGGGACACCGCTTTTCCTTCCTGGTTTGTCACGGCGCTTTCGAGATGGCTTATCAGGGACTCGAACGGGAAAGGAATCTGGTATTCGACACCAGCGTCAACGGCACGGGTGAACAACCGGTCAAAAAGGGAGCGGCCCACCGGCGGCACGTCCGGGCCAGGTTGATCCGGGTGGGTGACCCAGGTCGCACCGGTCTGTGGCGAGACCACGCCAGCCTGTGAGACCAGCGCAGGATAAACCTGCAATATCATTGCCACCAGGAGGCAGATTGTTGTACGGGCGATCACGGCTACCAGTATAGCAACTCCAGTGACAAGTGGAATATAGTGGCACCCCGGGAGCAATCCGGAACCGGGGTTTCCTTGAACCCTCCAGTGTGGGCTAAAATACGGCCCTACCGCCATGTCAGACACGCTACCAGAAATTCGCACCCTGCTCGAGCAGTCCGGCCATGATTTTGAGGTATGGGACTGTGACCCGGAGATGGCAGATACCGCGAAATTCTGTGAACATTACCGTGTTCCACCCGGAAATTCGGCCAATACTATCCTGGTCAGGTCAAAAACCGGTGAGCGTAAGTATGCGGCCTGTGTGCTCCTTGCCACTCACAGGCTGGATGCCAACCACACTGTACGGAAAAAACTGGCGACGCGAAAAGTTTCATTCGCTTCAGCGGATGAAACCCGGGAGATGACCGGGATGGAAATAGGCGGGGTAACGCCGCTGGCACTGCCCGCTGAATTACCCGTATGGATTGATGAAGAGGTAATGCAGTGTCAGTACATCATTCTCGGAGGCGGCAATCGAACATCCAAAATCAAGGTCAGTCCCATGATACTTTCCCGGATTTCCAGTGCCGAGGTCGTTAGCGGACTGGCTAACCGTACCAACACTCAATAGTCTTTGTCTGGACCCACGCTGGAATTTCTGAAGAAATTCTCCAGGTGGCCTGGGCCACAAGTACCGATCCTGGCATTCTCGTGCATTGTTATCCGGCGAGCCAGTATTCACGTCTATTTCCTGATGGAATAAATCAGGTCAACTCCGTGGATAGTGCCGGACTCGGCTTCCAGGGAGAGCTTGTCGGTGAGCTGGTAATTGAGCTGGAAGGCACTGCTATCAGAAAACAGGTCCCTGGCATAGGATATATAGAGGTTGGGGGAAAGGTGCTTGCCGAGCAACAGCGAGGTTGATTCCAAGCCGTCTTGATCGCCCAGGGAGACCGTGTCAAACCCCAGGGTTGTGCCGATTTCCTCGATCACCGAAGACTGGCGGTTAAGCCCGAGGGCAATGGCCGCACTGGCAAGGCCCACGCCTTCTCCCTGGCCAAGGTCCTGAATCCTGCGGCCGGTAATCAGGAAAGCCAGCTTGTTCGCTTCGGTCATTTCGGGGCTGGAGGTCAATGTCGTGGAGGGGCTATCTGCCTTGCCTGAAATTTCCATGACTACTTCGGTGTTGTTTTCGCTTCTTTCAATCCGGACATCAAGCAAGGGATCGTCCAGGGGGCCGGAGAAGATTATGTTTCCCCGGCTGATTTCCAGAGTCTGGCCGAGGGCACTGTATATGGCATTTTCCATTGACAGCACCCCATTTCCAACCGGCGCTTTTTTCTCCTGCAGGTGGATGCTCAGCCCTCCGGACAGGTCTGCATCGAGGCCATAGCCATTGAAATGGGCCCGCTTTCCTATGTCCACATCAATATTGCCGAGGACGTTGAGTATTTCGGTTAACGGCGGCTGTTCTGTACTGTTAACGATTACTTCGTCTTCAGAGACGACGGCCACACCGACGGGGAGTTGTTGCAGGGTTACATTGAGGTCGGGAATCAGCACCTTGCCATTGATATTGATAATTCCCGGGGCTCCCGAGAGTTCAAGGTCCGGGCTGACCGTTGCCTGGATTGCCAATGTGTTCATGACCGGGAAGTTTTCGCCACGGATGTCAAACTGGTACTGGATGCCCTCCGGATTACCTGTTTCAAGGCTGCCATCCACCTCCAGGTAACCATCCCCGGCTTCGAGGTGGCCATCGATATCGAGGCGTGACAGATCGCCGGCTGTAACCACCACGCTGGTATCTTCGTATTCGATGCCGAGTTCGGGAATTGTAATCGCCAGGGAGTCGATCCGGCCTGTACCGGTGATATCAGGGTTGTTGAATGGTCCACGAAAATTGAATTCGATGGCGGCGGACCCTTCCCTGATTTCCACGCCGCTTATATAGGGATTGAGGAATCCAAGTTCCGGAACTTCCAGGGTAACGGTCCCGTCGAGGATTTCTGCCGAATCAAACTCCTCAATTGCGCGTATCCTGAGGTCGGCGCTGCCCTGACCCCTGTTACTCTCAAGGGACAGTTTGACAGTAGTTTCCCCAGCCACTGACAGGGTGCCGTCAAACCTGTGAATTTCAAGTGATTCATCGATGCCGCTGTCTCCAGAGGGAACCAGCAGCAAGTCCACAGCGGCAAGTTCTGCGTCTCCTTTCCAGGCACCATCCGCTCCAGTGTTCAGTTTTGCGGAAGCATTGAGGACGCCATCGACGCCAAAACCCTGTGTGATATATTGCTCGATAAAGCCGAGGTCTAAATTTGTAATTTTTGCCTGCATGGCCCGGGACTCGCCCTGGACACTGTTATAGTCAAGGCACAGTAACTGATTGTCCTGACCCAGGCAGAGGTTTTCAAGCTGCTGTCGGGCTGCACCCACAACCACTGTCATCTCCCGTGTCGACCGCCAGTCTCCCAGGAGCGTGTTACCCAGCACCAGCCTGTGAACTTTTCCCACCCACTCGGTGGCATCCGGGTGGTAGCCGCCGCTGGCCTGAAGAGAAACAGTTCCATGAGGAGAACGGGCTTCCGCTTCAATTCCATGATCCGGCTGGGTGCCGGTAACTTTAACTGATACCGAATCAAAACTTTCCTCTGCAACTTTGACCTGGTCGATGTTCATAGTGACGTCAACCGCCTGGTTACCTGCACTTTCCATAACCACTTCTATGGATGCGTTGATTACCTGCAGGCTGTCCAGATAGCCCAGCTTCGCAGACCCAAGACGGGCATTAACGGTAAGGTTTTCCAGACTACCCGAAATGTCCACAGATCCCGCCAGGTCCCCACTGATTGTTTCCGCCACCTGTCCGAGTGACGGAGCCTGGATAGTGGCGGCCAGATTTATAGAATCTGAAATTTCACCGTCAACACTAATATGATTGTCACCCAGGTCGATGTTGATGTCTTCCAGGTATATGCTGTCAAGGTCTGTAATAACATGGCCGGATCCCTGCACCGGGAAGCCTCGAAGCTGGCCCGAGAGATGGGAAATGTCGAGATCCAGTTTGTTCCCGGCAAGTTGTCCATCATTCTCATCCCGGGCATAGTAGAGATGTGCTTCAACATCAAGGTTACCTGGATAGCCAGGCAAAAACATGCCCGGATCCAGTCCCCGGCCGGCGAGATCGAGCGTAACCTCAAGCGGGCCTTCAAAGTTGACAGACCCGGTGGCGTCCAGCTGCATGTCCTGGTGGCGCAAGGTGAATGGTTCCAGCAATGCTGTTGTTGGAGTCAACTTTACATTTGCGAACAGCTTGATATCCTGGGCCTGCTCCGAATCCAGCGTGGATTCAAGAACAATACCAAGCTGGTCCAGCGAGCCATTGGCATCAAGGGTACCGTCCCGTATCACCAGCTCACGGTCAGGGGCTATCTGGATTTTAATTTCTTCCCAGCTGTTACTGGCGTCGATGTAGGGATTGCTGACATTTTCCAGAAAACCAAGGATCCGGATTCGGGAATTTACCCGGTAAGGTCGGGTAAGCACATGCACAAGCTCAACGGAATCTATGTCCCCCTGTAACGTTGCTTCTCCCGAAAACGCCATGCTGTCCGCTGTCCTGTAGCGCCAGCTGGCTTTGCCGTCCAGGGCATAAGGCTGCCGTAAATCTGTATTGAATTCCATTTCCAGATTAAATGTACTGGAGCCCGGATTGAAGACCATGTTCTGCAGTACCGCCTGCAGCTTGCCGTCCCTGGGCCCCCGCCCGGAAACGAACGTCTTCAACAGTGTGAGTAGTGTTGGCCTGTCCAATGACGATGCTGCCCAGGGCTGCCCTGCGAATATCAAAGTCAATGGGCAGATCAATACTATCCAGTATGGATAGTGTGGTCGCTGTCTCCAGTTCCTGCTTGTCGCAGTTGTCGAGGATATCAACCTCGATACGGTTTGCTGTAAAAAAGCTGACATAGGCCATATTGTCCAGTAACTGCGCCGGATCCCAGCGAAGATCAGCTTTGCTGATGCGGGTCTCCAGCTGGCAGTCGCTGAATCGGATGCGCTCTATGGCGAGGGGGGAGAGCAGATTACCGGATACCCCGGTGATTTCCACTCGATCTTCGATTGCAGGAACCACGGATTGCAGCAGCCAGCGGGTTCCGGATTCGCTCGCGACCACCCACGCCAAAATTCCTGTAGTAACAATAATGACTGCAACGGCAGTACCCAGACCCCTTACCAGCCACTTTTTCACAGGTCTGGCCCCAGGGTAAAGTGCACACGATACGAGTCATCTGCATCGGGATCATCTATGGGAAAACCGAAATCGAGACGAATCGGGCCGATGGGTGATTGCCAGCGTATCCCGAAACCGGCACCTGTCTTGACATCAATTTCTTCGTCGCTGAATGCATTGCCGGCGTCGACAAATGCGGCCAAAGTCCACGATTCCCTGAATTCGTAGTCCAGCTCAACACTGGCCACAAGCAAACTTTCCCCCCCAATCACATCACCGTTATCGTCCTCCGGACCGAGGGTTTCGTATTTATAACCACGAATACTACTGTCGCCACCGGCAAAGAATCTCAGGCTGGTGGGTAACTGGTCGAAATCATCAACCAGGGTATGGCCCAAATTCAGTCTGCCGAGGAAGCGCAGCTTGTCTCCGAGGGCGTGAATATATTTTCCGTTTGCCTCGATCTGGGCCATGTTGATATCCGAGACGATATTCTCGCTGGCTCCGGTGATTTTCAGGTTCAGGCGGTAACCGTCTGTAATACGCAGGGGTGATTCCGTGTGGATTTTTGAATAGCTGAGGATGGGTCTCAGCAACGCGATCCGATCCTCGGTGTCCCCCACATCAAAATCGTCGATAGAGTACTGCAGGCCCATTGTCCTGAGCCAGCCATTGGGCCTCTGGCTGGTACGGGCCAGGCCGAGTTTAAATGAATCACTGTCGTAAGTATCAGTATCGGTTGTTAATGCTTCGGCGACGATTTCATGGTAATCGGTTTGCGCATTGCTGCTCGGGATACGGTAGGAGAATTGCAGCGCGGAGCGCACCGGGGAAAGTCCCAGGGTTGATTTGTGGGAATGGCCACGCTGGTTTGCCAGCTTGTCCTGGTAATAGAATTTCACCCGTGGACCGGTATCCGTTGCTACGCCAACCCCTGCAGAGTAGCTGATGGACTGCCCCGTTTGCGCCTTGATTCGAACCGCCACCTCGCCGTCTGCACGATCTTCCCGCATCGGCGACACATCAATTTTGACGAAATAGCCGGTTGAAGACAGCGCCTGGAAGCTGGAAACCAGGTTGGCATCGTCGAATGGTTCACCTTCGATTACAGACAGGTACTTTTGGAACAGCTTTTCGTTGAGGGCATCCTGTTCGATCACGATATCGCCGATCCGATACCGTACCCCGGATTGAAAATGCAGGGTGATGGCTGCGGTGTTTGCCTGGGGGTCGACCTCAAGGGTGGTGCGGGTGAACTGTCCGTCAAAGTAACCGAGCCGGGACGACTGCAAAAGAATTCGTTTTTTCAGTGTTTCATATATCTCATGGGACAGGCCGTCGCCGATTGCCGGGCTGTGTTTTTCAACATCCGCCATGAATGTCCGGTTACTGGCAGCATCGCCGAGAATCTGGATATCCAGTTGATGGACCAGGGTGCGGGCGCCGGCGTCGACCTGCAGGGTGACGGACTTGCACTCCTGCTGTTGCTGGATTTCGTAAATGGCATCCGCATGATAGTAGCCGTATGCACGAGCGGTCCGTTTTATAGCTTGTACCTGGCTGTCCAGCGCCGTCTTGATCATGGTACGGCTGCTCTCACAGGGAATCCGTATGGGTTGCAGCAGGATACTGGCTGCTTCTACCAGCTGCGCACTGTCGCCGCTTGCCTTAATCTCTACGAATTCTGTTTTGGGGGCGCTTTGGTGATCTGTGGAGTCGCTGTCTGTAGTCTCGTGTTCAGTGCCATGGGCCAACATGTGACAGACCAGCAATAACACGCCGGCCAGGTTCGAGACTAGCCGGGGCGGTCTGGATATTTTGGGAATCCGATAGAGAGTCACCGAAACTTTTCCTGGGATTGTCATCAAAGCACTGTTGCTGGTTGATGCTGGTTACGGCGAATTTGCCAACCAGTTTTGGAAGAATTATACCTTGGGAACGGTCGATATAGATCGGCGCGACCATACTGGAGTACAGATCAGTATTAACGTGAAATGACAGGTCATCAACATTAAGATTTTCCTGGCCATGCCTGTAGCCGAATATATCTATATAATCGCCCGGCAATATGCAGTGGTACCAAACAGGCCATTGCAACTACCCCGGTTTCAACCCTGGCCAGGGCGCTGGCGCCCACCCCAGGGATTGCCCGGCCATTGGTACGGTCCGGTAACAGCAAATGATACTTTCGAATAATGTGAAGTGAACGGTGATATGAGCAGTAAAATGACCACAAAGCAGAACCTGAATGGTCCCGGCCAGATTGTGTACGGGAACCTGCACCCGATAGTGCCAATGAGCACCAAGCGCAGGGAATGGTCCCCTTACATTGACCGCTATATTGACCGCACCATAAGCTTTGGCGTATACGCCAACCGCATGTATGCCATGTCATTCGGCGAAGATTCATCATCACATTACTGGAAACTTCGCAATGGAGTCATGCTCTACGACGTTCCGGAGAAACCCCTGGAAATCAAGGGCCCGGATACGGTGAAATTTCTGGAAAGAGTATTCTGCCGCACTGTGGCAGACCTCGGGCTGTGGCGTGGCCGATACGTTATTGCATGCAACAGGGACGGCGGTATTCTCATGGATGGCGTGCTCTTTCGCCTTGCAGAAAATCAATTCTGTTATGTCTTGGCGGATGGAGAATTTGTTCCGTGGCTGAATGCGCTGGCCGTTGATATGGATGTTGCAATCACTGACCCGGGGTCCAGGGTAATCCAGGTCCAGGGCCCGCATTCCCCCGGGGTGATGGCTGCTGCCACTGGTCAACCCTTGCCCGAAGAGTTCAGGTACTTTCATGCCGGCAAGTACGATATTGGCGGCCAGCAGCTGCTTGTGTCGCGGACCGGCTGGACCGGCGAAGTGGGCTACGAAATATACAGCAACCGTGAAATTGATCACTATGCACTATGGGATCACCTGTTCTCCTGCGGTGAGCGGTTTGGCATGGAACTGGGCAGTGCGGTATCCATGGGCACCCGGCGTGTGGAAGCAGGCATCCTCGACAACATTACCGATATCGACCAGGGCCTGACACCGTTTGGTGCTGGCCTGGGCGCTTTCGTCGATTTCTCCAACACCGGGTTTGTCGGCCATTCAGCGCTGCAAGGGGCCGACCGAAGCTGCCTGCTGTACGGGCTTGTATGCGAAACCTGCACCCCGCTTATTGACATGAAAGTGCTGGATCGTGAACAGGTGACTGGCTGGATAACCGTAGGCGACTGGTCACCTACCCTTGGCACCGGGATCGGATTTGTGCGTTTCCATGGACCCCGGAAGGCAGGCGATAGCTGGCTTGGCCAGTCAGTTTCCCTGCAGGCGCAGGATGGAACCTTGCACCAGGCGACTATTGTTGAACTGCCGTTTTTCGATCACGAGAAAAGACTGCCCCGGGGTTTGCCCCTGGTGCCGTAACGATAGTTTCAGTGCCGGTCCGGGTTAGCGGCACCAGCTCTACTGCAGGTTATCTCTCAATACCCGGATGTGCTCGGGACCGGTACCGCAGCAACCACCGACAATTTGCACGCCGTGGTTATCAATCCAGTTGCGTATACTGGGCAGGTAGTCATCGGGAGAAACCACCTCGTCGAATACCCAGTCTGGCGGATCGAAATGCCCGGTCTCGGCGTAAGCCATCCTGGGACCACTCCAGTGCTTTTCCAGCACTGACAGCGCGCGGTCCATACTTCCTACCTGGGTGTGCATTATGCCCGCCGCCTGACCGCCCAGGGTAACCAGCGGTTCCAGCATGGTGTCGAAATCATGGGTGGTGTCAATGTGGTCGGTGTTTTTCCAGCGCAGGCTTTTAACATCTCCCTCGTCATCGTCCACCATGGTGCTGTAGCCCACCCATACCGGCAGTCCGGTGGAGAGTGCAGCCTGGATGACGATTCTGGCATTATCGTAGTCCCGCATCATTTCACAAACAATCAAGTCAACACCCGCTTCAGCCAGCACCTCAGCCTGCTCCCTGTAGCTTGCCTCGGCATGTTTATCGACGACTGCCTCGTAACTGCGAGTCAACGGCGGCATACTGGACATTGATCCGGCAATCCACACCTCGCCGGAGGCCGCATTATCCCTGGCTTCCTTTGCCAGCTGCACGGATTTGAAGTTGAGAATCTTGGCCTCGTGGCCGAGCATGATGCTTTCCAGTACATGCCTGGCAGTGGAGTAGGTATTGGCTGTGATGACTTCCGAGCCCGCCCGTATGTAGTCTTCATGAACCTGGAGAACTTCGTCCGGGTTGGTCTTGGTGGTCAGACCGCTCCACACATTGGGGATCCAGTGGAACCCCGCGTTTCTGAATTTCGGTGCTGACACCGCCATCCATGAGAATGACTCTTGCTGTTTTCGAGACGCTCGGTAATGGTTGTCATATGCCCGGTAAAAATAGAGGGAAATTTCATCGAGAAATTTAGCCTATTGGCCATAGAAAAGCAAAACCCCAGGATTGCCGGAATGCGCCAGGGGTTACAATGCAGCTCCCCATCTCAAGGCTATTAACCTGTGTACGGGAAAATCACCTGCACTCACTGCGCTGAAGAATTCGTGATGCGAGAGTATTCACCCGGCCATGTCGGCCTGGACGTTTATCGCTGCGACCACTGTGCCTGCTCGGCGGCGAAGAACAAGGCCAGTGTTCCGCCCGGATACCACAAGGGCCATGTATCCATCGAGGAATACATGGAATCCCTGCGAATGCGGCGGCCGATTTCGAAAAGGGGCGGACTACCTCTGTCCATACTGTCGCTCGACAATCGATGTCAGCAGCCTGCGCAAGCCTGACATCGAAATCACCAAACGGGATTCCAGCCAGTTTTATGTGGAGGGTTTTAACCGAACGATCAACTGGAGGAGAGGCCGGTAGCGAACTACAAAGATGACATCAGTCAGGGGACAACCGGGACAGTATCATTCTCTAGTCATTCCCTAACCAGTCATCCATCCTGCTAATCCAGCCGTGTAATCGGTCATCCGGGCGCAACAGCTCAATTTCGCTGACCTGGCGTGACCACCGGAAAACGCTGTGCAATGTAAAATCCGCATAAGTTGGGGAGTCTCCGCCCAGGAACGGATGCTCCTTGACAGCCTGTCTTGCCGGATGCAGGCTAATCTGGAAATCAGGCAGGCCGGCGTCCCTGGTCAGGTGAAGCGATTCCAGGGACTGGCCAAATCGTGACTCCTCCTTGTCGCGATAGCGAGCCTGGTCCTTCGGGTGAAAACTGTCATGTATATCTTTCACAATAATCCGGTTCACCGCCCCCATAATACTGGCATCTACCCAACGGGTAATAAAACACACCAGCGGGAATCCCTGGACTCCCCCGAACAACAGATTATCCGGATCATGATTTTCGGCCAGATGAGTTGCAATTGCCCAGCTGTCACCAATTTCACGATCGCCATCCACGAGTACCGGGACAGTTTTATGGGTCTCGGAAAACTTCTGGACAACTTGCGCGTAACCCAAAAGCTCTGTCTCATAAGGTAGTGACAGCAGGTGCAGGGCTTCATGTATGCGGCTGCCATAGGGGCTCGCCGATACCCCGGCGGCATTACTCATATCATAAAGGTAGAGCGTCATTTCAGTTCCCGGTACAAGCCAATCAAGCATTTAGCATGCTATAAATGGCCCGTTAAGGCAAGCAACAGGCTCTGAACCGAGAAAAACCATAGCGTGCCTGATCCGCTGGTTCATGCAGGTAATACGACATGACCGAAATAATTGGAGTCAGAGCAAAATTTTGAGTAAGGTAGTATGGATTTTACTCTCACTCCAATACCGAAATATCGCCATGAACTGTTGCTCCGGGACTGACCGGTTTTTCTCCTTCTTCGCAAAATCCTATGCGAGGCGCCTGGAAAAGAAGGGCTTTGAAACATCCCAGGAGGAGTTGTTCCGAGTCACTTGACGAAATCGGTTTTGACAACCAATCAGTGCTGGAAATCGGATGCGGCACGGGGTTTTTTCACCAGACGATGGTTCAGTCAGGAGCCTCGAAAGCCACGGGCATCGACATTTCAAAGAAAATGATTGACTACGCGCAATCCCTGGCCAGTAAAAAAGGTCTCGCTGAGAAAACAGCGTATTCAACCGGTGATTTTGTTGAGACTCAAGATCAATATGGTGACCACGACGTGATGCTTCTTGACAAGGTGATCTGCTGCTACCCCGATTCGGAAACCTTGATAAAACTTTCCACGGAGAAATGCCGAAAGAGTTATGCTTTAACTTATCCGCGCGATTCGTGGATTCCACGCCTTTCGTTCGGCGTGATTCGCTTTTTCCTGGCCCTGGCGAGATCCGGATTCAAACCGAAAATTTACCCGGTCTCCTGGGTGCGGGAACAAATTGAGCAGGCCGGTTTTAAGCGCAAATCCAGCTGGAACGACTATTTCTGGATCAGCGAAGTTTACCAACGTGAACTGGAGTCAGGGTAGAAGTGCCCAGGGCATCGATCCGGCAATACTATTCAATGCAATAGTCAGATGAGCAGGCAGCGTTTTCATTTGACGGGTACATCTCCAGCAGGTAGCATTTAGGCGATAAATCTTAATCCTAACTTAACAGAGAGTCCATGTTCTTTTCCGTAGTTGCCCATAGCGAAGATATTGATGCCCAGGGCGTCCTCGAGGAACTGCTGGAGCAGTGCCACAGCGAACTCGGTGGCCGCGTTCCCCAGGCTGGTATTTTGTTTTGCACCATTGACCTGGAACACGACCAGCTTGTGCAAGGTATCGATGACGAGTGGCCGGGAATTTCGCTCATTGGCTGCACCACCGACGGTGAGTTTTCATCACAGCTCGGTTACAGGGAAGACTCCTCTTCCCTTGTGCTTTTTGGGTCTGACACTGTCGAGATTCGGGCCGGTCTGGGTCACGACGTCAGTAAGGATATAGCCGCTGCCTGCGACCAGGCAATCGCCATGGCTACTACTAATATGGTCAAAAAACCCGCATTGTGTATCACTTTTCCCGAAAGCCTGACAACCAGCGGGCAGAAAATCGTTGAAGCACTTGGACAAAAAATGGGTTCTGACGTGCCCGTGCTTGGGGGAACAGCAGGTGACGGTTTTCAACTCACGGGCACATTTCAATTCTGCGGACGGGAGGTGTGCTCGGATTCGGTTCCGGTTCTGATATTCTCCGAACCTTTGGTGTGCTCATTTTCAGTCAGCAGCGGGTATAAACCCATGGGCGAGCCAGGGGTTGTTACCCGATCCGATGGATCTCTTTTGCATGAGATTGATGACCGCCCCGCAATTGAATTTTACCGTCAGCGACTGGGAGAGCATGCCTCCCCCGGGCCAGAATCTCCGCTGGCTATCATCAATGAGCTCGGCGAAGTCGATTATCTTCGTGCAACCCTTGGATTTGTCGAAGATAGTGGGGCAGTCAATTATCTCGGTGATATTCCCCAGGGTGCAATGGTACAGATCACCGTTGCAGACCGCGGGACAATTCTCGGAGGGTGCAGGTCATCGGTAGAAAGGGCATTTTCTGACTACCCCCATGGTAAAGCTCCCGCCACGGCATTGTTCTTTTCTTGCGCCGGCCGAAAAATACTGCTCGGGACGCATACCGGCGAAGAATTCGATGTTGTTGAGTCAGTGATCGGGTCCCAGGTGCCCATCTGTGGCTTTTACAGCTATGGGGAAATTTCACCGCTAAACATTGATGACCCGATATCGAAATTCCACAATGAGACCTTCATTTCCCTCATTCTGGGAACCTGATGCAGCAAAAATAGCGGTGAGATTGTCGAAGCAAAAGTCGCATCAAAATGGTGGATTCCTTCCGTGACCGCTAACATACAGGACACAAGCGATGAAGATTTACAGATTCCCAAATTAGTGCGCCAGATTCGTATCCTGGAAAAGAAAATCGCTCGATCAGAACAAAGCCGGACCCAGCTGGAAGATGCCAAGGATCGATTCGATTCGTTGTACCAAAGCACCATCAATGAACTCGATGAACACAAGGAGTTGCTCGAAAAACAGAACACCAAGCTGGAAAGCCTGTCATCAAAATTGTCGAAATACCTGGCACCGCAAATATTCCAGTCAATTTTTTCCAGCGACAAGGAAGTATCACTCGAGACCAAGCGCAAGAAGCTGACCGTCTTTTTCAGCGACATCAAGGACTTCACCCAGATTACTGAAGACCTCCAGGCAGAGGATCTCGCCAGCATCCTGAACGAATACTTTACCGAGATGTCGCAGATCGCGCATGAACACGGCGGCACCATCGACAAGTTTATCGGCGATGCGATGCTGATGTTTTTCGGTGACCCGGAGACCAAGGGCGTCGAGGAAGATGCCAGGGCGTGTGTCAATATGGCAATAGCCATGCAATGTCGAATGGCAGAATTGCAAAAAATCTGGCGCGACAAGGGATATGAGCGCCCATTCCAGATGCGGATTGGCATAAACACCGGTTACTGCAACGTCGGGAATTTTGGCAGCGAACACCGGATGGACTACACGATCATCGGTGGAGAGGTAAACCTGGCGGCCAGGCTGGAGCAGGAAGCCAGACCCGACGGCATTCTGCTATCCTACGAAACCTATGCCCTGGTGCGCAACATGGTTGAGGCCGAGGAGCAGCCATCAATTGAAGCCAAAGGAATTCGTCGGGAAATCCGCCCCTTCGCCCTGCGTAACTTTCTTGCTGAAACCGGGTCGGACAACCTCATCCATTGGGACAAGGAAGGCATATCGATCCATATCAATTTCGACCGGTTAAGCCAGGAACACCGACACAATGCCCTCGATAAACTTTCCGAGATTGTGAGCAGATTGAAGGAATAGGTTTGCTCGAACTGGTTACTACGAATTGGGGACAGAACAATAAACCAGCCCATGTTTATCAGACATCCGGCCTGAGCCGGAAGCCGGTGAAAATTGTGGTGAATATCAGTATTACGAAGTAACGGGAAGGTGCCCGGTCTTTACCCAGATTACTGTTTCTTCCTCGACAAAAGGAAAGTGCTCACTCATATGCGGGTTGCGAATCCAGGTCCCGGCGGGATAGTCCCCGTGTTCATCCTTCAAACAACCGGAGAGAACTAGTATTTCCTCTCCGCCGGCGTGGCGGTGGGGCTGGAATCGCTCCCCGGCGGGCCACCTTACCAGGGCGACGCTCTCGGTTTCGAATTCATGCAACGGCATGACTTCGAGACCCCCAATGCCGGGCGCCCACGACGTATTGCGAGTATCAATGGCCACCTGCCGGCCATCGCCTTCACTGAACTGGTGGAGTTTGACAAAGAGAATGCAACCATCCTTGCTATAGGGAGCGTGCGACGTACCGGTCGGGTTTCTCAGGTAGAAGCCCTCGCCATAATCACCGTGCTGGTCCGAGAAAACACCTTCGAGCACCAGGATCTCCTCACCGCCGGGATGGATGTGGGACTCGAAAGATGAACCTGCTTCATATTTTACGATGCTGGTGGCATGTCCCCGTTCCTTTTCTTCCCGCGCCAGTGGTTTGCGCAGGACACCTGCGGCCGGACTCGGCTGCCATTGCATGTCGTTGGTGTTTAAGGTGATTTTCTGCGAGTAATCCAGGTTAAGCATGAGACCAGTGGTTTTGATGGCAGATTAGCGGTCGCTGATCATTTTCAGTATCAGGATCAGGCCCTTGATGAAAACGAATACCACGGTGGTGGCAAACAACAGCATCATTAACTGGGGAAACGCAATCGTAAACAGGACAACAAAAACAATCAGCGCCAGGGTAAATTGCCGGCTGTTATAGAAAAGGTTCTTTAACGTTTCCAGGTGCTTTTCAAGTTCTTTCAGGAATTCATTCACGATGTGCCATCTCCGGTACCCCGCTATTGTGCACCAGGCGTGCCTCGCGGTGGAATATGTAATTTCCTGATCCGATAATTATTGAGACCCCGATCCGGATAATAATATCCGGAAATTGGTTGAAAATTACCAGGCCCATCACCGCCGAACCAGTGATTCCGACGTGCTGGAAAGGGGCAAATCGGATACCTGGACGGGTCAGTACTTCGGCCCGCGCCGTGTTGTCTGCCGGCCGCCCAGGGAACGAGCAACCAGGATGCCGCTGGCGACAATGAGGGCAATTCCCGTCCATGATATCCACCCTGGCAGGGTATCGAAAATCAACAGGCCGAAAATCACTGCGGCGACAATTTCGAAATAGGTGAATGGCGCGAGTGTAGAGGCTTCGGCCTGTCCGAAACCATAGACCAGGCAGGTCTGGTTAACCGCCCCGGTGGCGGCCATTAGCACCAGAAGCCACAGGTGATTCGAGTTCACCGGGGCCCAGTAAAATGGCACTAAGACCGACAGGGAAACCGTCGCCACGAGCGCTCCCCACAGGGTGGTCACCAGGGGGTGGGAAACAGAGCCCAGTTTGCGATTGATTGCCATCTGAATGCTGATAACAACGGCACACAGGAATACCCACAGTGATCCGGAATTGAAATTACCAAACTCGGGCCGCATTACCAGCAGTACCCCCACGAATCCCGCGATCACCCCGACCCATCCCGACCAGCGAACCCGTTCTCCCAGAAAGGCCACGGCAATCAGGGTAAGCAGGAAAGGGTAGGCGTACAGAATGGCAATGGCATCAGCGAAGTCGATTGTCCGGGCGCCGGTGATAAATGCAACCGTAGCAATGGACATGGTCAAGCCGCGAACCACCTGCATGCCTGGACGGGCAGGCCTCAGCGCCGGCCGGCCAATTTTTGCAACCACAACGGGAAGCATGATCAGCGAGAGACCAAGAAAGCGAAACCAGGCTATTTGCAGGGCGGCAAGATCTTCAGAAAGCAGCTTCATCAACGCCCCCGTGAAAGCGGCAATGCTGAGGCCGGATACAACAGCAATTATTGCATTCCTGGTCTGGTTTGGTCCCGGGTTGGGGTTAGGGTTGTAGCCTGCACGCTCGCTCATAGCTGTGCGATGGTAATCGCTCAGGACCATTTCGGCTATGCTTTTGAACATGCAGGATTCAGGTCGGTTGCATTGCTGATCTGTATCCCGGTTCGCTTCGGGCTCACCAACCCACAGTGCAAATACATTGGCCAAATGAGGTAACATACATAAAATGAACCATAACCTGACACCAGGAGAGGAGAAAATACCAGGAGAAGACGCTGTTTCACCCCAGGTATGGAAAGAACTGGACAGCCTGTTGCAGCATCAAAAGTTCTCCAAGGCCCCGAGAATTTCACGCTTCCTGAAATTCATCATTGGTGAAGAGCTGGCAGGACGGGGTGCGCGTATCAATGGAACGCAAATAGCGATTGAAGTATATGACCGGGATGCGACCTTTGATCCCAAAACGGATCCCATCGTTCGGGTCGAAGCCCAGCGGCTGCGCAGGGTGCTGGAGAATTACTACGGCGAAATCAGCAATCACAGGCAGGTTGAAATCGTCATACCCAAGGGCGGTTACCGGCCAGTTTTCCGCACCTTCGAGGAAAGCCAGGTTGGTGGCGGTGATATCCCCACGGACCTGTCCCTGTACCCGGCGCTGCCCGACAATCCGGTGATTGCGGTATTGCCATTTCGCGACCTCGGTGAAATTGCCGGGAGGAACTACTTCAGCGAAGGATTTGCCGGATCCCTGGTAACAGCGCTGGCACGTTTCGAGATGCTGGAAGTGATTGCCCAGCAGTCTACAGCAAGGTATGCCGGAAAAACCGTTGATATTCGTGTAGCCGGAAGGGAGCTTGGTGCGAGGTTTATTCTGGAAGGAACTGTACAGCGGGATAGCGGCAGAATTCGGGTGACTGCTTCGCTGTCCGATTCCGCGAAAGGGGCATTGCTGTGGGGTGAGACATATGATCGCGACCTGACCACCCAGGAACTGTTTGCCCTCGAAGACAATTTGACTAACGCCGTGATTGCCAGGGTGGGCGATGTATTCGGGGCCATTCCCCGGTTGCTGGCGAGGGAGTCGAGGGGTAAGCCGGCCGATACCCTGCAGACCTATGAGGCGATCCAGCGCTTCATCAGCTATATGGGAAGCCTCCGCGAGGAAGATTACCACGAGGCCAGGAAGGCTCTGGAAATCGCGTCGCAAAAAGAACCGGATTTCGCTCCGGTGTGGTCTGCGCTATCAATACTCTTCAGTGTCGATTTTATGCACGGATATAGCGGCAGGGATGGGTTGGCAGAGCATAGCTGGAAGCTGGCAAATCGGGCAGTCAGCCTTGATGGCGCATCGTCGAGTGCTCATCTGTCTCGCTGCGTTTCCGCATATGTCAACAAAAATCGCGAAGCAGTTATCAGCGAAGGCGAGAAGGCCATTGCACTCAATCCAAATGCAGTCGCACTGGTCGGTTTTTCAGCCAACCTGATCGGCATGGCTGGCGAAATGACGCGCGGAATTTCCATTCTTGAAGAAGTGGATAAGCTGAACCCTTTTTACCCGTCATGGCTGCTGGGACTTCGATGCCTGGATTACTATATGCGAAACAGCTATGACGAAGCGCTGGAACTGGCCGGCCTATTTACTCATGATGCGTGTACTGGAAAGCCTTTGTACACCGCCGCAATTCTCAGGCAACTGGGTGATAGAAGACAGGCCAGTATGCACCTCCGGAACCTGGAGCGGCTGGATCCAAGGTGCGGCTGATCCGCAAGCGTATCTGCGGCAACGCTATTTTTTTGACGACCAGGTGGAAAAAATCCTGGACGGGCTGGTCAAGGCGGGCCTGTAACCGCCCTCCGGTCCAATTCCCTGTAGTCGCGCGAAGAATTCGTTGATAATAATCGGGCTGTATTCCGGTTACAGCCAACCCTTTCCAGCTAACATCCAGCTAACACCCAGCTAACATCTCCTTACTCCCCGCCGGCTCCGAGCTTGCGGCATCCTCCAGCCCCATCAGTTATGGTCATTTGCCGGCCATAGCAACAAGAATATGGTGCACGGGACCCGAATCGCTGGTGTTAGCCCCCTCAGGTAATACTGGTTAAATGTTGACCTTTCCGCCCTGGGTTTCGGGCCCGGCGGGTGCGCCGCCAGTTTACAGATCGATTTAACGTCAATATGGGCAGTATGGACAACAACTCAAAACCGCATTACACCGCATTTATTGCCAATCTGGAATTATTTGAAAAACTCAGCGAAACCAGGCCTCAGCTAAGGGAATTGCTTGATGACCACAACCGATTGCTCGAAGCAATCACCTACTGCAGGTCCGAGGTAAAGGTTGCCGAGTTTTTCCACCTTGCACTGGAGCTGGAAGAGGAAATCATGGAATACGCCAGCGCCGACGCCGATCGCCCCGGGCAGGCCCGGCAGGCAGTCGTGATGTACCGCATCGTTAATATCTAAAGGGCACTTCTATTAATTGTGGGTGAAAAGATTGAGAGTCAAAATTTTCAAGATCAAGGCGAAATTCGCACGTAATAGCTAGCTATTGCGAAGGATTTCAACGCAGATATTGGGTATTTTGGGCTCAAAATTTTCGTTCATCAATTAATAGAGGTGCCCTACAAGGGACAATTCGAACAATTTTTGTCATTCTGGCCTGGGAAAACCAGGCAAGGATCCACCCCGGTTCATCCGATTGCCAATTCGGGTGGGCTCCGGAATTGACCGGTATTCGTAATGTGCTCGAATGAGTTCACGACCAACCGGCCAACAAGCCGATTTGTGTTGAGGAAGTTCCGGAGTGACGTTTTTACATTTCTCCATCCTATCCGGGATAATTCCGCGGCGTCGGCCAGGCCGCGCAGACTCCTAACTGAGGAGAAAATCAGGGTATCCGCGCTTCGCGATAATTCGGCATTTTTTTTCATAGCTCGGCACCCCTGGGAATGGCATGAATACGCTAGGGTTGCCCGGGATATTCGCTCCCACCTACCACGATTCGCATGTCCGGTACACGGTCTGGTCAACCACCCGTTCCACCTCCTTGCCCCATAGCGACTCGGCCGATTCGGTGGCTTCAATCCGGTTTGCCTCCCTTTTCTCCAGGTGCTCGATGCATCCTGAGATCCAGTCGACATGGAATTCTATGCTGCCCAGCATATTACTGAGAACCGAGGGGCTGCCTGGACCGGTGATGGTGAACAGGTTTGGAAAGCCTGCAACCATAAGGCCCAGGCAGGTTGTCGGGCCATCGATCCATTTGTCCACCAGTTTCAGCCCGTCTCGCCCGCGGATGTCTATCTGCTTCAGGGTTCCGGTCATGGCGTCAAACCCGGTTGCCAGCACCAGGGCATCAACATCGTAAACTTTTCCGTTCACTACCGGGCCGCGGCTGCAGATTTTTTCGATGCCGTGCTCCTTTATATTCACCAACGTGACACTGTCCCGGTTGAATGTGTCGTAGTAATCGCTGTCGACACAGAGCCTCTTGCACCCGAATGTGCTGTCCGGGCAAAGCATTTTGGCGGTTTCCGGGTCGTGGACAACCTCATGTATGCGTTCACGTATAAAGTCCGCTGCGGTCTGGTTTGATTCCGCGTCGAGAAGGAGGTCGGAAAAAACGCCAATGAATGTCAGCCCGCCGTCATCCCATCTTTGTTGATATCTTTGCTCTCGTTGCGACGGGGTAAAAGCCGAGGCGGGATCAGTGACAATTTCCTGGGCCACGCCATTTCTGGCCTTGCGGGCGAGACTGCGAAGATCGCCATAGGCATCCTTGATCTGCTGCTGCTCCCCGGGCCTGAACGGCTGGTTGTTGGCGGGCACGATATAGTTTGCAGTACGCTGGAACACGAACAGCTGGCTGGCCTGCCGGGCGATGGCCGTGGTCGCCTGGATTCCCGAGGACCCCGTTCCAATTATGGCCACTCGCTTGCCGGTAAAATCTATCTCCTGGTGGGGCCAGCTGCCGGTGTGATAACAGGGGCCGGCAAAATCCTCTATGCCGGAAAAAGCCGCGGTGTTCGGCGCGGAAAGGCATCCCGTGGCCATAACCAGGAATCGCGCGCGGATTGTGCTGGTGCAGCCCTGTTTGTTTTCCATGCTCACCGTCCAGCTTCCCCTGTCCTCATCGCAATGGGAATAGTGTGCCGATGTCACCTCGGTGTCGAACTGCATATCCTTGCGCAGGTCAAACCGGTCTGCCACATGATTGGCATATTCAAGAATTTCCTTCTGGCTGGCGTAGCGTTCACTCCATTCCCATTCCTGCTCCAGTTGGTGGCTGAAGGAATACGAATACTGCATGCTTTCGATATCGCATCGTGCGCCCGGATAGCGATTCCAGAACCAGGTGCCGCCCACACCGCTGGCTTTTTCAATCACCCGGGTAGCAAGTCCAAGCCGGTTCAACCGGTAAAGCATATACATTCCGGCAAAACCGGCACCTACTACCAGGGCGTCAAGCTGTTGGTGTGATCGTGGCATAGAATCACTGCCTGCCCGAAATTGTGCGAAGTTGCAGACCACTAACTGACCGCCATCGCTTCAATAGCCACGCCGATGCTGGCCCCGTCGCGGGAAACGAAAAATTTTTGTATTGCCTCATTCCAATTGCCCTGGTTCCGCCAAATCCGGCAGGTTAGCAAAATTCCTGCCAGCGGACAATTGGTACAACATGGCGGTTCAATACACCGAACCGGGATTGCCTGGCTAGAAAAACATTTCCAGGGAGAGGCGGACGAAATCACTGTCACGCAGCCCAAAACCCACATTGCCGGGGTCAACGTTGGAAAACGCCTGGGCCTCAAGACTGATCCTGAAGTCGCTGAATATACGCCGGTTTGCCTCAACCCGGAAGCTGGAGGTCTGGTCATCGAGGTCGACGATAAACCCGGCGAGGATTTCCGAGCTTTCGGCATCGGTGAAGCCGAACCGGGTAGCGGCAAATAAGTCATTCTGGAATACCACTGAACCGGGGTCATCACGGCTGTCCGTATGGTATTCCAACAGCAGTCCGAGGTCGTACAATCCCTCGGCCATCCCGTAAAAGCTGTACTCGAATCCTCCAACCAGGGCGGTAAAGTCCTCGCCTGAAATGGTGTTGCTGTCATTGAACAGGCGACGGATAACCTCGAGCTTCCACAGCCA
>PVMK01162688.1_pt1 | contig 23809 bp, 22 predicted proteins | sample 1853481 | NCBI WGS metagenome assembly PVMK01 (sample SAMN08533507, study PRJNA380276) | Marine sediment metagenome, whole genome shotgun sequencing project. | reverse complement strand
AATATCCACAAGTTCATACTCCGGAAAAGGTGGGCCATAAGTCCACATGCCGGTATATATCGGACCGGATAAATCTATTAGTTTCATTTATTATCACCTCATCTTAGCAATGAATATTATATTTTAGTTTAGAACTTATACATTTTTACTCCAAATTTTCTAAAAATTAAAAAGACAATAATACAATCGTTTATCTTGATAGATCAAGCAGTAAGCTCTATCTTCAAATCTTCAGCCAGAGGTTCGATTATTACAAAATCACCTGGCACTGTCTTGAGAATAGAGCACGGGACTTCCATTGTAACCGGACCGTGCAATGCAAGTCTTACAATGAATTTCTGCCAGGTGGCACCTCCAAAGTAAGCGCCATCTGCAGTCAGCCCAGCCCCATCATTCCACCAGCTGACATAGTCGGCTGCCAACAGTGTAGACGGAGAAGTAGTGTAAGCTTTTGGAGGTACAAATGCCCAGGCTCCACTCATATCTGTTGCTGCCATTTGGATGGTCGAGATAGGGTGAAAATCAACAAGCCTTGGTTTGGCTTTTTTCCATTCTTCAAGATCCATTCCGTACTTCTTACCGAGATGAGGATCCCAGAAAGAAAGATGTCCTGAAAGTCCGGTACCACCATATATTATATTAGCACCTTTTGCTCTGGGCTCATTACGCGCTTCGACTATCATCTCATCATAATTATCAATATTATTACTTGATGGAAAATGTATCTGTTTTTCAGGTATCCGGAGCTCCGGTTTTAATCTTGAGATAAAATTCTCATTAATCGTGTAATGGAATGAACCGGGCCAGTTAGGGTCTATATCCTTTCCATTTTCATCTGCATATTCATCCATTGAAAAATAATGTACATGCTTAAATGAGACATTTAGAGCATTTGCCATCTCGGCAAGTAATTGGTATTGAAATATTGGTCCTGTGGGAAATACTCCTACAAATTGTCTTCCCTCTTCCTGAGCTTGCTTAATCCTTACAAACATGTCCAATGCCATCTTAAAATGAAATTCTTTGACCGGCAATATCCTGATCTTAAAATCTGGATGAGCATCTTCTGGGGGTTTTGTCAGATCTTCCTTCTTGATTTTTGCTACTCTTTTGCACACTTCCATATCTTTGAATGGAAGGAATTCTGAGGGTTGAAAATTTATTAGATCAATATCAGGGTTAAAATCTTTTGCCATTTTTGACCTCCTATTAAATTGATAAGAATTACACTTAAGTCTATTAATTTTTTTACAATAATCTAAAAAAAGAGGGAAATTATTTAATTTGTTTGTTTTCCAAACATATTATTATATTATAGATAAAACTTTTCCTTGTCAAGCAAACTAAACTCTCAAGATAATGCCATTATTAAAAGAGATCAACCAATCTTTTTTGCCTCTTCGATCATTGCAAGAAGATTCTCCAGAGGTATATCGCCCTGGATTGTTATTCCGGATTCAAGTATGTATCCGCCCCCTTTTCCCATTTTATCTTTTAATATTTTTACCTCTTCTTTTACCTGGTCTGGTGTAGCATACGGTAAAAAGTTTTGTGTGCCCAGCCCACCCTGGAAAGTAAGGTCTTTTCCGAATTCAGCTTTTAACTGGTATATATCCATAGTTTCAGGTTGAATAGGATGTAATATGTCCAATCCGACATCCACCATGTCCCCTATCACTTCAAATACATTACCGCAAGTATGAACCATCATTATTTTTCCATTTTTCCTGGCTAATTCAAATATTTGTCTTAAAAATGGTTTTATAAATTTCCTCCAATCCCTGGGCGACATCTGGAGTGCTTTCTGGGTACCATAATCATCACTAAGGCTAAAAGCCTCAAAATCATACCTTTCCAGGAGTATTTTCATTGTTTTCAATAAATAATCCGTAATTCCTTCAAGAAGCTTAAATACAAATTTTTTATTTACTGCCAGATCCAATAATAATTCTTCCATACTTCTGATAAAAGTTGCTCTTTCCCAAAGTTCACCGATCCATAAAATTCTAAAATGTTTCTTATTCTCTTCACACCAGGTATCTATATCCTTAAAACGGTAAGCCTGGTCCGGATCTGGAAAAGTGTAGCCTGAAAGGTCAGGTTTGGTGATCCCAGGTTTTATTGGAGCTCCCCTGTCCATATCAGATACCGACCAGGTAACTCCAAATTCATCAATTGCTTGTTCTCCATAAGTCTCAGTATCAGCATAGAGAGGTTTCGTAGTTTCGGGGCCGCCCCACCTGATAGGAAGGCGGAGTATATTTTCAATATCATCGGAACCATAATATTCTGCCATTTTTTTTGTTGCAGGAGGAGTAAAATCAAAATGGTACGGTATTCTTCCGGTATCTTTATGGGATACAGTAGAATAAATCCAGTCCTTATCACTTAAAATATTTTCTCTATTCAAATCAACCCTCCGCGTATAAACCCTTCTTCTTTATATAATCAAACATAAATTCGACCTTTTCCATTTCCGTATCATTTTGTATATTATGGGTTGGACCCAGGATCAGTCCTCCACTTTTTCCAACAGTCTCAATCCTTTCATCTATTTCTATTTTTAGATCTTCTATGGTCCCAAATGGTAATGTTTCCTGTTCATCAATAGTTCCCATGAAACAAAGTTTACTCCCAAAATTATCCTTAATTATTTTAGGATCCATACATTTCGGTTGGACCGGGTTTAGAATATCTACACCAATTTCTATAAGATCATCAATGATGGGTGCAATGTAGCCGTCACTGTGAAAAGCTATCTTTACCTTATCATTGGTCCTCTTTACTTCATTGATAAATATCCTGTATCTTTCTTTTAGATAGGTATTAAACATTTCCGGAGATAATATCATACCGGTTTGCATCCCCACATCATCACCGGTCCAGATTATGTCTACCCCTATCTTCGCAAGTCTCTTGGCTGCTGGTATATAGAATTCCAATACTTTATCCATGAGGTCATCCACAAATCTACTATCTATTACCATATCCATTAAGAGCTTATCCATTCCCCTCAAATACCATGAGATCTCAAAGATCGTACAGGACAGATCGACCATTACAGCATACTCACCACCAAAGTCTTCTTTTAACTTGTAAACCCCTTCATACCTCAGGTCATCCTCAGGATCAGGTACCTTATATTTCTTCAAATCCTCATGACCTGCATTTTCAAGAGGTCTGGTTGATATTTCAGTATATGCACCTTTACCATGTTTTGCGGTCTTCCAGCCAATACCCCATTCATCATTCCTGGTTTCGCCTTCATTTATTTTTGCAAAAGAGTTAGCTACTCCCACTGATTCCACTACCAGGTCATTTCCAAGATAAGTTAGGAGTTTATTTCCAGAAAGCCCATATTTCTTGTGAAATTTATTTTCTAGCTCAGGAACCATGTCAGCAAAAATCGGTACCCTGTCAGGTTCCTTCAAATCAATTGCAGTTAATGTTCTTATTTTGGGTTTCATTTACAGCAATAATCATATATTAAATTTGCAAATATCTTTGTCAGATCTATAAGGTCACTAAGTTCTACGTATTCATTTGCAGCATGAAGATTATCTCCCCCTGGTCCAAAGACGATAGCCGGGGTATTCCCATAATTATTAAAGGTAAAAAAATCAGTACCACCGAATGCTGCGGATATTTCCAGGTCTCTTCCAGTAAGTTTTTTTCCAAAATTTATTACCTTGTCTACAAACTCTTTATTCTTTTTCACTTCAAGGTCCATATCCCCACCTTCAATAAACCTGAAGCTATTATCGAAAACAATATTTCCATACTCGATATTTTGGTAGATCTCAGGATAATTCTTTAAGAAATCAAATAGCATTGTATTAAATTGTTTCTCACCGACTTCTGGATAGTTCATAAGATAAAACCTTAATCTGCATTCCAGCGGATTGGTTAATATTTTTGTCGGGCCTATTTCCCCAGCTATAAAATCTGAAAACATGAAATTCATCGGTTTTTTTATATCTTTATATATTTTATATTTACCTCTTTTTGAGTTAAGGTGATCTTCATAGTCCTTTAGGGCTAAAATCAATTTTGAACTGAGCAGTATAGGATTGTTTCTTTCCATCTTGTCCCCAAAATAATTAAGTCCTGTATCTCCCTTTACGGTTACCTCAAAAACCTTGCTTCCAACATGACTGACACATACTCTCATACTTGTAGGTTCAGGGATTATAGCAAAATCACCCGTATATCCTCTTTCCATACATGCAAGACTTCCATTGGCACCACCAAATTCTTCATCTACTACACTTTCGATTATTACTTTTCCCTTTATTGGTATATTACTATCAATAATTGTTTTCAGTGCAAAGATCGAAGCGATTATCCCGCCTTTCATATCACATGCTCCCATGCCGTAGATCCTGTCCTTTACGAGCTTCGGGTCCAGGGCTCCAGATATTGTCCAATCAAACTCACTTGAATCTATTGTGTCAATGTGTCCGTTAAATATAAGAGTCGGACCCTGCTCCTCCCCGGTAAAACCCACAATATTGTCCCTGTTTGTATAATCCCTGTCTTGTAAATAATAATGTTTTTCTTTTAATCCCGGGATATCATCAGGAGAGAAGCGGTCGGTTTCAAGCCCCATTTCCAAAAAGATCTCTTCGATCAATTTTTGACCATTATTTTCATTTCCTTTAGGCGGGGCATTGATAGTATTGATGGATGTTACTTCAATAACTTTATTTATTAACCAGTCTTTGTTTTTTTCTATATAATCCGTAATTTTCTTTTTCATTAATACCTCATTCAAATATAAAAGTGAAATAGATATTGATTCTCTTTGAGATATATAATTAAGAGTTTAAAAATCCGCAAAGTGATCTAAAGTATTGGCAATCCTACCTTTTCGCCAGTTTCAGCTGACTTATCAATAGCCATACAGACTTCATGTACCTTTATACCATACTCAAGCCTGATATTGCTGTCTGCATCATTTAAGATATCATCAATAAAAGCATTTATACAGCTTCCAAAAGGATGGTGGCTCACTTCACCGCTATTTACCAAAGTCGTATTAAACTTCTGGAAATCCTCCTGGCCGGCAAATATTTCTTTAGAATAATATTTTTCATTTAAGATCGAGCCCTTACTCCCATGGAGCATAATATTAAAAGTGTAAGGTGATTCTATCTCAAAACTTCCTCCAGTTTTTCCAATTGCACCATTTTTAAACTTCACGGATGCAGTTATGGTTGGAGGATATTCATATTCAGTCCGGTGCCCTGTTGTTGCATAACTAAACACTTCTTCTACATCTCCACCTACTCTCATCAGTACAAAAATAGCGTGACAACCTCCCAATAACATTACTGAGGGTCCGCCTTTTTTAGTATAACAACCCCAACTCCAGCCGTGCCACCATGGTCCCAGCTCATGCCAGTAATCTATCTCCACAAAAAATATTTTTCCCAGTCCACCTTTATCGATCAGACTTTTAATAGATAAAAATTGCCCGTAATATTCTCCACAAAATCCGACAATTGACTTTATTTTGAATTTCTTTTGAGCATCTTCATAAGCTTCTTTAATAGCTCTAAGCTCATCCAGATTATGCGCTACAGGTTTTTCAGCAAAGAAATGTTTTCCGGCACCACAGGCCTTTATTATTTCTTCAGCACGAAGGAAATTTGGGGAACACATCGATATTATATCAATGTCATCTCTTTTAAGGAGATCGTCATAGGTATCCAATACATCACAGTCAAGATTAAATTCAGCTTTCTTAGATTCAGCACTCTCTTTTCTCCTGGATGCAAGAGCCTTTATCTCACAGTGAGGATTTGCCATATAACCCTTTATATGCTCGCTGGAGACCCAGCCCATTCCAAATAAACCAACGCCCATTTTATTATTTTTCAAGTCCGTACCTCCAATTAATTGTAAAAATGATATGGAAAAAAATCATAGCTACTCTTTAGAACGTGCATAACCACTGACTGATAGGGAAATAAGTATTATTGTTCCGATTACTATGCCTCTCCAAAAAGGTTTTAGGTTCATCAGTATCATGCCATTGGTGATTAATCCGAAAAGGACAACACCTAAAAAGATTCCAAAAATATTTCCCTTACCACCGCCCAGTACAACACCACCAAGTACAGCTGTAGCAATCGCTGCCAGGGTATAAGGCTCACCCAGATAATTCATAGCCACACTAATCTGTGAAACAAGGACAATGCTTGCGACTCCATATAATACTCCTGCTAGAGCAAATACCAGGATCTTATAATTTTTTACCCGTATGCCAGAAAAGTATGCAACCTGCTGGTTAGACCCGATTAAAAACAGCATCCTCCCAAATTTAGTGAATTTAAAAACCAGTGCAGCTATCACAAGAAATATGATCAATATGATAATCGAGTAAGGGATTAGCCCGAACATTCTTTCTTTAAAAACTGTAAAAAATCCAGACATGGAAGAATACTCACCACCATTTAGAATCAGTCCAATACCAGTATATGCTGTTGCCATTGCCAGGGTTACAATAAATGAGTTTGCTTTGATATAGGTTACCATGACTCCTGTAAATGCTCCGAACGCAGCCCCTGCGAGTAATGCTGCTGTGATCCCTACAGTTGCTCCATAGGTAGGAGTCAATAGTGCCATAAGCCAGCCCGTGACTGATATCACCGCCCCAAGGGTCAGGTCAAACTCTCCCAGGATCAGAACCATTGATGCACCTATAGTCGCTATCCCAATAACGGAGGCAGCAGATATGATATTAAATAGATTCCCAAGCGATAAAAACCTGGGATTTATTATAGTAATTATCACAGAAAGAACTATCATTATTAATATAAGTATGACTTCATTACGTAATATCAAAGATACTTTCGAAGTTCTTCTTATATTCGAATCTGTTAACAATTCACCTTGTTTATTATCATTCATTTTCAGGGTCCTTCCCGTCATAGTTTAAACTATGCCCTACTTTGGCATGTTTACTATTAGGATCTTTATCCTTTAATCTTATTTTTTATTATTAAAAGCTTTGGAATAAACTACTTAATAAATCAATCTGCGAACTTTTCACGTAGTTTAGAGCAAAGGTAATTTAACTTTTTCTCCAGTTTCAACAGATTTATCTATGGCCATACATACTTCATGGACCTTTATCCCATAATCCAGTCTGATCAAACTATCCACATCATTGATTATGTCTTCGATGAAAGAATTTATCACAAGCCCAAAGGGGTGATGGGCAACTTCTCCACTATTTATAAGAGTACAATTAAATGTTTGGAAATCTTCTTGTCCTGCAAAAATGTCTTTAGTGAAGAATTTTTCATTAAGTATTGAACCTTTGCTACCATGAACCATGATATTAAATACATAGGGACTTTCAATCTCAAAACTTCCACCGGCTTTTCCAATAGCGCCATTCTTGAATTTTACCGAAGCTGAAACCGTTGGCGGATATTCATATTCAGTCCTGTGGCCAGTAGTTCCATATCCAAACACTTCCTCAACGTCCCCTCCGATCCTCAAAAGTACTCCTACAGAATGACATCCCCCCAGAAGCATTACCGAAGGTCCTCCTTTTTTGGTATTTACTCCCCATGTCCAGCCATGCCACCAAGGCCCAAGCTCATGCCAATAATCAGTTTCTACAAAAAATATCTTTCCCAGAGCACCTTTATCGAGCATACTCTTTATGGATAGGAACTGGGCATAATACTCAGCAACAAATCCTACCACTGATTTTATGCCAAATTTTTTCTTGGCTTCGTCATAGGCCTTGCTTATTGCTTTCAGCTCATCTACATTATGGGCTACAGGTTTTTCAGCATAAAAATGTTTTCCTGCCTCACAAGCTTTTATAATCTCTTCAGCCCTTAGAAAATTCGGGGAACACATAGAGATTATATCAATATCATCTCTTTTGATCAGATCATCATATGTATCCATTACATCACAATCAAGATTAAATTCAGCTTTCTTTGCTTCAGCACTTTCTTTTCTTCTGGATGCCAGAGCCTTTATCTCAGTATTTGGGTTTGCCATATATCCTTTTATATGTTCACCAGAAACCCATCCCGTTCCAAATAGGCCAACACCTAATTTCTTTGCCATTTTAACCCTCCTTTTTTTTATAATTAGAATAAAATTTTATTCTTAAAAAACTAACTATTCACGGGATGACGCATACCCGCTGACTGAAATAGCTACAATTATTATTCCTCCGGTTACTACTCCCCTCCAGAATGGATCGACATTCATAATGACCTGGGCATTATTTATTAATCCAAAAACTACAATTCCCAGGAAAAGTCCCTGCATATTACCTTTTCCGCCACCTAGTAATACGCCGCCGACTACAGCAGCTGCAAATGCTTGTAGAAGGTAGACTCTACCGGAAGACGGCAGTGCCGTACCGATCATCGAGACCAGTACTATTGCTGCTATGCTATATAGCAAGCTTGAAATCATAAATACAAGTATCTTATAGTTCTTAACCTTTATCCCTGAAAGGTATGCTGCCTGGATATTTCCGCCTATTGCATATAGAAGCCTTCCAAACCTTGTATATCTCAGGATTATGAAGAATATGATTACCACTATTACAAAAACAATAGTGGGATTGGGGATAACTCCAAATATTTTATCCTTAAAAACAGTAAATGTCCCTTTCATAGAAACCCATGCACCATTACTTACAACCAGGGCAATGCCTGAATATGCCGAAAGCAATGCCAGGGTAACAATAAAAGAATGAGCTTTTATTCTGGTAACCATACAGTCCTGTAAATGCTCCTAATGCAAGACCGATAATAAGCGTCAAAATAATTGCATAGACTGGACCAATTGTTGTTGTAAGGGTAGCAAATAAAACTGCCTGTACAGACATCACCGAACCAACTGTTAAATCAAATTCTCCCGCTATTAGAACAAGAGCCAACCCAATAGTGGCTATTCCGGTTATTGATACAGCTAGCACAATATTAAAGAAATTCTGTAGGGATAAAAATAATGGATTGACTATTGTCACTACTACTCCGAGAACAACCATGACAATCGCCAGAAAAACTTCCTGCTTCCTGAATATGATTGATGCTCTGGAGACACCCTTCTTTGAGTCTAAAGAAACATTGTTTTGTAATTTATTGTTCATTTAAATCCTCTTTTTGATTTTGTGCCCCTATTGAATACCTTAAAATATTTTCTTCAGTAACTTTATCTTGCGCCAGGACTTTTATCAGCCTTCCATTCCGCATTATTCCTACTCTGTCACATATCGCTGCAAGCTCCGGTGTATCCGATGAGATCATGATAATAATCTTTCCCTGTTTTGCCAGATCATCCATCAAAAAGTAGATTTCTTCCTTAGCTCCTACATCAATTCCAACAGTAGGCTCATCAAGAATCATTATTTCTGAATTAGCAAGCAACCATTTGCCAAAAACAACTTTTTGCTGATTACCACCGCTTAATTTGACTACAAGCTGACTTATTGAAGGAGTTGCAATATTTAACTTATTGGAAATATGTTGTACATTATTTTTTTCCCTTATTTAATCTTAGAAATGGTCCACTGGTCCTGACCAGATCTACCATACTTATATTTTCCATTATTGACCGGTAAAGCATTAGGCTGTTTTTCTTCCTGTCTTCAGTCAAGAATCCAATTCCTTTATTAATTGCGTCTACCGGATCTCTTGGGGTTATATCTTTACCATTATATAAAAGCTTCCCAGAATCTTTTCTATCAATTCCAAACAACATCCTTACCAGTTCCGTCCTACCGGAACCAACTAATCCGCCAATACCAAAAATTTCTCCTTTTTTTACATCAAAAGAGACATCCTTGATTATTCCCCTGCGGGAATAATTCTTTACTTCTAATTTTTGATCGGTGTCAGAAGTTATTTTATCTCTCCGGATTTCACCCTTCTCCATTCCGATCATGTCACCTATCACTTTTTTTTCATCTACATCTTTTACCATATGTGTTGCTATTTTTTTTCCATCACGGAGAATAGTAACCCTGTCACCCAATAAAAATATCTCCTCCAGATTATGTGATATATAAATAATACTGACATTCTGAGTCAGGAGTTTTTTAACTGTCTTGAAAAGTTTATTTTCTACCTCATGATCCAGAGCAGCAGTAGGTTCGTCTAGTATAAGAATCTTAACCTCTTCCGAAAATGCTTTCGCTATAGAAATAACTTTCCTCTCAACCGGAGTTAAGGTGTTTACGAGGACAGATGGGTCTATATCAACTTCAAGTGATTCAAAAATCTTACCAGCATCTTTAATACACCTGTTGATACTGAAAAATCCTGCCCTGTTTTTTCTCAAGTTTCCCAGAAAAATGTTTTCCGCCACAGTCATGTCCTCGGCAAGAAAGTTTTCCTGATGGATTGTCTCAATGCCAATTGATATGGACATTGTAGGATTTAATTGATTATACTCTTCACCAAATATTTTAATTGTCCCACTATCAGGATTAAAAGAACCTGCCAAAATCTCTATAAGAGTTGATTTTCCTGCACCATTCTTGCCAACAAGACAATGGACCTCCCCCATAGACAAATCAAAATCTACCTTGTCAAGTGCTTTAACACCCGGATAGATCTTGGTAATTTTTTTTGTTTGTAAGATCAATTTATTATTGGATGACCCCATCAGAAACTCCTAAATCAGCTATAGGCAAAGAAAATATTAAAATAAACGATATAAATTCTTTAGAAGATTGATCGTGAGCGCAAATAGCGCCCACGATCAATTAATTGGTCAGTAATTCAGAACACCAGTTCTTACAAATTCTTCAGCAACAGGAAGCCATGACGCGTCTACTTCCCATGGAATAAGTTTCTCTTTCCAGTCATCCTTGGTTACCCAAACTGCTGGTGATACCTGAAGTTCAAGTACGTCACCTGTGGCCAGGTATTCAAGAATAGAAGCTGCAACAAGCATAGCGTGGAATCCAACTGGTTCGGAAACAGCTGCATCCAGATCGCCATCTTCGAAATTTGCCTCATCCAGAGGACCGCCGTTTCCAGAAATGATATATATATCATCCAATGAGATATCATTTGCTTTAAGTGCCTCAATAGATGCTTCAGTAGCTTCCTGGAAGCCACCGATCACAACATCAAATTCGGTACCGCTCTGTATGATAGCTGAAAGTGCATTGAATGTTACCTCTGTACTATAATCCGCATTATATTCAATCTGTACTCTAGTAAAAGCATCAGGATCTTCAGCTAATATTTCTTCCATACCATTTTCCTGTTTGGTTACAACTGGAAATCCAGGTGCACCCTGCATTTCAACTACTTTAGCTCCATACACATTATCTCTGATACCCCGGGCAAACAACCTTCCAATTTCAACCCAGTCCATCTCTATGTCAGCAATTGCCTTACCTGGACCTTCAGCAACATCAGTATTATCGATGAAAAGCGGGACTCCGGCTTCATTACAGATCTGAGCAGCTGTTTGGGCTACATCAGGGCTAGCTGTCTGAAGACTAATTGCGTCATATCCCTTTGTAATGAAATCTCTAATTCCTTGAAGCTCTGCTTCGGGATCCCAGTTGGTTAGAATTGTCTCAGTATAGATGTTGTTTACTGCAAATGGAACTTTGAAACCAACATCCCAGTAGAAGAACCATCCTTCAAGATAAGGCATTACATAACCCACTTTTACTTCACTCCAAGGTTTTCCATCGAATGTAGTATCAGCAGCTTCTTCTTCAGCTTCTTCTATCGCTTCCCCAATTTCCTCTACAGCTTCTTTAATTTCATCTATTACTGCTTCCTTTACTATTTCAGGTGTTTTACAACCTGCCCCTGCAAAAGAAAAGGAAACCGCAAAAACTGCCATCAATATCCATATTAGTGTTTTTTTCATTTTACCCTCCGATTATGTTTTGTTTAAAATATGACATCTAAATGCCATTAAATGGACTCCCTTGATCTCACCTCCCGTGGACCGCAAATATTAAAAAAAGTTAAATATAATTCAGCATTAAAATTTAAAAAATTTAGAAATATATCTTCCCGACAGGCTTTGAAGTAATTTTAATCGATAATTTAACATATTTATTGAAACCTTTGAATCAAATAATAAGTACATGTATACACAAATTATTAGTTTGTTTGTTTCCCAAACATATTATTATGATATGTTAAATATTAAAGCTAATAAAACTATAAGTCAAGAATAAATATTTATGACCAGCTCTTCCCGATGCTTATAAATAAAAGTTCACTCAGGTCATTTTTGTCGTATAGTCGAGATTCCTTGGTTTATCAGGATCCAGACCCAGACTTAATGTTTTGTGATATGACATAATCTGGAAAAAAGGAATACTTATAAAAGATCTTATCATATCGCTCTTGAAACTCTCATCTGTCATAAATCTATTGATCCTGCCGCCGGGATTTTCTTTAAAATCATCTCTTCCTATCAATACTATCTCTGAACCAAGTTCGGAAAAATCCCTGAACATGGAAAATATTGTATCCTTAAAATAACTGTTTATAGTCATGAACATTATAAGCCCGCCATTATCAACTAATGATTTTGGTCCATGATTGAATTCCATAATATGATAAGAATATGAAGGAATTTGGGTCATTTCTTTAGTTTTTAAATCAGCCTCTACAGCAAGCCCATAATTAAATCCACTTCCAAGTGCAAAAAACTTATTGAAACTTTTTTTGTTTATAAAATCTTCAAGCGTGTTAAATAGCTCCGGAATTTTCATTTGCATATAGCTGATCAATGATTTATATTCATTCATCAATTCAGAACTGCCAATAACTTCTGCCAGTAAAACAGTGTAAGCAAACAACATACTTGAAAATGATTTAGTCATAACTACACTTTTTTCTTCTGCTCCGAGGCAATAGAAACAATGATCTGATATCTTTGTCATAGAATTTTCCTGACGACATGTGAAAATAAGACTTTCAATATTATCCAGGTTTTTAATCACATTGATGCTTTCAGTTGTTTCTCCAGACCTGGAAAAACCGACTAAAAGATATTTCTTATCCTTCTTTAAATATGAAGCCTGGTTAAATAGAAGTTCAGAACTTGGAACTGCTATAGCTTTATACCTGGTTAAAAAATTAGTGTAGAAAGCCGCAGACATCGCAAGATTATATGAAGATCCGCATCCAAAATGTATTATTTCATCATAGTCACCAGTAAAGATCTGATTACCTTGTTTGAAACCGCCTGATTTAATCTTATCATATATCTTTTCCCAAGAATCAACCTGACTTGCTATCTCTTCACGTGTAAAGTTTCCTTTTAAAGATTTATCGACCATAAGTTATTCCTATCAGTTTAGATTTATATTAATAATTATTTCATGATCTCCAAAAAGAATTATTTAATTCTCTAACAATTTTATATCAAATAATTCACAGAAATCATTAATATCATTTTTCAGGTCACCATAAGTCATATGGATATATTCACTCCTAAGGTTTTCTATAAACTTGTCCATATCTCCCTTCACCTTGATAAGCGCATGAGGCCAGAAAGGATATCCGCATTCCTCCATTATAGATTCTTTTTCATCATCAGGAACTTCAATAACCTCTCCTTCAGTAAGGTGAAGTACGTATCTGGAATCTATCCTGGCCATCCTGATAAGATTAACGGGGCCAGGTTTTGCAAATAACTTTGTACATATTCCACTCGCCTTAGCTTCCAATGTTGGCTGAACACCAAGTTCAGCATCTTTTTTAGGGTCTACAGTAAGTTTTGGAGAGGCTGCACCATCATCGATTAATTTGATCATATTCTTACTTTTTATGGCAACATTTACATCAGCAGTAAATACAGGTTCATCTTCATATTTTAACAGTCCCAGGATATATGCTGAAAGTGCGCCATTAGCATCATTTAAACATGCAGTCACAAAACCCCGGTTTGATAGCCTGCTCTGGGCAAGACATGCGGAGCAGTAATTATCACTGAGGTCAAAAGTACATTTAACACCGGTAAAATCATATTTCTGGTCTTTTATTACTTTTTCCATTGCCAGGTACACCCTTATGGAATGATCAAATACCACACTGAATTCCGGAATACTTTTGTATTCATCCTCTAGAGTCTTGTAATATTTCTTTACTTCATCATCGGAAAATTTTTCAGCCTCTACCACTAAAGTATACTGGTCTGTAAAACCGGTGAGTATTCCAAAATCTTTGAGCCATTGATTTGCATCGACAATACCTGTAAGAATTCCCATTCCCTGGCCTCCAATGGACCCGTATTTTGAACGTCTGAAGATATTTTTTACCATTGAAGCACGTGCATATGATGCAACTCTTGCCATCACATCCTCATCTCCTATATCTCCATAGGCTACCCGGCTCTTAAAACCGATCTCATCAAGGCCTCCTTTTGTAGCGCCAAGGCCCCCTATCGACCAGGCTTTTGAATCATCCAGGGCATACAGTATGACAGGTTTCCCCATATTCCTGATAAATTGCGAGATCTGGTCAGCCCAATTCCAGGTTGAGATATATACAAAAATAGCGTCTATATCTTTCGAAAAGAATAACTTTTCTGCTTCTTCCAATTCATGTGAATATCCTACAATCTTATTATATTCTACAAGGTCCAGACCGCTATTTTTAAGCCGGTCCCTGATCTTTACTATATTTTCCTTATTTACCCAATCATCTCCAGTCTCATTCTTTGCTTCCCTGTGAGTAGGACAGGTGACATTCAATATTCCTATCCTGGGTTTTCTTTTTATAGTCATTTTCTTCTCCTATCTGTCATGATCAATGTCTAAAAATATTTTTCCTTCATCAATACTGATATGTTTTCTATTATTTATGAAGATTTCATGATATGGAATTACACTCAGATTATGATTTTCAAATTGAAATTCAATATTGCTGTGCCAGTTCCTGGTGTTTAGATTTTCATTGACATTCATCCGCGGAAGACATTCAAGTGTTTGCTTGCCTGAATTATCTTTTTGTGTACTGAAAGTATCTGTTATTCCTATATTGTAGATTTTCATTTATTGACCCTCTATTTAATTTAATTATAGGACTATTTTAAAAATATTGAAAAATAATATAGTTTTTCCCTTTCTCAAATGATTAAATTGATCTCCTTTTTTAGCTGCAAAAATCTTTCTTTTTTTCCAACTCCCCCTATAGATCCTGCACTCTTTCCGCCACAAATATTAGCAATTTTTAGGCTACTTTTAAAATCCAATCCTTTAAGATATCCAAAGATAAAACCGGCATCAAAATTATCACCGGCCCCGGTGGAGTCAAAGAAATCTGTCTCAATAGCCTTCATCTCTATTATCTTTCCGGAAAAATAAGTCAGACTACCTTTTGAACCTAACTTTATTATGACTGTATCCACCAGGTCATTTAGTATTTCTACAGCCCCTTTTATATCAGCCGAACCAGATATCTTTAAGGCTTCTTTTTCATTAAGAAATAGGATATCAATTTTTTTTAAAACAGTTAACAGATTACTATTCCATTTATCATCAGGATCATCATTAGGGTCCAGGGAAAATGTTATGGAATTATTTATTTTTTTGCTCTCTTTTATGATCTCTTTATATTTTGGTATTAGATTCTTCATCATATAATAAGAGGTGAAATGAATGTGTTTGATATTCTCAATGATATCTTTGTCTGGTTTGACAAAATCCATGGAATTGATTATTGCAAGTTCTGATATCTGATATTTATCTTCTGGATAAGAAGCGGTTACAGTTATTCCTGTATTTTTGTTTTCACTTACTTTTATAAGATCTGTGCCAACTCCGAATTCCTCTAATCTCTCTATTAGAAATCTGCCAAAATAATCATTTCCGATTTCTGAAAATATATAAGTCCCTACTCCTAACTGGGATAATACTGCAGAAAAAATTCCACCTGAACCTCCTATATCAAGAAAACTTTTTCCAGCAAGGATCTCACTTCCCATTTCAGGAAATCTACTCAGTTTACTGAAAATCAGGTCAATATTTAAATCCCCGATTACGAGACATTTATTTCCCATAATAGTACCAACCGAGTTAAAATATATAAATAATGTTAAAAATTTGGAATTTTTTTATATTATAGGGTAAATTAACACAAAGTAAATAAGGTAGACACTGATACTTATTTAACCAAGAGGTCAAAAATGAAAATAAGCACAAAAACTGATAATAGCAGTTTAAGAAAAGCTGCTTATAAAAAGAATATGCCAATAGTTGAGTTATTGACAGATAAATTAGATTATCTGGCTTCAAAACAAAACCAAAAAAGTACTTTACTGGCCGTATGTCCAAATTCAGAAAATGTTTTAAGGGCTGCTTTGCGTTCTGCTAAAAGAGCTAATTGCCCTATAAAATTTGCAGCAACATTAAACCAGGTAGATATTGATGGAGGTTATACCGGATGGAATCAGGATGATCTGGTCAGAAAAATAAAAGTGGATTCATCCCGTATTGGTTATGCTGGTCCCATAATCATTGCTGTGGATCATGGGGGTCCATGGGTAAAAGATGTCCAAACTACTGAAAAGTGGAGCTTAAATAAAGCTATGAGCTGGACAAAGAAATCATTCGAGGCAGCAATAATTGCTGGTTATGATCTTATACATATTGACCCGACTATAGATATTTTTAAAAAGAACATAACAATTAAAACAGTTGTGGAGAGGACTGTTGAACTTATAGTCCATTGTGAAGATTTCAGAACTGCCAGATCACTTAAGCCAGTATCTTATGAAGTCGGAACCGAAGAAGTACATGGGGGATTGGCGGATACAAGATCATTCAGAGAGTTTTTGGATCTTTTAAAAACCGCATTAATAAAGAATAAACTAAAAAAAACCTGGCCCATATTTATAGTTGCCAAAGTGGGCACAGATCTTCATACCTCTACCTTTGACCCGGATACTGCCAGAGCCGTAGTAAGTATTGCCCATGAATATGGTTCCAAGATCAAAGGACATTATACAGATTTTGTATCGAATCCACAGGATTATCCCATAACAGGAATAGGTGCAGCAAATGTGGGTCCGGAATTTACTATCGCGGAATATGATGCATTAAATGAGTTATCAGAATTGGAAAATAAATTATATAAACAAGATCAGATAGCCTACCCGTCAAAATATAAGGAAAAACTGAATTCTGCAGTTATTGAATCTGGAAGATGGAAAAAATGGTTGCTCGAAGGTGAAAATGATTATGAAAGTCTTACAGATAAAAGGAGAGAATGGATAATACAGACAAGCTGCAGATACGTATGGGCAGATCCAGAGGTAAAAAGCTCCCAGAACATACTCTATGAAAATCTTCACCAAAATGGGATAGATGCAAAGACCTGGGTTCTTTTATCTATTGAGTCATCAATAGACAGGTACCTGAGAGAATTCAACCTGATAGATCTAAATAAAAAACTTAAATGAGATCTGGATCGATCTATTTGAAATTATTATTGCCTATTAGATAAAATCCGTATTTTACCTTCTTTATATGCTTTAAAAGTTTCAAGTAAAATCAAGAAATTTTCACTTTTACAGTCTGAGGTAATCTCATGGGAAGGTGCAATAATATACCCTCCATGCTCACCCATCACTTCTATTCTATTAATAATCTCCTTTCTAACTTCCCGGGGAGATTTAAAAGGAAGGGTTCTCTGTGTACTTACACCACCAAAAAAGGAAATATCCCTGCCAAAACGTTTTACTAATTTTTTTACATCCATTGCTTCTGGCTGAATAGGTGCAAGAACATCAAGTCCTATTTCGATTAAATCCGGTATTATTTCAAATATATTTCCGCATGAATGATGGAATATTGAAATTCCTTTTGATTTATAGATCTCCCATAGTTTTTTATATCTGGTTTTGAAAAGATCCCTCCACATTATCGGAGATATCAGCAGTCCTCCCTGTGCGCCGAAATCATCTCCAGTAAAAACACCGTCAATATGACCTATCTCCAGAACTTTATTGGATACTTCAATATTAAATTCTAATATCCCATCCAATAGAAAGTTTATCTCTTTCTTTCTAAAATAAAAATCGGAAAGAGTCTTTTCAAATCCCCTTAGAGTCCAGAGCCTTTCAAAGAGAGTCCAACCAAAATCAAAAAGAATATAATAATTATTTAGAATTTTCTTATCGATTTCTTTGATATGCAAAAAAAGATCATCATTTACTGTAGGAAACCTGTATGAACAGAGATCATCACAATCTTCCAATGGATGATACCTGAAATGGAAACCTTCAGTTAATATTATATCCCAGCCTACTCCCCAGATATCATAGATCATTTCTTTTTTGTTATCCTTTTTTACCTTATCATCAAGATAAACATATTTAATGTGATTATCTAATCTAGAGTCCAGGAGAGATTCCTCTATGCCCAGGAGGTTTATGATCTTATCTTTCATCTCAGGTGTATAATCTACCTGGGTCGGTAAGATCTCCCCTTTTTTCCTGGAAATAGCCTTAAAAACTTTTTTTTTCTTCTGCATTAAATGACTTTCTTAAGAAACTGCAAATCCTGGATCAATATTTTCTTATGATATTAAAGACTGCATTTATATTTCCTGTCAAAGTACCACCTTACCAGGATCAGGATTATTATAAGACCGAAAAAAAAGATCATGATGTTCACCGGTAGGGTAGGATTATACCTGTTTATAATTTTTATCAAAAATGGTGTAATAGAATTTGCAAATACAGCGATCATTAATAGAAAATTCATAATAACACCCCGGCTGTATTTATAAACCATACACCCTGTAGAACTAAGAAGTGGAAATAATCCGGAGAAACCTACCCCTCCCAGAAAAATACTCATGAAGATCACATAGATTGATTGTGAATAAACAATAACACTTATCGACAGCAGACTTACTACAGCCATTATCAATAATATTATATTTGCCCTTACTCTATAAGTTATAAAACTTACAAATAATCTACCTATCAATATACCTCCATAGAAAATTGAGATCATCAATCCTGCATTAAAAAGATCAAAAGATTTTTCCAATCTTAAAAAGGTGGGCATCCAGGAGAAGAACACAGTTTCTGAATATGTATAAAGAAGTAATATTACTGCAGTTATTATTATGAAGCTATTTTTAGACCTGCTGTTGAAAATCCGGGGAATCTTTGCAATATTATTATCGGATCTACCGGAAACTTTCCCAGCATCTTTCAAACATAATTTTAGAATGATTAATAATACCAGAAAAGCTGAAATAATATAGTATATGGTCCTCCAATTTAAATCGCTGTTTACAATACTTGAAGTGACAAATGGTGAGCTTATAGCTCCAATAGCAAAAAAACTATGTCCCAGTGAGACTGCACTGTCCTTGTTCTCTATCTCCCCTTCCACCAGGCTTGCATTTGCAATTATCAATAGTATCCCGAAAGATATTCCTGTAACCGAATATAATAAATACAGGTGCCACAATTTATCTGAAAAACTCATAAGGAGAACCGCAATAATAGCAAGACACATTGAAGTAACAAATAAGACTTTTTTATTATATTTATAGTTTATAAAGAAATATATTATCTGGCCTATTATCACACCGGCAAAAAAGAATGTAATAATCAGATTAAGACTCTCAGGATTGATATCCAATTCTGCACTTATCTCTATAAGAATATTACTTATGGCCACTACAAGGAAAGAATACATAAATAATGCCAGGAAATTAGGAACTTCCCTTAAGTAGTTTAAAATTGTTTTTCTATTCAAATTCTACTCCAAATATTCAATCTTCAAGTTTGAATTTTCCTTTAATCTTCCAATATTAATAAAACTAACGATAACAGTTAAAAGTTTCTACAGAGGCTTTAACATTTTCAGGTGGAAATTCTGGTCTGTTCCACCTCAAAGCTTCGCAGATGAACCCTCCATTACTGGCATTTAAGCTATCTACAATTTTATGTGCCTCTATTTTTACCTCTTCTGGACTTTTATTGTCCAGAGTGTCCTTCATGTCCACGGTTGATTTTATGCAGATCCTTCCTTTGATCTTTTCTTTTATTATCTCAATACCAGTTGTATTGATATCTACAAAAAAGACCAGGTCTACTTCCATGTCAAACAGATCTTCAAGAACATCTTTTGCATCACCATCGATGCAAATAGAAGTGTATAAACCAATATCATGTATAAAACCAAAGAAATCCCTAAGAATCGGTTTGAAATATTTTCTCCATATTACAGGATTGATAACGAGTCCTTTATTGCTTCCTAAAGACTCAATATCAGTTATCATATGTGCGCCGGCTTTTTTGTAATTTACAGCTATACCCTTATAGTAGTCTGCAAGACCATTGTATACTTCGACCACAAAATTAATATTATCTGCCATTTGCAGAAAAAAATTCTGGGTTCCTAGAAGAATTTGAGTAGATATAAATATACCGGGATCAATAAACCCATTAATAAATCTGTCATTATATTTTTCCTCAATCACTTTACCAAGTTTCTTAAATTCATCACTATGATCATCTGGTTCCGGAAACGAATAATATTTAATATCCTTTTTCCCAAATAAAGGATTCTCAAGGATCTCATAGGTATAATTTTCACTATTAGGTATTTTTATTTTTGTGCCGAATTGATCCTGCCTTATTTCTTCACCAATATTATTTTTTTCAATTAATTTATGAAACCATGAATAGCAATTTGTCCACATCGAATCAAAGTTTTCTGTTCCCGGGATCAGCATTACACTATCTGGATCCAGAGTGTGATTATTATTATATATTCCTGGGACATCCAATATTTCCATTGGAAGATAGCCAGGTTTTTTAAATTCTAGAGCTTGTTTTACTACTTCTATATGTTGACTCATCCTAAAATAAATCTCTATTCATTTGCCAGCTGCCATATTGAGTTAGCCATGATCTCAGCAGTACTGGTAAGTCCATTAATATTGATCACATCAAAATCATCCATGTAGGTATGGAGCCATGAAAATCTTGGAGTCAAACTGAAAACATATGAAGTAGGGATTCCTGCCAGAATAAACGGTCCATCATCACTCGCATATTCTAATGGCGTGCCTTCAATATGATAACCTAACTGATCACACATACCTTTTATTTTAGCATTAAGCTTCTTATCATTTTCCACTAATTTTCCCAGACAGATCGATCTCTCAATATAATAGAGATGGTCACCAAGATTTATCATATCCATATTGATAACACCTTTATATTTTGAAGGATCTTTCTTCACATATTTGTTCACATAACTATCTGAACCTACTTCTCCAAACTCTTCAGCGGTCACAGAAAGAAATTCAATACTCCTCTTTGGTCTGTTGAATTTATTTAAAACATTTGCCACCTCCAGGTTCACTGCAACAGCAGCAGCATTATCATTTGCTCCCGGACCATTTGCATTATCATGGTGTGAAACCAGACAAATAACTTCATCCGGTTTGTCAGCTCCATCGATCCTACCTATTACATTAATACCATAACCTGGTTTACAACTGGCATCTACCTGTATTTTTATTTCTACATCTATTTTATCGGATATCCTTTTGCACCCTCCTGGAACAGCATACCATTCTCTAAGAAGTTCCTTTAAATACTGGCCGTCTTCATATGTGACAGCAACTGCAGGTACAGCTATGCCATCCGGACCCGATAAAAGTGGCATCTGCAATATCCTGCCGGGAAAACGCGCATGTTCAATAAAACCTGCAACTCCTCCATCGACAAGCATTTTTGTAGGACCCTGTGGTGCACTTTCATCTGATGCATTATCCAGCATAAAACTTCTTGGTGGATCCCTCATAATGAACCTGTCTTTAAAATCTGCTTTTAAGTAATCTCCCATAGTACCTTTGCCAATATATAAAAGCTCAGCAATTATACCTTCTTTTGGGGTACTCCCTGAACCTAAAAGTGCAATACTGGTAAGTTCCTGTTCTACCGGTTTAACAACTCTGACCCTACAGTCTTTAAGTTTCCAATTGATTATACCGTCAACTTTATCAGTCTTAACCTTTACACCCTGAACATTAAATACTTCCTTCACATAATCGGCAGCTTTATGTTCTCTATCTGTTCCTGAATGCCTGGGACCATATTTTACTAATTCTTTAATATGGGATGCCATCCTTTTTGCAGATATATTTTTTCGAATTAGTATTGCATTATTATCCAATATTATTCCTTTCTATCATATTAGTGTCAGTAGTATTATAAATAATTTATAATATCAAAATATGATCTAAATAATTGGAGGTGACCCATTAATATATTATAAACTACTTTATAAAGAAGGTGTTATATCTTTCTTATATTACATTAAACGGAAAATGAGGGTTATTTGATTTGGATGATCATAATTATTTTTTATTTTGCTCCGTGGATTTACGTAATGCAAACTTATTTGTAATAAAGATACCACCTAATATTAAAATACAGCCCACCCAGAATAACCAGGAGAATCGCTCATTCAAAATTATGAACGAAAGGATCACAGCAAAAATTGGTGTAAGATAGATATAAACTGAAACATGTGATGCAGGAAGTCTTTTAAGACATATAAACCAGATCGGATAGGCAATACCGATCATTGTAAGACCAAGAAAAACCATAAGCAGTAATATTGACCAGCCTGCAAAAATTATTTCTGAGAAACCTACTGTGGCCGCTGTGAGTATGGAGAGTATGACTGCTCCGGAAAACAGCGCCAGAAGGGCCACAATTAGTGGATCATTAGAAGTAAGTACCTTTTTTCCGATGACTGTGTAAATAGCAAATGAGAGTGCAGCCATAAATGAAAAAGATACTCCTAATAGATCCATCTCTCCTGATCCCTCTCCAAGAGAAAAACCGGTATTAAATATTACAAGTATCGCTCCGCATAATGCAAGCACTATTCCAATCACTCTTGGTATTGTAATATGTTCCTTGAGTATAAATGTAGAAAGTAGAGCTATGAATACTACATTACTGGTTAAGAGTACTGCATTCATGGATGCAGGAATACGGGCAAGTGCACTGAAGGTAAGTATCTGATAGAGAAAGAACCCGAAAACGCCAAGTCCGAGTGAAAATAATATATCCCGGGATGAAAGTTTGACTATTTTCTTAATCTTTCCTGAAGAGATCAGAAAGATGAGAAGACCAACAAATCCGGTACTAAGAGTTATTGTACCAATTTGAAACGGGTGTACTTTTTGAACAATGATCTTTCCTAATGGATGACCGATAGCCCAGAAAAAAGAAGTGATAAGCATCAGGAAATATTCAATCTTAATACCTCTCTTCTCTTTTGCCATAAAATAACCTTCTCGTTATAATACTTCTCTTATTCTGCTACAAAACTTCTCCAATTCCTCAAGCCCCTCATCAAAATCGTTTGCACTTAAAATAATATCCAGTATCTTGCTTCCTATTATTACCCCATTGCATTTATCTTTTACCTGAATGACCTGGGCAGTAGAGGAAAGTCCAAATCCCAGGGCAAGGGGAAGGTCTGTGACCGACCTCAGGGTTTCCAGAAAGTCTGAGACTTCATCTGATATTTCGTTTCTGATCCCGGTTACACCTTTAAGGGAGACACAGTATATAAAACCCTTCCCGGCAGCTGCAATATCTGCAAGTCTTTCCCGGCCGGAGGTAAGGGAAGCTATCATTATATTATCAATGGTGTTTCTATCAAAAAGAGTTCTGTATTTATTGAACTCCTCCAAAGGAAGATCAGGGATTATCATACCATCTACGCCGGCTCTTTCAGCATTTGATAAAAATCTCTCAATACCATAAGCATATATACTGT
>PVMK01127691.1_pt1 | contig 23811 bp, 27 predicted proteins | sample 1853481 | NCBI WGS metagenome assembly PVMK01 (sample SAMN08533507, study PRJNA380276) | Marine sediment metagenome, whole genome shotgun sequencing project. | reverse complement strand
GCTCGAGCGGGGGATGACATCCAGATACAGGTAGCCGTTCACCAGGGTCAGGAACAGACCGAGGATGACGATCGGTCTCAGCAACCGGCGGATCGGAATGCCGCCCGCCTGGAGGGCCACGAGCTCGCTGTCGGCGTTCATCCGTCCGACCGCGAGCAGGACCCCGAATAGGAAGCTCATCGGTATGGTCAATATGACGACGTGTGGAATGGTCATCAGGAGCACCGTGCCGGCGTCGGCAAACGAAACGCCGCGTACGAGCACCTGCTCGATGAGGCTGTAGATGCCCCGCATGACGATGAGGAAGGTGTAGGTGATAAACCCGAGGACGGTTGGCGGCACCACCTCGCTGACGACCAGCCGATCGACGACGCCGAAGAGCCTCACCGGGTCTGCCGTCCGAGCGGGTGATTGTGATGCTGAGATCTCATCCGTTGAATTTTACATGGAAATCCACACATTGAGAGGAATCCACAGCTTTTCCACAGGTGGGACGTTTTCCACAGGATGGCGCCACGAATCGAATGTCCGATAAGATATATTATGTAAACCTAAATATGATGAAACCGCATTTTCGCGATAATCCGTCCTCCTCCGGACTAGCTGGGATCTTCCTCGAGCGCCGATTCGAGCTCGCGAATGACCTCCTTCAGGGCCTCGATCACCTGGCGGGGCTCGGGCTCTCTTTCGGTGCGGAAGGACAATGAAAGCGAAAAACTCCGGTCCGGGTTGCGGAATCGAACCATGAAGGGCTTGCGGGTGATTTCGCCGGCATCCTTGGTCGAGCTGTTGTCAGCGGCGCTGTGTTCTACGCCGGCCCGCCGTCGCCGAACCGCGGCACGGTCCAGGCGTTCCTCGACGATCTCCTGGATCAGCTCCCTCATGGCGGCTTCGTCGTCGGCCCTGGCGATTTCGAGCAGAACGCCCTTTGCGCTGATGTCGGCATGCCGACATAGCTCTCGGATGGGTCCGGGGATCTGAAGCAGGCGAAGACTCTCGGAGACCGTCACTCGTGAGCGACCCACCGCGTCTCCGACCTGTTGATGGGTGTAATCGTATTTCTCGGTCAGGGTACGATAGCCATCCGCCTCCTCGAATGCCGTGAGGTCCTTTCGCTGCAGGTTCTCGATGAGCGCAATCTCGAGGGCCTGTTGATCGTTGACGGTAAGCTCGATGCACGGGACCTCGGTCAGACCGACGGCCATAGCCGCGTGAAATCGGCGCTCACCCGAAACCAGCTCGTACTTTCCTCCGTCGATTCGGCGCACGAGCAGGGGTTCGAGAATCCCGTGAGTTTCGATTGACGACTGCAGATCCTCGAGATGGCCGAGGATGGACCGCGGCTGATCCTGGTTGCTGGTGATCGCCGTGATGCGAATCATGCGACCGATCCCCTCCCCCATCCGCTCCGCGAGCTCGTCGACGAAATGGCGGTCGTGGCGCATGCGGCGATGTGAGGGCAGGCCTGCCTTGGGGTTATTCGGACCCGACACGTTGGAGAACCTCCTCGCAGAGTCGATAGTATTCGTATGCGCCGCTCGATGATGGAGCATGGTCGAAGATGCTGGACCGATGGGCCGGTGATTCCTCGAGGCGAACGGACTTCGTGATAAAGGTGTCGAAAACGTGGTCCCCGAATACCCCCTCGATTTCCTCGCGAACCTCGCGCGCCAAGATCGTGCGGCGGTCGAACATGGTGATCAGCACACCCAACATTCTCAGCTCGGTGTTGGGTCGTGCCTTGATCTTGTCGATGGTTTCCAGCAGATCGTCGGTGCCCTCGAGTGCGAAGTACGACGCTTGAATGGGAATGAGCACGTGGGTTGCGGCGACCATGGCGTTGACGGTTAACAGACCCAGGGTCGGCGGGGTGTCGATGATGATCGCGTCGTAGTCTCCCCCGAGTGATTCGATGCAGTCCTTGAGTCTGTATGGCGCGTCGAGCTCTCCTGCCATTCGGACCTCGAGCTTGGCCATGGCGATTCGGGAGGGAGCGATGAAGAGGTTTTCGCGGGCGCCGGGCACGATCACGTCCCCCAGGGAGGTCTCCCCAGTCATGACCTCATACATGTTGCCGTCGATCGCCTCCAGATCGATGATGGACATCGTCGAGTTGGCCTGAGGATCGAGATCTATGAGCAGGGTCTTCAACTGTTTCTGCGCGAGCCCCGCGGCGAGATTGATGGCGGTGGTCGTCTTCCCGACACCGCCCTTTTGGTTGGAGATAGCGATTTTCATGAATTCTCCGAGCCGAGCATTTCGAGCCAAGTCACTATATCCTAAGATGAGGGTGGATTTCCGGGTGTCAACGAGGGAGCGTGGTCACATCTCGTACTCGCCCATGTCCTCTGGCCGCATGCGTTCGAGGATCGTTCTCAGGGTCTCGTCGACATCGGCCTCGCTCATCACCGCCCGCTCGAGCACCGACGGATCGACCAAGACATCGGCGTTTGTCCGCAGCGCCAGGGCGATCGCATCCGATGGGCGGGAGTCCACATGGTGAATCGCCTCCGTCGCGTCCCGAAGCTGAATCGATGCGATGAACACGCTGTCGTCCAGGGTGTGGATGAACACGTGGTCGACCTCGTGCCCGGTGCTGGCGATGAGATCGCGGATGAGATCGTGGGTCATCGGCCGCGGCGGGTTAACCCCTTCCAGCTCAAGGGCGATGGAGTTGGCCTCACACACGCCGATCCAGATCGGGAGGAAGGTGTTGCCTTCGTCGTTTTGAAGGATCACGACCGGGCTGTTGGAAGTGGGATCCATGATCAGCCCGCGAACCGTCATCTGGACTGCCGAAGCGGGGTCTCGTTTGCTCATCTCAGGTTCTAATGTGTCGGCCCCAGCGGCGGATGTCAAGCCTGCCCGAGCACATTCTCGTGGATGACCGGCAGGCGGCCGACGGCGTCCGCTCGATCGCCGACCAGCGAATGCGAGCCGGCCCGCCGAATCCGGACGGCGACGACATCCCCGATCGCCTCACCCCCGGTCTTGGGGAAGTTGACCACCCGGTTGTCCTCCCCCCTGCCCTGCCAATCCGCCGGACCCCGGCGGCTGTCACCATCCACGAGGACCCTCACGGTGCTGCCGATCAGGCGTTCGTTGAGCTCCAACGAAATCCGATCGGTGAGGTCGAAGAGCCTGTGGAGGCGCTTCTTTTTGGCGTCCTCGGAGACCTCTCCGTCGTACCTCGCTGCCGGTGTGCCCGGACGCGGCGAGAATGCGAACGCGAAGACCTGTCCAAAACGGATCTGCTCGAGGAGCTCCAGGGTCTGGCCGAAATCGTCGTCGGTTTCTCCGGGGAAACCGACAATCACGTCGGTGGCACGTTGAGGTCCTTTACCGCAGAGCGCAAGCGCTCGATCAAATCGACGAACTGAGCTCGTGTGTACCCGCGGTGCATTCGTTTCAGCACGGTGTCGGCGCCGGCCTGGAACGGGAGGTGGAGATAGCGTGAGACATTTGGTTGGCGGCCAGCACATCGATCAGGCGGTCGTTGAAATGGCGCGGGTGGGAGGTGATGTACCGCACACGCTGCACACCGGGGACACCGGCCACCGCCTCGAGCAGGTCCGCAAAGTCACTGTCGGTCTGCGGGCAACGGTAGGCGTTGATCGTCTGTCCGAGGAGCTCGACCTCCTTCAGACCACCGTCCGCCAGCGACCGCACCTCCCTCAGCACATCGGGCAACGCGCGACTGACCTCCCGCCCCCGGGTGTAGGGGACGATGCAGAAGGTGCAGAACTCGTTGCAGCCTTCGACCACGGTGACCATTCCCCGGGTCGAGCTCTTGCGAAAGATCGTGGTGAAGTTGTGCTCGCGTTCGGCATCAAAGCCGGTGAGCACCGGCCGCCCTCCCTGCTCGACCGCGCGCACGGCCTCCCCTATCCGGGCGATTTCTCCTGGTCCGAGCACGAATCCGACCGTTTTCGATCGCGCGAGCAGGGACGCTCCCTCCTGCTGAGCCACGCAACCACAGACACCGATCATCGGCGGCCGGGCGAGCTTTTCGAGAGCGCCGATGCGACTCATGATCTTCTGCATCGGTCGCTCACGAACCGAGCAGGTGTTGAGGATCACCAGATCAGCATCCCCGGCCTCCTCGGCGGGCGTCAAACCACGATCACGCAGCTGTCCCTCGATCAGCTCGCTATCGTGCTGATTCATCTGACAACCCCAGGTTTCAATGAAATAGAATCTCATTCGCAGAGTCCGCTCTGGACCGCGAAAGTTTACCCTCAGAACCACCAGATCGCAACCTCGTTCGGAGGAGACGCTCTCATCTTGGGCTTTAGTAATCGATGATTTCCGGGGTCGGACTGAGCGGTGGTGCAGTCGGCACGACGATTCCGCGGAACCACCCCGGTTCGGCGCCGTCCTGACGCGCCAATGTCTTGATCTCCTGGAGGCGCGGCTCTTCCAGGCGGACCCTCGCCTCCAGCTCATCGCGTTCTGCGAGCGCACGATCGAGCTTGGGCTTGATAACGCCATCCCGGTACGAAGGATCATCCCACGCGTAGAAATCACGCCACAGACCGGGGATCTCGTAATCAAGGCGATCGATATGTCGTTTCAGGGCGGCAATGAGCTCCAGCTGCTGTTTGTACTGTCCCTGCCAGTAGCGCTTTCTTTCCTCACCGGGTCCGGTCTGGGACGGCGTCACTACCGTCCGCGCTCCGGTTCCATGCGCTCCGGTTCCATGGATCGGTCGTGCCACCTGTTTCTTCTTTTCGCTGGCCGCAGTCAGCTCTCTCTGCGAGGCGTAATCAGAGAGGTTCTCGTTGCTGATGACGATCGACTTCCCCTTCTCGCCGCCCTTGAGCTCCATGTTTTTTGCGATGTCGGTCAGCGACTTCTCACCCCCGCCCGGGCCCGGTGTCGGTGTCGGCGTGGGTGTTTCTCCTAAGCACGGGAGCGCGCCGACGGCCGAGATCATCCCCGCCATCACGAACGGGCGAAATAACAGGAGCAACGTAGATTTCATGACACACACCCTCTCTCAGTATACGATTGCCGGTGGGAGATCGTCACGGGGCGTTGGTTCCCTCGCGCCCATAACGGTCATCGAGGCGAACGACGTCGTCGAGGTGGTTGGTCGAGACCTCGAGCAGTCGGCAGTCGGTGGTGGCAATCATTCTGTGAAGGGTCCCCGGGGGGATGTGAAAGACCGTCCCAGCCTGCAAAATCTGGGACTCGAGGCGCTCCACATCTTGGCCGGAAACCAGCTCGAGCTCGCCATCGAGGACTCGAAGAGTTTCGTCCTTGATCTCGTGATACTGGAGGCTCAGGGCCTCCCCTGCCCTGATGAACAGGATCTTGCCGACATAGTTGGCGGTCTCAGCGAAGATCTCTTCGTGTCCCCAGGGTTTCTCGATCATCCGCGCCAGAAGTATTTCCATTTTTTCCTCTACACTGGAATTTTGGCTTTGGCGAGTAGGAATGCAAGGCGTTCGAGGAGGTACTCTTCGACCTCCCGGGCTGTCACCAGCCTGGAGGCCTGGCGCGCGATGTGAGAAGCCTCGCGGAAGGAGAGCTGCCTTACGAGCGCCCTCACCACCGGAATCGCCTGCGGGTTCATGCTGAATTTCTCCAGACCCAGACCCACCAGCACGGGCACCATCAGGGGTCCGATGCCATCTCACCGCACATCGAGACCGGAACGCCCTCGGCCTTGCCGGCCTCGATCACATTGGCCACGAGACGGAGAACGGCCGGGCTCGTTGGACGGTAAAGGTCTGCGACCAGATCATTCGAACGATCGACCGCCAGCGAGTACTGGATGAGATCATTGGTGCCGATGGAGATGAAATCCACCTCTCGCGCGAGTTCCCGCGCCATCACGGCCGCTGACGGCACCTCCACCATCGCACCGAGCGGGACGTTCGCGTGCACCGCATGGCCTTGATTCAGGAGCTCGTCGTTGATCTCGCGAACCACCAACCGAGCGACCCGAAATTCGTCGATGCAGCTGATGAGCGGGAACATGATCTGCACCCGGCCTTCTTCAAACTCCCCGGCAGCCCGCAGCAGGGCCCGCAGCTGGGTGCGGAAGAAGTCCGGCCGCGAAAAGCAGAGACGAATACCCCGCAAACCGAGAACAGGGTTGGCCTCGGACCCTCCGATGACCTCGCGGGCCAGCTTCCGGCCGCCGAGATCGAAAGTGCGGATGGTCACCGGAGCCGGCGCCATCTGCGATACCATTTCGCGGTAGACCTCGAGGTGTTCTTCCTCCGAGGGGAGTTTCGGGCTCATTTTCATGAACAGGAACTCGGATCGATACAATCCGATACCGCCGACATTCCACTGCAGCGCTTGCTCGACCTCGGCGGGAAGGTCGATGTTGGCGAGCAGCTCGATGAAATGACCATCCCGGGTCACGGTCGGCATGGCGCGCATCTTGAGAAGGGCAGCCCGTCGCTCGTCGTACTCGCGCTGGCGGGACGTGTACTCGCTGAACTCGGCGGGATTGGGGTCGAAAATGATCTTCCCCTCTGAGGCGTCGAGGGCGAGACGACGTGACCGTTTAGCCTCTTTACACGCGCCGTGGGCGCCGACGATTACCGGGATGCCCAGCGAACGGGCGATGATGGTCGTGTGCGAAGTGGGACCTCCCATTTCGAGAGCGAATCCGAGCATCTTGTCGAGCGGCAGCTGGACCGCCGTCGATGGTGGCAAATCGTCGGCCACCAGGATTACCGGCCGATCGAGGGTCTCGAGTTGTCCGAGATCGATACCGTGCAGAGCGGCGAGGATCTGGTTCGCGACGTCGACAACGTCGGCCTTGCGATCGGCAAGGTACTCGTCCGGCAGGGCTTCGAATCGGGAGATGAGCTTTTCGAGGACCTGGTCGATGGCCCAACCCGCGTTCACCTCCTCTTCTCGGATCACCTGCTCCACCGGTTCGACGAATGATGGATCCGAGGCAATGAGCTGGTGAGCTTCGAAGATCGCGGCGTACTCTTCCCCCATCTGCTGCGCCGCGCGGTCCCTGTTCTCCTGGATGTGTTTGACGGCGGCACTGATCGCGTTCCGAAATCGTTCGATCTCAGCTTCGACGTCTTTGGTCGGAATCGTGATACGCAGAGTCGATATCGGACGCGTCTCATGAACCACCGGCTCGCCGATGGCGATGCCGGGGCTAACCCCGAGCCCGCTCAGAACTCGACTCACTGATCCTCCCCAAACTTGTTCGCAAACAGCTCGACGATCGCCCTGACCGCGGCATCCTCGTCGGCACCGTCGGCGCGGACGTTGAGCGGGGTTCCCTTGGTGGCCGCCAGGGTGAGGATGCCGAGAATCGACTTTGCGTTGACCTCCTCATGCATGGTACCGACGTAGATCTCGGACTCGAAGGCACTGGCGGTATGGACGAGCTTTGCAGCGGCCCTGGCGTGTAGCCCGAGCCTGTTGGTAATCGTCACCTGCTCTTGAGTCATCTGTTTCACTCCCGAAACTGTGTGGGGCGGCGTGATCTGTTCACGCTCAGCCTGTCTATTGTATTCGCTGGCGGGCCGGCTTGCCTTCCCGTGTCAGGTGGAGGCCCTGGCGTGCAGGAACTCGCTGGCCACGCGGATACTCTTTTGCCCGGCGGTCGTGAGGCCCGCTGCCAGCCCTGCGAGAGAGAGAGACCTTCCCTGGAGCGAACCGAGCTTGACGAGCATCGGCAAGTTGACGCCGGTGACGACCTCGACCTTTTCCGGTTCTAAAAATGGGAGGGCGAGATTGGTGGCGGTACCGCCGAACATGTCGGTGAGGATCAGTGTGCCCTCTCCCTTGTCGATTTCCCGCAGCTGTTTCTTCAACGTCCGAGAGGCCTCATCCGAATCCACATCCCACGGCAGCGACATCGCCGAGGCCTCGACCAAATTTGGGTCGATGGTCTGCGCAGCGTGCAAGAGCTCCGACGCCAGGTTGCCGTGGGTGAGGACGATGACGGGAATCATGAGTACCTCCAACGATCCTTGTCACGATGGTGGACGACCACATTGCGTCCCTCCTCCTTGAGGACGTTCGCAATCCTCTCGGCGAAGTAGACCGAACGGTGCCGGCCACCGGTGCAACCCATGGCTATGCCGACGTGGGTTTTCATCTCCTCGGCATAGCAGGGCAGGAGATACGATATCAGGTCCATGATCCGATCGAACGCCTCATCGACCTCTGTAAATTTCCCGAGCCACTCCGCAACCGGCCGGTCGTCGCCCGAAAGCGCCCTGAGGGACTCCTCGAAAAACGGGTTTGGGAGAAAACGAACGTCGAATACGAGGCTTGCTGTCGCCGGCACGCCCTGGAGGTAGGAGAAGCTCTGCACCTCCACCGTGAGAGGTTGGGACTTCTGATCGCCGCCGGCCAGGGACAGCATCTGCCGGCGCAAATCGTGGGGGGAAAGCCCGGTGGTGTCGATGACGAGATCGGCGAGCCCGCGAACCTCCTCGAGCAGCCCCCGTTCCTCGGTGATCGCCTGTTCCAACCCGAGGTCCGGAAGCGGGTGGGGGCGGCGCGCCACCGAGAACCTCCGCAGGAGGACCTCTGGCGAGGCCTCGACGAAGATAAGCCGCAGACCAGCGTACTTCTCTCTGAGCTCGCGGAAAAAATCCGGAAAGAGCTGGATCATCCCGCGCGTGCGGACGTCGAGGACGACCGCCAGGCGGTCCATCCCCTCGTCCGTGCGGGCGAAGAGCAGCGGCACCAGATCGAGCGGAATGTTGTCGACGCACGAGTAGCCGATATCCTCCAGGCTGCGGCTGAGCACGGACTTGCCCGCCCCGGAGAGCCCGGTGATCACGAACGGTCCGTTGAACGTGGCTTTACTCATCATCCATGCCCTCCGCCATGAGGTTCACGCTCTCGAGAAAACCACGTTCATCCTCGATCCCTCGCTGCGCAAGAAGGCACTTTCGAACCGCCGTTTCGACCATGATCGCGAGGTCGCGACCAGGTGCCACAACCATCGTGTACTTCGGGATCTCGATTCCGAGAATGTCCTTGGTGGAGGTCCAAGCGCTTGGATGCTCCATCATCTGCTCCCGCCACTTCTGCTCCATCTCCCGCGCCTCCGGAGTGAGCTTGGTCAGCCGGATGACCAGGGAGACGGTCACCGCCGGCGAGGTTGCAGTCATCCCGAAATGCTTGCGCACGTCGATGATGCCGACCCCGCGGAGCTCGAGGTAGTTTTCGAGCAGAGCGTGCGGCCTCCCGAGCAGACCGCGGTGGTGGGTTCGCCGAATGACCACGGTGTCGTCAGCCACGAGCCGGTGGCCCCGATAGACGAGCTCGAGAGCGCACTCCGATTTGCCGATCCCGGGATCACCGATGATCAGGGTTCCGAGCGAGAAGACGTCGACCAACACTCCGTGAAGCTGGACCTGTGGTGCGAGCTCGTCCTCGAGGAAGTTCGAAATCGTCTCGATGGTCTCCGAGGTCTTCGTCGCCGTCACCAACAAGGGCATACCGTCGGCATCGGCGGCGGCGAGCACGGCTTTGGGCGGCCGGGCGCCCTTGGTGGAGACGATGCACGGGATATCGAGCTCGATCAAGCGCCGCAGCCTCGCTTCCGACTCCTCACCGGCAAAGGTACCCAGATAGTCATACTCGGATTCGCCGAGGATCTGCAGCCGGCCTGGTTTTACGTACGGTAAGTACCCGGCCAACGCCAGACCGGGCTTTTGGATTCTCGGGTTGGTGATCAGACGCTTCGCCAATCCGCTCGATCCCGCCGCAACTTCCAGATCGAGAGAGGCAAGGCGTTGCTCGGTCAGCAATCTCTCGACGGGGATTGCCTCCGGGGCGGTCAAAGACCCTCCGCCTCCGCCGCCCGCCGAATGGCGCCTGCAACCTCCTCGGCATCGGCCGCCAACAAGAGCTCGGCCCGCAGATCCTGCCGTTTCAAGACCCGCGCGATCTGCGACAGAACTTGCAGATGCGCGGCCGGCTGGTCAGGGGGCGACAACACGACAAAAGCGAACCTGACCGGATCGTGTCCGTTACCACCGAACGACACCGGTTCGGTGAACCGTACGAGTGCGATTGCAATCTGTCGGAGTCCCTGGGTCTTGCAGTGAGGAATCGCAAAACCGTTTCCAACCGAGGTCGATCCCAGACCCTCGCGTTCGAGCAGCGACCCGACCACATCTTCCGGGTCGAGGCCGAGCTTTGGTGCGAAGACGTCGGCAACCGCGGCAAGGGCCGACTCGACGTCGTCAGCCGCCAGATCGATAAACACGTTGTCAGGCTCGATAAGCTTGTGGATCTTCATCAGAGCTCGGGTGTGATCAATCCCAGGTTTTTGTCGACACGCCGGTAGATCACGTTGACGCGATCGTTCATGGCATTGCGAAACACCAGGAAGTTGTAGCTCGAGTCATCGAGTTGGAGAACCGCCTCCTCGATCGACATCGGTTTGATCTGGATGCTGCTCTTTTCCACGATCCTCGGCTCACCGGACGCGATGGATTCGGATTCGAGAACATCGACCGCCCATCCGCTGTCGGTTTTCGCCTCGGATCCGGCCCGCTGCTTGTGGTCTTTGAGCCGGGTCTTGGCGCGACGCGCCTGGATCTCGACCTTGTCCACCGCCTCCTGGATCGCGGCCGTGACGTCCTTGTTTTGGGCTGTCGCGTGGAGATCGAAATCCTTGCCATTGACCGACAGGTCGACCACCTGGAGGTGGCGCTCCTGCGACACCTCGATCCGGACATCTATGATGTCGTTGAAGTACTTCTTGATCTTCGCCAGCTTCTTTTCAGCTAGCTGGCGGGTCTGATCGCTGAGTGTGACGTTGCGGGCTATATAGTCGACTTTCATTCTCTACTCCCTAGCCCGGTGTTCACACCGGGTATCTACTGCGGACGGTGATTCTAGCCATCTGTCGTGCTTTTCGCAAATCGTGCTCATCGGCGTAGTGCGACTTCGCCTGCGTCGCCCGATTTGCGAAAAAACCAATACTGACTACCCTTCGCCGCCGTCGTTTAAAACCCGGTGAGAAGACCGGGCTAGAAAACTTTCTTGCGCTTGTCGGATGACGGAATCAGCATCTCCTCACGGTACTTCGCAACAGTGCGACGTGCCAGTCGGATTCCCTCCTTCTGTAATAGGCGCATGATTTTCGAATCCGAAAGCGGGCGTTCCGGATCCTCGGCCTCAATTACCTTGCGGATTCTCTCCTTGACCACCATCGACGACACATTTTCGCCGCGCGCCGAATCGACACCGGAATGGAAGAAATATTTCATCGGGAAAAGCCCGCGCGGCGTGTACATGTACTTGTTGCTCACCACCCGGGAGATGGTCGACTCATGCATGCCGATGTCTTCGGCAACCTGGCGCAGAACCATCGGTCGCAGGTGCTCGATCCCATCGTCGAGGAAGCCCTTTTGAAAGCTGACGATGCTGTGTGCCACCTTGTAGATGGTGCGTTGACGCTGGTCGATGCTCTTCATCAACCACATCGCCGACCGCATCTTGTCGCGGAGATACTCGTTGGCTTTCGGGTCCAGGTTTTTGGCCTCGAGCATTCGTGCATACCGCGAGTTGATTCGCAGCCGCGGCAGACCGTCGTCGTTGAGAGTGATCTTGTACTCGCCTTCGACCAGATGGACGTGGACGTCCGGTTCGATGTACTGGTTGTCGGCCTGCTTGAAGATTCGTCCCGGTTTCAGCTCCAGTCCCTGAATCACGTCCAGAACCGGCTTGATCTCTCGCACCTCGGAGCACCTGAGGCTCTCGGCCAGAACATCCCAGCGCTGATGGAGGAGATCCTCCCAGTGGTTGGTGATCACGAGCAGCGCCTTTTCCAGAAGATCACCGTTCCCGTTTTCCCCGACATCCATCAGATACACGAGCTGGGCAGCCAGGCACTCCTGAAGGCTCGACGCGGCGATTCCCGGCGGGTCCAACGAACGAACCACCACCATCGCCTCGTCGAGGCACCGCTCATCACACCCGGTGCCGTCCACGATCTCCTCCTGCGATGCGCGGAGAAAACCGTCCTCATCGATGTTGCCGATGATGAACTCGCAGACCTCCAGGATCTCCGGTCTGCAGTCGAGAAGGTGCAGCTGCCACAGGAGATGGTCGTATAGACCCGCCGTGACCGATACAGTGTTCTCCAGCCGGTAGTCCTGATCCGGCGCCCGAGCGGCCATCGACGGCCCCTCCGACCGTCCGTCACCGAGATAGTCGGCGAAAAACGCCTCGACATCAATGTCGGCGTACGTCTCCTCCGCAGACGGCAGCGGATCTTCCTCGCCCTTGATTTCCGGCGGCTTTTCCTCGGGAACCGCCTCTTCGCTGGCAGCCCGATCCGCCTCGGCCGGCGACTCGCCCTCCGCGGGGGTGGATTGATCGCTCGGTTCCTCGACCTCCAGCAGCGGGTTTTCGAGGATCTCCTGCGTCAGAGTCTCCTCGAGCTCGATCCTCGAGAGTTGGAGGAGCTTGATGGCCTGCTGCAACGACGGTGTCATCACCAGTCGTTGCGCCAACTTCAACTGGAGTTTTTGTTCGAGAGCCATTCTTAGCGATTATTCCTCAACTCGCGTTGATCGATTCCACGCTCGTACTGCAATCTGCGCCCACTCACGGTCTCAGAGCTCGAATTCTTCGCCGAGATATATTCGGCGGACGTCTCGGTTTTCCGACAGGTCGACGGGTCCCCCTGTTGCAAAAATCTTGCCGTCTTTGATTATATAGGCGCGGTCGGTGATCTTCAATGTTTCCCGAACATTGTGGTCGGTGATCAAAACACCTATTCCCAATGATTTAAGGCGCCTGATGATGCGCTGGAGATCGAGCACGGCAAGTGGGTCGATACCCGCGAACGGCTCGTCGAGGAGGATGAAGGTCGGTTCGGTGGCGAGAGCCCGCGCGATCTCGAGGCGCCGTCGTTCGCCACCGGACAGGGTCTCCGCCCGCTGTCCCCTCAGATCCGACAGTCCGAAGTCTTCAAGCAACCGGTCGATTCGTCGGTGGGCTTGGCGTGCCTCGATCCCGGGCAGCCACCGGACAGGGTCTCCGCCCGCTGTCCCCTCAGATCCGACAGTCCGAAGTCTTCAAGCAACCGGTCGATTCGTCGGTGGGCCTCGCGTGCCTCGATCCCCAGCACTTCGAGAATCAGCCAGATGTTGTCCTCTACCGAAAGACGTTTGAACGAGCTTGGTTCCTGGGCGAGGTAGGAGACGCCCATTCTCGCGCGCCGGTACATGGGTTCCGCGGTGATGTCACGGTCACCGAGAATCACCCGGCCCTCATTCGGCTGGACAAGCCCCACCATCATGTAAAAGGTGGTTGTTTTTCCGGCGCCATTAGGGCCCAGGAGTCCGACAATCTCACCCGGAGATATGCTGAGGGTGATCCCGTCGACAACATATCGTCCTCGATAGGCCTTGCGGAGACCCTGCGCAACCAGGTCGAGTGCTTTGGGGCTCAGGGCTGTTCCTCCGGGTAGTAGATGGTCTCTGTCCCTCCGGCGACCGAGACCGTACCATCGGCCTGATTCCAGGTCAACGAAGACCCGGAAACCACATTCCCCGAGGGGTCCGAGAGTCTTACCGGTGACCCCTCGATCGTCACCATCTGGGTGCTGACCTCGCGCCTTGCCTTCTGGCCGGTCATTCGCCGTCCGGTCGTCACCTCGACCAGTTCTACCGAGCCGATCGCCTCGACGGCGGTCACCTTGTTGTCCTCGTTGAAAAACAGGCTCACCTCGGCTGCCGAGAGCGTGTGCTCGGGATCGCTGTAGCGGACGTTGCCGCGGTAAACCGCAGTACCTGAGGCCTGGTCGTAGTCGAGCGAGCGGGCGACGACCACCACGTCCGCGCCCGGGTCGCCTTCAACGTCGAGCTGGGATGCCGGCACGGTGGTGCGAACGTGCCCCGCGGCACGGATCGAGGGCACGTCTTTCCGGTACACCACGTCGTCCGCGAGCAGGAGGCGATGACCCTGCCACAATCTCGCATTTTCTCGCAGGTGGAACACCCCTCCATCCTCCGTCACGTCGAGGATTTCGGCTGCGAAGTGGGCCGGTTCCGATCCTTCCTCATCCTCCCCTGCACCCATCAGCGCGACACCTTGAATGACCCCCTGGACATTTCCGCGAGCCTCGGCCCGGCCCTCCCTGTTGAAGAGCTGGCCCTGATCGCAGGTCACCCTTCCCTTCGGAAACAGCAACAGGACTCGTTCTGGCCCTGTTGGATCGCCGTGGAGCATTGTCAGGCCGGCCTCCGGTGAAAGGCGGGCGCGGTAGCCCCGAGCCTCCATGCCCTCTCCGCTCAGGATCACGTCCTGCAGCAGCTCGACATCCGTCGCCTGTCCATCGGAAAACCAGACCCTCGCATCCCGCGCCTCTCCCCTTCGCAGCCCCCCTTCGGTCGGAACCTCCTCGAAGCAGACACCCCTTTCCGCGCGGAGGTTGATGAGGCCCTCCTCGCCGAGCACTCCGCGGATGACCCAGGCCCGAAGCGTGCGCTCGAAGTAACCTTCCCCACCCACGAAACGAACCGTGATCCACGGCCCGGTTGTGGTGGCATCGATCTGCCACCTGTCGTTCCCTTGATGGTTGGCGACAACGCTCTCCATCCACGCTGAAACCGTGCCGTCATCCGAAAGACCTTCAGCACCTACGGTGACACCACCCGAGAGCTCGATCCGACGTGGTGGCCCGTCATCTTTCTCGAGGTCGACGGAGATCAGCGGCGCTTCGACCAGCCCCTGTTGAAAACGAATCCTCCCGCCTTCGGGGAAAACGATGCTCCCATTCGACCTCTGATACACGGCCGTCGGGGCGGTCAGGGTGGCGCCGTTCTCGGAGCTGAGGATGACTCCCCCGCTGAGGACGATCTCGTCGTGCTCGAGGTCGAAGACGGCGCCCTGAGCCCGCCCGAAGGAGGCGCGCGAAACGAATGTCACTTCCGAGTTGGTCGCAAATCGTCTCGAGCTGGCCTCGAATTTGCCGGCGTCGGTCATCAGCATGGCTCCGCTCGGCAGGACGATCCTGATACTGCCTTCCAAAGTCGCGTCCCTGGTCTGAATGTTGAAGCTGGCGCCATCGCAGGTTAGAACCGGTCCCGGCTCGCCATCTTGATAGAACTGCAGACGAACCCCCTCGATCTCATGCCAGCCGGACAAAAGCCCGAGAGTACGTTTTGACGCGAGCTCGAAGATCAATCGCCCTGCCACTCGTTCCACGAACTCGAAGCCGTTGTAGACGCCGACCGTGCGATCACTGCCTTTGTGTGCAACCTCGTCACCGTCAAGCTGCGCCACCGGGGTTCGAAACTTGTTGAAGCGTTGAGTGATCACCCCAGCGATCGCGAGCAGCACAATCACGATGGCGGTCGAGGTCAGTCGCCGAACCCAGAATCGAGATGCGACGCTCATCGCAACCCCTCCGATTCCGGGTCCCCTTTCGCGAGGGAGAATCGAGGATCATCGTGATGGTTGCTCGGCTGGTCAAAAAATGACATAGGGAATCGTGGTCAGCGATCGCTGAAGATGCCCATCGCCCGAAATTTCTTGAATCGCCGATTGACCAACCCGTCCGGCTTGGCCTTACGGAGAGGTTTGAGGTTGCGCCGGATCGCTGCAGCGCTCGTATCCGCCATCTCACCCGGATCCATGTGCGCGCCCCCTGCGGGCTCCGGCAGGATTTCGTCGATGATTCCGAGCTTCTTGAGATCGGTGGCGGTGAGGCGAAGGGCCCGAGCCGCGTCTTCCGCCCTCGCTTGATCCCGCCACAGAATCGCTGCGCACCCTTCCGGTGAGATCACGGAGTAGGTGGAATTCTCGAGCATGAGGACACGATCCCCGACACCGAGCGCGAGGGCTCCGCCCGAACCACCCTCGCCAGTGACAACGACGATGATCGGCACCGGGAAACCGGCCATCTCGATCAGATTGTTGGCAATGGCTTGCGCCTGTCCACGCTGTTCGGCATCGATTCCTGGGTACGCCCCGGGAGTGTCAATGAACGAAATGATTGGCCGCTTGAACCGTGCAGCGAGCTCCATGATGCGAATCGCCTTACGATACCCCTCCGGACGGGGCATGCCGAAGTTGCGTCGCAGCTTTTCGGCGGTGTCCCTCCCCTTTTGGTGTCCGACTACCACCACCGGTTCGCCGTCAAAACGGGCGAGGCCGCCCACGAGCGCGAGATCGTCGCCAAATCGCCGATCGCCGTGAAGCTCTGTGAAGTCGGTGAAGATGCTGTGGATGTAGGCCATGGTGTACGGCCGTTCCGGATGGCGGGCGAGCTGGCACTTCTGCCACGGCGTCAGGGATGAGAACACCTGTTTGATCGTCGCGTCGAGTTCCCTCCGCGCGGAGACGAGGTCTTCCTCCGTCGCCGCTCCGGAGGTGCCTGCGGACTCGATCTCATTGATCCGGGACCGGATCTCCTCGATCGGTTCGAGAAACGGAGGCGTTGGTGCAGCCATTTACGCACTTTAACCCGAATCGTCGATGGGGTCTACTTTGCCCGCATATCTCACCGGGTGTCTACTGCGGACGGCGAATCGCGGCGTCCCGCCGTGCCTGTCGCAAATCGTGCTCCTCGACGTAGAGCAACTACGACTGCGTCGCCCGATTCGCGACAAATCCGGCGGATACTTGCGCTTCGCCGCCCTCGCCACGAAACCCGGTTAGATAAGCGGGTCAGGAACGACCAACGGCGGCAGATAGTCGGCCGGGGCCTCGAATCCGAGCACGAGCAGAATCGTCGCTGCGATGTTCCCGAGGCCCGGCTCGACGACCTCCGGGTTGGCCCGGAACTCGTCCGCCTCCGGTCCGACGATGCACCACGGCACCGGTGAGAGGGTATGGCTCGTCTTGATGATCGGATTTCCGGCTGGGTCCCGCTTGACATCCCCCGTCGCATTGTCGACCGCGAACATCATGTCGATGTTTCCGTGATCCGCGGTGAGGATCATCGTGGCCCCGGCTGCGCGGACTGCTTCCTCGAGGCGGCCGACACATTCGTCCACCACCTCCATCGCCTCGATCGACGCCGTCAACGAACCCGTGTGTCCGACCATGTCACCGTTGGCCAGGTTGACTCGGATGAACCGGTGTGCGCGGTTACCGAGGTCCTCGATCACCACCGCGGTGACCTCCCGTGCCTTCATCTCCGGGGCGGTGTCGAACGGACCCTCGTCGGACGGAACCTCGACCCAGTCCTCGAGCTTGCTGTCGAACGGTTTCGAGTTGTTGCCGTTCCAGAAATAGGTTACATGACCGAACTTCTGGGTCTCGGCCACGGCCAGCTGGCTGACTCCATTGTGCACGAGGTATTCCGAAACCGTGTGTGAGATCGCCGGCGGGTCAAGCAGGTACAGGGGCGGAATTTTGAGATCGCCGTCATATTCCATCATCCCCGCGTACAGCACGTCCGGTAGCTTGCCGCGGTCGAAAAGATCGAGGTTCGGTTCGGTGAACGCTCGCGAGATCTCGATTGCGCGATCACCCCGAAAGTTGAAAAAGACCACCGAGTCGCCGTCGTTGATCGTTCCCAGGGGATCACCGTCTTCGTCCACGATCACGAACGGCGGCAGATCCTGGTCGGTGATTCCGGGATTTTCGCGACGCAGGACCTCGACCGCCTCGGCGGTATTTTCGAACTCTCGCCCGGCGCCCCGGACATGGGTCTCCCAACCGCGGCGCACCATGTCCCAGTCGGCGTTGTACCGATCCATCGTGATCCGCATCCTGCCGCCGCCCGAGGCGACGGCGGCATTGACGCCGTCCCGGGCCATCTCGTCGAGGACCTCGTCGAGCTGTTCGAGATAACGGTCGAAGGACACGGGATCGACGTCGCGGCCGTCCGCCAGTGCATGGATCCTGATTCTGGCGACCCCGTCGGCGGCGAGCCGTCGCAACAGGGCCGCAAGGTGATCGATGTGACTGTGGACGTTGCCGTCGGACAGAAGACCTATGAGGTGGAAGGTGGAGCGCTTGTCCAGGACGCGGCCCACCATTCGACGCCACACATCACCATCGAACAGCGAACCGTCGGCGATGGCCTGTTGCACGATCTGCGCACCCTGTTCGAAGATGCGGCCGGCGCCTATGGCGTTGTGGCCGACCTCGGAGTTCCCCATGTCCCGGTCGCTTGGTAGACCGACCGCGGCGCCGTGTGCCTTGAGCTTCATGAAAACGGGCGCGTCGTGAAACAGCCGGTCGAGATTCGGAGTGGCGGCCAGGTCGAAGGCGTTGCCCTCATAACCTTGGTCGTGCCCACGGTACAGCCCGACGCCATCGAGGATCACCAGCAGCAGTTGGCCTTGAATGCCCGAAAAACCTGGATACGGCGCCAATCGAAAGCTCATGTCAGGATCAACCTAAGATGAGCGGTTCTGCCGGATGAGATGTGCCAAGCTCTTGATGCTCTGGCGCTTGGCGAAGAGCGGACGCATACCCATTGGTATGTGGAGCATTTTCGCAAGTTGCCAGAGCGCAAGAGCTTGGTGCAGATCGCCGGTGAGAATCGCTCATGTTAGGTTCAACTCAGTCAGGGGTTTTTGCATTCCACGTGCCGAGTATTCGGCCGACCGCGTCGATGAATCCCTGCGGTCCGACCCGCTCGAGGCGAGTGACACCCGGCGGCACGGCTTCCAGATTTACGGCATTCCCGAGAAGAAACCCGAGGTCGGCCTCCTCGAGCATTGGCAGGTCGTTCCATGCGTCACCGATGGCGGCGGTTTTGACCCGGTCAACGGTCGGAATCATCGCCAGCACCGCACGAACCCCTGCGCCCTTGTCGACTCCTCGTCCAATTAGATGCCGAAAGCGCCCTCCGCGCGCCAGAGAAGCACCGAACTCGGCGATCGCGTCCGCGACTCCCGCCGTCGCGGCGGGCGAACGCTCATCGGTCAGCACGAACGGCTCGGAGGCCGTCCGGGTCATGGCGCGACGCGCTGCAGCATCGCCGAGCCCCGTCATTTCCATGACTTCTTCAACCGACATTTCCGACATCCCCCGCACTCCCCATCCTCGATCCTGCAGCTGGTGGAGCACAGCCACCAGATCTTCGCGACACGGCCCGGTCACCGATTCCGAACCGTCCTCCAATACGATCACCGGCCCGCCCTCCGCAACAGCCGGTCCGGCCAGTCCGAGCTTCGCCATCAGCGGCCGAATCTCTGCGGAGGTCTTCGAGCTCACCGGGATCACCTGAATCCACATCTTCTCGAGCTCACGCAGCAGAGCAACCGCAGCCGGCGACGGCAGGTAGGTGTGGAAATCCAGCAGGGTGCCGTCGAGATCCGTGAAGACAACGCCGCTAATCGGTCGCGTCAATCGGCGTCGGCCCGGCGAGTTCGCAGCAGTACGACGCTGATGTTGTCGCTCCCGCCACGTCGATTGGCCGCTTCAATCAGATGCGCGCAGATCTCATCGAGAGATCCGCCTTCGAAAAGAAATCCGGCGATCTCGTGGTCGGTGAGCATCGAGTTGAGCCCGTCCGAGCACAGGAGATAGAGATCGCCATCTTCGATACCCGTCTCCAGCACGTCGACCCTGGGCTCGCTACTGCCGCCGAGCGCCTGGGTGACGACGTTTTTCAGCGGGTGGGTGCGGGCGGTTTCCTCGGTCAAAAAACCCGCTGTCACCTGTTCGTGGACCCAAGAGTGATCGCTGGTGAGAAGCGAAAGCGCGCGGTCGCGAACGCGATAGGCCCGGCTGTCACCGACGTGGCAAACCACCAATCGGCCTTCTCCAGGGGGATGGACCGCGGCCACGACCGTCGTTCCCATCCCCTTGAGGTCGGGATCATTATTCATCTCCGCGGTGACCCGGTGATGGCCCGATATGATGGCGTCTACGATATGGTTGGCGACCGCGCTCAGGGATGAGTCCCAGTGTTCCGGCCACGTTTCGTCAGCTTCGTTCGACCCGGCCACGTATGCTCTCACGATCTCGTCGGTGGCAATTTTCGAGGCCACCTCTCCGGCCGCGTGCCCGCCCATGCCGTCGGCGACCAGATACACCTCGTTCTCGGTGTCGAGAACGATCACGTCCTCATTGAGGCTGCGCTTCAATCCGACGTCGGTTGCACCCCACGTCTCGATCTCGAACCGATCCTGTTGTTCAAGACTCACGTTGCCTCAACTCCGGCCCCGGAATCGATCCAGCAAGCCGCCCGTCTGTTCCCCACCGGACTCGATCTGGCTGAGAACCGCAGTCGCCTTGGCGTTGGTCGGATCGAGATCGAGCGCTTGCTCGGCCAGACGTATCGCCCGCGTCTTCATGCCGGCGGCGAGGGACCTCGCCGCCGCCTCCCCTATCATGGTCACGTTGCCCGGATCGAGTGAGACCGCCTTTTCGATATGCCGCAGGGCGTCGCGTTCTTTTCCCGGGATTCGCCCCATCACCTGTCCGTAGAAGTAGTGGGCGCGCGAGTTTTCGTTGTCATGGTCGATCGCCTGCTGGAGGTATTCGACAGCCTCGGGAATATTTCCCTCTCGCAATAATTGCGATCCTTTTGCGGCGAGACGACGGGCGATCTCCTTCGGGTCCATCGCCTTCACATCTGTGCCGGTCGAAATCTCCTGGTCGTATTTTTCACGGCTCTCCGTGTGTCTGAGGACGTTGAAGGCCTCGGTCATACCCTGAAATTTCTCCTCCGCCACATCCCGCTCCTCACCGGAGAACCGGTCGGGGTGGTGTTTCAACGCCAGGTTGCGAAAGGCCACGCGGATCTGTTTGTCCGTCGCATCTTGCTCGACGCCCAGCGTGTCATACAGTGTGACTTTGTGGCGCATTCTCAGCTACTCCATCATCATCGTCACAAAATTACCACGTTCACTATGCCCGTGCAACGATCGCGGACAGGCTCCTAACGGCGCCTACTGAGCAATTTCGTCGCCATCTGACGCGTAACGGGGCTGACGTTTCGGTCCTTGGAAACTCGGGTCTGGTCCCGCTGGTTCAGCCGCATGAGGATGTTCCTGACCGTGTAGACCGGCGTTTTTGGGTTGAACGCGAGCGCGACGTTCACCGGGTAGTGCCGCAGCCAACGGCGGTTGTCCGCGATCTGCCGAATCACCTCCTCGGCAACGCTCCGCGACAACGCGAACCGCTCGATCTCGTTGTCCGTGAGCTTCGGGCAGGCCAGTACCGAACGCTGAATCAGGCGATTGCGGCTGTTGACGAGGATCGCGCGCTCCTCTCTGGTTCCCCGCAGAGCAACGATGATTCGCTGTTGCACGCTCATATCCAGCAGCCGGGAGTGCGCCGACTGCTTCGACTTGTTGACCGCATCTTCGAGCGCAGCGTCCTCGGACTTCGGGTACGGCATGGTCTCCAGCTTTGGAATATGCGCGCCGATAGCCTCCAGCGCTTCGATGGCCTCCTTGACGCTTGGACCCGCCGCCGCCACCGCCTCCTCCTCGGCCAGGACCTTGGCGATGAACTCCTCTTCGAACTCGCGGATTCGACGCAGCACAACCTGGTTGACCTGCGGGTTCGACGCCAAATCCTCCAGGATTTCCAGGCAACCGAGGATGCGGACCTGGTTGGTGATGAGGATGTCCTGGACCATCGGCGTTGCATGCCGGGCAAGGACCCGCAGGGTCTGGTCCGACACGTTCGGATGCGCTGCGACGGCCCCCCAGATGGACTCGTCCTCTCTCACCCGCACCAGTTGATCGAGCACAAGCGTATCGGGAGGCCGGTCCCGAAGCCAATCGAGAATGGTTTTCTCGTCCTCGTTTTCCACCGACTCCCTCGCCACCTTTGCCAAGTCCTCGTCGGGATCGGACGAAAGCAGCGTCTGTATGCTCAGGAGATCTTCGCGAGAGACCGGCAGCAGGCCCTGGGCGGCGAAGAGACGCACCTGGCGCGGCACCTTGCCCTGGACGATGCCCTCGATGAGATCAGCACTGCTGGCAGCCGGTTGATCACTCATCTCGCACCCTCGCGCCGAGTACAACGAGACCGTCGCTCCGCACCTCGGTGTGCACGACCTGTCCCGGTCTTCCAAGATCCTGGTACAGGACCCCGGCAACCTCGAGGATGACTGCATCAGCATCACCGATCGTGAGCTTGACCGGCCCGCCCAACGTTATCCGTTCCTCGGTCCCGCCGGCGAGCAATCGGCCGCCCGCAACCCCGTCTCGATCCCGGTAGTGAATCCAGCACTCCATCTCCGGCCGCACCCTCACGGTGAACGTCACGAGTTCAACTATATCCTGCGCAGCAGCGCTCTCCGCACTCTGCAGCGGCTGCGCCTGCGCCGCCACGGCGCGCGCGGTCGGCGAGGCTCGTCGCGAGACCTGCAACGCGGGCGAGGGCATCAGATCTGCGCCGAGATGCTCCCCCGGCCCGGAACCACTCACGATCACCACCGTTGCCGCGACCAGGATGACCGCCGCCAACGCGACCGGAAACCAAAACCGCCAGCGGAATGTGCGAATGAACGGGGTCTCGTCTCGTTCGAACCGTGGATGCGCGCCCGACGCGAGAAGGAAACGCTCCCAAGCCGCCTCAAATGATCCTACGAGGTCGTAGGGATCGGCCCCGACGACGTTGGCGTACTGGGTTACAAAGTTTCGACTGAAGACAATTGGCGGAAGGGATCGGAAATCTCCGGTCTCGAGACAGGTGAGGATCCGATTCGAGATCTTGGTTTCCCCTGAGATATCGTCCAAAGACAGGCCAGCGCTCTCGCGCAACCTCCGCAACTCCTCACCGAAGCTCTTCGGGTGGGTTGGCGGCCCCTCCATTGCCGTCATCACCGGAGAATTGTATCACTCTTCGCCGCCCCTGAGCCTCTCTTTCAAGAAGAGAACTAATAGCGCTGCATATGTTATCTGGTACCTCCGGGCGCGCGAGCGCCCGTTTCAGCTCGGCCGTCGGGAGCTGCACGAGGATGCTGAGCGCGAGCGGGTACGGTGTGTGAGGGCACTCGACGAGAGCCCTTCGCACCTGGAAATATTGCCCCCACTTGTGGTGACGGGCGAGCGCTGCAAAGAACTCTGGTGGTGGTTCGGAGGTGTTGAGCATTATCAGAATGTCATTTTCGACCAGGCGCTGGTTGTCGAGAAGGGCCGACAACACCTTGGGATCACCAGTGGTGATGAGGGCGCCGAAAATCGCTCGGTGCGCACGTCGCGCCAGCGCTACCTTCTCCCCCAGTGCCATGGTGATGAACTGCGTCATAATACGCCGCTCGGCCTGGCGGCGCACAACCGGCGGCGTCTTCGGTGCCTGCGCGAGCGCAACCAGAGAGGTCCACGGCAGCGTTCCGAGGAAATCCATCGCCCGACTGAAGTTGAATCCCGGGAACCCGGCCAACCGCTCCCGAATGGCGTGCCCGTCGAGCAGTCGGGGGTCGGACGCGATCTCCTCCGCAACCTGCGCGGTGCAGTACGGTGAACGCAGCACCCGAAGAACCTCCAGCTCTTCCAGGTGACCTCTGCGGACCAGGTCCAACAGACCCTTTCCGTCGAGCTCCCCGATCAATGGCTCCATGGCACCATCCTACCCCCTGGGGCCGAGCTCTGCGAGTGGTTCTCACCTTCTTCGACACAGGTTTGACAAATGGAGGAAGGTGTTAGGTATTAATACCTATTCGGGTGGGCCGAGGATTTCCCGCACCCTTTGCCGAAGCATCACCAACTCGAGGGAGGCGATGGCGGCTTCGTCCGGTGGCAGGCGCCGTATGACGTGTTTTCGTAAGGCGACGCGGGTCAGGAGGCGAGCGATGACCGTGCGTTCGGGGCGCGAGGGCCACCAGTCGCTGCGAACCCTGCGGCGGTAGTAGGGAATGACGTCGATGACCCACGCGGGTGCGAGCCTCAACTCGACCTCCTCGGCGAGCTCTCGTTT
>PVMK01146174.1_pt1 | contig 23837 bp, 22 predicted proteins | sample 1853481 | NCBI WGS metagenome assembly PVMK01 (sample SAMN08533507, study PRJNA380276) | Marine sediment metagenome, whole genome shotgun sequencing project. | reverse complement strand
TATAAATAAATGCCCAACCCGGGCAAGCCGGAATTGAATATTTAAGATTTAAGATTGAAGATTTGTGGTATCGCTTCGCTCTGTCTTTTCTATTTAAATCGATCGTTCGATTCTGTCGTTAGACCCTGAGGCTCTCGACGGGTAGAATTGCTTAAATATTCAATCTGGCTATGCCATAAATCCTTCGCAAATATGATGTCATTTCAATAAATAGGTACTAAGCTTTTTCCGGGACTACGCTCGGAAAAAATGGCCCCTGCGGGGCAGTTGTCATAGCCAAAACTTGACCTGCAACTGCCTAACCGAGATAGACCGGAAATAACAAATTACAAGCACCTCCTGATCTTAAAATTGGGCCAAATAAATTCTCAATTCCAATATCCAAATCTCAAATAAGATCAAAAGCCAATTGTTTGGAATTTTGAATTTCGGTCATTGTGATTTGCCCTTCGACCTGGCTCAGGGTGGTGGTGAGCTTGTCGAACCATTTGGTATTTGTAATTTGGTATTTGTAATTTTTTAATTGCTGAAACCTGACACCCGACACCTGAAACCTTAACTTACAACATGTTGTCAGATAAAACCCGATAAGGGCCTAAATAAATCCATTCCTCAATTACAGAAATTTAGGATTTTATTATGATCTTTTGAATACCCCGTCCGCTTGCGGCGGGGAGCTTCATTTGCTGCCATACGACTTTAACAGCGCTACCATAAACTGCCACACCTTACCAAGAGACGGAATATAGAGCCCTTCGTTGGGTGAATGGGGATCTCTTAGGTCCGGGCCGAATGATATCATGTCCATACCCTCGTATTTATCTCCGATGATTGCGACACTCCAGCCCTGCATGAACCGATTTAACTTTGGCCTCCTGGTCGAAGACCTGCTTATAGATCTTCTGACAGAGCTCAAGCAGAGCGGATTGCATGTTCGGTATCCAGGGTGGCGTTATTTGCCCGCAGCCAATCACCATCAATGATATTTTTGATGGGATCATTGGAAAAATTATGCGTCGAATCGGTAGTTTTTTCGCAGACCATGTCCGTATGGCCCTGAATCACAATAACCGGTGCATTTTCATATCCTGGTGTCGGCGGCACTTTGACCCGCAGATTGCCGGCGGCATCCTTTTTCACCGGAAACTGTTTTGTTTCGGCCCACTGTTTCAGCCACAGACCAATTTGTTCTTCATTTTTAGAACAACGCGGTATGGCATTGATCTGCTCGAAGTAATCCAATATTGATTTCACTTTTTCTTTCATTTAAATTTTCCTTTATCGTTTTTAATCTCTTTTAGGGTTTAATTCCCCGCAGCTTGCTGCGGTTAAATCGACAAAATTCTTTGAATGATACTCCGCGGCTTGCCGCGGGGCAGTTCATTGAATAATTATTTAGATACGATGCTAAGATTGGTACTCTTATTGATCTTCGGCCCTGCTGTCAAGATCTTCCTATTCGCCTTGATTTTACATATTGAAAGATTAATGTTAGTAGATAAAAGTTTTTTCAAACTAAGTTGAGCGATATTTAGGTTCAAAAATTCCTTATTGCCCATTTTTCGGGCCGGGGATTTCCGATTTATCCGGTAACGGGGGTGAAGATGCCGCTTTTTGATCTGACCGAGTTTTTTAAACTGTCTTCAGCGCTGAACTACAATCTGAGCGCTGCCTCTCTGAATCGTTATAATGTGTTGATGTATATCATCGGTAATAAGCGTCTGGATGCCGACGAGAAGAAAGACCGCGAACAAAAAAGTATCCTGATGGAAGCGCTGGGGTATTTGTTCAGGGTGTACAGTCAGAAACGCCGGCGTTTAGGCCCCATGGCCGTTTTGCACCCCCTGCGGGCCGCGGCCCTGTTTACCCGATCTCGCGACAGCTTCAATCTGGTGGATTTGCTCAGCTTGCTGTTCCACGATATTCTCGAAGACATCAAATCGGGCGATTATGATATACAACAATGGAAATCTATGGAAGACCAGTTGTACAGACTTTTGGGACGGATGGAGAACGAAGATGAATCCAGGCTGGTGACGCGTCTTATGTCTCTGACCCGCGTTGAAAATGAATCCTATTACCAGTATATCGGCCGGCTGCTGGATAATACCCAAAATTTTCCCGAAATCGTTCAAATTAAGCTGTCAGATCGGCTGGACAATACCCTGGATATGCGTATCGATCTTGAAGATCCGCTTGCCAGAATTGATTTTTTTGAAACCGTTTTTCAAATCATGTTTGTCAACAACTATCCGGGTTACAAACCAAAAATGGAGCATGCACCGGCAACAGCCATAAACGGTGCCAGGCGTCTGTACCAGCTATTTAAAAATGCCGTGCTGTTGTCGTTGATCCGTCAGCATGTGCCTGCAACGGATCGGCGGGAGGTAAGGATACTTTTCGATGCCTTGTCGGAGGCCGGCCTAAAAGAAGCGCAGCGCACACTGATCCATTTGATCAGCTATCATGTCAAGGACCTGCACACCCTGCGCAGCCTTGTGCTCGAAGCGATGCAATATTGCTACAGCGGCAGAAGCGACCTGGTGACCATGCCGGATGGCAGCCAATTGTTAGACGGTTTGTTTTCGACCTATTTCGGTAATACTGCAAAAAAGAGCCGTCACCAGCAGTTGGATATTTTGTATCATAACAAACCCTTGATGCTGGAAGTCTCGGTCGCTTTCATTGTCATATTTTTAAGTTTTTTAAACGACCAGAATTTTTATATCCGAGGAATCAGCGCAGAGGGCATTGAGCCAAGCTAGTACCCCTTTCATAAATTGTACGATGAAAAATGGCAATTTGAAATAGTACTGTATTTCATCCATTTTGAAGCAGCATTGAAACCCGAAATTCGAATTTTCACGACGGTTGATGCGTTTTGTCAACATGTCAAATTACCAAAATCGTGCGCAGAACTTTTGATACATTACAATAGAGCATTCGCTGGTGTGCTTTTTAAATTTCAGGATCACGCAATATCATGGACACTCCGGACACATCGCGGGAAACTCCCGCTGTTGCGCTCGAACCGAATGTATGGCAAGAAACCTATCAAATCAGGACCTATGAGGTGGATTGCCGCAATCGACTTTCCATTCTTTCAATGTTCAATTTCATGCAGGATGCCGCCGGCAAGCATGCCCAGGCGCTTGGCGTTTCGGTCCGCCGGCTGCTTTCGGAAAATTATACCTGGCTGCTTTCCCGTCTTAAGATTAAAATCGCCTCTTATCCGGGTATAAACGATCGGATACAGATCGCCACATGGCCGTCCGGGACTCAACGGTTGTTTGCCCTGCGCGATTTTGAACTCAGGAATGGAAGCGATCAGGTCATCGCCGCAGCCGTTTCAGCCTGGCTGGTCATCGATGTTCAGCGGCGGCGACCGGTCCGCATTTTGCCGTTTGTGGACAGGCTCAAACCTATTGAAGGCCCTCACATCCTTCCCGACACCCTCGATAAACTATCGGGACTTAAACATCATACATATGAAAAAAAGTTTGTTGTCCGGTATGGAGATCTCGATGTCAACCAGCATGTTAATAATGTGAGCTTTGTGGAATGGTTGGTGGAAGGCGTCCCCTCTTCCCTGCTGAACACATCGGTTCCGACCCAATTGGAGATTAATTTTTTGGCTGAAGCCTTTTATGAGGATTGCATCCTGGCAATATGTCATCCCCTGGATGCGGATGATACGGTTTTTCATCACAGCCTTCTCCGGCAGCAGGATGGCCGGGAACTGGCACGAGCCAGGTCGGTTTGGCGACCGATCTGAGGAAGGATAGGGGGTGAATGGAAGTGGGAAGTGGGAATGCGGAATTCGGATATTCCATTGGGCATCTATTGGTAAGCAAAATCCCTCTGGGGTGAAATTAAAGCTTGGTTCTCTGTGCCAGGATTCTTTATTTCAAGTATATGACAGGGCCGGAAGTGTATTGATCGGCCACAGACAGCTTGGCGCTGCAGCGGGTGAGCGCTTTTGCGACTTCGTCAAATGCTAATTGGGGGGTATTGTTGGTTTCACTTAAATGGGCCAGGATAACATTTTGCAAATTTTCGTGCTGCAGCTCCTCCAGCAGGATTTTTGAAGATGTGTTTGAAAGGTGGCCGGTTCGGCTTTTTATCCGCTGTTTCAGAGGCCAGGGATAGGGGCCGGTTTCCAGCATCTGTGGATCGTGATTGGCCTCAAGAATCAGCAGTGCACAGTGTTTTAAATGTTCTTTTACCATGGACGTTGCAATTCCCCAGATCAGTAGCGATTGCGATAGTGGTTCCGTTTTGGCCGATAGTAAAGCCGACCGGATCTTCAGCATCATGAGATATGGAAAAGGGATGAATGGTCAAATTGCTGATATGAAACGTCTTGCCGCATTCAAACGATTTGGTTTCATGCAGGCTGCCAAGCCTGGTGGCCGCCTGGTGGGTTTTTTGATTGATATAGACCGGCAGTTTGTACCTTCGGGAAAGAACACCAACGCCCTGGATATGATCGGAATGCTCGTGGGTGACGATGATGGCATCCAGGTGTTCGGGGGCCAGATCTCTTGAGGCCAATCTACGTTGAAGCTCGACTCCGGATAGACCGGCGTCGATAAGAATTGATGTGTCACCGTCGCTGATATAGGTCGCATTGCCCTTGCTGCCGCTGGCCAGCATGCAAATGGCGAGGTTGTGGGCGTGAGATCGTCGGGGTTTTTGAATTTTCGGATCCATAATCTGTATTCCCCAGCAAGAGCAGTTGTCTTAACTCAACTTGAACTTTCAGTATAAATAACGTAAACAGCAAAAAATTAAAAGTCTAAAGTTGAAGTTGTAAACGGTTTATCTTGAGGTAAAAGTTTATACGCAAGACCCAAGGTCCAGATCTCGTAAAATGCTAGAAAAAAGGGCAATGATCGGATAAATGAATTCAGTAAATATTGAAACAAAAATTGTGAATCCTCTTATAGGAGAAGCCATACCCCTTCCTTCATACACCACCGACGGGTCGGCGGCAATTGATCTGAGGGCTTGCCTCAAAGAACAGATAGGCATTCAGCCGGGAGAAACTGTTTTGGTAGGCAGTGGAATTGCGATTAATATTAAAGATCCCAACATTGTCGGCATAATCGTGCCCCGTTCCGGTCTGGGAATAAAAAAGGGTATTGTACTGGCCAATACGATGGGGGTTATTGATTCGGATTATCAGGGTGAAATAAAGATAGGGCTCTTTAACCGGAGTCAAAACCAATATCTTGTAAAACCGGGTGAACGAATCTGCCAGATGCTGTTTATGCCTGTCATTATTGCCACCTTAAAATTGGTACAAGAATTCAGTAACGCAACATACCGGGGCAGTGGGGGGTTGGGTCATACCGGGAGGGAGTAGATACCCGGGTCCAGAGGGCCCGGCACTGGTTCGCCCCCAAAGAGGGTCCTGGATTTAAACCAAAGGAGTACAGGAGTGTTGGAGTAATGGAGTAATGGAGTAATGGAAAAAGCATTTCCGGGCATATAAGGGTCGTCAAAATGATTTGCACACACCACCCTGAATTTGTTTTTGCCCGATTACTTTCACCGAGCAAATGATCAGATCGCGATATTCCCTAAAACACGGTTTATACCCCGCGGTCCGATTTTCACCCATCACTCCAGTACTCCATCACTCCGGCTCTAGATTATCGGCACAGCCTCTAACTGTGACCTGGCCCTGAGGACCAGGATTTCAATGTTGGATTAAAAATCCATGAAGATTTAACCTAAATCGCTTAAGTTAGGTCCTTAGTGAGGTTTTTCTGAAAACATGTTGTAAAAGACTGAAGGCGTCAGGTGTCGGCAATTCAAAAATTTCAAATAACAAATCACAAACAAATCACAATGACTGAAATTCAAAATTCCAAACGGATGATCCGCCGGCTTTTGTGCCAAATGGCATAATTACCGGCGGACAAAAATTTGGGCAACGATACGGTACAACCGTAATATTCAATTCCGGGTTGGGTCAAACAATATTTCTTCAAAGTCTTTTTTATCGCCATGCGCCGGACCCAGCAGGGTCAATGCCATCTGGCGGGGATGGAAAAGATTGTTGGCCAGTTCAAGGATATCCTCCTGGGTGACCGCCTCGACTTTTTCGATAATTTCCTGCAATGGAATCTCGCATCCAAAATGTATTTCGTTTTGGGCGCTTCGGACCATTTGATTGTCGATGCTTTCAGAGGCCAGCAGGAGACCGCCTTTGGTGTACTCGATGGCGCCTTTGAGCTCTGAAGATTCTACCTGTTTTTTTCTAAGTCTGTGAATTTCATCTAAAACCAGCCGGGTTGTTTCCTGAGCCCGTTTGGGTGCCACACCTACATAAGCACCGAACATGCCGGTATCCCCATGGGAAGAAATGAATGAATACACCGAGTAGGCCAGGCCCCTTTTTTCCCGTACTTCCTGAAACAGCCTTGAGCTCATGTTGCCTCCCAGGATGGTATTTAAAAGGGAGAAGGCGTAGCGGCGAGGATCGGTGATGGATAATCCCTTTGCACTCAGACAGATGTGCATCTGCTCTAAATCCCGGTGGGTGAGGTCAACCACGGAGCAGCCCTGGGGGGTTATCCGTTGCGGGAAGCCGTTGCCGGGTTTGATGGTTTCAAATGTCGGTTGCACCAGATCCACCAGTCGATTGTGGTCAAGATTGCCGGCGGCGGAAATCACGATACGTTCGGGTTGATACAGGCGGTGGAAGAATTTTTTTATCATCTGAGCGTCAAATTGGATGATGTTCTTCGGGGAGCCGAGAATCGATCGACCCAAGGGATTGTCCCCCCAAAAATTATAGCCCGAAAGCACATGGACATATTCTTCCGGGCTGTCTTCCACCATTCCGATTTCCTGTAAGATAACGGGCCGTTCTTTTTCGACCTCGGCGGGATCGAATACCGAATTGATGAAAATGTCAGAGAGGATATCCACCATGGTTTCCGTATGGGTATCCATGACCCTGGCATGGTAGCAGGTGTTTTCCATGGCCGTAAAGGCATTGGTGTGGCCGCCGATGGCATCAAATTCCTTGGCAATCTGAAAAGCGGACCGTTTGCGGGTGCCCTTAAAAATCATGTGTTCGATAAGATGGGAAAGCCCGCTCTCAAGCTCGGATTCGTCACGGGCACCCACATCGACCCACACCCCCATGGATACCGAGCGGGCGTGGGGCATTCTTTTGCTGACAATCCGAATGCCATTTTTAAGGGTGGTTTTATCGACGGTCACGTTATTTTTCCTCTTCCAGAACGGCTTTGTGGCTCAGCCGGATTTTTCCATCCCGGTTGATTTCTAGCACCTTGACTTTGAGCTTGTTCCCTTCCTTGACGATGTCGGACACCTTGGTAACCCGGTGGTGAGCCAGTTGAGATATATGCACCAGACCGTCCGTGCCGGGCATTATCTGGACAAAGGCCCCAAAATCCATGATTTTGACAACCGTACCTTCGTAGACTGCGCCGACTTCCGGCTCCTGGGTAAGGTCTTTAATCATTTTAATTGCGGCATCACCTTCCTTTTTTGAGATGGCGGCGACTTTAACCATACCGGAATCTTCAATCTCAATACTGGTGTTGGTTTCACTCTGGATGCCTCGAATCATTTTACCTCCGGGACCGATGACTTCGCGGATCTTGTCGGGATGGATCTGGATGGTACTGATGGTCGGCGCGTAGGGAGAAATTTCCTGACGGGGTTCGCTCAACGCTTCGGCCATTTTGTCGAGAATATGCAAACGCCCGGCCGTAGCCTGTGCCAGGGCCTTTTCCATGATGTCTCGGGAAAGTTCAAGGATTTTGATATCCATTTGCAAGGCGGTAATGCCTTCCCGGGTGCCGGCCACTTTAAAGTCCATGTCTCCCGTGTGATCCTCATCTCCTAAAATATCGGAAAGGATCACGATCTGATCATCTTCCTTGACAAGTCCCATGGCGATGCCGGCCACCGGGGCCTTGATGGGAACACCGCCGTCCATTAAGGCCAGACAACATGAGCAAACGGTTCCCATGGAGGAAGATCCGTTGGACTCAAAGACTTCGGATACCAGTCGAATCGTATAGTCAAAATTTTCCTTATCAGGCAGAATTTTTTCGATGGCTCGGGTGGACAATCCGCCGTGACCGATATCCCGGCGACTGGGACCTCCAATGCGTTTGACTTCGCCGACGGAATAGGGCGGGAAGTTGTAGTGCAGCATAAAGGGACGTAATTCTTCACCGCCCAGGGTTTCCACTCGCTGTTCATCCCGGCCGGAGCCCAGGGTCAGCACGCCGAGGACCTGGGTTTCTCCCCGGGTAAAAAGAGCACTGCCATGGGGACGGGGAAGGATGCCGACCTCGCAGGTAATCGGTCGGATTTCGTCGAATCGACGGCCATCGATCCGGCGACCTTCTTTTAAGATGAGATCCCGACTGATTTTCTTCTGCAAATCGCCTAGGGTATCGTAAACTTCTTCTTTACGATCGGTATAGGCTTCGCCCAATTTTTCAAACAGTTGCGCTTTAAGCTCGCGCAAGGCCTCAGAGCGTTTTGTTTTCTCAGGGATTACAATCGTTTCGCGGATGGGTGCGGAAGCTTGGGTTTCCAGTAGACCGACCAGGTCTTCATCTTTTTCCGGAGGAGAATACGGTCGTTTGGCTGCGCCGTGGGTTTCCTGCAGCTGTATTTGCATATCGATGAGGGGCTGCATGGCGTTATGGGCGAAAAATATGGCCTCCAGCATGTCCGCTTCGCTGATCAGGTTTCCGCCGCCTTCCACCATCACAACACCGGTCTTGGAGCCGGCCACGATAATATTGAGGTCGCTTTCAGCCCAATCCGGGATGCCGGGGTTTATCATCAGCCGGCCGTTTATACGTCCGACCCGTACACTTGCAATGGGACCGGCAAAGGGGATGTCCGAGATTGTAAGAGCCGCTGAAGCCCCTATCATAGCCAGTGTATCCGGATCATTTTCCTGATCCATGGACAGCACGGTGGCAATTACCTGGGTTTCGTAACTGTATTTTTTGGGGAACAGGGGGCGAATAGGCCTGTCGATCAAACGGGCCGTCAGTGTTTCTTTTTCACTGGGACGGCCGATTTCACGACGAAAATAATTACCGGGTATCCGACCGGCGGCATAGATCTTTTCCTGATATTCGACAGAAAGAGGTAAAAAACTCGATGGTCTTTCTTTATGGGCGGACACCGTGGCGACCATTACGATGGTGTCGCCGTAGCGGACCACAACCGATCCGGATGCCTGTTTAGCAACTTTGCCGGTCTGGATGCTGAGCGTTTTACCGCCGATTTCTGCTTTAAGCGTTGTTTCCATGTTTATCTCCTGTATTTCTGCGACGTTAAAATTATACCTGCTCGATTTTCGGAAATAGTTTCCAACGATTGCCGTCAGCACGTCGCCTGCTGCCGGAACGCGGTCCGGTCTATCTAAAAACCGATACCGCTAATGCAAAAGAAACTTTGTCGCAGCAAGCTGCGGGGAACTATACCCTAATAGAGATTAAATTGACGGAGCGAAGCGACATCCATAAATCTTCAATCTTCAATTCCGGTTGTTCCGGGTTAGGGCTCATCTATAATGGATAATGTTTCAAAACCCGCCGGTTCTAAAAGCGCGCCAGAGGGGATCGGTATACAGATCGGTTGCGGCCGGCTGTTTACCTTTTTAACCCCAGAGTCTCAATGATTGTGCGGTACCGATTTACGTCTTTGTACTTTACGTAATTAAGTAGCCGGCGGCGTCTGCCGACCAGCATCAGCAGACCTCTGCGGGAATGATGATCCTTTTTGTGAATCTTTAAGTGCTCGGTGAGATAGGAAATTCGGTGGGTCAAAAGTCCAACCTGGACCTCCGGTGATCCCGTATCAGACTCATGCAATTTAAATTTTTCGATTAGTTTTTTTTTATCGCTGGTTGTGAAAGCCACTTTCTTTTCTGCCTCCTCTTGTTAGGCCCTTATCGGGTTTTTTTCTGACAACATGTTGTAAAAAACTGAAGGTTTCAGGTTTCAGCATCTCAACACCCTGACACCCGAAACATGACACCTATAATATTTTCTTAATGGCACACTCGCTACACCAACCGGCGCCACTAATTAAAAGCACGGTCTTTGGAGAAGTATAGTATCTTAATTGTGCATTTTATGGCAAAACATTTTCGCCACCAAGATACTGAGACACAAAAAAGAATTTTAACCAAAGGTTGCCCTTTGTGTCTTTATGCCTTTGTGGCAATTTTTTTCCGGTTTATCCGGATTAGTACTTATTTATTGAAATCACATCATGTTTGCACATGATTTATGCCATAGCCAGATTGAATATTTAAGCAATTCTATCGATTTTAATAGAAAAGACAGAGCGAAGCGATACCGCAAATCTTCAATCTTCAATCTTCAATCGTCAATATTCAATTCCGGCTTTGCCGGGTTGGGCATTTCTCCTATTTGGGAAACACACAACGGTACTCCAGACGGTGTCCAAGTTCGCTATATTTCAATATTGCAATAAGATCTCCGTCCCAGTCAACTATTTTTATTTCGGAACCGCCGCTATAGGTTCCGCCGGTGCCGTTTGTTCCTGTCAGGTCTCTGGCTGAGATCATTTTACCATGGCGTATTTTTTCAGCCAACTGGTTATCAGCACAAAATTGCGGCATGTCCGGCAAAGCGTCTGCCATGCGGATAATACACTCCGACAGCTTTGAGCTGTTTCTCAATTTTCCAAGCTCAGGCAGTGAAATTGCCTGGTTCAGTGTAAATCCACTGCTTTCGATTCGTTTTAACGCGGTCAGATGTCCGCCGCAGCCCAAGGATTTTCCGATGTCGGCACACAGTGTTCGGATGTAGGTTCCGGCCGAACACGTCACCTCAAAACAAATGAGCGGCAGTGCAATTTCCTGAATGGTAATGTTGTAAATTTTCACGCACCGGGGCGGCTTTTGCATTGGTGTGCCACGGCGAGCCAGCTTGTAAAGCGGAACGCCTTTGTGCTTTAATGCTGAATAAACCGGCGGCAGCTGCTTAATGGGCCCTTCAAATTTTTTGAATACGTTTTTTATGGTTTGTGGTGAAAAATCAACCGGCTTACCGGTTGAAACAATGGTGCCGGTAAAATCCTGGGTATCCGTTTCCTCGCCGAGTTTGAGTACGGCGGTGTATTTTTTTTTGTCGTGCAGTAGGAATCCTGCAAGCCGGGTCGCCTGATTCAGACAGCATATCAGCACACCCTCGGCAAAGGGGTCCAGCGTACCGGCGTGGCCTACTTTCGCGGCATTGAGCGTTTTTTTTACAAATCTTACGACCCCGGCGGATGAGATATTCCCGGGCTTATCAATAACGATAATCCCACTTAATTTAGACCTTGTCATTTCGTTTTGCAAATATGGGATAAATCCATACTTATAACCACTTAACCAATCAACTAATCAACCAATCAACGATATCTGTAATCGGTCGCTCACCATCACAAATCATTAGACAGCGTAATAATTTCAGATTTTAATTTCGCCATGGTCATTTCGACCTGAAATCCCGCCGCACTGGAATGCCCGCCGCCTCCAAAAGAGCCGGCGATGGCCGCCACATCGACAGTTCCGTCGGAACGCAGGCTTACATGAAATTTGCGTAACTCGTCTGAATTAGTTTTACCGTTTTTTTGTTCCTGGATCAGGGCGGCCACTTTGACGTCTTCGATCCGTCTGGCATAATTGATCATACCGTCGACATCTTCCGGCTGGGTTCCTGTTTCTGCAAACATGGTATTGGTAAGAGTCATGATCGATAATTTACCGTTATCTGAAATTTCAATGGAATCCAGCGCCAGGTTTAAAAGTTTTATACGTCCCAGCGAGTATGTACCAAATACGTGTTGGGCAATATTATAAGGTTCGACCCCGTACTGCACCATCTCCTGGCTGATGGCAAAGGCGGCCTGGTTGGTATTTGAAAACCGAAATGATCCCGTGTCGGTCAAGATACCGGTATATATGGACGTTGCAATGGCTTTGTCTATGGGAGCATTTAAAGCTTTTATCAAGTAGTAGACGATTTCCGCGGTGGAACAGGCGGCCGGGTCGATGAGTTGAATGTCGCCAAAGCGGGTATTTGTGACGTGATGATCGATATTGACGATGACCGGTATTTGACGGATATCCGTGTGAGCTTCGCCAACCCGTGACATGTGGCCGCAATCCAGAATGAGGGCCGTATCATAGGTTGTTGCTTTTTTAATATGCCTGACAATACGCTCCACTGAAGGCAGAAATCGATAGACGGCCGGAATCGGGCTGGCATTGTATATGGTAACTTTTTTGTCCAGTTTGCCCAAGGCCAACCCCATGGCCAGCAAAGAACTGACGGCATCTCCATCCGGGTCGCAGTGGGAGGCCAGTAAAAGATGTTGCGCTTTTTTAATTTGATTGATTATCTGGTCCATTATCCGTCGTTATTTTCCTGAGTAACTCGTCAATATGAGAACCGTACTCAAATGATTCATCATAAAAAAACTTTAAATCCGGCATATAGCGAAGACTGAGTTTGCCGGCAAGACTTCGTTTGATAAATCCATGCGCGCTGACAAAACCATCGGCGGCAGCTTGTGCTTTGCTACTGTCGCCGAAAATTGAAAAATAAATACGCGCCTGTTTCAAATCCCGCGACATTTTTACATTTGTGATCGTCGCCATTTTCAAACGGGGATCGTGGATGTCCTTTTTTAACAAATCCGACAGGACCTCCTGAATTAAACCGCTTACCCTGTCTGCTCGGGAAAAGGGCATCATAAATGAATTATTTCCATTTCCGTATCGACTATTTCCGCCAGACCCATATCTTCGGCCATGTTGAAAAGCTTGTCGATTTTAGAATTAATCAGCGCCGCGTCGTTACCGGTCAGTGAAAAGCCGATTTCCGCTTTCTGATAGATATCGTTCGAGCCCACTTCGGCCACCGATGCATTGAAATTGTTACGCAATCTGTTAATCATCGATTTGACAACTTTGCGTTTGCCCTTCAAAGAGCGACAATCATGCAGCCTCAAGGTGATAAGTCCGGTTCCGACAACCATATTCATATTAGTTAAGGGCTAATACCCCATTTACGAAATATCAAATTCCAAATCACAAATATCAAATAAATCACAATGGCAAAAATTCAAAATTAAAAACCTGGCTACGATAATGAAGAAAGAGCATTTCAAATTACCAAGGCTGTGAGGCTTCTCGTAATAAATATTACCTATTCCGATCCCAAAGCTGTTTTAGTCTTTGGATATTGGAATTTGGGATTTATTTGTAATTTGGTGCTTGTAATTTGAGATTTAGTATTTACTACTCTATCTTCGGTTTGATTTCTTCCAGGTAATAACTCTCTAGGACATCACCGACTTTAATATCATTGAAATGTTCAACCCCGATGCCGCATTCATAACCGGCCTGTACTTCTTTGACGTCATCTTTAAACCGTCGCAGGGAGGAATTTTTGCCCTTCATATAATACAACACCATCTCTGACAACACGGATATTATGGGCCCCGTTCAATTTTTCCATCGGTCACATGACAACCGGCGATGGTGCCCACTTTGGGTATCTGAAATATCTCGCGAACCTCCGCTGAGCCCAGAATGTGTTCTTCATAGGTGGACTCCATCAGTCCCACCATAGCACCCTTGACATCCTTGATGACTTCATAAATGACATTATAAAAGCGCATATCCACATTTTCTTCGGTGGCAATTGCTTGAACTTTGGGAGTCGGTCGTACATTAAACCCGAAGATGATTGCATTGGACACTGCCGCCAGGGGAATGTCCGATTCGGTAACGGTTCCGGTAGCGGAATGCACGACATTTACTTTTACTTCCTCATTGGAAAGCTTTGTTAAAGCCTCGGTGAGGGCCTCAATCGAGCCGTGAACATCCGCTTTGATAATAAGGTTTAAGTCTTTGACCTCGCCCTGCTGCATCTGTTCAAAGAGATTTTCCAGGCTGACCCGGTTGGTTTGGGCCAGTTCTTTGGATCGCTGCCTTTGAATACGGTGCATACTCACCTGTCTGGCGCTTCGCTCATCGTCGAGAACAATCATCTCATCACCGGCCTCGGGCACGCCGGACAAACCCAGGATTTCAACCGGTATGGAAGGACCGGCGGATTCCACCGGCCCCCCCTTGTCGTCCAGCATGGCGCGGATTTTTCCGAAGTGAATACCGCATACCACCGGATCTCCGTTCCGTAAAGTACCGTCTTGTACGAGAACGGTGGCGACCGGTCCCCGGCCGGTATCTATTTTGGCTTCAACCACATGACCGAACGCCAACTTGTCCGGGTTGGCTTTCAGTTCCAACACTTCAGATTGCAGTGAAATCATTTCGAGCAGTTCGTCAATGCCCTGTTTTTGCTTTGCGGAAACTTGAATAAAGATCGTTTCGCCCCCCCAATCTTCCGAGGTTAATCCGCTCTCAGACAGTTCTCGTTTGACTCGTTCGGGATCAGCATTTTCCTTATCGATCTTGTTGATCGCAACAATAATCGGAACACCTGCCGCTTTGGCATGGTTGATGGCTTCAATCGTCTGGGGCATGACACCGTCGTCGGCGGCGACAACCAAAATAACAATATCGGTAATCTTGGCGCCCCGGGCCCGCATGGCGGTAAACGCCTCATGACCGGGGGTGTCAAGAAACGCTATTTGACCATTATCGGTGGCCACAAGATAGGCGCCGATGTGCTGTGTAATGCCGCCGGCTTCCGTCTCGGTTACGTGGGTTTTGCGGATAACATCGAGCAGGGAGGTTTTGCCGTGGTCCACATGGCCCATGATGGTAACCACCGGCGGGCGTTCCTGCAATTTTTCCGGGTCGTCCGTTTTCTGTTTTAATATTTCTTCTTCCTCAAAGGCGGCGCGCTCCACTTCATAATCAAATTCGGCTGCAACCAGAACCGCGGTGTCATAGTCGATGCTCTGATTGACGGTGGCCATAACGCCCATGTCCATAAAAGTTTTTATCATTTCACCGGATTTAATTCCCATTCTTTTAGCCAGCTCGGAGAGAACAATGACATCATCGATTTTAATACGTCGTTTGATGGCCTTGGCGGTTGTAATTTGAGTTTTTTGTCCCGTGGCAGCCGCTTTGCCTTTGGCACCCTTGCGTGGTTTACGGGTTCTATAGCCGCCACCGTATAGGGCCGCTCCCTCAATCACCGATTTTTTACGAAATGAAATCTTCTTTTTTAAGAATTTTTTGTTCCCATCAACCTCTTCGCCAGGCTTCTGCCGCCATTTCTTTTTCTTGGTTTCTTTGGCTGGTAATTCCTTCGGTGGAGGACCCGGTTTTGCCGCCGGTGCACGCGGCGGCATCCGCTTAACTTTGCTCTTGGGCTTTTCAGGCCTGGCGGCTATCTTTACCGGAGGTTTTTCCACTGGCTTTACCGGCAGCTGGATAATCTTGGCGGAGGTTTCTTTCTTAATTTTTTTAGGCTTTTTTCCCTTGGGGGTTACCGGTGTTGCCACCTGGGCCGCCGCTTCTTCACTCACAGGTATTTTCTGCACCGGTTTTACATCGACCTTTTTCAGCTCCTCAGAGAGTTTTTCATCAGCGGTTTCTATCTCTTCAACGGCTTCGACCGGTTCTTGCTCCTCGGGCGCTTCTTTACTCTCGACAGCTTCTTCAGCCGTCTCCTGTTCAGCGGCTGTTTCGACTGTATCCGGTGCAGGTTCGGGTACGACTTCTACCGGCACTTTTTTTCTGCGTCTGCGAATGACGGTCGGTTTTATGCGCGTTTCCTCGATGGATGCTTCTTTTTTTCCAAAAATCACGGTTTTCACTTTGGCAACGGCTTCATCATCCAGAGAACTCATATGACTCTTGACAGAGATATCAAGTTCATTCAACTTACCCAGCAGAATTTGGTTTGTCAGGTTAAGGTCTCTGGCGAGTTCATAAACCCTGGTCTTGGCCATTACTTCCCCCTAAGGTTCCTTATATTTGCCCGATCAATCTATTTTTTGTCTGATTCAGCTTCATCAGGTCCAGCTTCATCCGATTCAGCCTCACCTGATTCAGCCTCATCCGGTTCAGCCTCATCCGATTCAGCCTCACCTGATTCAGCCTCATCCGGTTCAGCCTCATCCGATTCAGCCTCACCTGATTCAGTCTCATCCGATTCAGTTTCACCTGATTCAGTCTCACCTGATTCAGCCTCACCTGATTCAGCCTCATCCGTTGGCTGTTCAGATTGCGGCGAATCTTCTATTCCGTCAGCCTCGTCTTCAGCGGTTTGCGGGGCGATTTCTTCTTCGCCGAGTTCATTGTTCGCCACAGTTTCGGAATTTGTTTCAGCGTCCGTATCCGCTTCGGATTGTGCGATCGCAGTGTGTGCCGCTGCCAGAAGCTTTTCGGCCTTTTCTTCCCCGATGCCTCTAATTTGAATCAAATCCTCGATGGTTGCCCGACTGATTTCTTCAGCCGAATAAAAACCACTCTCATATAATGCATCGGCTAAACCGATTCCGACTCCAGGCAAAGCCACAAGTGAGTCATAACCGATTTGCATGGCCTGACTGTAACGGGTTTCATTTTTGACATCCAGATGCCAGCCGGAAAGCTTGGATGCCAGCCTTACGTTCTGCCCTTTTTTACCGATGGCAATGGATAAATATTCGTCAGGAACAATGACTTCCATCGAACGGTTGTCTTCGTCTATAATAACCCTGGAGATCTCCGCGGGGGCCAGTGCGTTGCACACGAATTTTGCCGGGTCCAAATGCCATGGAATGATGTCGATTTTTTCACCCCGCAGTTCCTGCACAACGTTTTGCACCCGGCTGCCCTTCATGCCCACGCAAGCTCCGACAGGATCAATATCGGAATTATTTGAGGCCACCGCAATTTTTGCACGCACACCGGCTTCGCGCGAAGCGCCCATAATGGTTACGATACCTTCGCTGATTTCCGGTACTTCCGTTCGGAAAAGGTCAATTAAAAAGTTTGGATGTGTCCTGGAAAGAACAATTTGCGGACCACGTGAATCTTGCAGCACATCCAGGATATAGGCTCGAATGCGATCTCCCCGGCGATACGATTCCCTTGGTACCTGTTCGCGGGACGGGACGACCCCCTCGGTGTGACCCAGGTTTACAATGATATCGCCCCGATCGATCCGCTGTACGATGCCGTTTAAAATCTCCCCCTTACGGTCAATGAAGTTGGCATAGACAGCATCTTTTTCGGCATCCTTCATTTTTTGGATGATGACCTGCTTGGCCGACTGCGCGGCGATACGGCCGAAGGTGGTGGCATCCATTTTGGTGCCGAGGCTGTCGCCGACCTCGCATTCGGGATCCAGCTTTCGCCCTTCCTCAAGGCTGATCTGAACAGCAGGCTCGGTAACCTCTTCTGTTACCTCCACAAACTGGAAGACTTCAATCTCACCGCTTTCATCATTATATTGTACTTCGATATCCAGCTTGTTGCCGAACTTTTTTCTGGCGGCAGATCGCAAAGCTTCTTCCAGGGCCCTGATAAGGACTTCGCGGTCAATACCTCTATCCCGGCTAACCTGTTCAACGACACGCTTTATGTCTGAGACAAACATCAGATCGCTCCATAAATATTTAGTTTATCCTAGGTTGAGCGGTTCAGGGTCCAATGTTCAAGGTTCGCGGTTGAAAAAACCCAGAACAGCTCGTATCAAAAGGATTTTATTCCTCTGAAACGATTAACCAATAACTTATAACGAATAACTCCCAATTGGTTTTCAACTCCATTGGGTTGATAATGCGAGCAGTATCCATCGGTTGTAACCTTCACATTCAATCTGCAAGCCGTGCTTTCAATATATCCTGATTAGGAATGGCAATGATTTGCTCACCAAGTTGCAGGTTTACCCGTCCACCGGAAATTCCCAATAGGATGCCTTTAAAAATTTTTTGCCCGTTAATCGATCGATTTGTTTTGATTCTTATCCGGTTTCCCTTAAATTTTTCAAAATCCTCTTTTGAGGCCAGGGGCCGCGAGGGCCCCGGCGAGGTGACTTCGAGATTGAACGGCCCGATATCATTCAGATTGACATCTATAATATCGCCCATTTGGCGGCTGATACCGGCACAATCATTCATGTTGATCCCATCGGGCTTGTCTATATACAGGCGCAGAATTCTGCCCCCCGACTCTCGCTGAAACTCAACGTGAATCAGTTCCAGCCCTTCGGACTCACACACCGGTTTGGCCAGTGCCGCGACCTGGTCAACAATTTTTTGTTCGTTGACAGGTGGATAACGACGGTTCCCCGGCCCGGTGCCTTTTTTAAAATAATGTTTCTTTGTTTTCACCGTATTGCGAATGCCCCTCTTTAAAACGCAAAAACGGGCTATCGCCCGTTTCCTCATGTTTCAGGTAGACCTTATTGATGCACAGCGAGAAAGTTTATCTGTTCATACCAATAACCATAAGGAAAAAGTTAAGTTCATCCCACAATACAACCATATTCCACCGCGGCCCATACGTAAGGAAAAGGCGATCACGTGCTGGAGCGGGCAACGAGATTCGAACTCGCGACACCAAGCTTGGGAAGCTTGTACTCTACCAACTGAGCTATGCCCGCCCGTTTACCGTTTAACTTAGAATAATTAAGACAATTTTTCACGGTTGTCAATAATTTTCGTCAAACTAATTTTCGTCGAGCAAATTTCTGATGCTTGTCAGTTCCGTTTTCAGGTCCTCTAAGAACCGCCGGGTGGGGGGGGGACTCAGCATCGGCTTTAGCGTTTATATATTTACGGGCGCCGTCAATGGTGAATTTTTTTTCATGGAGCAGATGCTTAATCTCAAGGATTATTTCAATATCTTTTTTGGTGTACGACCGCTGTCCCGACTCTGTACGCCGTGGCTTTATCCTTTTAAATTCAGTTTCCCAGAACCGTAACACATGGCTCGGCAGCCCGGCGATTTTGCTGACCTCACCGATTTTAAAATAAAACTTGTCAGGTATTTTTATCTCATAATGTTTTTGATCTTGCATTGTCGACCCATGGACCTGCGTTGAGCGGGTTAGGGCAAAGTGGCATCGAATGCTTGCAAAAGTTTGTCTGTAATCGCCCGGTGCAGGTCATTTACATCATCGTCTTCCAACGTTTTAGTGGATGAGCGGTAAGTAACACGAAACGAAACACTTTTTTTGCCGGCAGCGATGGGATCGCCTTCAAAGACATCAAATAAATGCAACCGTTCCACCAGCTCTTCACCGATATCATCAACCGCCGCCAGTACCGTTTGGGTTTCAATTTCGCTGTCAACAATGAGGGTGATGTCCCTGTAAATAGCGGGGAACCTGGGGATCAGTTTGGCGCCCGTGGCCGGCGGAATCAGCGAGATAATTTTATCCAGTTCGAGTTCAAAGATAAAGGCTGTTTGCTTTAAATCGAAATTACTGAGTACCCGTGGATGGATTTCACCCACCTGTCCCACTTGCAAGCCTTCGGCCAAAATTCGAGCCGTGTAGCCGGGTCTGGTATAATCGCAGGATTCAGCGGGCATTTTAGTAAACCGGATCTTTTCTATTTTCAAGGCCTGAATCAGTCCTTCAACGCATCCCTTGATATCATAAAAATCACAAGGGATTTCCCGTTGGTGCCATGAGGTGTCAATTCTTGCTCCCGACCACAGAGCCGTCAACATCTCGGGTTCCCGGGGGAGGTTTTGCTGATCCGTTTTGATAAATATTTTGCTGATTTCAAAAATTTTCAGGTTCTTAGCCTGCTGAGCGATATTATAGCCCATGGACTCAAGCATGCCCGGCATAAGGGATGTGCGCATGACCGCCTGGTCTTCCGTCAAGGGATTTAAAACATGAATGAGTTCCCGACGGGGGTCTTTCTTTTTCAGCCTGAGGCGGTCACGAGACAATTCGGAATCAAAACTGTAAGTGATGGTTTCAGTAAAACCGAAACCGCTCATCAAACGCTTAAGCCTGTTTCTAAATTCCAATCTGCGGGCCGGGGTTCGGGCTTCGGCAGGCATTTCGGGAAAACTTGTCGGTATATTATTATAGCCCGAGAGCCGGGCTACTTCCTCCATCAGGTCTTCCGGTCTTGAAATATCCACCCTGAATGTCGGGGCAGTGACGTCCAGTCGGTCATCACCATCTTGGGATGATATCTTGTCCACCTTAAATTCGATGGATTCAAGAAGCTCTTTTATCCGCCCGGCTGCCAGATTGATACCCAAAAGCCGATGCGTCCGCCGGGTGCTGAGAGATATGCTCTTGACGGATTGGGGATTCGGGTATTGGTCGATTAATCCTTCGATAAGGGTGCCCTGCCCGAGTTCCACCATTAGTTTGGCAGCCCGGTTGACGGCCCGGATGGTGCCTTCCGGGTCGACGCCGCGTTCGAAACGATGGGAGGCATCCGTGCCCAAACCGAGAGTTTTAGAAGTTTTGCGAATGCTTACCGGACTAAAATAAGCACTTTCGATGAGCACCCGGGTGGTGGTATCTTCAATTTCCGAGTTGAGACCACCCATGACGCCTCCCACGGCAACCGGCTCCTCACCATCACAGATCATCAGCATCTGGGGGCCCAGGGTGCGCTCTTTTTTATCCAGGGTGATAAATGTTTCGTCATTGCGGGCGGTTCGAACAACAATACGATTCTGTGCCAGAAGATCAAAATCAAAAGCGTGCAGCGGCTGGCCGGTCTCCATCAGGACAAAATTAGTGATGTCCACAATGTGGTTTATGGGGCGCAATCCAACAGATAATAGCCGGTCCTGCATCCAGAACGGAGACGATGTCACTTTTACATTGTCCACCAGTCTGGCGGCATAACGCGGACAGTGATCGGGGGATTCGATGACCACCGATGTGAGCGTGGAAATGGTATCCTGCCGGTCGTCAAGACTATAGTCAGGATAGTTAAGCGTGGTGTTCTGGATGGCTGCTATTTCACGGGCAATGCCGATTACGCTGAGACAATCCGGCCGGTTGGGGGTCAGATCCAATTCAAAAACCGCATCTGAAAGGCCCAGGGCGACGGCAAGTCCGTCCCCCGCATTCAATGATGAATCAAGGGGCATGATGCCGCTTTTGTCAATTCCCAGGCCCAGTTCCGCTTCACTGCACAACATGCCTTGGGAGCTTTCTCCCCGGATGACGCTTTCTTCCAGTTGAAATCCTTCCGGGAAAATGGTTCCGGGTTTTGCCAGAGGTGCCAGCATGCCCTCTTGGACATTGGGTGCCCCGCAGACAACCGACCAATCACGATCTTTTGTATTAACCCGACAGATCGTCAGTTTGTCGGCATTGGGATGGGGTTTTACCTGATCGATGCGTCCGACCACGACACTGTCCAGATAGGCGTAACGATCTGAAATCGATTCCACTTCCAGTCCGGCCATGGTCAGAGCCTCTGCAAGCTGTTCCGCATCCATATTGAGGGCTATATAATCTTTAAGCCAGCTTAGGCTAACTTTCATCTTGACTTGCCTTAAAACGTCTTGGAAATTAGTATCTTTTCTTTGTGACTTGGTGTCTTAGTGGCTGAATTTTTGCATCATTTCAACTATTATTAGTCATTAAAACTGCGCCAGAAACCTCATATCATTTTCAAAAAACTTGCGGATGTCGTCGATGCTGTATTTTAACATGGCAATTCTCTCCACCCCCATGCCAAATGCAAATCCGGTATAGCGGTCGGCATCGTACCCCACGTTTTCGTAAAGTGCGGGGTGTACCATCCCGGAACCCAGAATTTCAATCCAACCGGTATGGGAGCAAACCCGGCATCCCTGACCCCGGCACATGACACACAGGATATCCACCTCAGCGCTGGGTTCCGTAAACGGGAAGAAACTGGGGCGAAATCTGAGTTTGGTTTGCTCATCAAATATCTGGTGGATGAAGGTGGTGAGGATCCCTTTAAGATCACCGAAGGAAATATCTTCATCCACCAGCAGACCCTCCACCTGGTGGAACATGGGGGTATGGGTCAGATCGGAATCGCACCGGTACACCTTGCCGGGCATGATGATTCTTACCGGCGGCGATTGTTTTTCCATGGTTCTGATTTGAAGGGGTGAGGTATGGGTCCTTAAAACAACATCTTCGCTGATAAAGAAAGTATCCTGCATATCCCTTGCCGGATGATCCTTGGGAAAGTTCAACGCCTCAAAGTTGTAATAGTCCAATTCTACTTCAGGACCTTCGGCGATATCAAACCCGATCTTGGAAAAAATATCGCAAATCTGCTGATTGATCTGGGTAATCGGATGCAAAGCTCCGCAAGCAACCGTTCTGCCAGGCAAAGAAACGTCGAGTCCGGCATCTTTAGCTTCACCTTGCGGTTCAAGCTTTTCAGTTGCCTCCCTGAATGCCTTTTCCAGGAAGTTTTTGATCTCGTTTGCCTTTTTCCCGGCCGCCGGCCTTTGCTCCACCGGTAATATGGAAATATTCCGTAAAAACCGGGTCAAAATACCCTTGCGGCCTAGATAACGCACGGAGATGTCCTGGAGGTCATCGGTGTTTTCAACCGCATCCAGTTCTTTGAGGCCCTGCTGATGTATGTGATCTAAGTCGTTTTCCACTTCTGTACACCCAACCCGGACAAGCCAGGATTGAATATTGACGATTGAATATTGAAGATTTGTGGTATCGCTTCGCTCTGTCTTTTCTATTTAAATCGACAGGATTCCTTCATTCTTCATTCGACATTTAACATTCGACATTCCCTATAGTTGCTGTGCCGCCAAGTTTGCGATTCGCTTAAATCCGGTAGGATCGGAAATTGCCAGTTCGGCGAGAACTTTGCGATCAAGCTCAATCCGGGCAATCTTCAGCCCGTGAATGAATTTGCTGTAGGATAAATTGTTCAGCCGGGCAGCGGCATTGATCCTGGCAATCCAGAGTTGTCTGAAATCCCGCTTGCGCGTTCGGCGATCACGATAAGAATACATCAGGGCTTTGTCGACGGCATCTGCCGCGGTGCGAAATAATTTGCTGCGGCCGCCGCGAAAACCTTTGGCCAGTTTCAAAACTTTCTTGCGGCGTCTTCTGGCTTTGAATCCGCGTTTTACTCTCATTTTGAATACCTCTTTATCTTTGTCGTATAGTTCGTTTAGTTCGTTGAGATCGTTAAGATCGTTTGGATGGTTTAGTTGGTTTAGATCGTTTCGATTGTTAGGGCCGTTCTGAGTTATTTCCTCTCTACGCTATGGCCTTTGCTTATCTATTCCACAATCCGAATTCTAAAATCCGCAATCACTTAATTCCGCATTCCCACTTCCCGCCGGGGCGTAGGCCCCGCCCCTATGGCTTCCGGCTTGTAGAGCGAGCCTACAGCTCGGAGAGGCCGGAGGCCGAATTCTACAATCTGTCATCTGTCATCTGTCATCTGTCATCTGTCATCTGTCCTCCGATACCTGTCAAATTATCCGTTGGGTAACAGCAATTTTATTTCTCTGCGGTCGGATTTGGCAATGAGATGCGCCTTCCTCAGTCTTCTTTTCCGCTTGGTGGTCTTTTTTGTCAGGATATGGCTGGCACATGATTTCCTATATACAATTTTTCCGGTGCCGGTTTTTTTAAAACGTTTGGCAGCCGCACGATTGGTCTTTATTTTGGGCATGAATTATTCTCCTTAATTAAAAGTAGATGGCGTGAGCTATCGAAACCCGGCCCACGCCACCATTAGAATCAATATAAAATCTCGGAATTTCAACCCGTCGCTGGGGCAAAACCCCATAGCCGTCAGGCTAAGCATATATTGTTAACATTTTGATGTTTTAGACGGCAAATCACAAATCGCAATAACCAAATCTCAAACAAATTCCAATT
>PVMK01123459.1_pt1 | contig 23839 bp, 26 predicted proteins | sample 1853481 | NCBI WGS metagenome assembly PVMK01 (sample SAMN08533507, study PRJNA380276) | Marine sediment metagenome, whole genome shotgun sequencing project. | reverse complement strand
TCGGCCGGGTTGAGACTCCGGGTGTATTCATGTCGAAAAGAATCAGGCTGATGCCCTGGTGTTTGGACGCCTCTGGATCGGTGCGGACCAGGGCGAACATCCAGTCGCCATGGTCGCCATAGGACGTCCAGATCTTGGAGCCATTGACGATGTAATGATCACCCATGTCATCGGCCCGGGCCTGCAGGCTGGCCAGGTCGGAGCCGGCATTGGGTTCACTGTAGCCCTGCACCCAGCGGATTTCACCGCGAACAATCGGCGGCAGATGCTGCATTTTCAATTCTTCGCTGGCATATTTAAGCAGGGCGGGGCCGATCATGGAAATTCCGAAACTGTACAGCGGCGCCCGTGCATTGATGTGTTTCAACTCCTGTTTGAGGATCTTTGCGTGCTCACGGTCCAGGCCTCCACCGCCGTACTGGACCGGCCAACTTGGCGCCGTCCAGCCTTTTTTCGCCATCCGCCGGAGCCAGGCCTGTTGGTCATCCGACTGGAATTCCCAGTTCCTTCCGCCCCAACAGATATCCGCCTCGGACCGGTAGGGATGCCTCATGGATTCCGGGCAATTGGCTTCAAGCCACGCCCGTACATCGCTTCTGAACTGTTCAAGCTCACTCACATTTATTGCCTTTTTAGGATGTTGATTTGGACGTGCCTAGAATAGCACTATGAGGGCCGGGGTCAGACCACTTTTTCTGTTCGAAAGGGGTCAGGTTCGAGAGAACCTGACCCCGGTTTTACTTGCCCGTAGCGCTTATTCGCCCATGGACAGGTCAGGCCGGTGCTCCCACACGGTGTAGGACGATCCCCATGCGGCGCCGGAGAATTTCTTGAAAAGTTCTCCTGCGGCTTCTTCCGAGCCCATGTGTTTGGCCAGGAATGCGTAAAATGACTCCTCGCCAGGTTGCATGGCAGCATAGTTTTTATAGGGAATGACCAGGCTTCGTGTCTCGCGGCCACCGATTCTTTCTGACCAACTCCAGTTCCGTTCGGCGTTAGCCCAACCCTGGTCGATGGCGATCTGGCTCATCTTTTCAAGAGCCACTGAGAAATCTGCATCGCTACCACCTTTGATGGTCCATTCAGTTACGCCGTAGAGCCTGTACGAACTTGCACCTTCGTTCCAATGGCTGTTTTTCCAGTCGACTTGTTGAAAGTAATGCTCGAGTTTTTCAACGTGCGGGGCAACCACTTCGTACCAATGGCTGGTGACGTCAGGATTGCTCCGGTTCCATTGATCATAGCTGTCCACGTCTGCCCAGTTAACACAGCAGTACCGGATAGCAATCTGATTGAGGTCCTCGCCCACGACGGTTGTATAGACCTGCCATTTCCATGGGTCCCCATGCTCTGTACGAACTGCCGTGTGTTGTTTAAAGGCTTCCAGGAAGTTACCAAGGTAGCCATTTTTAACGGTGACCAGCCAAACTTCGGCTAATGGTCCGGGTTCATCTTCTGCCATAACGTTAAGTGGTAGCAGGTAGAGCACGCTGGCCAGCAAGCTGAGCAGGAGTGTTGTTGATACTTTTTTCATTGAAATATCCCTCGGGTGATAAAGATTAATTCAGCCACTGCGCTTCGTGGCAGAGTTACATTATAGTGAACATGAAAAATTCTGTTGCGGTTTACAATCTCCGGGTGGAGTCTTGGTGTAAAATGCATCGCTTTGCATTCACCGGATAATCATAAGTGGAAACCAATCAACAAACCAATCTCATTGAAGACCTGACGATGCGTTCAGAAGCGCTCAGGGGGTACCTTTGACTACGCTGAGAAGCGTGACCGCTTAGAAGAGGTCGGCAGGGAGCTCGAAAACCCGGACATCTGGAATGACCGTGAAAAAGCGCAGGCGCTTGGGCGCGAGCGCGCCGGGTTGGAATTGATCATCAATACCCTGAACGCACTTGAGTCCGGCCTTGCCGATGCAGCTGAGATGCTCGAACTGGCGATCGAAGAGCGGGACCAGGAAATCGCAGACTCTGTTTCTGCCGACCTGGCAAAAATGCAGTCCGGGGTGGAAACACTGGAATTCCAGCGCATGTTTTCCGGTGAAATGGATGAAAATTCCTGCTTCCTGGATATCCAGGCTGGCAGTGGGGGTACCGAGGCTCAGGACTGGGCCGAAATGCTGCTGCGTATGTACCTGCGCTGGGCGGACCGCCGTGGGTGGAAAGCCGAGCTGATCGAAGTATCTTCGGGTGACGTGGCCGGCATCAAGAGCGCCACCATCCAGATTACAGGTGATTACGCATATGGCTGGTACCGTACGGAAACCGGTGTTCACCGCCTGGTGCGAAAATCGCCGTTTGATTCGGGCAACCGCCGGCATACGTCTTTTGCGGCCGTTTTTGCTTCACCGGAAGTGGATGACAACATTGAAGTGGATATGAACCCGGCTGATCTTCGTATCGATGTCTACCGGGCATCCGGTGCTGGAGGGCAACACGTCAACACGACAGATTCCGCCGTGCGCATCACGCATGTACCCACCGGTACCGTTGTGCAGTGCCAGAACGACCGTTCCCAGCACAAGAACAAGGATCACGCACTGAAACAATTGCGTGCAAAGCTGTACGAACTGGAGATGCAGAAACTCAACGAGGAGCAGCAGAAACTGGAAGATTCCAAGTCGGACATCGGCTGGGGCAGCCAGATCCGTTCCTACGTGCTGGACCAGTCACGGATCAAAGACTTGCGTACCGGCGTGGAAGTGAGTAATACACAAGGCGTACTGGATGGCGACCTCGACCAGTTCGTGGAAGCCTCGTTAAAGCAGGGCCTTTAGGAGCGAACTTGTGCGCTACTGTAAGAGGTCCCTTGGGGCCGATTTTTGCTAACAAAGCGGTCGGCCGCAAGCGACCTCTTACAGCAGGCCATAGGAAATGGTAATGAGTGATAAAAAAGTGAAAGACACAACACCAACGCCCGAGGTGGATGAAAATCGCCTGATAGCAGAACGCCGCGCCAAGCTGGGTACACTGCGGGAGCAGGGGATTGCTTACCCCAATGATTTTCGCAAGGACACCACGGCGGGAATCTGCGTGAACGTTACGCAGAGTCGGATGGCGAGGAATTGCAGCAGGTCGAGAAGATCTTCTCGGTGGCCGGGCGCATGATGGCCAAGCGCGTCATGGGAAAAATCGCATTTAGTCAGCTGCAGGACCGCAGCGGCTCAATCCAGTTGATGGTGCAGCGTGACAAGTTGCCCGAGGCGTATTCGCGCAGTTCAAGCACTGGGACATCGGCGACATCATCGCCGCCAAAGGCCGGATCATGCGCACGCAAAAGGGCGAGTTGTCGATCCGCGCCAGCGAGCTGAGGCTGCTGTCAAAATCACTCCGCCCCCTGCCTGAGAAATACCACGGCCTGACCGACACCGAATTGCGCTACCGCCAGCGCTACGTTGACCTGATCATGAACCAGGAATCGCGTGATATTTTCCGCACCCGCTCCAGGGTCATTACCTATATCCGTTCCTTCATGGAGGCGCCGGGCCGTGAGTTCCTGGAAGTCGAGACACCGATGATGCATCCCATCCCCGGAGGAGCGACGGCCAGGCCCTTTGTGACGCACCACAACGCCCTGGACCTGACCATGTACCTGCGTGTCGCTCCGGAGCTTTATCTCAAGCGCCTGATCGTGCTGGGACGGGTTTATGAGATTAACCGCAGTTTCCGCAACGAGGGGTTTCCACCCGGCATAATCCCGAATTCACGATGCTTGAGTTCTACTGGGCATACGCGAATTACCTGGATTTGATGGACCTGACCGAAGCGATGCTGACCGGCCTGGCAGAAGCAGTTACAGGAGGGACAGCCGTCAACTACCAGGGCCAGGAAATTGATTTCAGCGCCCCTATGAGCGGCTCAGTGTCGAAGACGCCGTCAGGCGCTACAACCCCAGGCTGGCCGGCGCCGACTTATGGGATGCCGAAACACTCCTCAGGGAAGCCTGTGCACAGCGCTGGATATCCACACCGAGAAGGCCTGGGGCCCGGGCAAGTTGCTGATCGAACTGTTCGAGGCGACGGTGGAGGAGCAACTGGTGCAGCCAACGTTCATCACGCAATATCCGACCGAGGTTTCCCCCCTGTCCCGCAGGAACGATGGCAACCCGGATGTAACAGACCGCTTTGAGTTGTTTATTTGCGGTCGTGAAATTGCCAACGGCTTTTCCGAGCTGAATGACCCTGAAGACCAGGCCGAGCGTTTTCGCAAGCAGATGGAAAACAAGGATGCCGGAGATTTGGAGGCCATGCACTATGACGCCGACTACATCCGTGCGTTGGAATACGGCATGCCGCCAACGGCGGGCGAAGGCATTGGCATTGATCGCCTGGTGATGATCTTTACCGATTCTCCCTCGATCAGGGATGTACTTCTGTTCCCCTACATGCGCCCGGAAGCTTGAGTCCTGCTGTTTCAGTAATTCTGCCGGTACACAATGGCGGCGATTACCTGGCCGATGCGGTTTCCAGCATACTCAGCCAGTCAATTCGCGAGCTGGAGCTCCTGCTGGTGGATGACCGCAGCGATGACGGCGCAATCGCCAGGCTGAATATTGCGGATGAGCGTTTATGCATTCTTGACAGCAAGCAGCCTGGCGTTGCCGGGGCTTTCAATTCCGGCCTGGCGCGCGCCCGGGGCAGTTTCATTGCGCGTATGGACGCCGATGACCTTTCCTTGCCGGAGCGACTGGCGCAGCAGCTGGATTACCTGGAGTCTCATCCCGGCGTGTCTATCTGCGGTGGCAAGGTGGAGATTTTTTCCGAGCAAGTGCTGGGCGCCGGCAATGTCAGATACCAGGACTGGCTCAACAATTGCAGTTCCCCGGAAAAGATTCACCGGGAAATATTCATCGAAAGCCCGATTCCCAATCCCACCGCGATGTTTCGCCGGGACGCTATTGACCGGCTGGGCGGCTACCGGAACCCGGACTGGCCCGAGGACTATGACTTGTTTTTGCGTGCGGACGCAGCGGGTATGCGCATGGGCAAGCCGGACGGTGTAGTTCTCAGATGGCGCGAGCATGGCCAGCGCCTGACCCGTACCGACCCCCGCTACGACATCTCTCGATTCCAGGCTGCCAAGGCCCATTACCTGGTTTCTCAGCGTTTGCACGACCGGTCGATCGTCATCTGGGGAGCCGGCCCTACAGGGACTCTGATGCATGATTTGCTGAATTCAGAAGGGGCAGTGATCTGGGGCTTTCTGGAAGTTCATCCCCGCAGGATAGGGGGCAGTAAGCGGGGTTTGCCGGTGTGGCCTATTGATCACGTTTCTGAGCTGAATGATGAGATCGTGCTGGTAGCGGTAGGGGCTGCCGGTGCACGGGAAAAAATTCAGGCCTACATGGTTGAGCGTGGAAAAACGGAAGGACCCGATTACCTGTTTGTCGCCTGAGTTTTAATGTAGGGCTCGATCCTACTGTAAGAGGTCGCTTGCGGCCGAAAGGTCTTAACAGTTCGCGCCCAAGGACGCTCTTACAGTGAGATTTCCGGTTAGAATAATAGGGCAATGGATTCTTTACGTACATTACTGGTCCAGGCGCGCATCCGCTGGAAAGATCCGGCGGAAAACAGGACGCATCTACACTCCCTGGTACGCCAATCAGTTGGGCAATCGGGCGAGGTATTCGATTTGGTGGTCCTGCCCGAAACTTTCACCACGGGTTTCCTCGGAGATACGAATCTTCCGTCCGAAGATATGCAAGGCCCCTCTGTAGCCTGGATGAAATCTGTTGCTGAAGAATTCGGCTCAGCGGTGACCGGGTCGGTGGTGATCATGGAAGACGGACATCGTTATAACCGCCTGGTTTTCGTCACCCCGGAAGCTGAAGTGACTTACTACGACAAACGTCACCTGTTCGCCTTCGGTGGCGAGAATAAGCGTTACACGCCAGGCAACTCACGGCTTGTACTCAATTACCGTGGCTGGCGAATCTGCCTGCAAATCTGTTACGACCTGCGCTTCCCCGCATGGTGCCGCAACCGTGATGATTACGACCTGATGCTGCTGGTCGCCAACTGGCCCGCAAAGCGGGTACATCACTGGCTGGCCCTGCTCGAAGCAAGGGCCATCGAAAACCAGTCCTGGGTCATTGGCCTCAACCGGGTGGGCAAGGATGGCAACGGTCTGGACTATCCGGGCAGAAGCGTCGTTTTCGACCCACTGGGCGCCAGTGCCGCCGACCTGGGTAGTGAAGAATGCACCCAAGCCGTCACCCTCGATCTCGAACTACTAAGACAAACGCCGTCGATTTCCCCTTCCAAACCGACGCGGATACCTTCGAACTCAGCGGATAATTATTTAAGCCTCGTGAGCTAGTCAGTACTTTTCCGGGCCAGCCAGCGCATCACGGCGCCACGGGCCTGGGGGCGGCCGGTGGCGAATTGGATCAGGACGCTGGGTTCGGTGAGATTCCAGATCATTTCACGGCGGGCGGCGCCGCGGCCGGCAAACAACAGGCGGTCACCGGCGAGTAATTCCTGTGTGGACCGGGAAGAAACAGGCGTGATGCGCCGCGCTCCAGCAGCAGGCAGACACAGTCCAGGCTTTCCGGGGTCTTCCATCCGCAGGTTATGGGTGATGTGTTCCAGGCGGATGTCCACGCCGTCATTTGCCGCTGTGATGATTGCGTCAGCGTGTCCGGCTGAAAGTTCTTCCGTCCAAAGATTCGGGGCGTGGCCATGCAGGACTGCTTCAAGACGGGCTTTCACCCTGATGGGTAAATGCTTCATCCTCATGGACCAGGTGGGTCAGGAATACGGGCAACAACGGCGTCGTGGCAACCGTTAGCATTCGCCTGGCGACAATCAGGCTGCGCCGCGCAATCAGATCGGCCCTGGAAGAGTCAAACAATTCGTCATTTTGTTGATTTTCCTGCCTGGCGACGATGAACAGGTCCGGGTTGAGTTCCCGGGCGGTCATGATGATGGAAAGATTATCCACATCATCACCTGTGCCGGCGATAATACCCACAGCCTCCTGCACGCGGGCTTCCATCAGGGTGTGGGCTTCAGTACCACGGCCGAGTACTGCGTCTTCACAATTTTCCACGCGATCCGGATGAACGTCGATGACGGTGAAGGGCAAGCCGGCCTTGTCCAGTTGTGGCGCAATACGTGAGCCAAAGCGGCCCAGGCCGGCGATGATCCAGCGTCCGGCCGGAGGTTTCAATTCAGTTCGCAGTTGACTGCCAGGGACGCTGATCAGCCAGTCCTGAACCAGGTATTTGGTGGGGGAAGTCAGCGCGAGATAGAAACGTTCGGCGAAAATCGTGTAGGGGTCTATCCTGTAGTCGGTTCCGAATGAAGCCATGTTGGCGCTGACCCGGCGCGTCTCGCTGCGTGCGAATACCGGCAGTTCAGGCCGCAACAGTTTGCAGGTAATGGCGACCGTCAGGTTGACATGATCTTTGTTGGTAATCGCCATGACACCGAGACAGCCTGAAGTATGCAGGCCGGCCATTTCGAGCAGGCGCCTGTCCGTCACGTCGCCTGCCAGTGCCGGCAGGTGCGAAAAGTCATCACTGAGCTCCATGCCGTGGATGATGTCCCGTTCCCGTTCCAGGATCACTGCGTTGATTCCCCCGCTTGAGCAGCCCCTTCACGATCATGCTGCCCGTATTGCCAAAGCCGCAAACGATGTAATAAGAACCACCCAGCCAGCGTATCTTGCGCTTGAACCGGCTGCGTTTCAGCACGTCTCTGAACTGCGGATCCAGAAACAGGCTGAGAATCGTGCCGATGGAATACAACCATGCAATGACGTTCGGGAAACAGAATGATAAAAACGTAGAGCCGTTGCGCATCGGTGAATGCTACCGGCATTTCTCCGAAGCCGATCGTGGTTGCCATGATGGCGATAAAATAAGTAGCATCCAGGAAATTCACCTGGACGGCCCGGCCGGCTTCGTCCTGGCCTGGAATCAGCACCATGCCAAAAACCGACAGAGCATACACCAGGATCATGACAATAAGCGGCGTACGCATACGCCGCATGGTTAGCCAGATGATGTTGTCCATTAACCCGTCAGTCCTGGTGCAGAATGCGGGTTAGCGCCGGATGGTAATGGTTTCAGCGACCAGGATGGTTACGGAAACCAGGTTGGCCAGCAAGGCGCCCACCCGACAACGATACTACGCTGGAAATAATTTCTGAGGTGACGCCGGCTTCACTGACATAGGAGGAATAACCCCAGATAAAGGCCGCAATCAACAGTTGCAGGTCCGCGACCAGGCTGGTAGCCAGCAGTACGGCGCCCATTTGGGACCGGTCCCCGAACTTGATCACGGTGGCAATCAGGCTGACCGCAAGCGCGCCTGCCAGTTCAAGTGCATGGTGATGTTCCGGGTTGTCAATATCGCCCAGGAAGAAACCAAAGTTCAGGGTGAGCGCGAGTACGATAAAGAACGCGAAACACCACTTTTTCAAATTTCACGGTTCAGAGACTCCCTTTTGACCGAAATGATTCAGAGACAAGCCTAATCCGATTCGCCGCGATGCTTCCAGCCTTAGCCCGCATGCATACATACTTTAGCAATTTAAGATCCTCTGCGGATAAATTTCCCGGGCTCAATCAGAAAGACTTTCAGCCTCGTCTTCAGCTCTCGAAAGGGGTAATCCACGCGAGCACACCCGAGGACGGGGCTGTCGAAGTATTCCATGCGTTGTGACTTTACCTGGCGGCTTTGTTCGAGCTGGTGGATGAGGAAGGAGGGGGCAAGAGGCAGTTCCGGCTCACCCGGCTCGTCCCGATTCGCTTTCACCACCAAGGATTGGGGTTAATGGCGGTGGCTGTTCATCAAAAGGTCGCCTGGCGCAGTTCAATGTCGATGTCCAGGTGAAGAAATCGTGATCGCCTGAGCATTACCGTACCGTCAATCCGGTAGAAAAGGATTGGATCAGGCAGTTCTGCCTCCTCTGCGGCGTTTTCTATGGCATCCCCCGGCAGTATGTTGCCCTGATCGGTGAAAACGAAAGGGGGCTATCTGCGATCTTCACTGGCCTCAGTTGCCAGGGTCTCATGTAAAACAGTGCAGGAATTTTCAATCAGGAGCACATCCGGGTCGTGGATTCTGAGCGAGGGGAAGGGTTCGTTGGCGCTTTGCTCCCATGACAGGTATTGCTCCGGCCGGAATGGAGCGCTCAAGCGCAAGCGCCGCCACGTTTCACGCATCACATCACTCATGTCCTCTACGGCAATTACGTCAGCCCAGGGATCTTCCGGCTGGTCTTCATCGGGGAGTAATTCAGGGCCAGTTTCCTGAAGCAGTTCCGCACCCACGACATCATCCTGCCGGTCCCCGCGATTTTCGTCTTCGCCATCTTCTTCTTCATCTTCGTCACTTTTGGCCTCCAGAAAATCCAGGGAGCCTGAAAAATCACGCTAACGATTCAGCATCCGATGGTACTGCTTCATGCCGCAAGTGGGTGAGGACAATTATTTCGACCCGGTAACGCTTTTCCCCGGCTACAGTCTGAGCAACGTAGAATAGTAGAAATAGTATTATAAATATTTTATAACGCATTGTAATATATGTATTAATTAGACACATCTCGGGGTCAGAGTAAGTTCCTTACTCTGACCCCCTGTCCGGAGCGCGAAGCGGTATCAGTCGGATTTATCGCCCATTTTTATCCAGCGTGTCAATCACTAGACTCGCTCCGCCCATTTGAGGCTGCTGAGAGTTTATGCCCTTGCACTGCCTGATCACAACGGACAGGATTAATTGTGGTTATTCATTTGGGGGCCAACCGGGTCAGTAACTGTGTTGCCGCCAGCAGTCTTTTATTCTCTGATTCCTCCTGCAACAGGATGCGCAGCTTCTGTGGGCCATCCATCCGGTAGTCCAGGCTTTGCTCCTGGATAAGCTGAATGAGTGCTTCGGGCCGGGCGCGGGTATCTTCTGCAAATTCCATGCGTCCACCCTGGGGGCCAAAATCCAGACGGGTGATGCCCTACACGTTCCGCGATCTGTCTCAGGGTTGCAATTTCGAAGAGATTTTTTATCGGGACCGGGCAGAAGCCCGAAGCGGTCGATCATTTCCACTTGCAGTTCCTCAATGCTGCGCTGTCCCGGGCGCTTGCAATGCGTTTGTAGAGCGTCAGGCGCGACTGGACATCCCCCAGGTAGGTGTCGGGGATCAGGGCTGGAATGTGGAGTTCAATATCGATGCCGCGCTGTAACGGCTGGTCCAGGTTGGGGTCTTCGCCTTTGCGCAAGGCTTCTACCGCACGGGCCAGCATATCGCTGTACAGGCTGAAACCGACCTGGTTGATCTGGCCGCTCTGCTCAGCGCCAAGCAATTCGCCGGCGCCGCGAATTTCCAGGTCATGGGTCGCCAGGGTAAAACCGGCGCCCAGTTCTTCGAGCGAAGCGATGGCTTCCAGGCGTTTACGTGCGTCTGCGGTCATGCTGCGTTTATCCGGGACGATCAGGTAGGCGTAAGCGCGGTGGTGAGAACGGCCGACGCGCCCGCGCAACTGGTGCAGCTGGGCCAGGCCGAAACGGTCCGCGCGGTTGATCACGATGGTATTGGCTTGCAGTTCCCTCAATGCTGCGCTGTCCCGGGCGCTTGCAATGCGCTTATAAAGCGTCAGGCGCGACTGGACATCCCCCAGGTAGGTGTCCGGGATCAGGGCTGGAATGTGGAGCTCAATATCGATGCCACGCTGTATGGCTTGTTCGAGGTCGGGGTCTTCGCCCTTGCGCAAGGCTTCTACCGCGCGGGCCAGCATATCGCTGTACAGGCTGAAACCGACCTGGTTGATCTGGCCACTTTGCTCGGCGCCAAGCAATTCGCCGGCGCCGCGAATTTCCAGGTCATGGGTCGCCAGGGTAAAACCGGCGCCCAGTTCTTCGAGCGAAGCTATTGCTTCCAGGCGCTTACGTGCGTCCGCGGTCATGCTGCGCTTATCCGGAACGATCAGGTAGGCGTAGGCGCGGTGATGAGAACGGCCAACGCGCCCGCGCAACTGGTGTAACTGGGCCAGGCCAAAACGGTCCGCGCGGTTGATCACGATGGTATTGGCGGTCGGAACATCGAGACCACTTTCTATGATCGTGGTGCAGACCAGGATATTGAATCGCTGGCGGTAGAAATCCAGCATCACGGTTTCCAGTTCGCGCTCCCTCATTTGACCGTGCGCAATGGCCAGGCGGGCATTGGGCGCCAACTCCTGTATTTCACGGGCAATCCGCTCGATGGAGCGGACTTCGTTGTGCAGGAAAAACACCTGGCCGCCGCGTTGTATCTCCCGGTGCAGGGCTTCGCGGATCACGCCCTTGTCCCATTCCGAAATCAGCGTCTTGACCGCCATGCGCCGGGCCGGTGGCGTGGCGATAATCGACAGATCGCGGATGCCGGACATGGCCATGTTCAGCGTGCGCGGAATGGGCGTGGCGGTCAGGGTGAGCAGGTCAACTTCGGTGCGCAGTTGCTTGAGGCGTTCTTTTTGCCGCACTCCGAAGCGTTGCTCCTCGTCAATGATCACCAGGCCGAGGTTTTTGAAGCGAATGTCTTTCTGCAACAGGCGGTGGGTTCCGATCACGATGTCCACCCGGCCGTTAGCGAGTAGCTCAAGCACTTCGTTTGACTGCTTTCCCGTGCGGAAGCGGGAAAGCAGTCCCACCTTGACCGGCCAGTCCACCAGGCGGTCAGTAAAGGTTAAATAATGTTGCTGGGCTAACAGGGTCGTCGGCACCAGCAGGGCGACCTGACGGCCCGCCTGAACCGCGATGAACGCTGCCCGCAAGGCAACTTCAGTTTTACCGAAACCCACGTCACCACAAACAACCCGGTCCATGGGCAGGTCGGAGGCGAGGTCGCCAATGACTGCGTCGATGGCGCTCTGTTGATCGGGTGTTTCCTCGTATGGAAAACCGGAGGAAAACTCGGCATAGAGTTTTTCGTCGAGCGAGAAGGCAAAGCCTTTCCTTGCCTGGCGCCTGGAATACAGGTCCAGCAGTTCCACCGCCACGTCCCGAACCTGTTTGGCGGCTTTGCGGCGGGCTTTTTCCCATTGCTGGCTGCCGAGGCGGTGCAAAGGTGCGGTTTCGGGGTCACTTCCGGTATAGCGGCTGACCAGGTGAAGCGAAGTAACCGGTACGTACAACTTGTCGCCTCCGGCATATTCCAGCATCAGGAAATTCGGCGCGGCGCTGGTCGATTTCCAATGTCTCCAGCCCCAGGTAGCGACCGACGCCGTGATCCTCATGGACAACCGGCGCCCCGCTGGTCAGGTCGTTCAGGTTGCGGATGATGGTTTCCGGGTCACGCTCTGATATGGCGCGTTGCGCCCGGGGGCGGGAACGTCCACCGAATAGCTGGGATTCAGTAATCAGCGCCAGTTCACCCGGAATGACGAAGCCTTCATCAACGGGCAGTACGGCCAGTCCCAGTTGAGCGCCCTCGCCATGGAAATCCGCGTAGGTTTCAAACAGGCGAGGGTTTGACCCCGAATGCCGCGAGCGTCGACCTCAGTACTTCGCGCCGGCCCGGTGTATCGGCGGCGAACAGGATTCTTCCGCTGAACGATTGCGTGAATTCGACGAGGTCAGAGGCTGCTGACTTGCCCTCGCTCATGAATGTGAACATCCGGTGCGGGTTCACTGATGAATGCGGGGGCGGAACGGCTGGAATCGCCTGAATCAAGCAGATGGACCGAGCTGAAGGCCTCGAGGCGCTGGCGGAGGTGCTCCGGCATAAAAAACAGCTCTTCCGGATCCAACACGGGCCGCTCGATATCGTGCCGGCGCTGTTCCCAGCGCTCACGGGTTCTGCGGGCCTGGTTCTCGGCCGCCCTGAAGACTCCATCCTGCAGAACCAGTTGAGGTGGCCCGGGCAGGTAATCAAGCAGGCAGGATGTCTCTTGGTAAAACAGGGGCAGATACTGTTCCAGGCCCTGCGGGTGGATGCCTGAACGCAAGTCCTGGTAAAACGTGACACGGCGTGTATCGACATCGAAGCGGTATCTGAACGCGCGCCGGAAGTCGTCCAGGGCGGATTCATCGCAGGGGTACTCTCGCGCCGGGAGCAAGGCGATCCGTTCAACCTTGCCGGTGGAGCGTTGCGATTCCGGGTCGAACTGTGCGAATGCTGTCGATTTCCTCGTCAAACAGGTCCAGCCGGAAGGGCGAGGAACTGCCCGCCGGGAACAGATCCAGCACAGATCCGCGTATGGCGTACTGACCCGCCTGGTAAACCTGCTCCGAAGCCTGGTAGCCGGCATGCAATAAACGCTGACGAAACTCATCCATGACCAGTGTTTGGCCAACCACAAGGTTGAAGCTGCGTTGCAGGATGTACTCGGCAGGCGGCAATCGTTGCGCCAATGATGAAACCGGGACCAGCACGATGCCCTGTTGCAAGGAGGAGAGTGACGCCAGCGTCTTCAGCCGTTGCGAAATGATGTCCGGGTGCGGGGAAAACGGGTCATAGGGCAGGGTTTCGTGATCAGGGAACTGCAGCACCGGTAAGGGGCTGACAGATAATAATTGAAGGTCCCGGGCCAGTAGCTGCGACTGGTGACTGGAACGGGCAAGCACCAGTGTAATTCCACGATGCGCTCGGGCCGCACTGAGCAGGGCCAGGGCGAGCGAACTGCCGTGCAGGCCGCTCCAGGTCGTTACCTGGCCGGAATCGCTGTTAAACCGCGCCTTGAAAAGACTAGGGTGCTCAATTCGCCGGGACGTGTGCTGATTCACCTCGCAGGTGAAGCACCAGGTAAAGCAGTCCAGCACCCAAACCAATACCGATCCACCAGGGCATGCCATACGCGACCGGAATGGACCCGGTCGCAATCGCGACAAACCCGACCAGCAGGGCATAAGGCATTTGGGTGCGAACGTGTTCGATATGGTCACAACCGGACGCCATCGAAGACAGGATGGTCGTGTCGGAAATGGGCGAGCAATGGTCACCCCACACGCTGCCGCCCAGTACCGCGGCAATGGATGAATAAAGCAGGTGCATATCTTCCGGTCCGGACATGCCATTGGCCTTCATGACGGCCCAGGCCAGGGGGATGATCAGGGGCACCAGGATGCCCATCGCTCCCCAACTGGAACCCGTGGCAAAAGCGGTACCGGCCGCCAGAATGAACACGAGAGCGGGGAGCCATTCCACTGGCAGTGTGTCGCCCAGGATGGAAACCAGGAAATTTGCCGTTTCCAGGGTGTCCGTGATCCCCCCGAGCGCCCAGGCCAGGACCAGGATGATGATGGCATAGATCATCGCCCGCATTCCCTTGTACCAGGAATTGACCACTTCTTCCAGGGTCATGATCCGCTGTGCCATGGTCAGGGTTGCGGCGGTGACCATGCCGAGCAGGGAACCCCACATCAATGACTTGTAGGAATCAGCTGCGCCGATGATGTCCTTGAGGCTGGCGTCGGCCGATGCAAACTCCGCTTTGCCGGTCACATACAGGCTGGCCATGACACCCACTACCAGGACCAGGATGGGCAAAGCGGCATTGATGGCGCGCTGGGGTTTGCCTTCGACCGCATCAATGGGCTCACAGTCGCCTGCCATGGACGAATCCAGGTGCCCGACATCTTCAATGCCGTTTTCCCGGGCATTCTTTTCGGCCTTGAGCATCGGGCCGAAATCCTTCCCGCTCGATGCCACCATGAACACAAAAGCGATGGCCAGCAGGGGATAGAAACTGTAAGGAATGGTGGAAAGGAACAGCAGGTAGGGTTCTGCATGCAGGTCTGGCAGGCGGGCAATGGATTCACCGATCAGGCCGACCTCGTATCCGATCCAGGTGGTGACCAGCGCCAGGCAGGCCACGGGCGCTGCGGTTGAGTCGACAAGATAGGCCAGCTTGGCGCGGGAAACGTTCATCGAGTCCGTGACCGGCCGCATCGTGTTCCCGACCACCAGCGTGTTGGCGTAGTCGTCAAAGAATATGGCAAGCCCCATGGCCGCGGTTGCCAGGCATGCGCGCCTGGCGGTGTCAGCCCAGGTGACAATCCGGTTGACGATGCCTTGCATTCCACCGTTGCGGGAAATGATCCCCACTGTACCGCCTATCATCAGTGAAAAGAGGATGATTGCGCCTCTGTCCTTATCGGCGAAGGCGGTAAGGATGTGCACTTGGAAAGACTCCAGTAAACCAAACCACAGACCCGCCAGCGTAAAACCGTTAATTGCCCAGGCGCCCAGCCAGACGCCCAGCGAACAGGGCCGGGATAACCTGGCGCAACGTCAATGCCAGCAAGATAGCGACCAGCGGAGGCAGGATGGATATCCAGCTTCCGGCTCCTGGAATCTGGGCATCCTGTGCCAGTGCAGCTGTGGAGAAAAACACGAAGATGAACATTAACAGGCAGATGAATAAGGTAGTTGTTGATCGGGGCTGTCTCTTATTTTTCACATTAAAGTCCTGATTCATTGAGCGATCGAGTTTCCTGTAAGAGGTCTATATGGGGCCGATAAATTCCAGAGCCCTAGGCCCCAAGGGACCTCTTACAGTTCACGTTACAGTCAGGCGGCAAGCCTGGCTGCATCTTTTTTTGTTCCCGGCCGCTGTTCCTGCTCAAAAAAGTATTCGCGCAGCAGGTCAAACTGGTCTTTGGCGTTTCCACAACGCATCAGCTTCTGCCTCGTTTCGCGTGCATCCGGGCGGTCTTTCAGATACCAGCCAATATGTTTTCGTGCGATACGTACACCCCGGTATTCACCATGGGAGTGATGCAATTGGCTAAGGAGCCGCTCCATGACTTCGAGCACTTCGAGTGGTTGCGGTGCGGGCAGGATTTCTCCCGTATTCAGGTAGTGCCTGATTTCCCGGAAAATCCAGGGGTTTCCTTGCGCTGCTCTGCCGATCATCAGGCCATCTGCGCCCGTGTATTCGAGCACTTCGGCCGCTTTTTGCGGTGTATCGATATCGCCATTGGCGAAAACCGGGATGGAAACACGACTGCAGATATCTCGGATCGTCTCGTATTCAGCCTCTCCATTGAAACGGTCAGATCGTGTCCGCCCGTGTACAGCGAGTGCTGAAATACCGGCCTGTTCCGCCATTTCCGCGATCAATACACCGTTGCGCTCGAGCGGATTCGGACCGGTACGAATCTTCAGGCTAACCGGCACGTCGACCGCTGAAATGACTGCATCGAGAATTCTGCTGACCTGATCGGGGCGGGTGAGCAGTGCGGAACCCGCCAGTTTGTTGCAGACCTTCTTGGACGGACAACCCATGTTGATATCAATAATATGGGCTCCGCGATCCACGTTGTAACGGGCTTCATCAGCCATCCAGTCCGGGTCGCTGCCAGCGATCTGTATGACCACGGGGGCTGCCTCACCTGCAAAATCACCTCGCAGACGTGATGTGCCGGTTTCTCTCAAGACCGGGTTGGCGGGGAGCATTTCAGACACGACGTAGCCCGCACCCAGGTCCCGGCACAGGGTGCGGAAGAACTTGTCCGTCACGCCGACCATCGGCGCCAGCGCCAACGGATTATCTATGTGATAGGGGCCAATATGCATTTCAGGAATACCCGTGCTTGTTAGCTCAGCGCTTCGATAATTTTGAAGCCTGCTACCCAGGTGCCGATTGCGGAGCCCAGGTTGGATAGAAAGAATACCAGCAAAATACGCGTGGCCGGGTTGCGGAACCAGCCTTTGAGCGAGGTGATGTCAAATCTCAGGTTTTCCAGGTCTGACACGCGTGGTTTCCTGATCCAGGATTCCACCAGTCCGGTGACCATCCCGGCGGCAATCGTCGGGTTGAGTGAGGTCAGTGGCGCCGCCACCACTGCACTGAGTATGGTTAATGGATGTCCTCGTGCAATCAGGGCGCCCAGTGCGGCCAGTCCGCCGTTGATAGCAACCCAGAAGAAAACCAGTCGCCAGCCCAGTTCGGGGCTACGTGAGAAACCAAGGATGAAACCAGCCAGCACCAGGACCATGATGGCCCAGGGAATCACGCGTGGCCATTTTGCACGCGGGGGCATGCGGTCCAGGCTTTCCCGCTCGCTTTGGGGGGAGGCAGTTCCACTTTCCAGATGATGCGCCATTCCTTCCATGTGGCCGGCGCCGATCACGACCAGCACTTTCCTGCCGCTGGAATCCATGTTGTCCTCCCGCAGGCCGGCAGCCATGTAGCGGTCCCGTTCCGCGATCAAGGCCTCGAACAGTTCCGGGGATTGCTCTGCAAACTCAGTAAAAGTGGACTCGAGTATATCGCCTTCCTTGAGCTTTTCGATCGCTTCCTCGTCGATTTCTTCTGAACTGACCATGCCGAGTGCAAGCCCTGCCATCAGGTACAAACGCTTGTACCAGGGCACATTGGCATAACTTCTGCGCAGGGTGGTTGCCAGGTCCCGGTCGATGAGTTGCAGAGGCAGGTCACGCTCCCTGGCCGCAACAGTCGCCGCTCTCATTTCAGCGCCGGGTTCAATTCCAAACTGATCGGCAATGCGCCGTTGGTAGGCGCTGAGTGCAAGATTGGCCATGACCAGCCCGGCTTTGCCCTCACGGATGATTTTGTACAGGTCGAGGTCGGTCCACTTGCGCTCGGCGGTCAGGGCGTCGTAACGGGCCTGGCACAACTCGACAGCAATGGCGTCGTAATCACCGGATTCAGCCATCTCCCTGACCGCTTCCGCGCTGGCTCTGGATACATGCGCCGTGCCAATGATGGTGTACTCCACGCCATCACGGTGGACATGCCGTAACGGCTGCTCACTATCGATGGCGTCAGGAGTGATCTCCGCTGAAGTTTCCTGTGACATAAATCGCGCCTGCAAAATTAAGGGCGCAAGGATACCTTATACAGGCCGGCGAGGGCAGTGCCGCCCGGCCAACAAATGTCACCAGCATTCCGGATGACGGGGAGCGTGAATATGATTCAGGAATCTGCCTGGTTTGTCTTGTCCAGTACCGCACCTTTGTGCAGAACTGTAAAAAGAACCAATTCATATTCAAAATAAACGCTCCAGTTGTCGTAATTCCATCGAGTGATCGGTGGATCGCCAACAGCAGCGAATTTGTCTGCGGGCTCACCGAACCTGGCTTGAACCGCGTCTTTGCTCATTCCATTTGCTGGCAGATCCAAGCGATCAGACTGGCGCACTTCTTCAATCAGTAGGACGTCAGCTTGAGCGATGCCGAACTGTGCAAGGCCTGCTGAGAATACCAGCATCAGCGTCAAAACTATCCTTGTCATGTCACTGTCTCCATATAAGTGTTGAATGGGATCTTAAATATAGCATGTAACGCGTTGGAAGTATGGGGTTTCATGTACATTGACTCAGCAGCCTTAGATAAGCCTGGTAGCGCCAGGGGAAGATTGCGCCGGATTCCGCAGCCTCACGAACGGCGCACTGCGGCTCATGGTCGTGGCGGCAATCATTAAACTTGCAGCGGCCTAAAAAGCGCTCAAATTCGATAAAACCGTTTGCCAGTTCGCCGGGTTCCATCTGCCACAGGCCATATTCCCAAACGCCTGGAGAGTCGATCAGCCGGCCACCGGCTGGCATGGTGTACATGATGGTTGTCGTGGTGGTGTGGATGCCTTTCCCGGTGGCGCGCGATAGCGCGCCGGTCTGGAGTTCGAGGTCCGGTAGCAGGCTGTTGACCAGGGATGATTTGCCAACCCCGGACTGGCCAACCAGGATGCTGGTCCGGTTTTCAAGGACGGTTGCGAGCGAACTGATACCCGGTGCTGTCTTGCAGGAAGTGTGCAGGACTTCGTAACCCAGTTGCCGATAGTCTTCCATGCGTCCCAGGGGAGTATTGTTGTCGTATTCTTTCTCCTGCATCAGTTCTGCCTTGTTGAGTACGATCACGGGCCGGATGCCCAGGCTATGAATGGCGACCAGGTAACGCTCGACCAGGTCGCGGCTTGGCGCCGGATGGGGTGCGATGATAATCAAGGCCTGGTCGAGGTTGGCGGCAATAGGCTGTTTGCGTTGCCTGGCATCGGCACGGACGAATACATTGTCCCTGGTAAGGATGCGGGTTACCACGGCTGACTGTCCATCCGCTCGTTGGATTTCTACCCGGTCTCCGCAATAAGGCCTGCCGACAGAACGGCGGTACTTGCAGTCAAGACGCTCGCCATTATCCAGCTCGACCATGCCCTGACCACCATAGGAAACCAGGACGAGTGCGGTTTGCGTCAAAATATAAACCTCGCGGTCCGGAAATTGTGTGACTTCAAATTCATACCCGCTATTGTACCCGTGCCGGGCATAGCGCAAACTTTACGTGAAATGAACAAAATAAAACAACAACAGGATAAACAACAAAGGCTGATCTGGCTGGACCTGGAAATGACGGGCCTGAATACGGACACGGATTCCATTATCGAGATCGCCACCGTTATTACGGATTCAGACTTGAATGAGTTGGCGGAAGGGCCTGTTTTTGCCATTATGCACCCGCAACCGGTGCTGCAGGCCATGGATGACTGGAATACGGAACACCACCAGGCATCCGGCCTGTGGCAACGGGTTATCAATAGCCAGGCCAGCATGAGTGAAGCGGAGCAGGGGACATTAACTTTTCTTGCACAGTGGACAGAATTCGCTAGTTCGCCTTTATGCGGCAACAGTATTTGCCAGGACCGGCGCTTCCTGTACCGCCTGATGCCGGAACTGGAACGCTGGTTCCATTACCGCAATCTGGACGTCAGTACGCTCAAGGAACTGGCTGCCCGGTGGTCACCGGGAATTCTGAAAGGGCTGGTCAAAGAGAATCGCCATGAGGCCCTGTCCGACATCAGGGAATCCGTCGAGGAGCTGCGCTACTATCGCCGCTTCATGGGTGATTTTGGCGCCGGGCCTGATCTGTAAGAGGCCCCTTTGGGGCTGAATCGCGCACAAGCGCGCACTATGCTGTGCTATGCTTTTTTGCATGGTTTCCTTCAGCCAACCCAACGGCCTGCGCAAAAGGCCGGAATTAAAAAGATTGCAGGACGTGCAGGAGGAGATCTATCGCCAGTTGCATTTGCTGATACCGGATCAGGTCGCCTTTCATGATTCCCTTGTGTCGCGGGTATCTGGTTCCCCCATTCTTCGACTGGAGATCCTCGAGCGGCATAAATACACCACGTTTCTCCGTTTGACCTACGAATTCAGGCAAGGGCAGATCAGCACCTATGCACCGGATGCGCATATCCGTTTTTATCACGATGCTCACATTGCCGAGGCGACTTCGTTTAATGTCGGCCAGGGCTGTACCCGGACCGCCCATCCCTCGTATCCACCAAAACAATTGCTGCAACAGACATGGCGCCGTAACCGCGCCCTTGATCGCTGGCTGGATTACCTGCTGAAACAGGGTCACAGCGTCGTAACAATGAGGCCGGCGAGGAGTTCCATCAACGAAAAAAGCATGATTCACGAATACGCAACAATTAGCTGATTTGTACATTGACACACCGGGTGCAAATCAGTAATATTCGTCGGCTTTCCGGGGCTATAGCTCAGTTGGGAGAGCGCTACAATGGCATTGTAGAGGTCGGCGGTTCGAGACCGCCTAGCTCCACCACCCGTCCCCTTCGTCTAGAGGCCTAGGACACCGCCCTTTCACGGCGGCAACACCGGTTCGAACCCGGTAGGGGACGCCACATTTAAGGCATTGATTGTGAAAGAGTTAATGCTGCTTAAAGGCTGCCCTCGGGTGGCCTTTTTTGTGCCTGCCTCCCATCGACCAGTTAGTCGCGCCCGTGGCCCTGGCGTACTAGCCCACATATTGCATGAGTTCCGCTGCGCATTACCAGATTATTTAAATATTACAATGATATACAAACGTTATTCAGGTATTTCAAAGATATACAAAATGTACCACTGCCAGTTTGTCGCCTGATTTCACCGCACATTCCGGCAACTCATGCAATATGCGGGCTGGTCGGGAATTTTATTTTCTGCAAGCTTTTGAATTGTCTCCTATAGTTTATATACAGGTCTTTTATGCCCTGCTGGGGAAAAAGAGGGGGGGGTGATGAAAAAGTTATTTGTAAATCTGAAAGTACATACTGCTTCAAGCGGTTATACACTCATCGAGCTGTTGATCGTCGTGGCCGTAATTATGTTCCTGGCTTTGGCCATCCCCACTTATTCAAATTATTCGATCAGAGCCAAAATTGGCAAAGCATTTCCCATGATCTCCGCGGTTGAATCAGCTACGGCTTACGTCTGCCAGATTGAACGGTCGAATTTCATTCTTAGCAACCAACTGGTCGGCTACAAATTCCAGACGTCGGAATACGTGCAAAACATCGTCCTTAGCGGCACTTGTGGCGCGCCGACCATTATCGTAACCACACGGGCCACCGGTGCCCAGCCCAGCCCCATACTGACCTTTAGCGGGGATATTTCCGATGATGCTCATCAAATCAAATGGACCTGCGTGAGTTCCAGCCTGAATAAATATGTACCTGAGATTTGCCGAAGTTGACCCAACCACAAGCAATATTTCCAATCAGGTGCTCAACCTGACCCAGTATTGACCATTACCGGGGATTTCGCTGGCGATACTTGAAGGATAACTTGGCTCTGTGTGAGTGATGGCTTGGAAATCCATTTACCGTAGTCTTGCTGATACTCACATAAACGGTACCCATAGATTCCGTGCGTGTGGAACAACGCCGGTTTTTAAACAGAACCGGCAAACTGTAGTCCTCAATGAATTTTTGGTAGAGAACTCCCTTCATTAAAGCGATTTTCTTATACGGTCAGGAAATGGAGTATCCTGCCGAGGAGATTGCCTCCATTTTCTAAATATAGCAAAAGATTAATACAACCTGGCAAGAACCTGGGGCTGCATTCAATTTCAAGTGCAATAAAGTAAGGATAAATGCATCGCCTGTTGTCGATGCCTTCACACTTGTCTGGGTCTGCTCGGCTTCCAGATGTCCGGAGGCTGCTATTTAGGTGTAGTAGCCCAGACTTGATCCTGTAGAAAGCAGATAGTCCCCAGCCTGTAGATTTGCAGCCAATATTGACCCAGCTTTTGCATGCAGAAATTGCCCTTTCTTGAAGCAATTTGGAGTAATACTGACAAGCAGCTTAGTCGTTGTAGCGGGAGCAATTCGGAGAGCAGATATATACTGTTTTTTGGTTCAAATTTCGGTGCGAATGCACAAGGTGACGTTCCGGACAGTGTACCCAGCGGCTTTCCCGTCTGGGATTAATTCAGGGGCGCATTCTCACGACTCCAGGAGGCCAGCTCTTACAGCAGTAATCCGGCTTCCCACCATCCAACCCGTGTTCCGGCCTCCCCTGGAGGCCCGGAACATTGCTCATTCCGCAGCACCGGAAGGAACAGTCAATTTTTCCTGCCTAAGGAAAAATTCTTTGTGCTCGGAAAAATCTGGTAACATTTTATTACTAACAGGATCAAAAATGATGTGAATGGCTCTTCACCAACTGGCTTTTCCCCATGACGCAATTTGTTGTTTTGCACGACAAAAAAACGCCCTGCAATCAGAAGCTGATTGCCGCGGCCAGTGGCTTTACACTCATTGAGCTGATGATCGTCGTGGCTGTAATTATCATCATCCTGACTCTGGCTATCCCCACCTACAGCAATTATTCGACCAGGGTGAAAATAAGCGAAGCCCTTGCCATGTCTACGGTGATTAAATCTGCAACAGATGCCATCTGCGAGGAAGACCGGACGATCTCCTTTCTCACCAACCAACGGGTTGGCATCAAATTCAAGGCTTCGAATTACGTACAGAATATCGTTCTTAGCGGTACCTGTGACGCGCCGATTATTATCGTGACCACGCGGGCTACCGGAGCCATGCCAAACCCCGTGCTGACCATTACCGGGAGTTTTGCCGATGATGCTGATCAGATCACATGGACCTGCGTGAGTTCCGGCCTGAATGTCCATGCGCCTGAGGCCTGCCGAAGCTGACTTTGAACAATAATGTTTAATTTTCGTTAAAAAGTGCTAAACTTTGATAACGAATCTGTTAATTCAGTTCTGTGTTAGCGGTCTGATTGTGGTAATAAATTAAATCAAGCAGACCAACTTTTTACACTTTAGATTGTATTGCCAGTAATACCAGGATGTATTTCTCAAGAAACTGACCGGATGGGCAGGTCAGCAGATCGACAAGGATCAAAAGGATTTTGAAAGTCGGAGTTTCATGGCCAGGCGTGAGGTGTCGCCGGCCCTGGAATAAATAACCGGCGAGTTTCTGCCGTTATAAAAGGCCCTAAAAAAGGAGGGAATTACACGGTGGAGTATGTCAATTACAGTCTGATCATTCTGGCTATGCTGGTCGCACTGCTGGTCTGGCTGACAGTGCCCAGCCGCTGCCGCTTGCCAAACGACCCGAAGCCGCTTGCAGACGCCGCACGCCAGCGCCAGCTGACGAAGAAAAAGCAGAGCCAACTGGCCCGTGATTCAAAACAGCTGAATCCTGGGCAAACCAGGGCCGGGTCAGTTAAAGAGCTCTCCAATGTTGCCACCCCGTGGGGATGGGCGCATTACGAAAAAAATACGATTGAAGGAGGCCATCCAGTACTGCCGAATGGCCATGCACACAGTATTTCCGACTCTTTGCATCACTGGGCAGACAGACTGGTGCAGGGGAAGCACACTGTTGACGATGAAGAATACAGGCGCAGAAGGGAGGGCTGGATAAGGACGCTGGTAGAAGATCGTTACGGACGCTCTGCCATGACGGCTCCGACCGCCTCCGCAAAGCTGTCAGGAGATCCAACGCTTCCTCACGACCAAATGGATAATCTCTCCAGTGGCCCGGTGGATAAAATTGAATCCAGGCTCTTGCGGAAAAGCCAAACGGGTGAATTTTCCCTGAATGTGCGTCAATTCAAAAGGAAAAAGCAAACAGTATT
>PVMK01151044.1_pt1 | contig 23842 bp, 24 predicted proteins | sample 1853481 | NCBI WGS metagenome assembly PVMK01 (sample SAMN08533507, study PRJNA380276) | Marine sediment metagenome, whole genome shotgun sequencing project. | reverse complement strand
CGAAGCTGGTCAGTACTACGTCGAATTCAGTCTTCTCTTCAGCAGCTTCGCCAGCAGCGGCGGCAGGTGTAGCGGCAGCAGCAGGTGCTGCAGCAGATACGCCCCACTCGTCTTCAAGCATCTTGACGAGTTCAACCACTTCCATAATTGGTTTTGCGCTCAGTTCTTTGAGCAGATCTTCGTTTGACATTGCCATTTCACAATTTCCTCTAATTTATTTCCTGAGTCAGGTAATTTCTTTACAAGTTCTTACGCCGCTTCCTGGCTAGTACGCGCAGAAATCGTCCGTGCGGGCATCGCTGGAGGCTCAGCAAGAGTGCGTGCCACTTTGGTCATCGGTGCCATCATTACGCCAAGCAAAATTGCGTGCGCCTGATCCATAGTTGGCAGACTTGCCAACGTCGCGAGATCAGATGCAGGCAGAAGTTGCCCACCGGTCGATAGCGAAATCGCTTTAAGAGCGTCATGCTCTTTCGCAAAATCTTTGATAACTCTGGCAGCGGCACCTGGATCATCTTTTCCAAACGCAAGCAGAATGGGTCCCTTGAGCGAGTCTTGCATACACTCAAAATCGGTACCCTCAACGGCGCGACGTGCCAACGTGTTTTTCACAACACGCAGGTACACGCCAGCATCGCGTGCTTCTTTACGCAATTCCGTCATATCCGCAACAGACAAACCCCTGTATTCAGCCGCAACGGCCGTAACAGATTCGCCTGCAACCGCGTTTATCTCTTTGACAAATTTTTTCTTGTCTTCGAGTCTCAATGCCATGAGTTTCTCCTGGCTTACGGTTACACAAATGGGTGAAAACTACTCACCCCCCTTGTGGGAAGTCCACTTCCCGTGTCGGATGGCAACCGTTGCCAGATAAATCTGACTCAGGTAACTCCATCTACGTAGGCAGGTATTAAGATCAGGATTCAATCTGATCACCTACGGTCTTCGACGTACGTCGATTCCTTTCGACTATTTATCCGCCTTGATACCCGAAGGCATCGCAGCAAATTCTTCTAAAACTACAAACTTCCGGCTGGCGCCAAATCAGACGTCAACTGACGCGCGATCCACGGCCACGCCCGGACCCATCGTTGATGAAATGGTCAGCTTCTTCACAAATTGTCCCTTGGACGATGCTGGCTTGCCCTTTTTGAGATCCGCCAACAGCATTTCAAGGTTTTCTTTCAGCGCAGGCACTTCAAAGTTAGCTCGACCGATCGGGCAGTGAATGATTCCTGCTTTGTCGGTGCGGTAACGTACCTGGCCTGCTTTTGCATTCTTTACAGCCGTCTCGACGTCTGCCGTTACGGTGCCAACTTTAGGGTTCGGCATCAGTCCCCGCGGGCCAAGTATCTGGCCCAGCTGACCAACGACTCGCATCGCGTCAGGCGTTGCAATGACGACGTCAAAATTCAGGTCGCCACCTTTTATGGACTCCGCCAGATCGTCAAAGCCAACGATATCGGCACCAGCTGCGGTCGCCTTATCTGCATTCTCACCCTGCGCGAACACAGCGACGCGTACTGATTTTCCTGTGCCGTTCGGCAATACTGTCGAACCGCGAACAACCTGATCTGACTTACGCGGATCAACGCCAAGGTTTACCGCGACATCAATACTTTCAGCAAACTTGGCATTCGCAAGTTCTTTGACAATATTCAACGCGTCATCAATTACGTAGGCCTTGGTGGAATCAATTTTCTCACGGGCCGCAGCTTTTCTTTTGCTCATAGAAGCCATTACTTCACTCCCTCAACATCAAGACCCATGCTTCGTGCGGTGCCGGCAATGGTGCGCACTGCCGCATCCATATCTGCCGCCGTCAGGTCGGGCATCTTCGTCGTTGCAATCTCTTCGAGCTGTGCACGACTTACTTTGCCAACTTTGTCCGTATTCGGTGTACCGGAACCCTTAGGAACGCCAGCTGCTTTACGCAACAGCACAGCGGCCGGAGGTGTCTTGGAAATAAACGTGAAACTGCGATCGGCGTAAACCGTAATCACAACCGGAATAGGCAAGCCCGCTTCAACATCCTGAGTTGCTGCATTAAACGCCTTGCAGAACTCCATAATGTTGACGCCGTGCTGACCGAGCGCCGGACCGACTGGTGGAGACGGGTTCGCCTTACCTGCCGGTACTTGTAACTTAATATAACCAGTTACTTTCTTAGCCATCTTAATGTCCTCTCGAGTTCAAACGCATGTTTAGGGCTCCTCGTACGTTGTTTGTCTTGCGATAACCGTAATCGCGCCCATGCAGCGCGACTACAATGCTTTAGCCTTTTTCTACCTGTCCAAAATCCAGTTCCACCGGCGTCGATCTGCCGAGAATCTGTACCGCAACCTGCAAGCGGCTCTTTTCGTAATTCACTGTTTCAACAACCCCACTGAAGTCGTTGAACGGACCATCGATCACACGCACAAGCTCGCCGGGCTCGAACAACACTTTCGGCCGTGGCTTGTCGACGCCTTCCTTGACGCGATCCAATATTCTGTCGGCTTCTTTATCCGTGATCGGCGCCGGCCGATCACTGGAACCACCGATAAAACCAAGTACCTTCGGAACTTCCTTCACCAGGTGCCAGGTTTCGTCATCCATTTCCATTTGCACAAGCACGTAACCAGGAAAAAATTTCCTTTCACTACGGCGCTTCTGACCGTCGCGCATCTCAACCACTTCCTCGGTCGGGACCAGGATATCTCCAAACTTGTCCCCAAAACCCAGGCGCTCGATGCGCTCTTCAAGTGAAGACTTCACCTTGTGCTCGAAATTCGAGTAGGCGTGAACGATGTACCAGCGTAACGACACTGTTGTATTCCCTCTAAGATTCTGTCGAAACGTCGGTCTAGCCGACCAAACTGCGAGTCAACAGCAGAAGACCCGAATCCAACGCCCAGAAAAACAAGGCCATCACCAGCGTAAACACGAAGACAGCGATCGCTGTCTGCGTTGTCTCTTGCTTAGTAGGCCAGACGACTTTGCGAATCTCTATGCGGGAACCCTGGATGAAGTGCCAGAGTCGCTGACCCTGTGTACTCATCATCGCAATCGTAATACCTGCGCCGGCACCACCCAATACGAGCAATACCCGCAACGGTAGCGATACCTCATTCTCATAGTAGTAGTAGCCGTAAAGCCCACCCACGAGGACAAAAGCCGCAACCAGTAGCTTGAGTATGTCCAGAGCGCCGCTCTGACTTGTTTCTGTTTGTGCATTCATGTTTAAAAAATCGCCATCTTGCTCAAATGGCAGGCCAGGAGGGAATCGAACCCCCAACCTGCGGTTTTGGAGACCGCCGCTCTGCCAATTGAGCTACTGGCCTTTCGAGCATGACCCAAAAAAATAGAACGAGACCGTCGACCGCAAGAAACACCAGGTGGTCGCCGATCCCGCGAATGTTTTACTCAATAACCTTGGCTACCACACCGGCACCCACTGTTCGGCCACCTTCGCGGATAGCAAAACGCAGGCCTTCTTCCATAGCAATCGGTGCAATCAGTTCAACAACCATCTGCACGTTATCGCCAGGCATGACCATCTCGGTGCCCTCCGGCAACTCACATGCGCCGGTCACGTCTGTCGTACGGAAGTAAAACTGCGGACGATAGCCCTTGAAGAACGGCGTGTGTCGACCACCTTCGTCTTTGGTCAGAATGTAAACCTCTGCCTCAAACTTGGTGTGCGGCGTGATCGTTCCCGGCTTCGCCAGTACCTGCCCACGCTCAACCTCTTCACGCTTCGTGCCGCGCAACAGAACTCCAACGTTGTCGCCAGCCTCGCCACGATCCAGAAGCTTCCTGAACATCTCAACACCGGTGCAAGTCGTTTTCGTCGTGTCCTTGATGCCAACGATGGCGATTTCATCACCCACGTTAACAACTCCACGGTCGATTCGACCCGTGACCACCGTGCCACGACCCGAAATTGAGAACACGTCCTCAACCGGCATCAGGAAGTCGCCATCAATGGCGCGATCCGGAATAGGTATGTAGCTGTCCATCGCTTCAACAAGCTTCAGCACCGAAGGAACACCAATATCCGATGTGTCGCCCTCGAATGCCTTCAAAGCAGATCCGGTGATCAGCGGTGTGTCATCACCCGGGAACTCGTAAATCGACAGAAGATCACGTACTTCCATCTCAACCAGCTCCAAAAGCTCAGCATCATCAACCTGGTCAGCCTTGTTCAAGTAAACCACGATGTAAGGTACGCCAACCTGACGGGCAAGCAGGATGTGCTCGCGCGTCTGCGGCATCGGCCCATCCGCCGCACTTACCACCAGAATCGCGCCATCCATCTGCGCAGCACCCGTGATCATGTTCTTCACGTAGTCCGCGTGTCCCGGGCAGTCAACGTGAGCGTAGTGACGGTTCGCACTCTCGTACTCAACGTGCGCCGTCGCTATCGTGATGCCACGCTCGCGTTCTTCCGGCGCATTGTCAATCTGGTCGTAGGCCGATACCTCTCCACCGTGAAGCTCGGCCATCACCTTCGTTAAGGCCGCCGTCAGCGTCGTCTTGCCGTGGTCAACGTGACCAATCGTGCCTACGTTTATGTGCGGCTTTGTGCGTTCAAACTTTTCTTTAGACATGAGCTTTTTCCTGCTTATCTAAGTTTCTAATTTAAGTGCTTTCATTTACGTCGCTACGATTTTTTCGCAACAACAAATCTTTATGACCAAAACTTCATTACTGTCAAACAACCGTCTCCGGTCAGTTCCGCCTGGAGCCCACACCCGGATTTGAACCGGGGACCTCTTCCTTACCAAGGAAGTGCTCTGCCCCTGAGCTATGTGGGCTTCGTTCCAGCAGACCCTCTACCTTTTCACGTGGAGCGGGTGATGGGAATCGAACCCACATCATCAGCTTGGAAGGCTGAGGTTCTACCGTTGAACTACACCCGCCTTATCACGCCGTGAACTGGTCAAAACCCACGACACTTTGTACGTTCACTTTCCTGGTCGCTCACCTTTTTCAGGCGTACAAAAATTCCGACAGTCTCTAATCACCAACCGTCCGAATCACCAAATCTGTCTTATGTCTTTCCTTGATGGAACCGCCGAAGCAGATATCAAACCTGTTTCGACCCGTCTCTATGGTTCCTCAATCACGCTCGCTTACCGAGTCAGGACCACTTCTGCTGACCTGCTATACTCGTTTCTCATCCTGTCTCCGCCATTCCAATGTCATGGTGGAGGGGGTAGGATTCGAACCTACGTAGGCATAGCCAGCAGATTTACAGTCTGCCCTCGTTGACCGCTTGAGTACCCCTCCGTGGAGACAAGCCGGCTATTGTCTAATCGTCCTGCCTGCCTGTCAACAGCTAAGCCACTGATTTTTTAATATGGGGGTGCTCGCCGGCGATCGCTGAACTATGGCCAAACTATCCCGATATTGCTGCGTTTCAGCTGTTTATTGACCAATGCCATGGCTCGTAGATGAATCCGTAGCGATTTTTCCGAGGGTAGGTCAATGAGAATTCGAACTCTATTGCCCGCTTCTCAAGCCAGCCGAATGCCTCCGACACCTCAAACTCTTCTGTTAAAGGCCGCGAACCCGGGCTTGCGATATCCACCGCCCTGCCCGAGTGATGTTCGCTGTAGCCCGGCGCCGCATTGACTGTCAGTATTTCTGTAACTCCCTGACCTGACTCGAGTTTTTTTCGTATCAAGCCGGCCTGATACGCGAAACTGCGATACCCGGACACAATCATCAGCGTAATTCCGTCCGCAGCGGCTGCGACAACCATGTCGTGCCATTGCCGCGCCGCTTCCGGCGTCAGACTCTGCATTCGGCCGACAAGGTTGGGCCCGGCCTCGACGAGTTCCGTCGCCTCGGCAAACCTCGGCAGGCTGTTTTCGTGGCCGTAATCGCTCGGAATCCCGAGTTCCTGATGAAGTTGGCTCAGCATAATTGCTGCAGATTGTCCCACAAACGTTGGCGTCAGCAAGCGATCGATTACAATGCGTGCCCGAAAGTGGAGAAGCCAGCTACATGAGCGAAGACAAAATCTATGCCGCCGAGAATAATGACGGCAGCACGCCGGAGGAGCCATTTCGCTTCAATGAGGCCGTAGCGGCGGTATTTCCGGACATGCTGCGACGATCAATACCCGGGTATGCGGCGTCAATAGAGGCGATTGGCTCGCTCGCGGCGCGCTATGTAGTGCCCGACACAAACTGTTATGACCTTGGTTGCTCGCTCGGCGCGGCGACGCTGGCCATGCGCCAGGGAATCGGCTCGGCAGGCTGCCAGATCATCGCGATCGACAATGCAGCAGCGATGACAGATCGCTGCCGGAAGCTGATTGCCGAAGACGACGCGCAAAACCAACGTCAAACAGCGGTCAACATCGTGTGTGGCGATATTCGTGACGCACGTATCGAGAACGCGTCAATGGTTGTTATGAATTACACGCTGCAGTTCCTCGAGGTCGCGGATCGCGACGCGATGATTGCGCGAATTTATGCCGGACTGTTGCCTGGCGGTTTGCTCGTACTAGCAGAGAAAGTGGTTGACGATGATGAGCATATGGAAGAGTTGCTGGTTGATCTGCACCATGAGCATAAGCGGCGTAATGCCTATAGCGCCCTGGAAGTTAGCCGTAAACGAGCTGCCCTCGAAAACGTACTGCTACCGGAAACGGTCAGCGTCCATAGACAACGATTGCAGCGAGCCGGGTTCTCCCATGCGGCCGTTTGGCTGCGCTATTTCAATTTCGTATCGATCGTTGCGATCAAGTAACTATGTTCGATAACGCCGCCATTGATGAGTGTTTCCGCCAGCTGGGTCTCGAGACCTGGCGCGCCGAACTCGGACCTGTTTTGCAGGAGCGATTGTCCGGTCGCGCGCATGGCGACGTTGGTCGCTGGCAGTCATTATTGGACAACCTGCCGCCAGTCAAAAAAAGCACGGGGCTATTCACATCCGATGCCGTGACCGTCGGAGTCGGAACGTTGACGGCTGATGCAGCACATACCGCGAAGCAGTCGTTACTCGGCCTCGCCCCGTGGCGCAAAGGGCCATTCGATATCGGCGGAATTGCAGTCGATGCCGAGTGGCGAAGCAATCTGAAGTGGGATCGGTTGCAAGATTCGATTGCACCGCTGGACGGCAGGAATGTTCTTGATGTTGGTTGCGGAAACGGCTACTACGCGTTACGCATGCGCGGTGCCGGCGCGCGCTGTGTTCTTGGTATAGATCCGACGCTACTGCACATCATGCAGTTTTTTGCCGTTCGCCATTTCATGCTTGACGAACCTGTCGTCCTGTTGCCATTGCGCCTGCACGAACTGCCGCAAAATTCACGTGCATTCGATACAACCTTTTCAATGGGCGTTATCTATCACCAGCGGTCACCTGTCGACCACTTGCGCCAGCTAAAAGGGACATTGAGACAAGGTGGTCAACTGGTTCTGGAAACATTGTATCTCCCGGGTGACAAGTCGTATGCCAGTACGCCAGTGGAACGCTATGCGCGCATGCGAAATGTCTGGTTCCTGCCAACCATTGCTGAGCTGACAACATGGCTGCGTCGATCAGGCTACGACGACGTTGAAGTCGTGGATCAGGCGGCGACCACGACAACGGAACAGCGCAGCACAGAGTGGATGCGTTTTGAGTCACTACAGGAAGCGCTGGACCCAAACGATCCAACACGCACGGTCGAAGGATTGCCGGCACCACAACGAGTAGTGGTGACCGCAACAGCGCCATAGGTCTGCAAGCCACCCTGCAGCCGTGGCTCATCATATAGCCGAAAGTATTGACAAGGCCACAACCATTCTCTAATTTCTGTCTTAACTGAAACTAAAGAATGGCCGTAATGGAACTGTCACCTGCTGTTGAAAAGTACGTACTGCACTGGGGAGAAATGGGCACACGCTGGGGCACGAATCGCACTGTGGCTCAAATCCAGGCTCTGTTGTATCTGTCTCCCGAGCCACTACGAGCCGACGAGATCGTCGAACTACTTTCAGTCGCCCGCTCCAATGTCAGTACCAGTATCCGCGAGTTACAGAGTTTCGGTTTGGTTCGTATGACGCACGTACTCGGTGATCGTCGCGACTATTTTGAATCGCTGCACGACGTATGGGAGCTGTTTCGGGTTATATTTGAGCAGAGAAAACAGCGCGAACTGAACCCAACATTATCGATGTTGAGAGTTTGCGCCGAAGAAGTTGATCAGGAAAAAGAAACGGACCCAATTACCAAAGAGCGCATTCACAATATGCTGGTATTTGTGGAAACAACGAGCGACTGGTACGAGCAGATTCGCGACATACCGACAATGACTCTGACCAAGCTGATGAAGCTGGGACAGGGAATTACCAAGTTCATAAAGAAGTAAATCCGCTACTCGGGTTCGGCTTCGCCGCAAGCATCGACTATGGTCACGCTACCCGTTCGCCGTTCGCGGAATAACCATATTGAATCAGCCAGCGCGACGGCCTCGGGCCCGCCGTTGATCGCACCGGACGGACGCTGAAAATAGCCATCGGTAAAGTATTCACCGGTGACGGGCACTCCGGTCACGCATTCGCTTTGTTGATAATGCCCTGTTACCAGATACCCCTCCCGAACTTCGGACGACATTTCCCACGGCAGCTTTGCCTTAGGCTCAACTCGCTGCAACCAGATTCGGGTGTCACTGCCGGGATCCGCGCGCAGTTCTTTGGTACTAACCCCATCAATATCGGTCGGTTGCCACGTCAGCAGACTGCTATCCATTATCAAAGGCGTCTTGATAACTGCCGCCTGGTCGACGGGTTCGAGAAAATAAAGAATACTCGCACCGATTGACGTGCTCATGTTGAAGCCTAAAGTTCCTGGTGGAAGGTAGGCATAGCTACCACTACCCAGCAAGATATCGGCCAATTGCAATTCGCCATCAAGCACATATATTTCAAGCGCTTTACCCGGCGATCCGCCGCTGCTGCCACTCCAGTCAATCGGCAAGTCAATTCGAGCGCTGATATCGCGTTGTAGCGAATCGCCCGCGAACTGCCTGGCCCGGATGCCGGGCAAGCTGGCCATGAACATTTCAGTGATTTCGTCCACCTGAATGAATACAGGATACGGAACGGTCGGTGGCCCGGCGGCACAGCCTGCCACGATCGTCACGACGAATGTGGCAAAGACATATGCAGAATTTCGTAGCTTGGATCGGATATTCATCGCAGTCCTCATGTACCGATGGTCACTTGCTTCGCTAGTTCCGTTGCCAACTCGAATTCATCGTCGCGGTCGCGCACGAAAAAAGCCGCCCAGAATCTGGGCGGCTCGCAAGCAGAAGATATAACAGGCTGGACCCGAATCGCAGTCGAATCATCGAAACATCAATGTCGCGATTGTATTCAGCGTATTCAAACTCCAGGCTTGCGGACCACTTAGTCGGTGGCGGTGATTAGTCGCGCAGGCGACTGATCACTTAAGTAACGTGATGAGAGGATCACGTAATACCTGCCTCCGGTGCATGCATCCGGCATGGCGGACCGCGTGCTTTTCCAAATTACATCTCATCTCCGTGCGTACCGAGTTGGTACCGTGCGAATGTACTACATCTTGTATAGGAAGGCGAGTTATGCACAAGATGTAGTTAGAAAATCTAAAATCACGAAAAATAGAGAATCAATGATCGACGATGAGGCACTAAAAGGTCGTGCCACGCACCAACTTGTGGGGCTATTTCTTGGACCATTGATAGTCGCCATGATGCTCATGGCCGATGCGCCGGCCGGTTTGTCGGACGCCGGTTGGAGAGCTGCCGCTATTGGCGCCTTGATGGCCGTTTGGTGGGCCACTGAGGCCGTGCCGATCGCAGTCGCTGCACTCCTGCCACTCGTGTGCTTTCCGATGCTCGGCATTGCGACGATTCAGGAAACGGCCGCGCCCTATGCCAACAAAGTTATCTATCTGTTTCTCGGTGGCTTCATTGTCGCGTACGCAATGCAACGCTGGAATCTGCACCGGCGGATCGCACTGTTTGTTTTGCAATCCGCAAGCGGCAACGGTCGATCACTGGTCGGCGGCTTCATGCTCGCAAGTGCGGTAATCAGCATGTGGGTAATGAACACATCGACAACAATGATGATGTTGCCGATTGCCGTGTCCATTATCACTGTTATCCATCGCTCAGTCGCAGGGCTGGACCAGCGAGCCAAAGATGACTTCCAGTATGCGTTGCTCCTGGCTGTGGCCTACGGAGCGACGCTTGGTGGCCTTGCGACCCTGGTTGGCACTTTGCCAAACGCGATGCTCGCCGCGTTCATGCAGGAAAACTACGCAACCGAAATCAGCTTTGCCAACTGGATGCTGGTCGGCGTACCAATGACACTGATCATGCTCCCGTTAACCTGGTTAGTTCTGACCCGCTGGGTATTCAAAGTCGATTTCAAGACCTCCGACGAAGGCCGCTCCGAGTTGCGGCAAATGAGAGAGGACCTTGGCAGCATAAGCACGCCGGAGATTCGCGTTGCGATTGTCTTTTCGATAATGGCGCTCAGCTGGGTCAGCCGCCCACTTCTTGTAAAGCTACCTTTGCTCTCGGCGCTCGATGACTCTGTTATCGCAATGGCAGGTGCAATTGCCTTATTCCTGATCCCAAGTGGCGATAAACGTGATCCGGTTCTGTTGCGTTGGAAATACGCCGAACAAATGCCCTGGAGTGTATTGATCTTGTTCGGTGGCGGCCTGACTCTGGCGAGCGCAGTTTCGCGAACAGGACTGGCCGAATGGCTGGGGCACAATCTGCAGTCGATCGCGACTCTGCCGGTGCCGGTGGTCGTAGTTATTGCGGCATTGATGATTATTTTTCTTACCGAACTAACCAGCAACACAGCAACTACCGCTACATTTTTGCCAGTCGTAGGTGCTATCGCGCTGGAGTCTGGTATCGACCCGATAATTTTGACTGTGCCGATTACGCTTGCGGCAAGCTGCGCATTTATGTTGCCGGTCGCAACGCCGCCAAATGCGATCGTATTTGGCTCGGGATTGCTTACGATCCCTAAAATGGCGCGGGCGGGCGCGGTACTCAACGTAATAGGTATCGTCGTAGTATCGTTCGTAGCGCTGGTCCTCGCACCCCGATTCTTATAGTCAAGGTGGTCTCTATGAGCGACGAATACACGGTTAGCAAACAAAACAAAGTTCGCCAACTCAACGAAAAAGCGAACTATGACCGCGGTACGGTCCACGCCATCCTTGATGCCGCGCAGATCGCTCAAGTCGGCTTCGTTCAGGCCGGAGCGCCGGTTGTCGTGCCGATGATCCATGGTCGAGACGGCGAAACAATTTATTTGCACGGCGCACGCAAATCACGGGTCATTCGACTGCTCGAGCAAACTGATCAGGCTTGTTTGAATGTCACGTTGATTGACGCACTGGTGCTTGCACGTTCGGCCTTCAATTCATCGATGAACTACCGATCGGCAACCGTATACGGCACACCATCCCTGCTCGAAGACTACGCTGACAAAGTTCATGCAATGCGTGTAATCAGCGAACATCTCATGCCCGGCCGTTGGGATGAACTGCGTGAACCACTGCAACGTGAAGTGAAAATGACGGGTGTGATCGCTATGAGCATCGAGTCAGCGTCGGCGAAAGTGTCAACCGGCATGCCTGACGACGAAGATGAAGACTACGATATTCCGATCTGGGCCGGAGTGTTGCCGCTCGAGTCAATGCTGACCACGTTGCAGACTGACGACCGTGTGCTTGACGGAGTAGAGGCATCGGCGGTCGTGCGGGAACTGCAGAACAGAACACTGTAGGAGCGGCATTAAGCGGCTATCGCGCCCATGGGGCGCTCCTACAGGTAGTAATGCCAATCCGTCAGAGGATCAATATCTCTGCTGAGACTCGCGATTAGTAGGAGCGGCATCTTGCCGCGAAAGATGGGCGCATCGCCCCACCGGATCGCGGCAGGATGCCGCGCCTACGGGTGGTATTACCGATGCGCTCGGGCGTTATTGGGTGACGTTCGGGAACTGGCTGTTTTCTGCTTCGAGCAGTAGCAACAGCGCTCCTTTCGCGGCCAGCCCACCACCGAAACCGGTCAGATCCCCGCTGCTGCCAATTACTCGGTGACAGGGAACAACGATCGGTATCGGGTTGCGGCCGTTTGCAGCGCCGACAGCTCGCATCGCTTTCGGCCTGCCGATTCTCTCTGCGATGTCACCGTACGATGTCGTTTCTCCGTAAGGAATGCGTTGCAACTCCTCGAGCACACTCAGTTGGAATTCTGTGCCGTTCAAATTTAGTGACAAGTCGAATTCCTTGCGATCACCGTTGAAGTATTCGAGTAGTTGTTGTCGAGCCTCATGAAAGGGCTTCTCGTTGTAAATCCAGTCCGGATCCGGATCACGCCGCATGGAACCTTCAGGGAACGCGATTAAGCAGAGCGCATCATCATCGCCAGCAAGCAAGAGTTCTCCAATCTGCGTATCTAGATGACAGTAGTACATGTCTTAACCTCCGGAACCCGACAGCGAGCTCCATAATAATAGCGCAGCGTAGGCACGCCACGGTCGCCACTTTTCGGCGCGAGACTGCAGATTCGCGCTGCTGATTCGCAGCCCGGCATCGTCGTCAAATGCTTTTAGCAGGGCCAAATCAGCCGTCGGAAACGCATCCGGATTTTTGAGGACACGCATAGCGACGTACTGCGCAGTCCAGTCGCCGATGCCGCGAATCGACGTCAGCTCGTCGCAAAACTTTTCCGGATCCTGCGAACTATCGAAACTCAGCCGGTCGTTCAACACAGCTTTGGCGACGCGTCGAATGGTGTCGGCCCTGCTCGTGACCAGGCCAATATTATTGAAGCGGGCGCGGGCCAGTTTCTGCGGTGTCGGAAACTGCCGTCCCAAATGCAGCTCCGGATGTTTACCGGCAATGGAATCGGGCACTTCGAAAGGCTCGCCATAGCGTGCGGCGATTCGACCAGCCAACGTGGTCGCAGCCTTGACCGACACTTGTTGTCCAAGTATCGCGCGGACCGTTAGCTCGAACCCGTCCCAGGAACCCGGCACTCGAATACCGGGGTGCAGCCTAAGTAATCTGCGTAGCTTCTTGTCCGTAGACAGCGCCTCGCCGATATCAACAATGGGCGCATCAAGGTCAAACATCTCTCGAGATCGCTGCGCGACTTCGAACAGAACCAATGTCGAAATACCGTGGATAGCGAGACAAATGCTGTCTGACTTCTGGTCCGGTCGGCATTCGATGACGCCTTTCTCACCGTTGATAGCGATTGTCCGCAGGTACGCATCGCCGATAACCTGCTCGCAATTCGGAGTTGCACGCCCGGCCAGAAAATCAAGCATCGCTACCCAGTCAAATGGCTTTCGATATGGCAAACGCATGGTAAGTGCACTGCCCGCGTCAAACACAGGATCACCGGAGCGACGTAGCTCACGCGGCGGCTTGCCGTAGGTCTTCCTGAAAGTATCATTAAAACGCCGCGTGCTGCCGAATCCAGACGCCGACGCGATGTGGCTCATCGGCAAATTTGTTTGATCAATGAGACGCTTGGCAAAATGCAGCCGCTGTGTGTGCGCGACCGCAAGTGGCGATGCACCCAGGTGTTTTGTGAACAGACGCCGCAAGTGGCGACTGGTCACACCGAGTCGATCGGCAAGTTGCTCGATATCACCATCGTCTAACGCACCGTTCGCAATTAGTCGCAATCCCCTGCGTACGGTGGTTGATGTACCGCTCCATGCTGGTGTGCCAGGAGCACATTCGGGGCGGCATCGAAGGCAAGGTCTGAAGCCTGCCTCACCAGCCGCAGCAGCGCTGGCGTAGAAAGTAACGTTGCGACTTTTTGGGGCAACGGCCGGGCATATTGGACGGCAATAGATACCGGTCGTCTTGACGCCGACGAAAAAATGTCCGTCGAAACGCGCGTCTCGCGAAAGCCTCGCTCGTTCGTAGATGTCGCTTTGCTGCACTCTGTTAACTCCTTAGCTGCGTGACAGTATACGCTTCACGCAGTCAGGAATTAGCCAGAATCGGACCTGTACCATTGCCGCTGGTTTTGCGGCAATGGCAGGGCTCAGGTCCTGTTGATCAACGTGTGTTACGCAGCGCTACGATGCTTCGATTGCGAGTTCGCAACCAGCCACGTCTGCAGTTCGTCAGCGCCACCAATCAGGACACCATCGATAAATACCTGTGGATAGCTTGTCGCATTCGCAACGGCTCGCAGTGATCTATCCGTGTAGTCCTGGTTGAGAACAAGTTCCTCGTACTCAATCCCGGCGTCAGTCAGCAGACCCTTCGCCTTGGCGCAATGCGTACAACCCGGGCGTGAGAATACGCTGACGTCGTGCGGTCGCCCGGCAGATGGATCCAGATAACTCAGCATTGTATCCGCATCTGAAACGCTGAATGGATCGCCCGGCTCATCAGGCTCGATGAACATTTTCTCGACAACACCATCACGTACCAGCATTGAGTAACGCCAGGATCGCTTGCCAAAGCCAAGATCTGCTTTGTCGACCAACAGGCCCATACCATCGGTGAATTCGCCATTACCGTCCGGCAAGAAAGTAACTCGCTCAGCGTTCTGGCTGCGGCTCCATTCGTCCATCACGAAAGCATCGTTAACGGAGACGCATATCACCGCATCAACTCCGCGATCTTTCAGCAATGGCTGTAACTGGTTGTAGCGCGGCACATGTGATGACGAGCAGGTTGGGGTGAACGCGCCCGGCAAAGAGAACAGCACAACCGTCTTCCCCGCAAACACGTCATCAGTGCTGAGCTCTACCCAGTCGTGGTCCCTGCGTGTTTTGAATGTTGCGTTTGGGACTCGCTGCCCCTCGATGTTCTTAAACATGATTTTCTCCATTAATAAAATTGCTTATTCGGGCCAGCACGCTGTGGGGCGTCCTGGCGTTGAATAGCGTGTCAGAGGGCTACTATAGAGATGGATTATTCATATTAAAAATGGTTTAATTCTTTTACTATATTCGATTTATTCGATGATGAAATTACCCAGCAATCGACAACTTCAATACTTCACGGCGCTCGCTCATCACCGGCACTTCGGCAGGGCCGCCGAAGCCTGTTTTGTGTCTCAGTCAGCGTTCAGCAATGCCATCAAAGAATTGGAGACATTGCTCGACACGCGGCTTGTAGATCGCACCAATCGATCAGTGACTATCACCGCGACTGGTCAGCAAGTCGCTACGCAGGCGAGACTGTGCTTGCAGGACGTCAGCAACCTCGTGGAAATCGCGGCTGGCGCGAGGCAGCCTTTAACCGGCGAGCTTCGGTTGGGAGTAATTCCGACGATAGCGCCATTCGTACTGCCGCGGATCTTGCCGAAACTGCGGCGACAGTATCCGGAACTGCAGCTATACCTGATCGAGGATCAGACGCAACGTATTTACGACCGCCTGATGGCCGGCGAGCTCGATGTGCTCTTGCTTGCCCTGCCCTGGGACCTGCGCGGAGTGGACGTCCACCCCCTGTTCAAAGACTCTTTTTGCCTGGCGTACAGAGATGGAACTGATCGAGTCGACCCGACGAACTACCGCTTCAACCGGCTGAACAGAGATAGCGTGCTGCTGCTCGAAGATGGTCATTGCCTGAGAGACCATGCACTGGCCGCGTGCAAAATCCGAAACTCGCAAGCTTTGCGACGATTTGGGGCCAGCAGCCTTCTGACACTGGTGGAAATGGTTGATGCGGACCTCGGCATAACATTCCTGCCCGAAATGGCGCGCGGCACATCGGTACTTAAGAACACACGCGTCAAGCTACAGCCGCTCGACGAAAAGAGTTATCGCACCATCGGTCTTTGCTGGCGCAAAGGAAGTGGGCGTGTCGATGAGTTCAGGTTACTCGGCGACTTTCTGCAGCAGAATCGCTAAAGCCGTATTGGTATTTACTGAGCAGCGCTTTGTTCGGCAAGCATGATTCGAACCTCATCCCCAGCAGCCTGCGTATCGGCTTCAAGCTCAGTGACGCGCCGTGCAACGCGCTCATCTTCCAGCAACGGCTTCATCCAGGCCACCTGTTGGTAATTTGCGCGCCAGTTCATCTGCTCGTTGAATGGTTGACTCAAATCTTTCAGCGCATATTCGATTGCGGCATCCTGATCCCCTCGCGCCACTGATACCGTTGCCATCGCGTAGTCATTATCGCGCCAAGTGGGTATCGCAGCATCTGCAAACGCTATCAACGAATTCATAATGGCATCGGCCGTGTCAAAGGCACCTGCACTGACAAGTGCCTGCACGAGCACAAACTGCATGAACGCCTCGTTAATGCTTGGCGGCTGATATCCCGGCTCGGATATTCCCGGGTGAACAGACTCGAAAAATCCTGCGACGGCATCAGCTTTTCCGAGTTCGATCATAGACGTCACATATCCAGTGACCGCGATGTTGCGCACCCCGTTGCGGTTATCGATACCGTCAAGAATTATGTTCTTCGCCAACAGCACCACCCGCTCATGATTGCTGGACTGCAATTGCTCAAGCAATTCGAGCCCGAGCGTGGCGGGCTCTTGTGGCGCGAGAGCCTGAGCGCGACGCAACATATCGTGGCCTTCTTCCACCAGCCCAAGCTGAAAGAAGAAACGCGCGATAAATGCCGGCAACTCGTGATCTTGCGGATCCACAGCCATCGCGCGTTGATACCAACCGATACCTTCGGCATAGCGTTCCCGCGCGAAGGAAACCTGCGCTGAAGCGAATATGACAGCTGTCCATTCGGGCGCTATTTCGCGACCCTGCGCAAAAGCCTCTTCCGCCTCGTCCTGTCGATCCAGTACTCCGGAAAGAATCCGACCCCGTGCCAACAGAAGTCGTGCAGACAAAGGGTCGAGTTCCAGGCCCTTGTCGATCCACTCGAGCGCCTCTTCGTCCCGGTTGGAAGCAACCGCGGCATTGGCCAGAACGAAATAAAGCTCTGGATTGTTTGGTGACAGCTCGAGGATTTCTAACAGATAGGCTTCAGCTGCGATGGTTTGCTCGGTATTCAGACCGGATTGGGTAACCGCATTGCCCCAATCGATTGATGCAAGTAATCCAAGAGATCGTGGATGATCGGGTTTTGTCTCCAACACCTGATCAAGCAGAGGCCGAATCTTCGCCTCAGCGTCAGCGTTCGTCAACAAGCCGGTCTCCGCCTGCATTATATAGGTATATGCAAGCTCTACTTTCGCTTCAACGAAATTCGGGTCGAGTGACAGGGCCTCCTTAAAAATACCTTCAGCAATCGGCAGAGAGCCATAACTCGCGATGTTCTTTTGCTCAAGAGCCAACAGGTATCTTTCGTAGGCCTGTGAACTCTCCGTACCAAGACTGGTAACGACATCCCATTCTATTGCCGCCTCGCCAAGCAACGTCACCTGAAGCTTCTCAGCAACATTCGTTGCAATTTCGTCCTGCACTGAAAAAATGTCGTCCAGACTGCGATCGAAAGTCTGCGACCAGAGGTGAAACCCGGTACTGGCTTCGATTAACTGTGCCGTAATTCGGACAGTGTCGCCAGCGCGCTGTACGCTACCTTCAAGTATGGTGGCAACACCCAACTGTTCGGCCACGTCGCGAATATCAACATCTTTTCCCTTGAATGAAAAAACCGATGTTCGTGCTGCGACTTTCAATTCCGGCACTTGCGCGAGCATATGCAGAAGTGTTTCGGTAAGGCCGTCGGCAAAATACTCGTTGTCACCGTCACTACTCAAGTTGACAAACGGCAACACAGCAACGGACTTACGGCTTGCTGATACATCAGCCTGGATTTGGTCTTCAGAATCAGGCTGAAGAATAAACTTGTCGAACAAGAGTAAGCCGATCGCAAGCATCAGGATCACAATGATGGATCGATCGAGGATGTGCCCGGTTTTCTGTGTTATGGACTGCGAGCGATCGACGTCTTTTTCTTTCTTGATGCCGTCCGGGGTTATTTCAAACACCCAGGCGAGTATCAGCGCTACCGGCAGGCCGATGAGCATGATGATAAGAATGGGCCGGCCGAGCGCTTCGTCCAGACCGAACATCGGGAATACAACGTCTACAAACTGTAGTACCAACCAGCTGACCACGATGTACGCAGCACCAACGCGCAATACGTTGCGTTTCCGCAGTTCCGCTATAAATCCTGTCACGCGCCATTCACCCTGAGATCATCCCTGCAACCGATTAATTTTATTGGAAAATTCAGAAGCAGTCCATTTTGACCGCGAGATTGGCCCTAAGTGCCATGTTCGGCAGCCAATTCCGACATAAATTTGACAATTCGTCCGCCCGCTACGGTCATGCTGTTAGCCAGTTAACCTGGCAGCAAGTCAGTCGCTGTGTTCATGAGTATATAGGTGCCGACGAAAATCAGAATGAATGGCGTTACCCAGGGCCCGTATCGCTCTATCCACTTGCTCAGCAGCGGGTGCTGCACGGCGTATGTTGCGACCAGTACAAAAATCACCGCCATCGCAGCCAGGGTCAAGACGATCAGGTAATTGGAGGCTGATGCTGAATCGGCGAATAGTGCGCCGAGAGTGACCACTGTGTCAGCACCATTACTCAATTGAATGAGAAACGTCGCAACAAACGCCGAACGCGCGCCGCCGATGACCGTGTCTGCGCCAGAGGAGACGGCCGCATGGCCTTTGAACATACGAACGATGCCGGTTGCGCCGATAGTGATCGGCACCAGACCTAACAGGCCCAGATACTCAACGGGCGCCAGATCAGCTGCCGCAGCGACCGAAAACCCCATTAGCACCAGAACCAGGGCACAGGAAAGATAGCCCGTAATGACGTAAAACCTGTTACCCCGATAGCGCGCCAACAACGACACCAACAGGACCAGATTGTCCATATTCGTCGCGATAAAAGCACCGGCTGCTATCGGTACAATGATGAGGTCGATGTCCATGCGCGAATTGTGTCAGACCTGATGCTTTGAGTTAAGCGCGAATTGAAAACGGTTCGCGAGATAAAACGATCAGACCTCATACATCGACTTAAATCTTACCTTTTCAATTGAGAAAAAGCGGCCGGCCAACGGTTAGCTCGAATCGCCTTTGGAGCTTAACCACAAACCGATCAACACGATTGCCAGCATCGGAGAGAAAATAGCCAGGTTTGCATCGATCCCCATGATCGGTGGTACCCCACCAACCGGATCGGCCAGAGATCCACCATACACGCGGCTGGTCAATGCGCTAACAAAAAAGCCTCCCAGCACGATCAATCCAATAATTCCGCCAGCCCGCATCCGAAATTGAGCGTCGAGCCGACTCATCCACATGAGGTATAGCGCCAGGATTGCAAAACCGCTATTGGTTACCAGCAACCAAACCATGTGAAAGCGCGCGTGCGGCGTCCAGTCTGGGTGAAAAACATGGGTATCGGTCAGGTCGACCAGCGGTGGAATGATTCCGTACATCAATGTCACGATTGTTATCAGAACGCGAGATGTGCGTAGCGATCCTGTGATGCTTGCTGTCATTGATAGTCTCCCGGCGTTAGCTAAGGATCATTTGCGCTTTCCCACAAGCGTAGCACGCGAATGACAACCGACTGCCTGGAGCGGCTATTTTGTTTTTTACTTCCTGCTCCGCGCCGAAATTCGCGCCAAAAAAAACGGGGCCATTCTGGCCCCGCTTCATGTCTACAGGAACACTCATGCCGCTCCTGACAGACCAGTTTGACGTACGTACCAAGCGATTTATTGCTCGCCTTGTTCTTCAAGAATTTCCTGATTCTTTAGTTTTTGCCTCCAGGCGGCACCCATGCTGTCTCTCAGTTTTTCTGGCATGGCATCTATCGGAACGACAATGTCGCTGTCCACCGGCCATTCCTCAAGCAGATGAGGCATATATCCCGGGGGATAGTATTTCTCAGGATCGATTTGCTGTTCACGAACGAACGGTTCTTGAATCTCTTCGCGACTGGTTGGCGGAAGCGGGACAACCAGTTGTCCATTGGTGAAATCAAACTGCGGAGCCCGACTGTTGGGGTAGTCAGGAAGAATACCTTCGCTGACCCATACCAATTCTTTGGTCATATTCACTACGATTCCGTCAGGCGCGCCAAAATGATAAGGGCCTTTCCAGTGTTCGCGAACTTCCGCCACAGTTTCCTCATTAAGAAATGGATCGAAGTTCATGTGAGTGGTCATGAACATTCTTGGCTGGATCTGGTTGGCCAGGTACCCCGATGCATAAGCTGGAGTATGGTGCGTATCGACCGTGTAACGTGCCAAAAATGGAGGAACCCCCTGTACCCCTGAATTGATTTCCATCAGCTCCGGCTGCAGTTCTGTAATGTAAAGGTCGCAGCCCTTTGCGTATTTAATATCAAGATGGCTCGGGCGACCATCACCGGTCCAGACAAAGCACATGCCATTCCAATCAAGACGATAACCCGATGCGCCGTCTTTGGCGTGTGAGCGCTGCCAGTGGATAACCGTTACGCCGTTCTTGTCGTAGATGGTCCCACCGTTGTCACGAAAGTCGAACTCATTAACGACTATGTCCCAACCTTTGCCCACAGGGAATACACTGAAGGCATCACGGTGCCACCCCAGCATCTTCTTCATACCTTCAACCATTTCCGTTGTACCGTACTCAGGAGTGCGGCCGGACGGTCCGTAAATGGTCAGATTTTCGTGCCAGCCTCCGGCCCAGGTGCCGAACATGTAGAGATAGGGTAGCGATCCGAAATGATCTACATGCAGATGGGTAATGAAAATTGTCTTCAGCTGATTAAGCGCAACACGCGCGGCAACGTAGTTGGCGACCGCACCCTCTCCTATATCGAATACGAAGTTATCACCATTTCCCAGTTCGACATAAATGGATGTGTTCATCTGGCCGGGCCTAATATTGGGAGCCGAACCCATAAACGTAACGCGCATTTCATCGGGCTGAACTTCTTCGGTACCTGGAAACCAGTTGGCCGCGCTTTTCAGCCAGGGCATAGGTCTTACACCCTCAAACAGCAGTCCCTCTTTCCATCGCCCCATGGGGACGCCGCCAGTTAACACGTCACGGATATCTGCTTCAGATGAAGGTTCTTGCACCGGCGGTGCCTGCGAAAATGCGGTTGCCGCGAACAACAGTATCGCGGCGATCGCGCCCACACATGTCGTCATAATTGTTTTTTTCATTTTTCTAATCTCCTGTCGTTGACAGTTTTGTTTGAATTGAGTTTTTCTTAAAGTCCCGTAGGAGCGGCAATAACACCGGGACAGCAGTGGCCGATAATATGTTTGTTCCGGTTTGGACACTACATCAAAAAGCTGCCCACACGAAAACAATATCGTGCCCTAAGATCAGGCGCGAAATAGACCGCCCGGGCAAATACGTGGTTTGATTCAGGAGAACTTACATTCGAAGAGTTTTACGACGACTCAGGTTTTTCCGAGGAATACAGATAGTCCATATCCGGCTTTTCGGTCGCGTAGAAATGCACCCAAATATAAGCGTGGCTAAATGCCGCAACAGCAAGAGCCGCTGACGAATTGAATCCAACGGCGATGGCCCAGAACAAGAAAAATGCGTAGAGGTACATACCGTTATCTGTAAATCGAAATATGCCCTCCTTGACGAGCGACATACTTCGATATCGAGGATCAAAATGATCAGCACCCGCCGCTCGAGCCATGCCGAAGAATCGCATCACACTGTACATCGCGTAGACGCCGAGTACGGTAAGAACCACTGTAGTAACGATTCGCGGAGTATCGTGAAATTGAAAGCTGCCACGGTCCATCCACGCCAACACCAACAACGAAACGAAGCGACCACCAAACAGCAGAAAGAAAAGCGCGACGTAACCTCCGAAGCCAATCGTCCTGCTCGTGGCTGACGAGGATAGTTCGAGCCGCCATGCCAGCCAGACAAAAATCTGGTGCACGACAGGAAAGGCTACGGCGATCCAGAACAGGGCCGGAAACGGCTCGCCCAGATAGGTCCAAATCGCCCAGACGACTGCTAGCAGGAATAACAATCCAATTGCGTGTAGCCGTTGTCCGGTCCAGATGCTTAGTCGTATTTTCACGGCCGTAACCTAGAAACTGCCTCCCAGCGCGAGATGCAGATTGATGCGTTGCGCCAGTCTTTCGTTCTGAATGCGCAGCAAAGCGATTCGGCCAGCGACCCATCTGGACTGAATCAGCGACACACTCAGCAAGTCTGTCGCGCCTTCTTCGTAGCGAATCATTTCGATTTTGAATGCTTCGAAATCGTTAGCGACGACGTCAACCAGGAATTGCTCTCGCTCGGCAAACAATTGCTCGTTGGTCAGAGCGGTCTCAACCTCTTCGAACGCGTTAAGCACGGTTACCCCATAGGCGGCAATCGCCGCCTGTTGACTGGCTGTCGCACCGTCAAGCTGAGCCTCAATCGCACCACCGGTGTACAACGGCGCCACGACACCCGCCGCGAGGCTGCTAATGGCATCGCCGAGTCCTGCGCCGGCAGTCAGTGAAAATCGGGGCAGGCTTGCGAGCCGGGCTTCCTCGGTCAGGAAAAATTCTCGCGCCACTCTTCTCTCAGCCGCCTGCAAATCAGGCCGGCGCTCCAGCAACTCTGATGGCAGTCCGGTCGATATCGCCGGAGGCACAGGAACCAGATCGTCTGCCAGTTCTATCTGCGCACCCGGGTAGCGCCCCAGCAAAATCTCAAGGGCTCTACGAGCTTCTTTTTGACCAGCGATCGTCAGTCGCAATACAGCTTCCGCGCCGCTCAGATCGGACCGGGCAAGAAACACATCTTGAGTAGAAACAGCACCCAGCTCTTCTCTCGTTTCGACAATGCCCAAAAAATCAGTGCGAATAGTGACGATCTCAACCCCCAGCGATTCCTGCCCCTGCAGTTCGATCGCGAGATACCAGGATTTGGCGACATTCGCGACCAGCGATTGTCTGGCAAACTCGAAATCCGCAACGGTGGCCCGAAGGTTTTCGTCTGCTGCGCTGGCCCCCGCTTGCACACGACCCCAGACGTCGGCTTCCCACGAAATCACGACACTGGCACCGGTCGACGTCGATTCCGGTCCGGTATCACTAATGTTGTCAGACACGCCTGCTGCCAATCCGACATTGGGCTTCAACGCTGCGCCAGCGAGAACCGCGGCAGCTTCTGCCCGGTCGACCTGCGCTGCGAGTATGCGCAGGTTCGGATTTTGCACATCAAGCGCCTCGACGACCAGCGCTTCAAGTTGCGGATCATTGAACGTCCTGAGCCAGTCGTCATCGACCTCGCCGGTATCACCGGCCGGCGATTGCCACTCGGCAGCAATGTCAGTGTCCGGCAGCGCCTCATCCAAAATGACGTCGGACGTCGGCGCCTGTTCCAGCTGAGTGGCACAACCGACGATGACCAGGGCGAGGGCACAAGTACTTAAGTGATTTCGGAATCGCATTCGAATATCTTTTCTCTGATAAGTCTCGACAGACTAGCCGCCCGGGAAAATGTACTTTTGCCAGCTCTTCATCCGTAGCAAAACCTGCCGAATAATAGAGAACGGTTTCCAGTTTTCGCTGTACACGGCAACTTCTGCTTTGGCACCTGCCGGTATGTCGTATTCCGACATGTCATCGTCAATTTCGATCATCAGCGCAATACGACCTTGTTGGGCAAGCTGCGCGGCAAGATCGAAGTTAATCAACTCACCACTCGGTACCAGCTGACCCTGCGCGATTGCTGGACTTACTTTCGCGACATGTCCGGAAAATGCCCGGCCAGGGATCGCGTCGAAGGTTATTTCAGCTTTGTGACCAACCTTCAGGTTTTGCATGCCATTTTGCAGAAACCCGGCCCACAACTCCATTTCGTCAGCATGCACGAACGTCATTGCGGCGATGCCTA
>PVMK01125501.1_pt1 | contig 23843 bp, 23 predicted proteins | sample 1853481 | NCBI WGS metagenome assembly PVMK01 (sample SAMN08533507, study PRJNA380276) | Marine sediment metagenome, whole genome shotgun sequencing project. | reverse complement strand
AGGCGCGGATTGATCCGGTAACGTATTCCGGCATCATCAAGCAGCTGGCGCAGCAGCTCGAAATGACGGGCGGACTCATCATCAAGGTATTCCGTCAGCAACGGCGCATCCGCGATCACCGGTGCCATTTCCGGGTTCTTGCTATCGAGAATCCTCATCGGGCTGCGCCCCAGCCGGTTCCGGCTGTCCTCATCCAGCTCGGGCAACCGCTGTTCGAAGTAAGCCGTCAAGGCATCCCGATACCGGGCACGGGATGCCACGGTGCCCAGCGAATTCAGTTCCAGTTCAACCGCATCGACCCCCAGCGCCGTCCAGATACGCTGCAAAATAATGATAAGTTCCGCGTCAATATCCGGCCCCTCAAATCCCAGCGCCTCGACATCGAACTGATGAAACTGACGATAGCGACCTTTTTGCGGCTTCTCGTAGCGAAACATGGGCCCCGTGCACCAGAGTTTCTGACGCTGGTTGTGCAACAGACCATGAGTTATGCCGGCACGTACGATTCCCGCCGTCGCTTCAGGGCGAAGCGTCAGGCTGACATTATTACGATCATCGAAGGTATACATCTCCTTCTCGACGATATCGGTGACCTCGCCAATTGACCGTTTGAATAACTCCGTGCGTTCGACTACAGGAATCCGGATTTCCTGATAACCATAAGCGGTCAGCAACCCTTTCAACACCGACTCCACCATCTGCCAGGTAGCGCTGTCCGGCGGGAGAATATCTCCCATTCCGCGAATAGCCTGAATCTGATCGCTCATTAAAGAAAAAACCCCGAAAAAAAACCTAGTCTACCGCCGACTCATCAATCACAAAGCGAGCCACATTACCCATGACGTGATCAGCCGGTATCGGGTAACGTACATCATTGACATACAAATCCACGCCATCGGAATTCCCCAGCAACAAATTAAACGGCGGTTCGCCGGTCAAATTCCTGCGAATGCCCTGCCGCTGCAATCCAAACAACAAGCGCTGCCGGGTGTCGGATATTTCTACCCACGATTCGGACCTGAAAAACAGCCCCAGACGTACGCTGCTATCGGCAAGCGTTTGAGCTGCCGGAGACGGAAGCGACAAAGCCGGTTCCGTTATGGTCCCGGAGTCCGCGGCCACACCTGATTTGTTCGGCGCACTACCCTCTGGCAGGGACTGTCCCGGCCCATCATCCGTATCCAGTGATTGTACAGCGGGTTCGGAGATGACGGCCAACGCTTCACCCGCGGGCTCTTCGACGATCTCAGCCAGCCCGGCTGTTCGCGATAACGACACCGGCGCTTCCCCATCGTCTTGCAACACATAAATCATCAGCGCGCCCGCCAGAAGCGCGATCAGCACGTAAAAGCCCCAGGTAACGGGATTGATCGTCAGTGAGCGATCGGCCGTATCAGGAAGATGGGACAACACGGTGTTGGCCACATCCGACGCATGATAGGCGCCCAGCAATTCATCAACCGGCAATCCGAGCCACTGCCCGTAGGATTTCAGATGGCCTTTAACGAAAACCGGTGCGCCCAGCACCTCGAACCGGCCTTCCTCCAGTGCGTGCAGGACCACTTCATCCAGGTGCAATGCCTCGGACGCCTGCTCCATGGAAAGATTACGTGACTCACGAGCCTCACGTAGCCGCGCTCCCAGCCCCGCTTCGTCGGTGTCCGGCGTTGACGGCTTGTTATCGCTATCCGGCATTCCGCTCTTGCGCCAGAAGCAGGCCTGCTTCCCTGGATTCCGGGAAATCGGATTTTAGTTTTACCGCGTACCGGCCGGCCGCACGCTCGTCGCCCAGCGCCGTCTCGATACGTACCCCCAGCCAGAGCACCGAGGGAGAAGGAGCCGATGTCGGTACGGACGTATACCGCTCAAGAAAGGCACGCGATTGCAGATAATTGCCGCCGTCATAGGTCACATCAGCCATCTGCAAAAGTGCAGGACCAAAAGCAGGGTTCTTTGCCAGTGCGGCCCGCAAATAGACCTCGGCCCGCACAAGGTCGATCGGCTTCACGCAGGTTCCGGCGTTCGTATTTAACATCGCCTTGTTTGAAATCTGCTGTGACAACGGTACCGCCAGCGCCCGATCAAAGTAGACCAGCGCCTCTTCACGCCGGTCTTTGATACGGCAAAGGTAAACAGCAAGACTGTTCAGCGCATCCGGGTCCTTCGGCGCCAGCTTGATGGCCTTCGTGTAGTAACGCTCAGCCGCAGGACCATCACCGAGTTTCTCGTAAACAAGACCGAGTGCCGTATTTGCGGTGACCAGCTTCGGATTCAGGTCCAGCGCTTTTTCCAGCTTGACCCGCGCACGCTGCCATTCGCCCTGTCGCAGATAACCGATCCCCAGCTCCAGATTGAGCTGTGCAGCCTCCTCCGGCACCATCTCGGCACCCTGGGGAAGCGTTGAACCGCTGACGCAAGCGCCCAGAAACCACGCCATCGACAGCACAACAATTGTCCGCACACACCTGTTCATTGCAACATGTCCCCGATCATTTTATTCCTCAACGAAGTGCGAACCCGGTTGTTAACCCTGCCCGCAAGCTGGCCGCAGGCGGCCGCAATATCGTCACCGCGCGTTTTGCGCGTCATGGTCATAACACCCGAATCCATTAACACTTTACGAAAGCGCTCAACGGTGTCAGCAGGCGAACGCCGGTATTCCGTCCCCGGAAACGCATTGAACGGTATCAGATTAACCTTGGCCGGGTATTTGGCCAGAAGACGCGCCAGTTGACGGGCATGCACCAGCTTGTCGTTGACTCCGTCGAGCATGACGTACTCAAAAGTCACATTGCGTGTCCCGGTGGCATCAACATACTGCCAACAGGCCTCCAGCAACTCGGCAATCGGATGCCTGCGATTGATCGGCACCAGTTCATCGCGCAATTCATCATTGGGCGCATGCAATGATACCGCCAGCGCCACCCGGGACTGTTCAGCCAGACGCCGAATCCGGGGCACCAGCCCGGAAGTACTGACGGTGACACGACGCCGGGACAGGCCAAAGCCCAGATCATCCAGTAACACGTCGGCGGCACGAACCACGGCGCTGAAATTGGCCAGCGGTTCACCCATGCCCATGAACACCACGTTGGTGATTGCAGATTCATCGCCTTCTCCGAGTTCGGAGCGCGCCAGCATCACCTGGCCGACAATTTCAGCGGCTTCGAGATTGCGGTTGAAACCCTGCTGGCCGGTGGCGCAAAAAGGACAATCCATCGCGCAACCCACCTGGGACGACACACATAACGTGCCACGGCCTTCTTCGGGAATAAACACCATTTCGATCGCCTGGCCGAGGCCCGCTTCAAGCTGCCATTTAATGACGCCATCAACTGCATTCTGACGCCCCGTTACTTGAGGCAGCGCAAAACTCACCTGCCCGGCAAGCCGCTCACGCAATGCGAGGCTCAGATCGGTCATGTCATTTAATTCCAGAACCGACCGGCCGTAAAGCCAGCGCATGAGCTGCCGCGCATGAAACGGCTTCTCGCCCATGCTAACGAACATCTCTTCGAGTTCGTGGCGGGGCATTCCAATGATGTTATTGATCGCAGGAACCATTAAAAGATTCAACCAGTCCGTTTAACGAGTACGCGGACAGATTTCGCTGTCCTTGAAAAAATAAGCGATTTCTTCACGCGCCGTATCGGGGCCATCAGATCCGTGCACGATGTTTTCTTCGATACTCTCGGCAAAATCCGCACGAATGGTGCCCGGATTCGCGTCAGCCGGGTTCGTTGCGCCCATGATTTCACGATTCAAAGCAATGGCGTTCTCTCCATCGAGGACCTGCACAACAACAGGACCGGAAATCATGTAAGAAACCAGGTCACTGAAAAAAGGCCGTTCCTTATGCACCGCGTAAAATCCTTCCGCCTGTTCGCGGCTCAAGTGAATCATTCGCGATGCAATAATCTGCAAACCGGCTTGCTCAAATCTTCGATACACCTCACCGATAAGATTTTTCTGAACACCATCGGGTTTTACAATTGAAAATGATCGTTCGATCGCCATTTATTTTCCTTAATATTTTTTATATTTCTAAACACTAAAACTCTCGCCGCATCCGCACTCGCCGGTCGAGTTCGGATTACGAAAACTAAATGCTTCATTGAGACCCTGACGAATGTAATCCACTTCCGTCCCGTCGATATATTTGAGACTACTGCGGTCAACCACAACCTTGATGTCCGAATGTTCAAAAACCACATCGTCGTCGCCGATCTCATCAGCGTAATTCACGACATAGGCAAACCCCGAACAGCCGGTTTTCTTGATTCCCACGCGCAACCCTACGCCTGATCCGCGCTTGTCGATGAAGGCCCGAACCCGCTCAGCCGCACTTTCTGTCAGTGTAATTGCCATAAATCCAGTATCCTTAGTCAGGTGACCGCCTATTGTCCCAATCTGTAAAGCATTTCCGCAAGGCGTCTTGCACAATAAGCAGCCGTCCCATCTTCTCCACGGGGATATCCAGGGCCTCCGCAATCGCGCCGGGATCCAGCTCCAGCATCGCTGTAACCGACTGATCCTCAAGCTGTTCGGCGGCCATAGCGCAGGCCGCAAGCGTATCGGGACAGCCGTAGGCCTTAAACGATATTTCGGCAATTCGCGGACCGTCAAGACGCGCATTAAACACCACATGCGCGCCGAGATTCTCGTCGCCGGCCTCGCCGTAAATCCCGCCTTCGGACCGCTCATCGTGCGGCCCGGACCCGGCCGGCGCCAGCAGGCGCAGACGCTCAACGGTGCGGGCAAAGCAATCAGCTGCGAAATCGATATCCTGTTCCGATGTACCCCGACCCAGGCTGAAACGGACCGTACTTTGCGCCAGCTGATCGGAATGCCCCAGAGCGTGAAGCACACGCGATGCTTCGTCACTGTCGGACGCGCAGGCAGAACCGCTGGCGACTGCCAGATCACGACTCAATCCGTCATGCAGGCTTTCACCCTCTACGCCGCTTACACTGACACTGAGGATATGACTGGCGCGCCGGACCGGATCGCCATTGAGAATGGCACCGGGTACACAGCGGATCCGGCTCCATAAACGCAGCCGCAATGCCTCAAGTGCGACGACATCATCGGTCATGCACTCTGCGGCCAGCGCGACAGCCGCGCCCATTCCAACGACCTGGTGTGTGGCCAGTGTCCCCGGGCGCAAACCTCGCTCGTGGCCGCCGCCATAAAACAACGGCTCGACCCGGTGGATTCGCTCCCGATCCAGAAATAGCGCGCCCACGCCCTTGGGCCCATATATTTTGTGCCCCGACATCGACAACATATCAATATGCAGCGCACGCACATCAACCGGCAAACGTCCGACGCTCTGCGCCGCATCGACATGAAACAACACATCGTGATGCCGACAGATTTTTCCGATCGCGCCGACGTCCTGAACTACGCCCGTCTCATTATTAACGTGCATCACTGAAACCAGCACGGTGTCGTCGGTCAGCACAGCAGCCACCGATGCAGGCTCGATGATGCCCTGCTCGTCAGGGCGCAAATAAGTCACCCTGTAGCCTTCCCGTTCGAGTTGACGACAGCTTTGCAGAACCGCCGGATGCTCGGTAAAGGTCGTGACGATATGTTCGCCGCGAGAGCGCCGGAACCTTGCCGCACCCAATATCGCCAGGTTATCCGACTCGGTTGCACCCGATGTCCAGATAATCTCCTCGCTGCTTGCGTTAATAATTTCCGCGACCTGCTCGCGCGCCTGCTCCACCAGCGCCCGTGCCCGGGTACCGGGTTCATGCGTGGACGATGGATTCGCAAAAGATCCGGTTTCACCCAGGCAACTCATCATGGCCGCCGCCACCCTGTCGTCGACCGGCGTCGTCGCTGCGTAATCAAGATAAACGGGCAGCTTCATGACTGCTTTCGATCCCCCGAGCCCGGCACGAGTGCGCTGAGAATGCCGCGCATGATATTCAATTCATTTTCATCAAGCCGCGCACGATTAAACAGCCTTCGCAATCGACGCATCAGATTGCGGGGATTGTCAGGATTCAGAAACTTGCTTCCCAACAGCACGCGCTCCAGGTGTTCGTAGAAAAGCGCCATGTCTTCCGCACTGGCCGGCGGAGATGCCCATGGATCAGGTTTTACATCGGCGTTTTGCGCCTGTCGCAATTCATACGCAATGATCTGCACAGCACTGGCAAGGTTCAGAGAATTGTAGCCCGGGTTCGACGGGATGTAGACCAGTGCATTACATAAATCGAGTTCGGCATTTTTCAGCCCCGCGCGTTCGGTTCCGAACACCACCGAAACCGGCTTGGTTTGCGACGCCTCCAGTAATGCCGCGGCACATTCCCGCGGATCCAGTTCGGGCCAGCTCAAACGGCGCCGGCGAGCGCTGGCGCCCACAACCATCCCGCAACCCGACACCGCGGCCTCCAGGTTGTCGACGATACGGGCCGAGGTGAGCACATCCAAAGCCCCCGAAGCCCGCGCGCGGCCCTCCCCGTTAATATCCCGCGCCGGGTTCACCAGCGTCAGATCAGTAAACCCCATGGTTTTAATCGCGCGCGCGGCGGCACCCATGTTGCCGGGATGTGAGGGCTCAAACAGAATGAATCGAATCGGGGCTGCGGACACTGGATCAGCGGTACAAACAAATAGTGACCGCATATTCTAACCTGTCCGGAGATTCAGGGTGCCGGTGACGGTCCGACACCGTACAATACTCGCCTTTCGCTCATCCTCAGGGTCGTTACCCGGTTCAAATGCAAGCACTTCTGAATACCTCCGTAAAAGCTGCCCGACGGGCCGGCGATCTCGCTTTGCGCTACCTCAACCAGGCTGACCGACTCGATATTCGCAGCAAAGCGCGTAATGAGTTCGTAACCCAGGTCGATAAGGCGGCAGAGGATCTGATCATCGAAACGATCCGTGAGTGGTATCCCGATCATGCTTTTCTGGGCGAAGAAGGGGGCGCGTCAGGTGACAGCGAATTTCGCTGGATTATCGATCCACTGGACGGAACGACCAATTACATTCACGGCTTCCCTGTATTCGCCGTGTCGATCGCACTGGAAGTCAAAGGCGAACTGCAAACCGGCGTCATTTACGACCCCACCCGACAGGAAATATTTACTGCTATTCGCGGTGGCGGCGCACAACTCGAAGGCCGGCGTATCCGGGTCAGCAAAAGACAAAGCCTCGAAGGCGCGCTCATCGGCACCGGCTTTCCCTATCGCGACAATCAGCAATGGATGAAAAACTATCTCGCCATGATGGAAAGCGTGCTCAGGGAAACCGCGGGCATTCGACGGCCCGGCGCCGCAGCCCTGGATCTCGCATACGTGGCCGCCGGCCGCCTGGACGGGTTCTGGGAATTGGGATTGAACATCTGGGATATCGCAGCAGGCACACTGATCGTCCGCGAAGCCGGCGGCATCATCAGCGGTCTTGATGACGAAGAGAACTACCTGGAAACGGGAAACATCGTCGCCGGCAGCCCGAAAGTTCACGATGCGCTAAAAGACCTGCTGGCGCGCCACAAACTAAAATAAACCGCCCTTTAAGGCGTATCGTCTATTTCTTTGACCTTAACCGGCTCGAGCAAATCTGCCGGAGCAACGTTGAGCGCAAGCGCGGCTGTGCTGGCAATATAAATAGACGAATAGGTGCCGACGACCACGCCGATAATCAGTGCGATCGAAAAACCCCTTACGGCTTGTCCGCCGAGCAACAGCAGCGCAGTCAACACCAGCAATGTCGTCATACTGGTGATCAATGTTCGGCCGAGCGTCTGGTTCACCGACGTATTCATGATGCGATCGGCACTTTCCTTGCCGGCTTTGCGAAAGTTTTCGCGAATCCGGTCAAACACCACAATGGTGTCATTCAGGGAATAACCAATGACGGCCAGCACCGCGGCCAGCACCGACAGATCGAACGGTATCTGGAACACGGAAAAGAACCCGATGGTAATGATCACATCATGAACGAGTGCCGCAACCGAACCCACGGCAAATTTCCATTGGAAGCGAAACATGATGTAGATCAGGATCAAGATCAACGCGAACAGCATGGCCAGACCGCCGCGCTCGGTCAGTTCCTCGCCGACCTGGGGCCCGACAAACTCGACCCGGCGCAGACTGACGCCCGTATCTCCGGACTCCAGCAACGCCAGAATACGGTCGCCGACCTGACTGTCGTTCACACCCTCGCGGGGTAATACGCGAATCAGCACATCCCGGGCCGAACCGAAATTCTGCACCATGGCATCGCCAAAATCACCGTCATCCAGACGCTGGCGAATCTCACTAATTTCTGCCGACTCCGGGTAACCCGCCTCAACCAGCACGCCGCCCGTAAAATCAATTCCGAAATTCAGGCCCCGCGCAATCAGGAACCCCACGGAGACAATCAGCAACACGGTAGAGAGCACAGCGGTGAACTTCCGCTTGCCCATAAAATCGATATTTTTTCTGATTATTAACGAAGGCATGGATCTATTCCGTGACGGCTATATCGGCAACCGTTCGAGGTTGCGCCTGCCATAAATCAGATTAACCAACGCTCGCGTACCAATGATGGACGTAAACATGGACGTCATAATACCCAGCGACAGCGTTACGGCGAATCCCTTGATCGGCCCGGTTCCGAATACAAACAGCACGATCGCCGCGATCAGCGTCGTGATATTGGCATCCGCAATCGTCGACAGGGCTTTTTCATATCCGGCATGAATACTCGCCTGCGGAGAATTGCCATTGCGTATCTCTTCACGGATACGCTCGAAAATCAACACATTCGCATCCACCGCCATGCCGACCGTCAATACGATGCCGGCGATACCGGGCAAAGTCAGTGAGGCCTGAAGCATCGACAACAGGGCAACGACAAAAACAAGGTTAGTCAGCAACGCAATATCAGCCACTAGCCCAAACACACGGTAGTACAGAGCCATGAAGATCACGACCAGGCCAAAACCGATTGAAATCGCCATCATGCCCTTGTCAATATTGTCCTGACCCAGGCTTGGGCCGATGGTTCGCTCTTCCACTTTGTAAATCGGCGCGGCCAGTGCACCAGCCCGCAGTAACAAAGAAAGATCACGCGCCTCCAGAACATCCAGACCGGTAATTTGAAAATTACTGCTGAAGACGCCGCGAATGACGGCCTGGTTAATGACCTTTTTTTCTTCACGGCGCACCTCGACGATTTCACCGTCGCGTTCGACAAGATCGCGCTTTTGTTCAACGAAAACCACGGCCATGGGCTTGTTCAGGTTGTTCTTCGTCGTCTCAAGCATTTCCCGGGCGCCTTTGCTGTCGAGCCCGACAAATACTGCAGGCGACCCTTCGGAAAACCCCGACGATGCATCAACCAGCTGATCACCGGTGACAATAGTCCCGCGCTTGAGAAGCACAGGACTTCCGTCGCGATTCTGGAATAATTCACAACCCAGCGGAGCCCGCCCGCGACGTTCTGCCTCGAACGCATCTTCATTCGGACAAACCAGGCGAAACTCCAGCGTTGCTGTAGCACCCAGCACACGCTCAGCCTGGGCGGGATCCTGAACGCCCGGCAACTGCACCATGATGCGATCAATACCCTGGCGTTGCACGATCGGTTCGGCGACGCCTAATTCGTTCACCCGGTTGCGCAGCGTTACCGTATTCTGCTCGATCGCAAAATCCTGCCGCTGGCGAATCTGATCCTCGGTCATACGCACAGTGATGATTGCTTCGTCACCGACGACTCGCCCGTTAATATCCACATCGGAATCCGAATCGCGCAGCAGGGCCTCGGCCTCCGACAGGCTCGCCGCATCGCGTAACGTGATGCGAACCTCATTTTTAACAACAGTGACACTACGGCGAATCCGGTTGTCACGAAGCAATTTGCTGAAATCGGTGGCGTAGCGGTCAAGGCGCTGGCTGACGGCCGCATCCATATCCACCTCGAACAGAAAGTGCACACCGCCACGCAAGTCCAGTCCCAGGCTCATCGGCTTAAGCCCTGTATTACGCAACCACACCGGCATGCGCGAGGACATGGTCAGTGCAACAACATAGGACTTGCCGAGCGTTTCCCGCAAAATATCGCTGGCTTTAATCTGCTCATCGACGCCGGGAAACTGGATCATGGCCCGACCATCTGCATCGTAGACGGATAAATAAGCAATGTTTTGCGCACTAAGCGCAGTCTTGATCTGCTCGACCTCGAATTCCTGCAACACGTCGCCATTGTCGCGACTGACCTGCAGCGCCGGATCTTCGCCAAATATATTAGGCAGCGCGATAAACAGCCCTAACATGACGACGCCCAGGACGAGCAGATTTTGCCAAGTGGAATAATGGTTCATGAAATTTGCGACTGACGATCAGGCGCTCTTGACTGTGCCCTTGGGCATGACGGACCCGATCGTATGACGCTGAACTTTAAGCACAACGCCGTCGGCGACTTCGATTCGCAGGAACTGTTCGCTGACCTCGGCAACCTTGCCGAGTACGCCGCCGGCAGTGACGACTTCATCGCCGACAGCAATCTTGGTGACCATCTCCTTGTGCTCTTTCTGCCTCTTGTTCTGAGGCCTGATCAGCAGGAAGTAGAAAACAACAAATATCAGTACCAGGGGCAACAGGCTGAGTAACTGATCACCCTGCCCCTCGGTTTGCGCGTATGCGTCTTGGATCAACCAGCCCATTGCGGTGCTCTGCCTGAAAAAAGGCGCGTATTATGCCACAGGTTCACTGGATTGCGCTTGTCCGGCGATGAAGTTTCGGGCAAATACCGGAAAACTCCCGTCTACAACCGCCGCGCGTATGCGGGCCATCAGGTTCAGGTAGAAATACAGATTATGGATGGTGTTGAGCCGTGCGCCGAGCATCTCGCCGCATCGGTCGAGATGGCGCAGATAGGCGCGGCTGTAGTGACGGCAGGTATAGCAACCGCAGTCTTCCTGCAGGGGCCGCTGATCATCACGGTAGCGGGCATTTCGTATCCTCACCACGCCATTTTCCGTAAAAAGGTGCCCGTTGCGGGCATTGCGTGTGGGCATCACACAATCGAACATATCAATGCCTGCGGCCACGGCCTCGACGATGTCCGTCGGTGTGCCCACACCCATCAGGTAGCGCGGTTTATCCGCCGGCATCTGCGCGACGGTATGCTCAAGTACCGCAGCCCGCTCAGCCGCCGATTCCCCGACCGACAGACCGCCGAGTGCGAATCCGTCGAAGCCGACGGCGCCAAGCCCCTCCAGTGACCGACTGCGCAGGTCATGAAACATCCCGCCCTGAATAATGCCGAATATTGCGCTGCCACGATCAGCCGAACCCAGTTCATCAAAGGCCCTGCGGCTGCGCCCGGCCCAGCGCAGCGAAAGCTCCATGGACGCACGGGCCTCGGATTTTGTCGCCGGATAATGCGTGCATTCATCAAAAATCATCTGAATGTCGCTGCCCAGGTCAGCCTGAATCTGCATCGCGCGCTCCGGACTCAGAAACACGCGACTGCCGTCCGTGGGCGCCTGGAACTCGACCCCTTCCTCGGTGACTTTTCTTCGCCGGGTCAGACTCCAGACCTGAAATCCGCCCGAATCGGTCAGAATCGGTCCCGGCCAGTGCATGAATCGATGCAAGCCACCGTGGTCACGAATCAGCTCGCTGCCCGGGCGCATCATCAGATGAAAGGTATTGCCCAGGATAATGCGCGCACCAACGTCCGTGAGCTCTTCGGGCGTCATGGTCTTGACCGTGCCATAGGTCCCCACCGGCATGAACACCGGCGTCTCAACGACACCGGTGGATAAAGTCAGACAGCCGCGCCGGGCCGACGCGCTTTGGGTCATCAGGTCAAAATGCATCGACTCGCTCAGACGTCCACGCTACCCGGCGTTGCGATAACAAAACATCGCGTCACCATAGCTGAAAAAACGATAGCCCTGTGCAACGGCGTAACCATAAGCATTGAGCACGGCAGCTTGTCCGGCGAATGCACTCACCAGCATCAACAAGGATGACTCGGGTAAATGGAAGTTGGTCAGCAATGCATCAACCACACGAAACTCGTATCCGGGCCGGATAAACATCTCGGTCTCACCGCCAAACGGCTTGAGCGAACCGCTCGCTGCCGCCGTTTCCAGGCCGCGTACGACAGTCGTGCCGACGGCCACCACGCGTGCCCCACGTCTGCGAGCCTGTTCAACCTGGCAGCAAAGCCTGGCAGAAACCTGCAGACGCTCAGCATGCAGCTTGCCGGTTTCAAGTTGAGCTTTGCGCAGCGGCTGAAATGTTCCGGCACCGACATGCAGCGTCAGATAGCCCAGTTCGACGCCGTGCGAGCGAATCCGTCTGAGCTGACCCTGATCGAAATGCAGGCCCGCCGTCGGCGCTGCGACAGCCCCGGTTTCGCGCGCATAAACAGTCTGGTAGCGCATCCGGTCCTCATCAACGTCCGGCCGGTCTATGTAGGGTGGCAGGGGTATATGCCCACAGGTCTCGAAAATAGCCGCCGCCGGAGCGGAAAAGCGCAGTACAAAGAATGCGCCCTGCCGGCCTTCGACCACCGCCGTCGACCCGCCTGCAAAATTCAGCGTTGAACCCGGGGCCGGTGAGCGGCTGACCTTAAGCTGGACCAGAGCCAGATCGGTGTCGAGTATCCGCTCGAGCAGTAACTCAAAAGCACCGCCGGTGTCCTTGTGACCAAAAAGGCGCGCTGCAAGCACCCTCGTGTCGTTCAGCACCAGCAGGTCACCGGGTTCCAGCAGATCGGCAAGCGCCGGAAAAATCAGGTTCTCGCAGACGCCATCAGCTTTGATGTGCAGCAAGCGACTGTCCCCCCGCTGCGCTAACGGCACCTGGGCGATCAGTTCAGCGGGAAGATCGAAATAAAAATCGGCCGGTTTCATGGGCGCGCATTGTACAGCGGCATGGCTGCCAGCCAGCCGGCATCGAACAGCCATCTGATAAATTATTAATTTAATCTATTTAACAAATAGTTAGAATATATTATTAAAGTATTTAGTAAGGATTTATGCGTTCAGGCCGCTCGGCTGTCAGCTTTGTCAGGTCCTTAATGAGTTTCTTGATCTCAATATCATGACCGCCCTCCGCCGTCATCGCCATTGTGACTATCTCATATATTCTTGCAACCTCACGCGCATGCCATGCTCGTTCTTCCTCTGCTGCGGCTGTCGGCCGGAGCCTTCGCCTGCGCCGATCACCAGGATCAATGATTTCCTCGAGCAACCCTGCTGCCATTTCAGCCGAGATATAGCGGGAAATACTGGATTTGGGTATGCCGGTGATTTCGGCAAGCTCTGTGACCGTCGGGCAATACCCCAGATCGGACAAAGTGATGATCGTCATAACAACCAGCATCTGGCCCGTCGGCATGCTGCCGTAACGATGCACAGTAAGATGCAGGTAGCGCCAGACCAGTGCGTAGAGAGCCTTACTTTCTGGAGTTTTCTTCATAGGTATTTAAACTGACTGCGATGCAACCAAGATTAATGCCCGAACGAAGAAGGATCAATCAAAAAAACCGACGGTATGCCATCAGGGTATAGCCGGGAAGCAACGGGTTGAGTAAGCTTACGCGCCTGCTGTGACTGGCCGGGATGGCGAAATTGGTAGACGCGCCGGACTCAAAATCCGGTTCCAGAAATGGAGTGCGAGTTCGATTCTCGCTCCCGGCACCACCAGGCTCTCGCAGCTTCACTCCCACCATGAAACTCAGCGCCGCGAAATTCAGCGGTATTTTTGCCACAATCCGCTTATGAAATATTGTAGCGAGTGCGGAAACACAGTCATCTCCAAGGTGCCCTCGGGCGACAACCGGCCCCGGTTTGTCTGCGAAAGATGTGCCACGATTCACTACGAAAATCCCAGGATCGTTGTCGGCTGCGTACCGGAATACGGCGACTCAATCCTGCTTTGTCGCCGCTCGATCGAGCCTAGAGCCGGTTTCTGGACGGCGCCGGCGGGTTTCATGGAAATCGGCGAGAGCCTCGGCGAGGCGGCGGCGCGCGAGACGCTGGAGGAAGCCTGCGCGCATGTGGAACTCGGCCCGCTGATTGCTGTGGTCGATGTCATCCGCGCCCGGCAGGTCCATGTCTTTTTTGCCGCCCGGCTGGACCGTCCCGAATTTGCCGCGGGCGAGGAAACGCTGGAGACGAAACTCTATGCGCCCGACGATCTGCCCTGGGATGAGATCGCATTCCCGAGCGTGCGAATCGCACTGGAGCAAACGCTGCGGAACAGAAAATCCGGTAGCACAGCCGTGCATCTGGCTACGGCTCCCGGGACCCGGCTGTCATGAAAAACCGGCCTGTCCGGCAATATTTTCTAAAGATATTGATTTCCGGCGGGAAATGGCTAAAGTACCGCGTTCATTATCAGGGACAGGCACGATTATCAGGAGATATCGATGACATTTATCGTCACCGAAAAATGTATCCGTTGTAAATACATGGATTGCGTGGAAGTCTGCCCTGTCGACTGCTTCCATGAAGGCCCCAATATGCTGGTTATCGATCCCGACGAGTGTATTGACTGCACCTTGTGCGAGCCCGAATGCCCGGTTGAAGCGATCGTGTCAGAGGATGAGATCCCCGAAGGCCAGGAAAACTTCCTCCAGCTCAACATAGAACTGTCACAAAACTGGCCGGTCATCACAGAAGCCGGCACGCCGCCCGAAGATGCGGATGACTGGAAAGACGTCGACGACAAACTCGACAAGCTCGAGCGCTGACCCGCCGCCGGCGTCCGCGCCCGATCCGGTCAAATCAACATCGAATCTGTTCGCAGCCTAGTTTTCTTCGACCAGGTGCTCTATCAGTTCATCCGGCGGCAAATACCCGCCAATGAGTTCTCCTGAATCGGTCAGGATAGCGGGCGTTCCGCGGATACCGAAACTTCTGCCCAATTCATAATGAATGCCCACAGGTGTCGTAGCGCAATCCGCGGCAGCCATCACTTTGCCTGATTTAGCCTCGGTCAGCGCCGTGTTGCGGTCGTCAGCGCACCAGACGCTTTCCGCTTTATACCAACTCTCCGTGTCGGGTCCGCTGCGAGGAAGAACATGTAACGCACCTTGATTCCCAGGTCGTTGTAGCCGGCCATTTGCCGGTGAAGCTTCCGGCAATAACCGCAGTCGATATCCGTGAACACTGTCACCGTGTGCGTGGATTCATCAGGCTCGAATACAATCATGCTGCTTTCACCCAGATCCTCAACAGCTGACAGGCGCGCTGTGCTGCGCCGCGCTTCGGTGAGATTGGTCTCCGCTTCAACATCGAAAACATCTCCCTGAATCAGAAACCGGCCATCGTCTGTCACATACATGACCTGGGCGCCATCACGCATTTCATACAGCCCCTCAATCGGGGACGGTACAATATTCTCGACGGGCACTTCCGGAAAAGCTTTTGAAATCGCATCAATTGCCTGCTGTTCGTTTTCTGCGGCCCAGCCGGAAACAGCTGAAAAAGCGATCAGACAGATTGCCAGTGATGACAGGGTTTTCATATGTACTACACTCTAAAAGGTTACTGGTCCCGCATTTGGACCGTAAATCCGTATCGGGGTTCAACTCACGGCCATCCCAAACTATCGCTGATCTTCTCAGACCGAAGTCACTGCAGGGGGTTGCCCGCAGAAATCAGCATTCTACCGACATGGATTGTGCCTGATCGTATATTCAAGTATTTGGAACAGGAGTTGGTTCAGCCTTCCTCGGGGCGGCGCAATTCTAACACGACCATACCGCATGAGACTGACGCGATCATTGCTGAGCATGAGATCCTTGATGCGAAAAAGACAAAGGGGGCGATCAGCCCCCTTTCTTATGGTCTGGTTCTGACTGGTTGCTCAGCCGCGGGGGTGATGTTGCGCGTGCAATTCTTTCATCCGCTCACGGGCCACATGTGTGTAAATCTGCGTAGTCGACAGATCACTATGTCCGAGCAGCATTTGCACAACTCTTAAGTCCGCACCGTTGTTCAGCAGGTGCGTCGCGAAAGCATGACGCAGTGTATGAGGCGAAAGCTTGCTGCCAATCTCGGCCTTCTTGGCATATCGTTTGATGATGTGCCAGAACGCTTGCCGGGTCATGCGGTCTCCACGGCGGGTCGGAAACAGGTATTCAGTCTGGCGCTCAAGAAGAATTTCCACGCGCGGACCGGCCTGAAACTCACGCACCCATCGCTGCGCTTCGTCACCGAGCGGAATCAATCGCTCCCGGTCGCCTTTGCCCTGAATTCGCAGCACGCCCTGGTTCAGATTGATCTGGCTCTGCTTGAGATTAATTAATTCAGAAACCCGCAGACCCGTGGCGTACAAAACCTCGAGCATGGCCCGATCGCGATGACCCAGGGGATCGCTGACTTCAGGCGCATTCAATAAATCTTCCACCTCACCTTCGGACAGCACCACCGGCAGTGAACGACCAATCTTGGGCATTTCAATCCTGAGTGTCGGATCCTCTCCCAATACGCCCTCGCGCAGCAGGAAACGGTAGAAACGGCGGAAGCTTGACAACTGGCGTGCTGTAGAACGCGGCTTCGCGCCCTCTGTCGTACGCCAGGCGATAAATTCAAGCAGGTCGGCACGGGTCGCGTAGATCAGGCTTTTATCCTGCTGCGCGAGCCAGCGCTTCAATGCCATCAGGTCGGCACGATAAGCACCCAGCGTGTTGGCTGAGAGCCCACGCTCCATCCAGATCGTGTCAAGAAACTTATCGATGATCGCCTCGGTGGATTTATTACCGGTTTGAACGTCAGCTATTAGGTTCGCTGGTGCTTTTGACATTACTTCAGTTAGGCTCTCTCAACAATCTTCTCGATGTGCCCAGTGGACACCGGAATCAGCCCCGGCACATCTCGAAATTGGACCCGTTTCATGCGAACGTCGATAATTCCTCCGGCCGACGCACACATCCATGTGTTGGGGATCGAATCGCTTATGCGGGTCGATCCCAGCCGCCTAAACGGCAATCTAGTGCCGCGAATTATGGGCGACTGGCAAAACTCCTTGCGTGATCGGATTCACAAAATAATTCAATGAATTACATAAAGTTTTGATTTAACTAAATGACGTCTGAAATGAATTTGCCGGCCCGATTTTGCAGGACAGCATATGGGCTTTTCTCAACCTTGACGTTCGCGGTGATCACACTTTCGACTATCGGTCTCATGGCCCTTGTTCCCGGAGAAAAGAACCGTCGCCGCATCGTAAAAGCCGCTGCAGGCCTTGTTTTCAGACTAATTGGCGCATGGCCACGGATCACCGGACTGGATCACCTGCCAGTCGCCGCCTGCGTAGTGGCCTCCAATCACGCGAGTTATATCGATGGCATCCTGCTGACCGCCGTCTTGCCCCCTCACTTCGCATTTGTCATAAAACGAGAAATGACGCGGGTGCCGCTGGCCCATTTTCTGCTGCGGCGCATTGGTTCAGAGTTCGTTGATCGCTCCGATTCGCATCTCAGCGGTCGTGACGCACGTCGAATTCTTCACCAGGCGACACAGCAACAATCACTCGCTTTTTTCCCGGAAGGCACTTTCGGCGAAAAACCGGGGCTGCAGCGCTTTCATAACGGCGCCTTTGTGGCGGCAGTCCGGGGTCAGTGCCCGGTTGTCCCGATCGTGATCCGTGGCAGCCGCCGCATGCTGTCGTCAAAAAACTGGCTGCCCGGTCCTTCGCAACTGGAGGTGATCATCAAACCGCCAATCCCCTGCCCGGCGGAAGGGAATGCGGCCAAAGAACTGCTGCGGCCTGCCGGCAAAGCATTCTCGAAGACCTCGACGAACCCGATCTCACTGCCTGATGGCGCTGACAGCGAATGGTGATGTTTTCGCAGTTGGCGAAGTCCGCCGCCGGCCGCATAATGCCCGCCTGACATGCCGCCGACCTGCCGGGCGGTAGACATACAACAATCGATAACATGACCGAATACAGCATGGAAAACGCGTGAGCCAGAATTCAATCGTCATTGTCGCCGCCCGCCGGACTCCGATCGGCGGATTTCAGGGAGATTTAGCCGCTGTCAGCGCCGTGGAACTGTCCGCGACCGCAACCCGGGCTTGTATCGCCGATTCAGGACTTCAATCTGAAGATATCGATGAAGTCCTGATGGGATGCGTATTACCAGCCGGACAGGGACAGGCGCCGGCCAGGCAGGCGGCGCTCGCAGCAGATCTGCCTGTTGCCGTGAGTTGCAGCACTATTAATAAGGTCTGCGGTTCAGGCATGAAAGCACTCATGCTTGGGCATGATCTCATTCGCGCCGGTTCTGCGAACGTGGTACTGGCAGGCGGCATGGAATCCATGACCAATGCGCCGTACCTGCTGCCAAAAGCCAGGTCAGGCTACCGCATGGGACACCAGGAAGTCCTGGATCACATGTTTTACGACGGTCTGCAAAACCCCTATGACGGCCGGATGATGGGTTATTTCGCCGAGGAAACCGCAAAGGCTTATAACTTCAGCCGGGATGAACAGGACGAGTTTGCGGTGGAATCGGTCCAGCGCGCGCTGACTGCCTCGGAGAACGGCGCGTTCTCCGCTGAACTGGCGCCCGTAACGGTGCGGAATCGCAAAGGCGAAACCACCGTGGTTCGCGATGAAGAACCGTTTCGCTGTGACATCGAACGTATCCCGACCATGCGCCCGGCGTTTGCCAAAGGCGGCACGGTCACCGCGGCAAGTTCATCGTCCATTGCCGACGGTGCGTCTTCATTACTATTAATGAGTGAGCGCGAAGCGGATCGACGCGGTATTCGTCCGCTGGCGCGCATTGTTGGGCAAGCTCAGCATTCTCATGAGCCCGAGTGGTTTACCACCGCCCCCGTGACGGCAATTCGTTCCTTGCTGGAGCGCATCGCCTGGAGCAGCGATGATGTTGATCTGTATGAGATCAATGAAGCATTCGCATGTGTCACGATGGCCGCCATGCGAGATATCGGCATTCCGCACGACAAGGTCAATGTCAACGGCGGTGCCTGTGCGCTCGGCCACCCGATCGGTGCGACCGGCGCACGGGTCATCACGACTCTGATCCATGGACTGCACAATCGCGATGCCCGGCGCGGCCTCGCCGCGGTTTGCATCGGTGGCGGTGAGGCGGTCGCAGTTGCGGTTGAAAGGATTTAGACGGGTACCTTTGTCTGTCGCGCTGGCTGGCCGGGACGGACTGGATGGCGATCTTTACGCACAAACCGCTACATGCCCGCGTAGGTCGGGCCGCCGCCGCCTTCGGGCACGACCCAGTCGATGTTCTGCGCCGGGTCCTTGATGTCACAGATTTTGCAATGCACGCAATTTTGCGCATTGATCTGGAACCGCACACCCGAATTGTCTTCAATCACCTCATAAACACCGGCCGGGCAATAACGCTGTGCGGGTTCGTCGAAACGCGGCAGATTGTTCCTGATCGGAATATCGGCATCGCGCAGCTGCAGATGACACGGTTGATCCTCTTCGTGATGGGTGCTGGACAAAAAAACAGATGACATCTTGTCGAAACTGATTTTTCCGTCCGGTCGCGGATAGTCGATTCGCGGCGCGCTGTCGGCACTGAGCAAGCCTGCGTGATCAGGCATGTGATTATGAAGCGTAAATGGCAGGCGCCCGCCGAAAATATTCTGATCCAGCCAGGTAAAAGCTGCACCGATCAGCACGCCGAACTTTTTCTGTGCGGGACCGAAGTTGCGGGACCGGTACAATTCTTCATAAACCCATGACTGGCGGACGCGTTCCGGGAAATCCTCCAGAACGTCGGGCGATTCAACGGCGCGCAAGCCCTCGAACACGGATTCGGCGGCCAACATGCCAGTTTTCATGGCCGTGTGCGAACCCTTGATCTTTCCGCCGTTCAAAAACCCGGCTTCACAACCCGCCATCAACCCGCCCGGAAACACCAGCCGCGGTAGAGACTGCAAGCCACCCTTGTTCACAGCCCGCGCACCGTAAGAGACCCGCCGGCCACCCTGCAGAATTTCGCTGACCTTTGGATGATGCTTCCAGCGCTGAAACTCATCGAACGGACTCAGATGCGGATTGCGGTAGTTCAACGCAACGATCAGTCCAAGATGAACCTGGTTGTCTTTGGCGTGATACAGAAATCCCCCGCCTTCGGTACTGTTACCCAGCGGCCAGCCCAGTGAATGCACAACTCGGCCTTCATCGTGTTTTTCCGGAGCGATGGTCCAGACTTCTTTTAACCCGATACCATAATGCTGAGGATCGGCATCCTTGCGCAGATCAAAGCGATCCATCAGTTGCTTGCCGAGGCTGCCATGGCAGCCTTCGGCAAACAGTGTGTAACGGGCTCGAAGTTCGTAGCCCGCCTCGAAATTAGCCTTGGGTTCGCCCGCTGCATTTCGACCCATATCACCGGTTGCAACACCCGCCACACGCGTCCCGTCATACAGAATTTCGGCGGCGGCAAATCCCGGAAATAAATTGACGCCCAGCCCTTCGGCCTGCGCACCGAGCCACTTGCACAGCTCGCCGAGACTGATGATGTAATTGCCTTCATTGCGTGCCGGGCGCGGCACAAAGAAGTCCGGCACTTGCCAGGCGCCTGTCTCACTGGTCAGGTAATAAAACTCGTCCGCCTTGACCGGCACATCGACGGGCGCACCCTGCTCGCGCCAGTCCGGAAACAACTCATCGAGCGGCTGCGGCTCAAATACGGCGCCGGACAAGATATGAGCGCCAATCTCGGCGCCTTTTTCGACAATGCAAACACTGATCTCATGATCGGCATCGGCGGCGAGCTGCATGAGCCGGCAGGCAGCGGCGAGTCCGCAAGGCCCGGCGCCGACAATGACCACATCAAACTCCATGGAATCGCGTTCAGACATCTGTATCCCGGCTAAATTTTTGGGAGCGCATTGTAGCACTCAGTCATGACGGGACCCGCCCGCAGCCGGGAGCATGATTAATAAGCACGTCATTTGGTACAGTGTCACCACCCTCATCAAATACTATTTAAGTGAATGGATCTTCACGCCCGCTATCAGAAAACTCTGAAGGAGCAAGGATATTCCGCTGATGAAGCGCAGATTCGCGCCATCGGAAGCCTGCAGCGAATCGCCGGCGAACTGGTGGACGGACCGGCTGCCGACAGCTGGGGCATGCAACTCAGGCGGCTTGTCGGGGCCCGCCCGGCGTCATCGATTCGCGGCATCTACCTGTGGGGCGATGTCGGACGCGGCAAGACCTTCATGATGGACCTGTTTTTCGACAATCTGCCTCTGGATGAAAAACTGCGGTTCCATTTTCACCGGCTGATGTATCGCGTACACACGCGCCTGAAAGAACTTGATCATCACCAGGACCCGCTGGACATCGTAGCCGAAGATCTCAGCCGGCAGGCGCGTGTGATTTGTTTCGATGAATTTTTCGTCTCGGACATCGCTGATGCCATGATCCTGGGCAAACTGTTCAAGGCTCTGTTTGATCGCGGCGTGACACTGGTCGCCACCTCTAATGTTCCTCCCGATGAGCTTTATGCCGATGGCTTGCAGCGACAGCAATTTCTTCCCGCTATCAAGCTGCTGAAACAACGAACTGAAGTGCTGCAGATAGACGGCGATACTGACTACCGTCTGCGCATACTGGAACGAGCGGAGATTTATCACACGCCACTGGACGAACCGGCCCGGAAACATCTGGCCAGGTGTTTCTCCGATATTGCGCCGGATGCCGGCACACACGGCCAGACAATGGAAGTTCTCGGCCGACACCTCAACACTATCCGCAGAGCCGACGGAATCGTCTGGTTCAGTTTTAAGGAACTCTGTGACGGTCCGCGAAGCCAGGATGACTACATTGAGATCGCACGCTGTTTCCAGACCGTGATTTTGTCGGGTGTCCCGATTCTTGATGAATTCAAGGAAAATCAGGCGCGCCGGTTTATCGCCCTGGTCGATGAATTCTACGATCGACGCGTGAAACTGATTATTTCTGCAGAAGTTTCACTGGAAAACGTTTACATGGGCACTCATCTAACCCATAAATTCAAACGCACTCGCAGCCGACTGCAGGAAATGCAGTCGCTCGACTACCTCGCCACGGCTCACGTCCCTTGACACACGACCCAAGCACTGGCGAGGATAGCAGCGAGATAGCGCAGCACTCTCCGACAAACAAGCAACCTGGAAGATTTGCGTGACCAAACGATCCAAAACCAGACAACGCAGGACCAGCGAACAGCGCGGTGTTCTGCTTACAGCGGTCGCCAGGGCTGCCGGTACTAATGTACTCCCCGGCATCCCTGCAGGTCCGATTATTCGCGAATATTACCGCGACCTCGACATCGATGATCTGAAAGACTCAGATCCACAACATCTGGCCAACGAAGCGCTGGCTCATCTCGAATTTGCCGTCACGCGCCGGCGCGGACGACCGAAAGTCCGAATTTATAATACCGATGAAACACGCGGCAGCGACGATACGCTCCACACCATCGTGGAGATCGTGACCGATGATATGCCGTTTCTGATCGACTCGGTTTCACTGGCAATCGACAATGCAGGTGCTGATATTGCACTCACCGTTCATCCGGTTTTCGTCACCCGCCGTGACAACCAAGGTCACCTGACGCAGCTGGATTTACAAACCAACGGTGATCAGTCCGGCATCGGTGAATCTTTCGCCCGATTCAAAATTCGGCGTCTTACGCAAAAATCCGAGCGCGACGCGCTGGCCGCCAAAATCCGGGAAACTCTCGGTGATATAAGGGCAGCTGTGCGCGACTGGCAAAAAATGACCAGCAAGATGTCTGCAGTCGTGAAAAAGATGCGAGAACAACCGCAAAGTCATTTAACTGATAAATCTGAAGAAAGTCTCGCACTGCTTGACTGGCTGGCCGCAGGCAACTTCACCTTTCTTGGCTATCGCTACGACGAACTAAAGCCTGCTGCCAGGCCCGTCAAGCTGGTGCCGCAACCTGGCACATCGCTGGGCATCCTGAGCCGCCCCCGGAGTCAGGGCAAGCCTCGCACCCTGACTCCCCCCATGAAGAAATTCGCAAACAGCACTGACTTGCTGGTCATCACCAAGACTGCTTCTCGCAGCACGATACACAGACCCGGCCATATGGATTACATCGCCGTCAAGGCTTTCAATAAAGCAGGGCGTGCCGTCGGCGAACATCGCTTCATGGGACTTTTTACATCGACTTTTTACAGCGAAAGCCCGCACGAGATACCGCTGCTGCGGCATAAGATCAGCCAGGTATTCAAACAATCCGGTTTCGCTCCGAACTCCCATCGCGGCAAGGCACTGACACATATCCTGGAGCAGTACCCGCGGGATGAACTCTTCCAGAGCAGCGTGTCCGAACTCGTGCGCGTTACGCAGGGCATTCTGAGTCTCCAGGAAAGAAGAAAGGTTCGCCTGTTTATCCGCCGCGATATTTTCCGGCGGTTTATCTCCTGCCTGGTCTACGTACCGCGCGATCGTTATCACACTCAGGTCCGTGAACGTATTGAAAACATTCTGCTGGAAACATTCAACGGCGAAGAGATCGACACGGTGGCCACGGTGTCGGAGTCCATGCTGGCCCGGTTATACCTCGTTGTTCAGGTGCGGCCGGACCAGCAAGAGACACCTGATGTTGCCGCAGCCGAAAAACTGATTGCTGGCGCCGTAGTTAACTGGCACGACCGGCTCCAGGCCGCCCTTCTGAATGAGTACGGTGTCCGACGCGGCGATGACTTGTTACGGCGCTATGGCCAGGCATTCCCCGTCGCCTACCGGGAAGACATTGACGCAGTCGAAGCCAGCAGTGACATCTCTTTCATTGACCGAATCGTCTCGGGTGACAGCAACCTGCAATTTCGCCTGTGCGAGTCACTGCGGGGCGAT
>PVMK01189445.1_pt2 | contig 23849 bp, 27 predicted proteins | sample 1853481 | NCBI WGS metagenome assembly PVMK01 (sample SAMN08533507, study PRJNA380276) | Marine sediment metagenome, whole genome shotgun sequencing project. | reverse complement strand
GCCAACCCGTCCTGGCCCGACATTCGAGGCGCTTGGGGGTCAGGGCGGCCTTTTCTCGAGTGGAAAATGCGTCTTGTCGGCGAGTACTGCGCCACCGAGTCCGAGTAAAAACCTCTGCGCGACGTCCTGATTTAGGGAGGTTGCTGAAAAGGCGATTACTTATCACCTTTAGAGCAGCTCCCAAACACTGAAGATAATATTCAAGATACTTCAATTCTGTGGGTATCACGACCGTGTGAAAAAAGATGGGTGCTTATTGAGAATTCTCGATCTTATTCAGGGCCCATACGGCCATTCCCCGGACAGTTTCATCTTCATCATTCAGGAGTTTCCTGACTGAATCAGCTGCCCTTTCATCCTGTAATTCACCCAGGGTTGCCACCATCATTGCCCTGACATATGGTGATGGATCATCCAGGGCGGGTAACAGCCTCAACAGGGTAAGGGCAATATCGAGCCTGCCAATCTTGCCCAGCGTCTCAGCCGCATAAGCCCGCACATAAAGATTATCGTCCTGGAGACAGTTGCATACCGAGACAAGAGATTGTTTTTTTGTATTTCCCCAAGGGCCTGGACAGCCTCCACCCTGACAAATGGATCAGGATCATTTAATTTTTGCAGTAAAATTTCAAAATTTTCCATATCGGAAAACTCGGATAAAACAGTAAAAAGGTCGGAAGACGGGGTCGGATGAAGGCTTTCTTCACCACCGTGACTTAGCGCAAATGAATTTCCTCCTAAGATAAGACCTGTGACCAGTGCAGCTGTAAGCAATATACTTTTCATATCATACCCTCCATTTTCGTATTTTGAGTCGCCCTGATAAAATTGAAAAACACATTGTTCTCTGAGTCAAGTATAATTTTAATTTCGGCCCAGAAAACCACGTCCTCCGGAGTCTCTTTTCAGTCGCTTACCTACGAGCCTGTCTGAGAATTCCGAATCTACTGCAAAATCGAGAGAATCGGTCCAAATTCCCAGGAATTATTGTTAAATAGCGCTGCTATTCGCCTCAAATTCCAGAAAATTTGTTCTCGATTTCTCACTTTTTCGTTACGATTATAATTCTCCGACAGGCTCCTAGGCGTCGTCAAAGTCTGATGGCTCAAAGGACAAAAACTGGAGTGTTGGAGTAGTGGAATAATGGAATTTTATAAGAAATTCAAAAAAATTGAGTAGTCCTCATTGTCGCATTACATTCGAATGACTATCAAATCACTACAAAACGGATTTCCAGCTCTCCAGTACCCCAGTACTCCAAAAAAAATTATGAAGGACAAAGACCATAAGCCCCCTTATGGGGGCAAATCAGGTTGTGAAAAACCCGGGCTAGTGATTATTATTTCTCTGCAGCAGGAAGCAGTTCCAGGTTTTTCATTTTGGTACGCAACTGCTTACGGCTTATGCCAAGCAGTCTTGCTGCTTTTGACTGGTTCCATGATGATTTATCAAGGGCCTTGATAATGGTCCTTTTCTCAATTTCAGGCAGGTTGAATTCCCTGACTTCAGGGTACTCTTCCTGGGCAAACATTTTCATTTTCCTGGGCAGACACTCAACGTTTATGGTGTCATACTGGCAGAGGATGACGGCCCGCTCCATGACGTTTTCCAGTTCGCGCACATTGCCCGGCCAGTCATAACTCATCAGCCCATTCATGGCTTCCCGGTCTATTTCGCGGATGTCTTTTTTGTTCTTTTCCCGGAAATGTTCAAGGTAGTGATTTGCCAGTAAGGGGATGTCATCCAACCGTTCCCGCAAGGGAGGTATGCGGATAGCTATAACATTGAGCCGGTAATAGAGGTCTGACCGAAACTCTTTATTTTCCAGGGAGGCTTCAATGTCTCTGTTGGTGGCGGAAAGCACCCTGACGTCCACATTGATCCTGTCTTTGCCGGCAATCCTGCGAATTTCCTTTTCCTGCAGGAAGCGCAGCAGTTTTTTCTGCAAATCGAAATCCAGGTCACCAATCTCGTCAAAAAAGGTTGTACCGCCCTGGGCCATCTCGATCAAGCCCAGTTTTCTTTCATCCGCACATGTAAAGGCGCCTTTTTCATAGCCGAACAGTTCACTTTCCATAAGCTCGGCAGGAATGGTCGTGCAGTCAATCGGTATAAACGGCTTGTCAGCCCGCAGGGAGGTATAGTGTATGGCCCGCGCCACAAGTTCCTTGCCGGTGCCCGACTCACCCAGGATCAGTATATTTGCATCGGTCTTGCTCACCCGCTTGATCATCGTGAAGACATCCTGCATGGCAGGGGTCTTGCCGATTATGTTGAAATACTGAAACCTGCCTGTGTCAGTTTCAATACCCTTCGATGCGCCGCTTACCAGGATATCACGGACAATAGATTCCAGCAGGTTTACATTCACCGGCTTTGTCAGGTAGGTGTAGGCGCCTTTGCGCATGGCATTTACGGCCAGTTCAATAGTCCCGTAAGCAGTCAGAAGGATGAAGGGTAAGTCAGGTGAGAAAGTCTTGGCTTTTTCCAGGAGGTCTTCACCGCTCATGCCCCCCATTTTGAAGTCGGAAACAACCAGACTGTATTTTTTCTTTTTTATGAGGTGAAGCGCCTCTTCACCGGACCTCGCCGTATCAATTTCCGTCCAGTTGTTCCGCAGCGCAGCGGCCAGCACCTTGAGTGTGTTTACTTCATCATCAACAATAAGGATATTATGTGCCATTCATTGCTCTCCTAATCATTAAGAACAAGGGTGAAGGTGCTTCCCTTGCCCGGTGAACTCTCAACAGTCAGATCGCCGCCATGCTCCCTGGCGATCTTTTTCGATATGGCCAGGCCGAGCCCGGTGCCGCGGGTCTTGGTGGTGAAAAAGGGATTAAAAATATTGTGAATTATTTCCGGCGAAATACCGCTGCCGTTATCCTCAACAGACAAAAAGGTTTTATTTTTCTTATGCCAGGTTTTTAGCCGGATTTCACCCTGTTCGCTGACCGCATCGAGTGCATTGATCAAAAGGTTAATAATGACCTGCTTGATCTGGTTATAATCGCAGTTAACCTGAGGAAGGTCTTCAGCCAGATCTTCGATTATTGATACCTGCAGGTCAGGGGATTCCTTGCTCAGCAGGTAAAGGGATTCCTTGGCCAGCTTGTTGAGATCGGTCGGTTCGGGATTCGGCTCTGCTGTTTTGGAAAAGCTGAGCAGTGTTGTAGTCAACTTATCTATGCGGGAAACCTCACTGGTGATGACGGAGACAAACTCCTTGGCCAGGCTGCCCTTGGTATTTTTGCCGATATACGTTGCTGCCCCGCCTATGGCATTGAGCGGGTTTTTTATTTCATGCGCCAGGGTGGCGGCCAGTTCACCGGTGGCAGCCAGCCGGCACATTCTCTCCTGTTCTGCAATGGCATTATCCAGCCGCTTCAGCATGTCATTGAATGCCCCGGAAAGCTCGCCGATCTCGTCATTGCTCTGAATGGGAATTTGCTTGAGCATGCCCGTTCCCACCATGCCGTCCACCGATCTCTTCAGCTGCAGAATGGGCCGGATCAGCCTGATTATCATACCCAATCCAAACAGGAGGCCGGAGATAAGCGTGATGAGCAGGAGCAGAAAAATGATAAACCGACGACCGATTATGGTGACCGGGGAGATATTGTCGTAAAACACGAAGGTCCCAAAAAAGAGCAGAGGAATGGCAGCAAGAATGGAAAAAGCGGCCAGGGCCCTGTAGAGGATGGAACCCTCCATTTTCAGGAGCTCCACCCTAGTCATACTGAAAAACAAAATGATAAAACCAAGCGGTCTCATAATATGGCCATGCACCCAGACAGTGGAGCCGATTTGCGCCGGGAAGAAGAGAAAAATAGCGCCCACGCAGATTATGAGATGCCCTAAAGCGGACAAAAGAAAGCGTTTGCTTCTCCGCCGGTAAAATGTACCGATATACAGGATACAGACAATGCCGGAAAGATAGGCGATCAATATCCAGACCAGCGGCCGGAATTGTCCGAAAAAAGGGAAATGTTCATAAACCGCCGGATGCCATAGGGCAAGCAGCGGGATATAAAGCAGGGGCAAAGCTATCTTGTTGCGTGGATTTTCAACCGAGATGGCCAGAATAAGGATAAAAAGCCCGAGGCTGTAACCCAAGAGTGTCTGGTAAAGAATATTCAGATGGGAGTGGGAGGCATGAATGAAGGCATGGATCAGGCTGCTGCTGCCAAGGATCAGGAAGCCCGCACCGACAAGAAAGATCCGGCTGCTTTTAGTCTGGTCGCTGCCAGCAATAAAACCACTGGTCCGAAATGCCCTGACAGCAATCAGCAGACATATAAGTGCGATAAGAATCTCCTCGCCGATATGGTAATTCAGCAGAAATTCTTTTGATAAGATGTTGCTTGTTAAAAAATTAAATCTTTCCATTGCGTTCAGATCATACCAAACTGTCCCATTTGGGACAACTTTATCTGCCAAGCCGCCCCACAACAGCATATAAAATATGGCTGAATAATGCGCTGTCAGCAGGCGATCCTTCCTATAACTGAATATTCATGGCATTGTTGTTGCAAGGTAAATGCCATATTCAAAGACCTGCACAAATTGAAACGTATAGACGAGGGTGCAGTTTATCAAAAGTAAACAGGCTGGGAACCTTCATGGCTTGAAACAAAAAAGAGGCTGGAAAATCCCTTGCTAAGACTTACCAGAACAGAATGGCTGCTGATTATTTTATTCTTAACGCTGTTGGTTTTTCCCCTGCAGTATATAAGCCGCTCACTGGATATGAGCACCCTGACAAGCTGGCGCTGGGTTTTTGCAGACAAGGGGCCGGCCAGTGTTTTTCTGCTTTTATTACCGGCAGCACTGTTGGCCCTGCCGCTGTCCGGCTCAGACCTGCCGGAAAAACACCCTGCCGTTTCTCTCTTTCTCCTGGCAGTGCTCAGCTGTCTGCCATTTATAAACAGTCCTGAATACCTGCTGGACTCAGCAAGATATTTTCTCCAGGCAAAATACCTGAAAGTGCATGGCATAAGTGCATTTTTCCAGGAATGGGGTGGGGAGATCACAGCATGGACCGACCTGCCGCTTGTACCGCTGATCTATGGGATTCTCTTTAAACTGTTCGGGGAAACCAAATCGGTCATTACATTTTTTAATATACTGCTCTTTGGTCTCACCCCAATAATCACTTATTTAATCGGGCGGCTCCTGTGGGACCGACCAACAGGCTTTCTTGCCGGTGTACTAATCATGGCATCCCCTTATCTTCCCACCCAGGTTCCTCTCATACTGGTTGATATTCATGTCATGTTCTTCCTGCTGCTGGCCGTATGCACCTTCCTGTATGCTCTTGAGCGGGGGGGCTTTCTTTTGACGCTCGGTGCGGCCATAGCCATCATCCTTGCGCTCTTCTGCAAGTATTCAACCTGGCCGATGCTTGGCGTGCTTGGCATCATTGTACTTATCAGGATAGATACTCAAACCAGAGTAGTAATAAAGCGTTCATTGACCGTAGCAGTTCTGACAGGTTTGCTGCTGGGGATTGTTTTTATGTGGAAGGGTGCCTTGATTATAGAGCAGATCAATTTCCTGCGCACCTATCAGCTGTCCGGGCTAAAAAATTGGCAGGAAGGCTATGCAGCAGTATTTTTCTTCCAGGCCCACCCTTATATATTGCTGGCTGCATTGTTCGGATGCTGCCGTGCTGCAATCAATCGTGACAGAAAAATACTTATTATTGTCTGGTTCGCGGTCCTGGTATTTTTCCTGGAACTGAAAAGATTGCGGTATCTCCTGCCTCTTCTGCCCTTTCTGTCCTTGACGGCCGCCTACGGCCTGCAGTCCATAACCCATGCCCAGGTCAGGAGATACATAGCTTACTGTGGCGTGCTGTCGTCACTGGTTATCGGCATCTGGGTATACAGGCCGTTCCTGGCAGTAACGAGTATGTCAAACCTGAAAAATGCAGGCATATTTTTGAATACACTTCAAACTGACGCAGTTGAAGTGTATTGCCTGCCCCAAGCGCATTCTCTTGGAAATACTTCTGTTGCGGTCCCTATTCTGGATCTGTATACCGACAAAAAGATTTACCAGAACCAAACCTGGAACTCAGAAGAAGGATACCGGAGAGCGCAGAACGGTTCATTGCGATTTACCTGGGAACTCACGCAACCGGCTTACTACCGGGACAAAAAATATGCTGATCTGCAACTCCCTGTTGTGGTCATTTCAAGCGAACCAATCAGCAACATGCCCGAGCAGCTGGCAGAGAAATATCCATCCAGCAGGTTAATCAGAAAATTTACCAACAGCTCAAAAGTATTCCGCTACCAGACCTTTGTTACGGTCTTTGACACGGACTAACCCACAATTCTCACGAATATTTCAGCAACTGATTCTTTCCCGCTGCCATGCCTGTTTTGTCCCAAACGGCACAGTTCTGCTTTTCAGGGTGTGCCGATCAGGACAATTATCAAAAAAACTCAAAGCCGTCCTTTGACCAAAAACCATTGCGCAAAAGATCTCAAAAAAAAGCCTGCCGCTTATCAGGCGTGTTTTGCAGGGAGATTTATGGAATCCATCGGTGCCCTCTCCTGGACAGGTACCACAATGTGGCATGGGCCTTGCAAAAGAGGAAAGTGATTTTCATCAAAAATCCGCGGCCATATACAGTTCGCTTGAAAAACAAAAAAACAGAAAAGGAGGTAGTAGTGGAAGCCACAGTCACACATCCAATTCCGGTATCAAAGCCAGTAGATTGCTGTACTGATCGTAAAACATATGAACAAGCTGTGCCGCGGAAAAACATTATGTGGGTTTATATCATTGTAGGCTTTTTCGGCCTGGTAAGCATTGGTACTTATGCAATGCATGAGTATTACATTTATCTTTCCGCTTATCTCTGGTTCGGCTTTATATATGGTATGTGTCTGCAGTATGGCCGGTTCTGTTTTGCTTCTGCATTCAGGGACCTTTTTGCGGTCGGGGTACCGCGCATGGTGGTCGGCATAATGATTGCCACCGTTCTATTCTCAATCACATCCTCCCTTGTAGCTTCAACAGGTTGGTCCACCTTCCATGCCGCGCCCTGGTCCATGCATGCCGTTATTGCCGGAATTATCTTCGGAGTCGGTATGGTCTTTGCCGGCGGCTGTGCCTCCGGTTCACTGTACAAAGCTGGTGAGGGCAACGGTGTTTCTATGCTGGTTATTCTTTCGATCAGCGTTACCCAGGCAGCCTTTGTTGATGTCGGCGGCTGGGCCAACAAGCTGGTACCTAAATCATGGGCTGAGTCGGCTCTTACCAAGGGGCTGCCCAGTTCAATCAATGTGTCCGACGGCTGGGTTGATCAATACCTGGCCGGCTATGTGTGGGATCAGCCGATAATTACCTTTGCCGGGCTCCTCGGTTTCAAGGACAATTCCCTGGTCGGCGCTTTTATCGGCAACACCCTTGTCGGAGTTATTCTGCCGGCAATCCTGCTGTTGACCGTGGTTTACATTTTCTGGTCCAGAAAACGGTTTGTGATGGACATAAAGGCCAATGAAGGCCGCAGTGCAAGTTTTACTGACCACGTGCGGGGCTTCTGGGCCATGATAACATCTTCCAAGCGTACTGCTATCGCCGGCCTGTTCCTCGGTATTGCCTGCGGGTTGCAGATGTTTGTTATCGAAGGCTTGCGCATGAAGTTCGGTGTCAAAAATGCCGGTACAATCCTGCAGCGCCTCGGCTTTGACTATGGCATCTCGGCCAAAGGCACAGTTTTTGACCCGGGCTACTGGTACGTCACCACCCAGGAAGCCCAATGGGTTGGCTGGATAGCTCAGAAATTGGGTTTTAATAACATGGACAATATTTATTTTGGCTGGGTAAACGGCATCCCCAGTCCGGCCATCAACCCGGCTGACTGGATGTCGGTTGCCCTTATCGGCGGTGCTGCTGTCATGGCCCTGATGAATAACGAGTTTAAATGGAAGAAGCCAACCAGGGAACTGGCTATATGGGCTCTGATCGGCGGTGCTCTCATGGGGATCGGCTCCAGGCTGGCGCTTGGTTGTAATGTTGGTGCCTTTTTTGTCAGAACCGCCAACGGCGACGTGTCCGGTTGGTCTTTCGGTTTTGGCATGATCGGCGGCGCCTATATCGGCGTAAAGTTTTTCAACTGGTACACAGAAAAAAAGATGGCCAGGGAAATGGCCAACATCGATTTTGACATATAAATTTAATACTGGAGATTCATATCATGGCAATGCAATTTAACAAAAAAGAACCTGGACTGTATGAGCTGGATGTTACCGGCTATGTCTGTCCTCATCCACAGCTCTACACAAAAAAAGTTATGGAAAAACTACACAGTGGCGACAAGCTTGAACTGGTCTTTGACAACCCCTCTTCAGCCGAGTCCATCTCTGCCATGTGCACAAATGAGGGCAACCCGATTGTCGATAAACAGCGGGATGGGGCTAAATTCCTCTTCATAATTGAAAAAGGTTAAGGGAACAGTAAAGAGGACAGGATAATGAATAAAAACCTATGGATGGTGATAATTATTGTTGTTGGCTTTCTCGGTTTCATGATGGGGTACAGTGTCCCGCCTTTTGTTGAGGTTGGCTTTGGTGACAACATTGATCTGCTTGAAGAGGGAGCCCCGTTGCCCGACGATATTTTGAAACAGTACGAGCATTTATATCAGGATGAAGAAGATGAATAACAGAGAGGAGCGGCAATGAAGAACATTCAATGGATTGTACTGGCGGTTTTGGTTTGGGCCCTTGCATTTGGAGGTGGCTATGCAGTCTCGGCGCACACCGGCACCGAACCCGGTTATTTCGGCGCTGTAGAAGCTGCCGGATATGGCGGTGGTACTGAAGAAAAGATCGAAGGCCTTACAGATGAGGTGCAGGACTATTACAAGAGCCTCCAGGAAACGGATGAATAATCATGAATAAAATACTCCTTGCCGTTGATGATACCAAGGGATCGCTGTCTGTCGTCGATATACTGAACAATCTTCTGGGAGATTGCGTGGGCGGCAGCTGTGTTCCCAGGACCATCACCCTGTTATATGTCCAAAGACTTGAGGGGCGGTCCGTCATGGATGGGCTTTTACTGAGCAGTTCAGAAACGGAAACTTTGAAGGAATCACTTCAAGGGACTGAGTACCAGGCGCAGGTGGACCAGAAGGCAGAAACTGTACTGAATTATTTTAAAGACCTCTTGGAAAAACAGGGGTTTTCAGGTGTAGTGCCGCTGGTCAGACAGGGTCATCCAGCTGAGGAAATCCTGAAAGCGGCGCAGGAGGAAGAGGCAGAGATGATAATTATGGGTTCACGGGGCAAAAGGCTCCATAATCTTTGGATGGGCAGCATCAGCAGAGAAGTGGCCAACAATGCTGAGATGGCTGTCTTAATTGCCAAGTGATGAGCAATTTCATTGTATCCAGAGCATTGACGGTGCGCAGAATTGTGCATGAAACTATTTGCCGGGTAAAGCTGGGGCAAATAACAATAAAATTTTTGGGAGGAACACGTATGCAGAAAAAATTAACAATGTTGATCGTCGCAGGAGTCTATTTGCTCCTGGTTGCAGGGCTGGCCGGCGCTGCAGGGTGGGCAAATCCAGATTTACTGGTAACGCCTGAAACAGTGAAACAGAATATTGACAAATCCGACTGGGTGGTCATTGATGCCCGGGAGTTGAAAGATTATGCCAAGGGCCATATACCCGGGGCCATCAGCCTCGGCAAAAGGGTTAAAAAGGCGTTGCGCGACCCAACTTCAAGGGTATTCACCAAAATTTCGAAATATGAAAAGCTGCTGGGCAAAGCCGGGATCGATAATAACACCCATGTGGTTTTCTATCACGGCGATATAAAAACCCTGACCGATGCTACGGTGGGCTTCTGGGTTATGGAGTATCTGGGCCATGACAAGGTGCATTTCATGGACGGCGGGCTTGAAGCCTGGCGTAATTCAGGGTTTCGCCTGGAAAAGGATCCGACCATAAAGGAACCCAAGACGTTTAAAGCCAATGTAGTGGCCAGCCGTTATGCCTCAACTGATGAAATATTAGGAATTGCTACAGGTGCGATTACCAATGTGCAACTCATCGATTCAAGAACAAAAAAGGAATTCCAGGGTAAAGACATGAGAGCATTGAGGGGTGGTCATATTCCCAATGTAACAATGAATGTCTCGCACAAGGATACCATGCTCAAGAAACTGGACAAGAAAACCGAAAAGATGGAAGCGACCGGTTTTATTGATGCTAAGGCATTGCAGGAAAAATTCGGCTCTCTTGATAAGAGTAAACGCACCGTCGGATACTGCCAGACCGGGACCCGTTCCACCCTTACATATCTGGAACTCAGGCTCATGGGTTTTAAAGATCCGGCAAACTGGGATGATTCCTGGCGGGTTTATTCATCTGACCTGGCTGCCAACCATCCGATTGAAGCGCCCAACGGTGAGCAGTGGTATAATTTCGGCAAGGTCAATAAGACCTTGAAGAAGCTGACGAAAAAGATCAAAAAACTTGAAGAGGCCCTAGCGGCCCTGGAGGAGAAAAAAGAATAGAAACCTATAAAAATCTTTAAACCAGAAGCGACCGGGTGATGGAAACATCATCCGGTTCTTTTTTTATTGCCTTTATCTTTTGCAAACTTAATCCCCCCTTCTCGATTGTCACAATGTGACACCCCTTTGAAATCCCTTAAAAAAGAAGCTTGACATAGGTATTTTTACCAGTATAAATATATATTTGTATCTATTTAATACGCCATACCTGCCGTGTGGCAGCTATGAAGAGCGTTTCAGGAAAATACGTTGTCTATAGGCATCTGTCAGGCATTATAGATAAGGTATTGTAAGCGCTCATCACTTCCGGTCATCCAGTATGAGCAAGCAAGTCATTAATGTGGCCTTTGTCGGTGGCGGGAAAGGATGTTATGACATCCTTCATCTTCTCAAATCCTACTCACCGGTTCATCTGCAACCGCAAATAATCGGAGTGGCAGATCCCAATACAGATGCGATTGGCAGGACCCATGCAAAGCGTCTCGGGATACCGACGATATCTGATTACAGGCCTTTTCTGCAAAACAATAAACTCGACCTCATAATTGAGCTGACCGGAGATGAAAGCGTTCTGGCTGATATCCACAAAAACAAGCTTCCCAGCATTAAGGTCCTTGATCATGTTGGGGCATTGTTCCTCTGGGAAATAATTGCGATCCAGGAAGAAAAACTACGCCTGGAAAAAAAGGTGTCCCACCTTAATACAATGGCGGCAATTGGAGAGATTTCCCACCGCATGACCCACGAGTTACGCAATCCCCTGATGATTATCGGCGGCTTGACCCGAAGACTGATGATACGGGATGATCTTCCCCACGGCACCCGCAAAAAACTCAAAACCATCAGCCAGCAGGTGCAGCATGTCGAGGAACTGGTAAGCGATATCTGCGATGTGTCCCGCCCACTTAAGCCTGAATACAAATTAACCGACATGAACGAGTTGTTAAGGAATTGGTGTCTTTCTGTAAGGACTGAGGCACAATTTATGGGAGTGACGGTGGAATTCGTCCTGGATGAGGAACTGCCGGACATGTATATTGACCGGTCACTTATCAGCCAGGCACTTTGGCACATTGCTGAAAACAGCCTGGATGCTTTGGCCTACAGCGGCGGAACCATAAAAATCAAGATTCTGCTTTGCTGGGATAATATTCATATTGAATTGATTGACACTGGTGAAGGCTTTAAGGATATATCAACCACACAGGCTATCCAGCCTTTCATGACTACAAAACCTGGAAAAATGGGCTTGGGGCTCTCGCTGTGCAGGCAGGTTCTGCTTGATCATGGGGGCGATATGGAGATTGTTAATGACAAAGAAATCGGAGTTGCCGTCATAATAAAACTGCCGATTAAACTAACACAACCTGCCTGGTTTTCTGACTGACAGCATTGACGTAAGAAAGATAGCATAACTTAATGAGAGAAACAACAACCATCAAATACATCCTGAAATTCAGAAGCACCTCAGTGCAAATGTTATGAGAGTTATCAAAGTTAAATTTTATTGTTATCCTCAATTAAAAATTAAGCTGTTCTTTGATTTTGGCAACTAAAAAATAACTAAAGAGAAGTATTAATATGGACTGGTAGCTTGACTTTTTGATTCAATATAATATCTGGTATTGTTAATTAGCTTAGGCGTTAAACTAACCAAAAATCTGGCAAGGATATTTTAATTTCAGGAGCAACCTTGAGTCAACATATCCACTGGCAACCTTAACTCAGCTTTCCCTAGTGAAAAGTCAAGATGTTGGTAAGATATATTAACTTCATCAAATCACCTTTCCTAACACATTGTGGCACTATCAAATTTTCTTTTTTACTGATATAATAGATATTGTAACAGATGATAAACTGTTATCCGGGAGGACATTAGCGATATGATTCCAACAATCCTTCATGACAAGCAAATCTGGGTCAGGGCACTCCTCCTCGCTTGCCCCATAGAAAAGCCCCTGGAGTCCTGCCCATTGAATGACCTCAGAAAGTTACCCCTAGAAGACACCATAAAGCTGAGCAAGACGATGGATGAAGATCAACTTTCTGAAATCAGCAAATCCATAAGGAATCTTTAGTCCTGTTTTCAAACTTGCAAGTTAGAGCAATCTGATGGATGGAGGAAGATTTATGCCTGAACTATATCGAACTGCAACACATGTGAGAGGATTAAGTGAATTGCCACAATACGTGATACGATGTGGTCTAATATACCGAACTGTAACACATGATGATGGATATGTTGAACCACCCCAGTACGAGATCTTTGAGGGTAAGATTTATAGAACAGTAGATCATGTGGATGGTCATAGCACCTTGCCGCAATATGAGATCAAAGGGTACAAAATTTATCGCACAGCTACACACGAAGATGGTCCTAGTGAGCTGCCGGACTTTATAATCAGGTAATATATTAATATCAAAAGGAAAAATGGCTTTTGTTGCGGATAGCTGCCATGAAGGGAAAGTGTAATTGCTTGGGGAGTGATTCTGATTGCCAGTATGAAGGGAAAACGGTAATTATCCAGATCAGATGCTAGGTGATGGCAATCAATGTGAAATTAGCAATTATTCCTAACAGGTTCTTTGCTCATTAATTTCTTGACATTTAAATTTCTATCTCTCTATATACAATTATTGCATTTTACACATGAATCAACCTCCACAAGGAGTCCACTCCAATGAGAGAGGTTTTTCTAACATTCCGAGATCAAGGCCTTCATTGAGATTGGTATATCTCTTTGGAGGCCTTGATCTATTTTCAAAGGTATCAGGCCGAGATATAATCAACTGGAAGGAGGGGTACTTATGAAAAAAAACAATCTTTATATCCATTTCTTTTATATTCATTACCAGTTTGATTGTTTCAATAGGTCATGCTGGCACAAATGAGATTTCCGGTAAAGCCACAATGGCCTACACAAAGAAAGAAGTAGTTCCTATAGGTGACATTGAAGGACATATAATAATGTTAGGAGTTTCGAGTGGACTTAATTCCAATACTGGTAATTGGGACTTTATGGAAGGTGCTACTGCAACAAGTCGCTCTACTGCTGACCTCACAAAAGGCAATGGGCCTCAGGTAGGTTACTTCACAGTATCCAAAGAAGGCAATGAAACTGTGGCAAAATATAGTGGAACAATTAAAACCGTCCTATCTAAAGACAAGAAGCCCATAACAAGCTTTTCAGGTGAATGGAAATACATTAAGTGTGCCGGTAAATACGAAGGTTGTTCTGGTGAAGGGACATACAAAGGGCATTTCATTTCAGAAAATGCATATACTGTAGAGTATAAAGGGACAATTACTCAACAATAACGAGTAAACAAAAAAGCTATTAAAATCCTCCAAAACTTATCAAATAAGGCAGGGTCATAAGGCTCTGCTTTTTTTTATTTCAAAATTCAAGGTTTCTGCTATAAATCAAAATTCATGAATGATTCTTAAAGTGCCAAGCTGTCCAATAGACATGTTGACTGAATATAACTGCAACAAGTGTTCAATATTAAATATAACATCTTATATGTTTCAATTCTGTGAGTGCCTAATTTTTTCACTTTCCGATACAAAATCTCTCAAAAATCATATCCAGGACATCTTCGGTTGTAGTCTCGCCAACGATATCAACCCAGATAGCCAAGGGCTGACTGCAGATCAATTGCCAGGAGGTCAGGGGAGACATCTGCTTCCAATCCCTTTTCGACCCTGCGGCATGCTTCCACTTGACTTATGTGGGAGTGATTTGTTATAGGTAGTTATACCTATCAGGTTGTTTTGTTGTTTTTTCAATCAGAGGGATGCACTTATGGGTGAAAAATGTGATTGGCCTTGTTGGGAAATTATGAACAGAATCTCTACAAAACCATGACTGTTTCTTCAGCCACATCCCCCCATAAAATAAGGGTCCTGGTGACCGGCGCATCGGGATTTGTGGGCAGCAATTTTTTAAAAAAAATCAAAGATGATTACTATATATATGCTGTCGCCCGCCGCAAACAGAATGTTTCAGGCGTACCGGCACAGGAAAACATCCAATGGCTTCGTGGTGACTTGGGAGACAGGGCCACGGTGCAAAGAATTACCGAGCATATCGCCCTGGAGGGAGGAGTTGACTATATTTTCCATTTTGCCGGTTTTTATGATTTCACTAACCGGGATAATCCCGAGTATACCAGGACAAATATAGGCGGAACTCGCTTCCTTTTGGAAAACAGTATCAATCTGGGGGTCAAAAGATTTGTTTTTGCCAGTTCTCTTACAGTTACCCAATTTTCCAAAACCGCTCAAAAGGTCACCGAAAACAGCCCCCTGGACGCCACCTTTCCCTATGCCCGTAGCAAACAGGCAGCTGAAGATATCATCAGAGAATACTCCAGCCACTTCCCCTGCACCATTGTTCGGATGGCAGCCATCTTCAGCGACTGGTGCGAATATGGGCCACTGTACACCCTCCTCAAAAAATGGTTGAGCGGTGGCTGGCAGTCCAGGTTTATACCCGGCCGAGGTGAAACGGCGTTGCCTTATCTCCATATCAACGACCTGACCAATCTCTGGCTGAAAATAATTGAGAACCACAACAAGCTGGCATCTCTTGATATTATCCTGGCGAGTCCTGACGGTTGTTGCCGGCATAATGAGATCCACCAGATTGCCACCCGGTATTACAGCGGCCGGGCTGTACAGGCCTATCATATACCGGTCTGGTCTGCTACATTCGGTATCCTGGCACTCCAGGCATTCAACCTTTTGTTTAAATTTCAGCAACCGTTTGAGCGACTCTGGATGCTGAAATACATTGACAGCTGGCTGAATGTAGACGCGTCAGCCTCACGCCGGTTGATAAACTGGTCGCCAACCACCCGTTACCTTCTCAAACGGAGAATGCTTTTTCTGATAGAAAATATGAAGAGCAATCCCTACTTGTGGGAGCAACGCAATCTGGCGATGGCCCACAAGGTCGTGGAAAAACGCCGGGGCCTTAAAATATATGAGGAAATGCTGGCGGTCAAAGAAACGGTACTTGGCGAACATGTTGCTTTTCTAATGGGTCCGGAGAACAGAGACGTATTCCCGCATTATCAGCAGATGGATTTAGATACCTTGAAGAGTCGCGCCAGATTTATTTACGAGATGCTGGAAGTAGCTATCTTAAATGGCGATCGTAAACATCTTTTGTGTTATGCCGGTTATATAGCCCGACAGCGCTATAAAGAGGGAGTCGGCTTTCAAGAGCTGTCAGGCGCCCTTAAGCATAATGCGGAAACAATTGTCAGAACACTGCACGAGACACCATCCTTGAAACACCTGGGCCAATTAATCCACGATGAAATCGACCTGACCATGCAGCTTGTTCTTGACGAAATTGAAGATGTTTATCATCGTCTTGGTGATCCGGGCACCACTTTCAGTGAGGATGATGTAAGATGTGCCAACTTTGCCCTGCGCTGGAATGAAAAAACACGCGACTCAACGGAAACCAACTAAAGAACCAATTATTTTCCTATACAGAACTGCTCAAATATCATATCAAGTACATCTTCGGTTGTAGTCTCGCCAACGATATCACCCAGATGCTCTAGGGCTGACTGCAGATCAATTGCCAGGAGGTCAGGGGAGACATCTACCTCCAATCCCTTTTCGACCCTGCGGCATGCCTCCAGCCCCTTTTTCAGTGCACCCTTATGCCGCACATTTGGGACAATTGCCGCTCCCGGATCCCACCCCGGTCCTTTCCTGCTTCCTGTAATTAAAGAAAAAACCATATCTTTGAGTTCCAAAATCCCGGTATGCTCTTTGGCTGATATAGAAACCAGCGGTTCGTTTCCCAGGGCTGCACTGTACTGCTCAGATGAGACTCCAGGCGCAATGTCAATCTTGTTTAAGACCAGCAGCACCTTCTGTTTCTTGCTGTTTTCCTTTACGCTGCTGTAAAGAGCCCTGATCCTCCTCGGCCAGAGGTTCAGTGGCATCAAGCATAAAGAGTACCAGTTCCGCATCCGCAAGCTTGGCTCGTGCCCGCTGAATCCCCATCTCCTCAACCGTCTCGTTGGTGTGTCTGATCCCTGCAGTATCAACAATGCGAACCGGCATACCCTTAATATTGACAAACTCCTCTATGGTATCGCGTGTTGTGCCGGGAACATGGGAGACCAGAGCCCTGTCTTCCTCCAGCAAGGTGTTCAGCAGGCTTGATTTTCCAACATTGGGCCTTCCCAGGATCACTGCACTGATGCCTTCCCTAAAGATCTTGCCCTCGTCAGCCCTGGCAATGAGTTCAATCAGCGGCTCTTCAACCTCATATTTGAGTTGCTTCTTCAGATCAGCATGATCCAGAATATCGGTTTCGTCTTCGGGGAAATCTATGGCAACCTCCATAATAGCTCTCATGGCCACAAGTTTTTCCTGGATTGACGAGACCTTTTCATAGAGCCTGCCCTGCAGCTGTCCAACCGCCATTGAACGACCTTGGTCTGTTCTTGCCTCAATAAGATCAATAACAGCCTCTGCCTGGGTAAGATCAAGACGACCGTTCAAAAAAGCCCTCTTGGTAAATTCACCCGGTTCTGCCAGGCGAGCACCACTTGCAGTTATGATGTTCAGGATTTCCTGGAGGACCAGATAGCTCCCATGACACTGGATCTCGACCACATCCTCACGGGTGTAGGTATTGGGGGTCCGCATAAAGACGGCCAGCACCTCATCAACTGGAGATCCGCTGTCAGGATCTATAATCCAGCCATAATACATCCGGTGGCTTTCATAATCCTGCGGTTTTGTTTTATGGTGAGGTAAAAATATTTTCTGAAAAATATGGAGAGATAATGGTCCGCTGATGCGGATGATACCTATGCCGCCAGGACCTGGCGGAGTAGCTATTGCAGCAATGGTTTCTTCCGAGCTGCCTGCAGGTGGGGTTTGAAATAAACTCAACGAATCAGTTTCTTGCGTTTATGTCACTTCCTGAATCCGTGAGCCGTCGGATATATTCCCGTTTTAAGCAATTTTCCGTCACGGATTCAGCTACTTCCTTTTTTGGGTGCCCTTCCGTCTTCTGGGCGGTCTTTTTTTACCTTTTCCCGGACGGTAGATCAATACTTTCTTAAAAAGTCCTTCTCCAACGCTCCTGCTGCGGATATCCTTATCGTCCTGCAGAGCAATATGAACAACTCGGCGTTCAGAGGGATTCAGGGATGGAATTGACCGGGTTTTATCACTTTTCTTGACCTCGGCGGCAAGTTGAAGTCCAAGCTGCTTCAGCTCTTCGTTCCGCTTGGCCCTGAAATCTCCCGCATCCAAGGTGATTATGGCCTTCTCGGTAAAACTTTTACCGATCATTTTCCTGAGTAAATATTGCAGACTGTCAAGTATTTTGCCGTTTTCCGCAACTATCTCATTAACATGTTCCCCCTTAATCAGGACAGTTACATTTTCCTGAGAACTGGAGACAGAAACCTCGGACGGAGAAGCCATCAACTCCAGGAGACGGCTTATATCAACTTCAACTTTTGCCAGCAGCTCCGGGCCCACCTGAAAATCTTTTTTGGGTTCCCTTGCTATATCTTGAACCTTTACAGAAGGTTCCGGTCTGTCCTCTTTCTTTTGCTCTCTCGAAGAAGCCCTCTTCTTTTTTTCAATGATCTCTGTTTTTTCACTTTTGGCTTTAGCTGGTCTTTTAGATGGCTTTTCTTCAGTTTTCTGTCTGTATTCTTTCTTTACAGATACCCGAAGACGGGTCTTCTGCCTGCAAAGACCAAAAATTCCTGAAGTGCCTGTAGTCAACACCTCAATATCAAGATTTTCCTGTGGAACATTAAGGGATTTGCATGCCTTGCTGATAGCATCAGCGACGTCTTTTCCCTCAAATTCATTTTTTTTATCTAAAGGCATTTTACTCCTCGCGCTTATTCAATCGGCTCACTACGCTGCTTCATAGTCTCGCCCGAATACTTAATTTTATGCCGCGGCCTTCTTGTTGATCAGATACTGCTGGGCCAATGGACAACAGGTTGTTTACAAGCCAGTACAACACCAGGCCGGAAGCAAAATTCAGGAACATAAAGGTAAAAATCACGGGCAGAAACATCATTATTTTTGCCTGGGTCGGGTCTGCCGGGGCCGGGGTCATCCTCTGCTGCAGGAACATGGAGCCGCCCATCAGAAGGGTGAGAACCGGCGAGCCCCCCAAGATAAGGAAGATCGAAACCTATCATGAGGCGGTCCGGAGCAGACAGGTCAGTGATCCAGAGCATAAAGGGAGCATGTCTGAGTTCTATAGCCTGGAGCAGTACCTTATAGAGTGCAAAAAACACCGGCAGCTGCAATAACATCGGCAGACAGCCGCCAACGGGATTGACCTTGTAGGTTTTATACAGGATCATCATTTCCTCGTTAAGGCGGGTCTTGTCGTTTTTATACTTTTCCTTAAGCTTTGCCATTTTGGGCTGAATCTTCTGCATATTCTTCATTGATTTCAACCCTTTCTGGGCAATGGGCCAAAACAGGAGCTTAATCAGAATAGTGACCAGTATAATGGAAATTCCATAATTACCTACATAGCTGTAGAAGAAATTCAACAGATACAATGCGGGCCTGGCAAGCTTATCAAACCAGCCAAAATTGACAATCCGCTCCAGATCGTGTCCGACCTCTTTGAGGATCGCCATTTTCTTTGGCCCAAAGTAAACCTGATAATTATACTGAAGATGTCCCTTTGCAGGGATAACATCCTCTATGCCGATAAGCAGGGTCCTGATCTTCTCTCCTTCTGCTGACAGCTTTAATGAGATACCTTCATTTTCTTCCGGTATAACGCCGGTCATGAAATATGTCCCTTCGTAAGCAGCCCAGGTAATATTTCCCTTCAGGGTTTTGCTTGCCTCTTCAAGGGCACTGGGCTTGATCTCCTCCAGTTTGCCGTCAATCAAAGCAGCCGGACCGAAAAAGAAATAGCGCTGGGCAGATGCACCAAAGGGAAGATTGGTAAGACTCATGTATGGAGAGCCCTGCAGAGCCGTCTCGGAAAAATTGTAAATATCAACTGACATTTTGATCAGGTAGCTGTCCGGATCAAAAACCATTCGTCTGGTTACCTGCAGGCCGGAGGACAGTTGGGCCGTCATGGTCAGAGTCTGGCTTTCGCCGGCTTCTACCTTAAGCGTTTCCTTATCAGAGGCAAATAAAGGAATTTGGGCCCGACTGGGATCTACACCCCAGGAAAAATAAAGGGGGAGTTCTGTAAAAGATTCTGTGCTGATCAACTCTTTTCGGTCAGAGTCTGCATCTGTTGTTTCATTGAAGTGGTTGAGTTTAAAACTTTTAATTCCGCCGCCGGTTTCCGTTATGACCGCAGTAAAAGCACCTGTCTCAACAACAATATCCTTCCCCGTCTGGCTTGGAAGGCTCGCCGGTTCTTCAAATTTTACCGGTTGCTCAAATTCTGCCGCTTGATCTGCGGAAACAATTGCGGCTGGAACAGGTTGAGGTTGCGCTTCCTGAACAGGGACTTTTGGCTGTTGCACCTCAACTGTTTCTTCAACTACGGGCTGTTCCTGTTCAGTCCCAACATAGAGGTACTGATAGCCAAGCAGAATGAAAAAGGCCAGAACAATTGCCAATATAGCTCTATAATTATCCATTACTATTCCTTTTCGACCTTCAAATGGTCAGTGCGGTTGCTTGCCGTTCCCTGGCAGAACGGGTTCAGGTTTATTTAACCGGGTCATAGCCGCCATCACTAAAGGGATGGCAGCGCAAAATTCGCCACAGGGCCTTGCATATACCCCGAATGACACCATGGCATTTGATAGCATCAATGGCATATTGGGAACAGGTGGGCGTAAAGCGGCATGTAGGGGGAAGCAGGGGGGAAATCAGGAATTGATATGCCCTGATCAGGGAAAGAAAAAAATGAGTGCTGCATTTCTGCAGAAAATCTTTCATAAATTTACTTTTTCCTGCATCAGTTTTCTTCCCAGTCGCTCTATTTCCTTTGGTTATAAAGCGTTAAACGGCAACAGTTTTTTCTACAGAAAAGACTGCCTGCTGCAACCCGGCAGGCTGCTGACAGCGGCTGCAAAATCCGCCGGCTTTTCCAGATTAAAACCTTTCCGCACCGTAATAACTATATCCATGGAAGGTAACTCACAACTCCTGGAACTCTTTTCCTGAAGGAAACGTCTGTCTAAACGGAAGAATTCCCTGATGATTCTCTTTATCCTGTTTCTCTTTGCCGCACCCTTGAACTGCCCATGAATACTGATTCCAAGCCGGTTGTGCTCTAGATTGTTTGGTAGCAGAATCAGACTGAAATTTTCCCCGTGTACCCGTTTACCACGCAGGTAAACATTATCGTATTCGCTTTTTTTTCTCAGTAGATAGGTCTTGGGTAGCGAGAGGGGGTTCATGGCTTAACAGCTTAGGCCGGCCCTGTCCATTAACGGGACACCTGGTATCCATAAAGATAGCCAGGCGATCCTATCAAGCGCTTAACCTTTTTCGTCCCTTGGCTCTTCTATTATTAATAATTGTCCTGCCCGCCTTTGTTTTCATACGCAGGCGAAAGCCATGGGTTCTTTTCCGTTTGATGTTGCTGGGTTGAAATGTTCTCTTCATAACTTTTTCCTTAAACGTCTCTTATTTTCAAAATTATATGTGCAGCCCCTGCGATCTGTCCAGCAAATAATCGCTGTAGTCCTCTCTGCGTAAGGTTCTTTGCAGGGGCAGGCCGATGTTTCCCTAAAAAGCAATAAATAGGAGATATAACCATAGAAAAATAAGGGTGTCAAATAAAAATCTCCTATGATAGAATGATATGTTCTCCTCTTAAAATCTGCTCGTTTATCGACTTTAAGATTTAGAGGGTTGACTCTGATTAACAGTATACTAAATATTAATATTGCTGATCCCCTTATTTTGCGTTGCAATATAAATAATCGAAGCAAGGAAACCAACAATGCCCATATATGAATACGAGCACCTCGGTGAAGGATGTGAGCACGGTAAGAGTTTCGAGCTGAAACAATCAATATACAGTGATAAATTCTCCCATTGCCCTTACTGCGGCGAGAAAGTAAAAAGGCTCATTTCTCTTGTTTCAATCAATACGCCGAAAGGAAACAGCGACCTCAAAAATCTGGGTTTCACCAAACTGGTAAAGCGGGATGACGGAATATATGAAAATGTAACCGCGACCGGTAAAGAAAGCAGGTATTTTGACGCAAGCAAACCAGAAACAAGACCGGATTTGAAATCCAAAATATCCGACTAGCCGATTTACAACTTATTCTGCTGTAGTGCGCCTAATTGTTAAAATCAAATTCATACCCTTTCATTAATCAAACCTAACATGCTGATATTATTGAACCATGTCTTATTTGGATAATGAATACGATATTCTGGTGATCGGCGGTGGCCATGCTGGATGCGAGGCCGCATTGGCCGGAGCACGCATGGGTTGCCGCGTTGCAATTGCCATCATCAATGCCGATACCATCGGCGCCATGTCCTGCAATCCTGCAGTCGGAGGCCTGGCAAAGGGACACCTGGTTAAAGAAATTGATGCCCTTGGAGGCGAGATGGCGAAAAATATTGATGCCACCGCCATCCAGTTCAAACGGCTTAACACCAGTAAGGGCCCTGCTGTCTGGTCATCAAGAGCCCAGGCTGACCGGGTCCGTTACCGGTTACGCATGAAGTCTGTCCTTGAGCAACAGGAAGGCCTCGATATCAAGCAGACTGTTATTGACAGCCTCCTGGTTGAAAATGGCCGCATAACCGGTGCCGTTACCTCCCTTGACGAGACCCTTATTGTTCGGACGGTTGTCATTGCCACAGGGACATTTTTAAACGGCCTCATCCATATCGGCCTGAAAAACTTTCCAGCGGGACGCATGGGAGACCCGCCGTCAACCAAACTCTCTGAATGGTTCCGGCAGATTGGCTTTTGCCATGGGCAGAATGAAAACCGGCACCCCACCAAGACTGGACAGCCGGACTATAGATTTTACTGACCTTGAACCGCAATACGGTGATGATCCTCCCAATTTTTTCTCATTTTCCAATGCGGATTCTTCGTCGCCCAAAACACCCGAACTGGACCAGTTCCCCTGTTATGTCACCTACACAAACACCAGGACCCATGAGATTATCAGGGGCTCAATCGACCGCTCCCCAATGTACGCCGGTATAATTGAAGGTATTGGCGCCAGGTATTGCCCGTCCATTGAAGATAAGGTGATGCGGTTCCCCGACAAGGACCGGCACCAGATCTTTCTGGAACCGGAAGGCGTTGACACTGTCGAAGTATACCCGAACGGCGTGCCAACCAGCTTACCCCTGGATACCCAAATGGCCATGCTGCGGAGCATTAAGGGGACTGGAACATGTTCAGGTAATCCGACCCGGTTATGCCATAGAATATGACTATGTCGATCCGCTTGAACTGCACCCGTCCCTGCAAACAAAGAGGGTGCAGGGGTTGTTTCTCGCCGGCCAGATTAATGGCACCTCAGGGTATGAGGAAGCCGGCGCCCAGGGCTTAATGGCCGGCATAAATGCGGTCCAGTACATTCGCGGAGAAGACGCCCTTATCCTGGACCGTTCCCAGGCATATACCGGAGTTTTAATTGATGATTTGACCACGCTCGGCACTAAGGAACCATATCGGCTTTTTCACTTCCAGGGCCGAATATCGCTTGCTGCTGACGGGAAGATAATGCCGACCTGCGGCTCCGGGATATCGGACACAAAGCTGGGCCTGGTAGATGCTGAAACTTATGCAGCTTTCAAAGCTAAGCGTGATGCCATTGAAACAACACCAGGGGAAAACTGGAAAAAACCACGATCAAACCCGGAGCGGAGATCAACAGTCTCCTTGAAGGGGATTGGGCAGCGTGGCTCTACGGCAAACATGCAGCCTGAAAGATCTTTTGCGGCGTCCGGAAGTCTCTCTGGAAGACCTGGCCTCCCTTGCCGGGCTTGATAAAGAACTTTCGTCAGGGAGTAAAGCGCGAGGTCCAACTGCAGATAAAATATCAGGGATATATTGACAGGCAGAGTGAACAGGTGGACCGCTTCAGGAAGATGGAGTCAGTTGCCCTGCCAGACGACATAGCTTATGATGCCCTTTCGGGGTTGTCCACCGAGGTCATTGAAAAACTCACCAGGATACAGCCCCGCTCCCTGGGCCAGGCTTCACGCATCTCTGGTATCACGCCCGCTGCAATATCAGTACTGCAGATCCATCTGCGCAAACAGGGTTTGATATAAGTTTTAAGTGAGCTAAAGTGTGAAGTGACTAAAGTTAAAAT
>PVMK01124944.1_pt1 | contig 23849 bp, 24 predicted proteins | sample 1853481 | NCBI WGS metagenome assembly PVMK01 (sample SAMN08533507, study PRJNA380276) | Marine sediment metagenome, whole genome shotgun sequencing project. | reverse complement strand
ACTATATAATGCCAACATAGATTCCTCCACAAACAAAGCCTACGTTAACGTCTCTTAATTCTTTTTCTGATAATTCAGGAAGTCCTGAAAATAATTCTAAATTTTACATAATTTAATAATTTGTAACTAATCAGTACAATAATAAAATGGTGGGAAAATGCATAAAAATAATTGGGTTTTCGATATAACACACCCCTAGCCCCTCTCAAGAGGAGAGTTATGGTAATTATTTTTATGAATTTCCCTAATGTTAAACTCATACTGATTAGTTACTAAAAATTAAACATTTATATCAAAATTTTAAAATGTGTATCTTTTTCTTATCTTGATGCTGCTACATTAAATTCATTGCATAAAAAAACCACAACTTTCGATGTGGTTTTACGTGTTTTCTTACTCGCTGACGAGACTTGTTGAAAACTAGTATTAGCTATTCATTCTAGTGGGAGCGGAGTTTAATTATCCTAGAACAACCAAAGATCTATTGCTTTGAAAACATAATAACCGAGTGGTAGCCCCACAGCGTAACCAAACAAATAAACTAATGCGGATTTTACTGAATTTATCATCTTTAAATACATATATTATCTCATTAATGACTATCTAGTTGCTTCATCTAATGTTTTAGTCATATAGTAACCAGCAACCATACCCACAGCAATTCCAATCAATAGGAATATACCTCCTTCAGTTTTTTGCATATCATTGTGGGACATTTCGATTACTCCCATGCTTTTAAGAACCGTATCTCTCATAATATTGTATTTTTAAGCGTATTGTTGAGCGATATATAAGCTACCTCCTATCGCAGACCCTATTCCTACTCCTTTCCAGAAGTTTCCCCAACTTACTCCAGAAGTACCTAATAAAAATCCTCCCTCAGTTTCGTTAATCTCCTTGGTATTCAATTCAAAAGTACCATAGTTTTCCAAATTTTTCATAATTAAATTATTTTAAAATTAAACTTTATTTTTCGCCTTGAAAAAAGTCGTTTTTTATGATCCTGAAATATGTTCAGGAATGCGACCCTATATTCAATGACTTATCAAAATTGAATCATTACGTCTAATAATTCTATACCACGTCTGGCATTTCTTTTTGACACTACTAAATTACTTGTACTCACTGCCATAACCTGTCAGTTGTATTAATTAGTAGGGAACTTTCGAATTTTTTATCTAAAACAACGCTACCGGCGTAAATTGTTCTAATCTCTTCTTTAATGAGCACTTTGACAGATACATTTACCAATAGATCAAAATCATCAATATAATAATAGGAATTAGCTGTTCTGGAAAAACAAATCATGGCATCAACTTCTTTTAGATATTCTAAAATGCGGTATAGTTCCCGTTCACTTATATGTAATTTAAGTGCAAATTCTTTTGGGGAACCCGTATTTTCATAACGTATTAACTTGTGTGCCTTACGTAAACGTTCTAATTGTTTTAGTGTTTTCATTTTTCTAAGCGTTATTATTTCGGAGTAAACTTTTTTTGTTCGTATTTATTAGTGAAACTCAATTTTGAGGAGTTTTAAAACGAACTCAAAAATGTAAGTTGAACCTGCCTCACCGGCAAAGGCAGGCTAATCCCGCTTTTTTTAGTGGGATCTAGGTTAATACCTCGACCTTCTATGTCGATTCCTTTTATCGGGTTCAGGGTTCTGCCCTGAGGTTTAATAGCTTTTGTTAAATCAAAAATTATCCATCAAAACAGGAATCTGTTGCTTCCATAAATTGTAATAATGTTTCTTTTTATTGAATAGCTCCTTATGGCTACCGTGTTCGATTACTTTTCCTTTGTCTAACACTACAATAGCATCGGCATGTACCACCGTGCTTAAACGATGTGCAATGATAATAATGGTTTTATTCTGATCTCTTAAGTTTCTTATGGTGCGCTGAATATAATTTTCTGAAGTGCTATCCAAGGAAGATGTAGCTTCATCCAGAACTAAAATTTCAGGTTGTTTGTATAAGGACCTGGCAATAGCAATACGTTGTTTTTGCCCACCCGAAAGAGTAGCCCCGTTTTCTCCCAGATAGGTATTGAAACCATTGGGAAGTGATTCTATAAATTCTAAAACACCAATGTTCTTGCAAATCTTTAATATTCGTTCCATATCAGGTTGAAAATCCCCTATGGCAATATTATCGATAACATTTCCGGCAAATAGATCTATTTTTTGTGGAACAACACTTACCAGCTGTCTCAAACTTTTGTTTTCGATGTATGTCAAATCGAAATCACCTATACAAATACTGCCACTTTGCAGAGGATACATATTTTGCAATAAGGAGATCAATGTCGATTTTCCAGAGCCGCTTTCACCAACAATAGCCGTAATATTCCCTTTTTTTAGAGTTAAGTTGAGATCATCAAACACCTCAACCCTTGATCCGTAACGAAATTTTACATTTTTAAAAGTAATATTGTCAATTTTGTCAATTGTGAGTTCGAATTTAGTTTCTGTTTCTTCGCGTTCTAAATCCATAATTTCGAACAACCTATCTGCAGCAATGAGCGCGTTTTGTATACTTTTATTTGCTCCAATTAAGCTAGATATCGGACCGGTAAAATAACCAATGATTGCATAGAAGGACATTAATTCTCCAGGTGTGATTTCTTTGTCAATAACGAAGAAGGTGCCCACCCAAAGCAAGATGATGGTAAATAATCTTGAAACAGTTTGTGAGGAAGTGCCACTAAAAATTCCATTTAAGGCAGAGGTATAGCCAATATGCAATAATCTGATAAAACTTGTTTCGGTTTTTATATTGGCAAAATCTTCTAAACCAAAACGCTTAATTGTTCCTACCGCATTTAAAGATTCCACTAATTGACTTTCTAGATCGGCGGCACTTTCCATTATTTTACGTTCTGTTTGTTTGTTTAAACGATTTGTTATCAAATAAATAATAAGATATACGGGGATAATAGCTAGTATAACCACAGCCAATTTCCAATAATAACTAAACATTAGCGCAAAAGAAAAAAATACAATAAAAAAGTTCACCGTTAATGATAAGGAGGTGCTATTGATAAAGACTCGTATTTTTACAGCATCATTGATCCGTGAGATAATTTCACCTACTCGCATGGTATCAAAAAATTGCTGTGGTAGTTTTAATAAGTGTTTATAATATCCTAAAATTAGTCTAGCATCGATTTGTTGCCCGGTTTTAATGATAAAAATATCTTTATAAATTCCCATAAGTACCTGTATCAATAGTAAAATGAGCATAATAACACTTAATAGGTTTAGTAGTTTCGTATTACTTCCTATCAAGACGTGATCCGTAATTTTTTGGATATAGATGGAAGTTGACAGACCTAGTAGCGTGTATATTATTGCACCGATCAAAGCTTGTATAAGAACAAACTTATGAGGTTTTAATAAAAACAAAAATCGTTTTACAATAGATATTTTATCATTTCCAGAGGTAAAACTTTCATTTGGTAACAATAATACTAGAACACCGGTCCATTCATTTTTGAAATCGGCATGAGTTTTTTTATGAAGTTTTCCTGTTCCCGGATCCATAATTTTCACCCATTTCTTATCCGCCTGATAAATTGTTACGAAATGCTGCAATTTTTCTTTTACAATTACATGAGCAATAGCAGGTTTAGGAATTTTAAATAAACTTTCAAAATCTCCTCTAACTCCTTTGGCTTCAAATCCTAATTTTTGAGCAGCTTCAACGAGTCCCAAGACATTGGTGCCTTTTTTATCGGTACTTGCGAATTGTCTTATTCGTGCAATAGGAATTTCTAGTTTGTAGTAAGCACTAACAGAAGCCAGGCAAGCAGCTCCACAATCAGTAATATCATGTTGTTTTATTTTAATGTTAGACATGTTTTTTTTAAGGTGTTAGCCAATTATCTACCTTGTCATAGAGCAAATCATAGATGGAACGGTTAATGATGAAAAAGCGAGCATTTAAAGTCATTCCTTTTTTCAGTTTTCCTTTAAAGCCATTTTTTAATTGCAATTGTTTCTGATCAAGTGAACAGATAACTCTAAACAAGGGAGTGTTATTCACGAGGGTAATATCCTTACTGATGCTAAGAATTTTACCGGTAGCCATTCCCCATTGATTAAAGTTGAAAGCATTTATTTGAAATTTAACTTTGTTATTTTTCTTTAGCAATCCAATATCAGAAGGATTGATATAGCATTCTGCGATCAAATCTGTATCGGGAGATATTTCGGCAAGGGTAGCGCCAGAGATAATAAAGTTCCCGGCCTCCAGGCCTTTTATATTTTGAATCGTTCCTTTTATAGATGCTGTAATTATATGATTATTCTGTTTATTTTTAAATTGCGAGATTGAACTTTTTAATTCTTTTGCTTTGTTATTTTTTTCTGTTAGTTCCAGTTGCCATTGATTGCGTTTTTGTTTCTTGAAATGATCTAATTCATTTATTGTTAATTCGAAATTGTACTTACTATTTTCAAATTCAACTTTGGCAATAACTTCCTTTTTGTATAATTTTTGCTGCCGAATAAAATCCTTTTTTGATTTGATATGACGAGTTCGAAGTTCCCTTAATTTTTGAGTATAGAGTAGATATTGTTTTTTGTATAAAAAAGAATGTAAAGAATCTAAGCTTAGAATATTTGTATTTGAAAGGTAATTCAGATCATGGATAAATTTTACAGCTTCTTCTAATTGATTGTGTAGTATTATTAGCTTTTCTTTACCCACTATGTTATCCAGTATCAATAAAGTATCTCCTCGTTGAACATATTTGTTTTCTTCAATAAAAATTGATTTAATTTTTCCGGAATGCAACGAGGTTATTTGATTTCTTTCTTTATGTGATTTTAATATACCTTGAGCAGAGGAGTAGATATCCATAAATATAAAAGGCAATGACATGCTCGCGCATAAAATACTTAAAATCAGTATTGTATAGATAATTTTACTTTTTGATCGGTGTTTAAAACGATGTACTTCTACGGTATTTGCTATAATTTCTTTCGGGAATATGTTTTCCATTAACAACTTATTTTTTTTGGTAGTATATGAATGTTAAACAACCGTTAGATGATACAAATGAAAAAGGTTAACATGATTTATTTCAAATTGCAAATTAAAAGGTGAAGTATATTTTTTATTCCATCTTATTTGTTGGTCTGATCAAGGTGTTCACAACTATTTTTTGGTCCTATTGAATATTATTGTAACTTTCTATTTCTTATTATTATTCAATAATTATAAACCCATATCTCGATTTTATGGAAGATAAAAAACACGGATCGGACTCCAAACCGATAAAGGATATTAGCCGGCGAAGCTTTATTAGAGGTGCCGGATTAACTACCGCGGGAAGTGTACTCTTGCCATCAAATGCATTTGCATTTGAATATAAGGAAGGCTTTCGAACCGGGGAAGAATATGGACCCAATGCCACGACCATCCAGATGAAGGTCAATGGCAAGATTAGATCCCTTAGTGTTGAACCAAGAACCACCTTGGCTTCCGCATTAAGAGATTACTTAGAGCTAACGGGAACAAAGGTTGCATGTGATCGGGGTTCTTGTTCTGCGTGTACTGTTTATTTAGAGGGAAAGCCTGTGAATTCTTGTATGATGTCTGTTTTTGATGTAGGCGACAAAGAAGTTACAACCATAGAAGGTATTTCTAAAGATGGTGAATTGCATGCAGTTCAGCAAGCTTTTATTGAGCACGATGCTTCTCAGTGCGGTTACTGTACACCAGGGATGATCATGTCTTGTGTGCACTTGGTGGAAAACAACGCCAATCCCACACTGGAAGATGTAAAAAAAGCCACTCGTGGCAATCTTTGTCGGTGTGGTACTCATCCTCATGTATTTAAGGCCACATTAGATTCAACAAAAAAAATTATTTGAGATGGATACTAGAAAAGAAAAATTCCCGCACGGCATACCAGGGCATAATTTAGGGGAAATAGAAAGGGAGATCCCTATTGAAGAGCCGCCAGTATGGCCCATCAATGATGAATTAAAAATAATTGGGAAAAGGGTAACAAGAATTGATGCTCTTGAAAAAGTAACTGGTAATGCAAAATATACATCCGATATAAAATTGCCAGGAATGTTATATGCCAAGATGTTGCGATCCAATGTGCCTCACGCTGTCATCAAATCCATAGACATCAATAAAGCAATGAGCGTATCAGGTGTACATGCCATTCACCTTATAGAGAATGCCCAGAAAGAAGGGGAAGAAAATAAGAAAGGCAAATATCCGGATGTAAAGTATGTGGGCCAGCCTCTGGGTGGTATTGCAGCTGAAAGTTTGGATATTGCCAAAGATGCTATCTCCTTAATTGAGATTAATTATGAAATGAAGCCCTTTGTTATTGATATTGACTCCGCTATGAAAGCCGATGCACCTTTGGTGTTTGATGTACCTATTGGCACTCAGAAAGATGGTGGAGATGTCGGTGAAGAACATGATGGAAGTGAAGGCCGTGGCAATGTTAGAGGACCATCCACAAGCAGTTTTTTTGGTGGTCCAAGGGGCGATTTGCAAAAAGGTTTTGAAGATGCTGATGTTGTTGTAGAAAAAACATATCGAACACAAGTACATACACATTTGCCTTTAGAGACCCATGGTGTAGTGGTGGACTGGGGGACAGACGTAATGATGGTTTATGCATCTACTCAAAATACCGCTGCCGTAAGAAATGAGATGGCAAGTGTATTTGGTCTGCCAAAGAGTAAAGTACGGGTAATATGCAAGTTCATGGGCGGCGGATTCGGTGCAAAACATAGTGCCGGAAGTTTCGGGCCAATGGCGGCAAATCTCGCTAAAAAATCAGGAAGACCGGTTTGGTTGATGTTGGATCGACAGGAAGAACACATTGCGGAGGGAAACCGGCCTAATTCCATTCACTATCTAAAAATAGGAGCTAAGAAAGATGGGAGCTTAACGGGTATTCAACAACGTTCTCATGGAACGGCAGGGGTTGGATTAGGCGCGGGAGTGGGTCGAATAGCGCAAATTATGTATAACTGTCCTAATTTTGCCACCGAACAATATGATGTTTTAACCAATGCTGGTCCTGGGGCTGCCTGGCGAGCACCTGGTAATGTTCAAGGCGCATTTGGTTTAGAGCAGGCTATTGATGAATTAGCAGAAAAATTGAGTATGGATCCTTTAAGTTATAGGGATCATGTAGATAAAAGTGAAGTAAGGAAAGTGGAACGGCAACGGGGAGCAGATCTTTTTGATTGGTCTCGACGTCAACCCGCTGGAAGTGACAAAGGAGTGATAAAAAAAGGACTTGGTGTAGGTCAATCCACTTGGCCTAGATTTGTGAATCTGGATTCTTCCGTGGAAGTTAAAATTCATAAGGGTGGAGGTGTTGAAATTAGATCGAGTGTTCAGGATATTGGAACAGGAACGAAAACCATTCTGGCCCAGGTAGTTGCTGAAGAATTAGGTCTTCAGGTGAAGGATATTGCCGTGAATATTGGGGATACTTTTTTCCCGGTTGGACCAGGTTCCGGTGGGAGTGTGGTAACAGGATCAATTACCCCTCCAACTCGAAATGCGGCTTATGAAGCTAAAAAAGAATTATTAAAACTTGTTGCAAAAAAATGGGAAGCCGATTCTTCTGAATTGTTTATAGAAGAAGGAAATGTGGGTCATAAAAATGACTCTACTAAGAAAATGTCATTTAAAGAGGCTACCAAATTGATGCGAACTAGTCAAATTACTAAAATTGTTAGCCGATCAGATGATTATGGAGGATTTCAACAACCATGGGGTCTTGCTTATGGTGATCTGGGATCGGTACAATTTGCAGAAGTAAGTGTGAATACCGATACAGGATTTGTAAAGGTAGAAAGGATAGTAGCAGCACATAGCTGTGGGAGGCCAATCAATATGGGTCAAATAGAAAGTCAGATAAATGGTGGAATCATTCAAGGTATATCTTACGCATTATATGAAAGCAGAGTGATGGATAACAGTACGGGTCATATGATGAATGCCAATGTAGATCAATATAAGGTGCCTTTTTCAATGGAGATCCCTCAGATCGATAGCATTATTGTGGAAGAATATTCTGCACTTTCTTCAACAGATGCATATGGTATAGGAGAACCGGCAAATATTTCAACTGCAGCGGCGGTTGCCAATGCCGGTTATAATGCCATAGGGGTAAGGATCTATGAAATACCGATCACTCCGGCAAGTATTCTAAAAGCATTAAATAAAGTAGACCAATAGACTTGATTAGAATGAGTCTCTAAAAAATAAAGACATGAATAAATTTAGTTGGTATGAAGCCAAATCTATTGAAGATGCTCTTCAGCAAGTGAATACAACGGTATCCGAAGAGCTATATCAATCGTCTAATGAAGCGGCGATATTTAAATCCGGAGGTGTTGATGTACTCGATTGGGTAAAAGAAGGTTTACTTAAACCACAAAAAATTATCAATATTCGAAACATTCCGGGTCTTGATACGATCAGTTATGATCGTAAGGAAGGATTGAGTATAGGCGCTAACGTGACCTTGGCCGAAATGGCTTCGAATGAATTGATAAAAGAAAATTATTTAGCACTCCATCAAGCGGTAACTGATGCTGCCACTCCCCAATTGCGTAATATGTCTACTTTGGGAGGCAATATAGCCCAACGTAACCGATGCTGGTATTTCCGTTCTGCAGATCATGAATGCTTCCGTAAGGCAGGAGATAGATGTTTTGCTAGACACTCGGAAACAGGAGAAAATGAAAATCATGCCATTCTGGATAATGGTTCTTGTGTAAGTGTACATGCTTCTTCGATTTCAACAGCACTTATGGCTTTTAATGCCACTGTTGTAATCATTAATGGGGAAGGGAAAAAGAAAGAAGTTCTTATGGATGACTTCTTTGTTTCTGCAAGCCAGGATATTTCTATGGAAACTATCCTCCAGGCAAAAGAGATGATTACAAATATCATTCTTCCTGCACCGAAGAAGAATACGAAAAGTTTTTATATCAAGCAAGGTGTTCGTGAATCTTATGACTGGTCACTAGGAGATGTTGCAATAGTAATGGTAGTATCGGGGAATACTTGTAAATCCGCAAGTATTGTTTTAGGTGCGGCGGCTACAGTACCTTACCGGTCTAATGAGGCCCAGCAAGCTATGGAAAACGCAACTATTAATGACGATAATGCGCTTGCAGCAGGAAAAGCAGCAATGTCGAAAGCCAGGCCACTGGCGAAAAATGGTTATAAAGTGCCTTTGTTTGTTGCTATTATTAAAGAGGCTATTTTGGAAATTACTTAAATATGGAAAGAGATAAACCAAATAAAAATAACATCTGCAAATTTCTTCGTGCCAGAAATCCGTTTGGCATGATGGAGGGAGGGGAACATCCCTGGCTATTATTAGATGATGCCAACACCATTTGTTGGTGTATCAATTCTGCAGGAGCGGTCGGTCCTGATAATGGATTGGTGTCGCCGAAACATTGCCAGGAAATACGAAGTTGTTTCGTTGCTCAGGATATGGATTGAGGATCTGGCTTGTTCAAGAAGTTATATTTTGTTATTTCTAATTGGAAACAAAAGACATTAGATGGCTAATGCTGTGTTAAGGACTTAATGCTATCGAGAAATATTGAATTATTTTTCTTCTGGTACTGGGGGATACTGCATCATTATTTCAGTGACAAACTCGTTGATTCTTTCCACTTTTTTATCAATATTTCTAGAAGAGACCAGTATTCCTTTTCCAATTCCCTGCCATGCAAGTTCTTTTTTTCGGGCATCAATCAAATCTATAAAAAGAGTCCCTTCAGTAGAGGTGGAGACATTGTTATATCCAAAGCCGTACCCGTAACCATATCCTCCATAGAATCCGTATCCGTAATACCAAGGATACCAACCGTAGTAGGCATTATTATAAACGTCAATTTTTTCACGAGATTTTGTAAATATATTGACTAATATGTCCGGATCTTCAGATTTTACAAATCCTTTAGCATCCAGATCTGCTTCAATTGCTCTTAAAATCCTTCTTTTGTCCAAATCAGAAATTTCTACTTTATCAATTCCTTTTTTATAAAAAGCATAGGTCTTATAATTGGAGAAGTCCGTATTTTTATCGTAATCCGAAGATACATTCACTGAAGCACATGAAGTAATTATAAATATGATCAGAATCGGAAATAATTTAAATGCGTTCATGATACCCTTATTAATTTATTCTATAGCAACCCCTACCTTCAGGAAGAGGTTTCATACTCTTTTTTTAACAATCTCTAGGCATTTTTTGTGCCAAATAGGTAATTTTTCCTGTTAATTTAGTTATTGGAGACTTATCAATTTTATTTTTAACATCTCAAAAAACAACACTTTAACAAGACCTTGCTGCAATACATTTATCAAGAATCATACCATTTCTCATTGATTTTATTAGTACGAATGATTGAATGAAATGAATTTATTTAAAATATTTTATAATAAATGCAGATTTATTGGTATTCCTTCTAAATTATTTAATCGCTCCGGTGAGTGGATTATAACCATAAGGGCAATTTTTACAGTTGTTTTTGCAACAATAACCCCTTTTTAAATGATATTTTTCTGTGAACACTTTATACCCCTCCTTGCTGAAGTAAAAATCCTCAGGTAATAATTCGTTGTTATACTCCATCTTGCAAAGATAATTATCCAAGGGGTTCTGCTATTTATAAAATATGATTATCTTTTCAAATTAATAAAAGGTAGAATTATTGGATCACGTTAGTAGGAATCAAAAAGTGGTATTGCCTCAATTGGAAGAATATGGGATTAGCCTGTATATCAAAAGAGAAGATCAGATACATTCTCTTATCTCCGGAAATAAATATAGGAAGTTAAAGTACAATATAAAAAAGGCAAAAGAAGAAGAACATCGGACCTTACTTACATTCGGAGGAGCATACTCAAATCATATTAGTGCGGTGGCCTTTGCGGGAAAAAAATATGGTTTCCAAACTATTGGAGTAATAAGAGGTGATGAATTGAACGATGATATTATACAAACTTTAAAGGTAAATCCAACCCTGGGTTTGGCATCTGAACATGGCATGAATTTTGAATTTGTCAGTAGGTCGAATTATCGTTTAAAAGAAACGACTCATTTTATTAATACACTAAGAGAAAAATATGGAGAGTTTTATCTGATACCGGAAGGAGGAACAAATGATCTAGCAATAAAAGGATGTGAGGAAATTTTAAATGATAATGATCAAATATTTGATGTGATTTGCGTGTCGGTTGGCACTGGAGGTACCATATCCGGCATAATTAATTCTACTAAGGAAGATCAATTTGTTATGGGATTTTCAGCCTTAAAAGGTGACTTTCTGGAAAAGCAGATAAAAAGGTACATTCAGCCAAAAAACAATTGGAGTTTGATAAATGATTATCATTTTGGTGGTTACGCAAAAGTTAATGAAGAGTTGGTTAAGTTTGTAAATAATTTTAAATTTGAAACTTCAATTCCTTTAGACCCAATTTATACGGGGAAAATGATGTTTGGGATCTTAGATTTGATCAAGTTGGGTCGGTTTTCTAAGGGGACTAAAATATTGGCTATCCATACGGGTGGACTACAAGGAATCAATGGAATGAATATGAAGTTAAGGCATAAAAAATTACCTGTTATTCAATGATGAAAGTAATAAATATAATAATATTGATTATATTAATAAGTTCATTTTCTGGTTGTAAATCATCCAGAAAAGTTAATTCCTATTCAAAGGAAAAGACAGTAACGAAGTCAAATAAGAGAGAAAATGTCGAAAATCCAATCTATAAGGAATCGGAATTATACTTTCAAAAATTTAAAAGACATAATTCTGATCTTAATGGGTATACTATGGCTTATATTGAAAGATATAAGAATATTGCCACTGATAAAATGGTGCAATACAAAATTCCTGCAAGCATTACTTTAGCTCAAGGCATATTGGAATCCGGTAATGGAAGGAGTACATTGGCTCTTAAATCTAACAATCATTTTGGAATAAAGTGCCATAAAGATTGGGAAGGAAAAAAGGTTTATCACGACGATGATAGACGTCATGAGTGCTTCCGGAAATACAGCAGTCCTGAAGGTTCATTTGATGATCATTCTAAGTTTCTGACAACTCGAGGGAGGTATTCATTTTTATTCGATTTAAAGGAAGATAATTATAAGGCCTGGGCAAAAGGATTAAAAAAGGCTGGTTATGCAACGGATAGAAAATATCCTGCCAAATTGATTGCCTTGGTGGATGAGTTTCATTTGAATCAATATGATAAAATTGTTTTGAAATCAAAAGATAAGCCCTACAAGCCATACGTAGAGTCTAAGATAGACTATATTATTGTAAACAAAGGAGATACTTTGTACTCTATTGCAAGGAACAATGATTTAAGTGTAGATCAGCTAAAACGATATAATGATTTGATAACCAACGATATTAGCATAGGTCAAAAATTATATTTAGGTAAGTAAAGAAGTTTTACTGCTAGATTAAAGCATTGGAGATAATCAATTCAAACTTTAGAAAAAAAAATCGATAAACAGGTTTTATTTATCTAAAAAACAGCATTGTAAAAATGAACGTCAAAGAATTCAATACTTCCGTAGGGAATCTGAAAACGCGTTTATTTAATTTAACTTGCTTCTCTTTTGTGAAATTAGAAACTAATTGGGAAACATCGTCAATTAAAAGGATACAGGCATTCGATAATTTTTGATCTCGAGTAATTATGTCCTCCTGAGGATAAAGTATTAATAAGAAGTCGTCATTACTATCTGATGAAGTCAAACATTCTTCAAAAGTTTGTCCATCCTTATTAAGCATAAGTTCTTTATATATTTCTCTAAAAACAGATAGTTTGCTTTTGTCAATTATAGAAAAATCATCAGATTCAAGAAGAATTTCAATTTTTTCATTAAAATTAAAAACCTCAACATTATTGTCTTCAACACTATTTGAATTAAAAATACTGTACTTTCTAAATTTATTAGAAATATAACTACTGATCATATTTTCAATAAATAAAGCCGAAATAAAAAATTCATTCCTAATGTTAACCTCGTAATTCACCATTTTCTATATCATTTTAAACACTTCAACGCGCTATACGTTAAAACTTAATAATTGAACGTTTATTGTACGCTATCATTTCGAGGGGAATCAATCTGAGGGAAGATAATTCTTGAATATAAATCAATTATGATGCCATATTCACTAACAAATATATACAATTACCCTTCACACACAAGTTAATTGTTGAAAAATACCTGTAAATGGGGATAAAAATCCTTGATTGTTAGGAGGATGAATTCTATGGAAAACAAAAAAAATACTTCTAAAATAAATTTAGAAGTATTAATATTTTATAGATAATTATGGTCTTTAGTTTAAATCGACCAAATTATTTTTTGAATTTTGCGTATTTTGATTTGAATTTATCTATACGTCCGGCAGTATCCACTAATTTCATTTTACCTGTATAGTAAGGATGTGATGTTCGTGAAATCTCCAATTTGATCAATGGGTAATCAACACCATCAACACCTAAAGTTTCTTTTGAATTAGCAGTAGAACGTGTTAAGAAAACATCTCCGTTAGACATGTCCTTAAATGCAACCATTCTGTAATTTTTTGGATGTATTCCTTTTCTCATCGTAAACTCATTTAAATTTTATACTTTCGCCCTTTTAAAAGACAATGCAGCACCTGCTGATTTTGAGAGTGCAAATTTAACTATTATTTTGAAATCTCAAACAATTATTTAGTTAATTTGCTTAAAAAATTTGATTATGATTAAAAATATTTCTGTATTAGTAGTTTTTCTGCTAATTATATCAAGCTCTTGTGGTGTAAAATATAACCTGGAATTGCATTCTCCGAAATTAATTCAAGTGAGTAAATCTTTAGATTTAGATGTCGTGGAGAAGAATAACAGTCCTATTGATTCTATTCAATATTTTATAAATGGAAACAGAATATCTAATGCTAAAGGTATTGATATTAGCAATTATAAATTAGGTAAACAAGCAATTTCAGCAACGGTTTATTATCAAGGGAAACGAAAAATTTTAAATAATACAATTTATTTTTTAGCTGCTCATGCTCCTGTTATGTATACTTATAATATTCTTAACGAGTATCCTCATGATCCGGAGGCATTTACACAAGGACTTGAATATTTTGACGGTTATATTTATGAGAGTACCGGTGAAAGAGGATCTTCCTCGCTCAGAAAGGTTGAATTGGAGACAGGGAAAGTATTACAAAAGATCGATCTGGATAAAAAATATTTTGCAGAAGGAATGACCATTTTCAATGGTAAAATATACCAACTTACATGGCAGCAAAAAAAAGGATTTGTATATGATCTTGAAAAATTTGAATTAGAAAAAACTTTCAACTATGAACAAAGTATTGAGGGTTGGGGTTTGACCAATGATGGAAATAAATTAATTAAAACTGATGGTACAGAACGCATGTGGTTTATAAATGCAGAAACCCTAAAGGAAATGTCATTTATTGAAACTTATACAAACAAAAGAAAGGCTGAGAAACTCAATGAACTTGAATATGTAAATGGCAAGATTTACGCTAATATTTGGCAACAGAACTCGATTTTAATTGTGAACCCTAATAATGGAGCTATTGAAGGAATAGTGAATTTGAAAGGATTACAGGAAAAAGCTAATCAAAAAGGAGATACTAACGTTTTGAATGGTATAGCCTATGATAAGGAAAACGATCGGCTTTTTGTGACCGGTAAAAAATGGCCAAAAGTATTTGAAATAGAATTAGTCAAAAAATAATTGAAGTGATATCACGATTTCCATTGTCTATTGTATTATTTTATTTGATATTAAATCTGATTTCTTGTAATGATGATTTTGATCAAACGATACCTAACACTGGCAATCTTTCTTTTTCAAAAGACACCGTGTATTTAGATACTATATTTACTAATATTAGTTCAAGCACCCGTACTCTAAAAGTTTATAATAAATCTAATAATAATATTACGATACCTTCCATACAACTTGGTAGGGGAGAAGAGTCGTTCTACAGACTTAATGTGGACGGATTGGACGGGAAAACATTTACCAATATAGATATACTTGCCAAGGATAGTATTTACGTTTTTATAGAGGCTACCATTGATTTTAATCAAGTCACAAATCCAATATATACCGATTCCATTGTGTTTGATAGCGGTGAGAAAATACAAGATGTTGACCTGGTTACTTTAGTTCAGGATGCACATTTTTTATATCCGTCGAGAGATGCCCAGGGTATAAAAGAAAAAATCGTTTTAGATACTAATTCTGACGGCGATGAAATTACAGTTGATGGATTTTATCTGGATGAGAATACAATATGGAGGAACGATAAACCCTATGTTATTTATGGATATGCCGGTGTCCCGGAAGGGGGTAATTTAATTATAGAAAAAGGAGTACAAGTTCATTTTCATAAAAACTCAGGATTATTGGTTGACAAGAACGCAACGTTAAAAGTAAATGGCGAGATTGGCGAAGAGGTTGTGTTTGAGGGAGATAGGCTGGAACCATTTTATTCGGATATCGCCGGACAATGGGGGGTTATTTGGCTGAGAGCAGGAAGCAAAGATCATTCTATTAATAACGCCATCATAAAGAACAATACAATTGGGATTTTGATGGATTCCATAGGAAGTATAGTTGAACCAACATTGAAATTATATAATACACAAATATACAATACTTCAACATTTGGTATTCTCGGGAGAACGGCTAATATAGAAGGAGAAAATGTTGTGATCGGAAATAACGGGATGTCTTCATTGGCATGTACCATAGGCGGATCCTATAATTTTATACATTCAACTTTTGCTAATTACTGGAATAATAGCATAAGGCAATTCCCAACCTTGTGGGTGAATAATTTTTTAGAATTCACCAATTCCGATGGTACAGAAGAAATTTTGACAAGAGATCTTTTCGCTGCTAATTTCACGAACTGTATTGTCGATGGAAATCAAAATATTGAAATGATCTTAGAGGAAGATATGGGAGCTATCTTTAATTATAATTTTGTGAATTGCATGATTAAATTTGACGATGTAAATGGTAATTATTCAGATAATCCATTGTTTGATTTTAACGATAACATCCATTATCAAGAGATTATTTTGAATGGAGAAGCTGATTTTAAAGATGTTGAAAATAACGAATTGATAATAGGTCAGGACTCGGATGCTATTGACCAGGCTGATCGAAAGGCATCACTTCAAGTTCCTTTCGATATATTAAATATTAATAGAATATCAAATCCTGATATTGGAGCCTATCAACATATTGTTTTTGAAGAATAACAGTCCTGTTAATCCTTATACACTACTCCGTTTTTCATTACAAATGTCACATTTTCCAAGGTTTTTATGTCTTCTGTAGGGTCATTGTCAACCGCAATAATATCTGCAAATTTACCAACGGAGATCTCTCCAATACTGTTGTTTTTCAACACTTCAGCATTGATAATGGTTGCTGATTGTATAGCTTTCATCTCAGGCATCCCAACTTCTACCATATATCCAAATTCCTTCGCATTTAATCCATGAGGAAAAACACCGGCATCTGTTCCAAATGCAATATTTACCCCTTTTTTGTATGCTTTTCCAAAAGTAATTTGAATTTGAGGCCCAATTTCTAAAGCTTTGGGTACTATAATTTCAGGGTAATAACCTATTATTTTGGCCTTATCGCTCACCTCTTTTCCGGCTGTAATTGTAGGTACATAATAAACACCTTTTTCTATCATTAGTTCCATTGTTTTATCACTCATCAAGGTGCCGTGCTCTATTGTTTTTACACCTCCTAAAATGGCTCTTTGCATTCCTTCATCGCCATGAGCGTGAGCAGCTACATGCATATCATAATCTTTTGCGGTTTCACAAATTGCCGTAATTTCTTCTATGGTAAATTGAGGGTTTTGTCCATTTTTTGCTACACTTAAAACACCACCCGTAGCAGTGATCTTGATGAGATCTGCTCCATTTTTATAACGTTGTCTCACCGCTTTTTTAGCATCTTCCACACCATTTATAACACCTTCTTTTGGTCCGGGGTCGCCCATTAGATCTTTTCTATAGCCATTGGTAGGGTCTGCATGCCCTCCGGTTGTTGCTAGTGACTTACCCGAAGTTACAATTCTGGGGCCATCTATTTTTCCTTCGTTAATAGCATCTCTTAAAGAAATATTCACGCCTGACCCTCCCAGATCACGTACGGTTGTGAAACCAGCTAATAGAGTAACGGAGGCGTATTGAACGGATTCGAAAGCAATATCAGCAGCATTCATGGTAAATTTTTCCAAATAACGGGATGGGCTCATCTGAAGTTCCAGATGCACATGCATATCGATTAATCCCGGTAGAACAGTTTTATTTTTTAGATCGATCACCAGATCATCAGGGGTTACAGGATTGCGATAACCGTTTTCAATCGCCGATATTTTGTTACCCATCACAACTACGGTCATTTCCTGAAGCACTTTACCTTTATTTGTATCTATTAATTTACCGCAATGGATATAGGTTTTTTGAGCATAAATAAAAGAACTAATGAATAATAGGAATGTTATGCTTAAATATTTCATATTTTTGAGTGTTTATTTTGATAAATATATAAAGTTTAAATTGTAAAATATTAATTGATTTGAAAAAAATAATCATCACAGGTACAAGTAGAGGAATTGGTTATGCCCTGGTTAAATATTTTACAGAAAAGAGCCATAGTGTATTGGCTATTTCTCGAAATACCAAAGCTCTAGATAATCTCCAAAAAAAACATTCTAATTTAACCGTTTTGCAGATTGAAATTACTGAGGAAAAGGGAATTGAAAAAGTTATTAATTTTGTTGCCAATAATTGGGAAAAAGTTGATATTCTTATTCATAATGCCGGAAAATTAATTCACAAACCTTTTTTTAAAACTTCATCTGATGATTTTTTGGATGTATATAAGGTAAATGTTTTTGCGGTTGCTGAATTAACAAAGGCTGTATTGCCGTTTATGAAAAAAGGAAGTCATGTGGTGGCTATTAGTAGTATGGGAGGTATTCAAGGTAGCATGAAATTTGCAGGATTGGCGGCTTATAGCTCATCTAAAGGGGCTGTAATTACTTTGATGGAATTACTTGCGGAAGAATATAAGACCAGTGGTATTTCGTTTAATGTATTGGCCTTAGGCGCAGTGCAAACAGAAATGTTAAGCGAGGCATTTCCAGATTATAAAGCACCAATTAAAGCTTCTGAAATGGCAAAATATATTGCTGATTTTTCTTTGACAGGAAATAAAGTTTACAATGGTAAAGTTTTACAAGTGTCTAATTCGACTCCGTAATTAATATGGTTAAATTGAAAAGCATGGCATTGAAGAATAATCATGAAATTTTACGAAAATACCTTCCCGAAAGTTCGGTTATATTGATTATTGAGCTTTTAGAAAATAATCCATGTCACTTGAAAATAGTAAAAAACAGAAAAACCAAACATGGGGATTTCAGAAAATATTCCAATGGAGATTATCAGATCACCATCAACAATGATCTGAACATTTATAGATTTTTATTAACGCTGGTTCATGAAATAGCACATTTGGTAACTTATAAAAAGCATAAAAATATAAGGCCACATGGGATCGAATGGAAAAGAAATTTTCAACATTTAATGTTGCCATTCGTTAACCCGGAGATCTATCCAAAAGAAATTTTACCTATTCTGGCCAAACATTTAATAAATCCAAAAGCAAGTACAGATGCAGATGTTAATTTATCATTAGCCTTAAAAGAGTATGATAAATTTAGGGATAAGAGTTTTATATTTGAGATTCCGATAGATTCAAAGTTTACACACAACAATAAAATATTTATAAGAGGAAACAAAAGAAGAACAAGATATGAATGTCTGGAAGTATTAACAGATAAAAAATATCTGTTTCATCAAAATGCCGAAGTAGATTTAGTACAAAATTTAAGCAAATGAAACGAACATGAATAAATTTAGTCAATTATTTCACAAAAGGGAATGATTAAATTTTTTATGAGAGAACAGAGTGGTTATCCCGAGTACTCGGGATTTTCAAATTTTTAATTAACTTATTTCTTGATAATTACAAAGTTTTAAACAGATGAATAAACATTATTATGCCGTCATAATGGCTGGAGGAGTTGGATCTAGATTTTGGCCGGTGAGCACGCAGGAAAACCCGAAACAATTTCATGATATGCTGGGGATTGGTGAATCATTGATCCAGAACACTTTTTCCAGATTAAAGAAAATAATTCCTAAAGAAAACATTTTAGTGGCGACGAATGCCAGATATAAGGAATTGGTTTTAAAACATTTACCAGAAATAACTGAAAAGCAAATACTATTGGAACCTGTAATGAGGAATACAGCGCCGTGTGTATTATACAGTGCGCTTAAAATATCTAATTTAGATCCCAAGGCGCTTATTGTAATTGCACCTTCCGATCATTTTATAGCAAATACAGAGGAGTTTGTTAATAATATAAGAACAGCTTTCGATGCCTGTGGAAGGGAAGATATTTTGATGACATTGGGCATCAAACCCTCAAACCCAAATACGGGTTATGGATATATAAAATATATTGAAGGTTCAGATAAAATTAAAAAAGTAAAGGACTTTACAGAAAAACCTGATCTACAAACTGCAAAACAATTTTTGTCAGATGGTTCTTATCTGTGGAATGCCGGAATATTCGTTTGGAGTGTAAAAAGTATTTTGAATTCTTTTAAGAATAATTTGGGAGAAATGTATCGATTATTGGCAAGTGGAGAGAAGGATTGGAATACCGATTCGGAAGATGATTTTATCCAAGTGAATTATGAAAAGGCAGAAAATATATCTATCGATTACGGTATTATGGAAGGCGCTAAAAATGTCTATGTTTTACCGGTTGATTTTGGGTGGAATGATCTGGGTACTTGGGGGTCCTTGTTCGATAAATTACCAAAGGATAATTCTAATAATGCAATTGTAAATGCTAAATCAGTGTTTATTGACTCTGCTAATAATATGGTTCGAACACAAAAGAATAAAGAAATTATTATTAAAGGGTTAAGTGATTACATTATAATAGAGACTGAGGATAAAATTATGATCTTACCAAAATCGGACGAACAAGAGATAAAACAAATTTCTGCCGAAGCAATAGCTAGTTTTAAGAATGACTAATTTTTCATAGATTTACTAGGTAAATATCAATTTATAGTAAAATGGCCAAACCAGAAGACGACAATTCTTTAGACAAGCAAAAGGAAGAAGTTCAGAAAGATTTTATAGGTTTTTATCAGAGTTTAAAAGAATATTTGCCAAAGCTTTTAAGTATTAAAGCGGATACCGATAAGGAAGCAACTGCTAAAACCATTAGAGAAGGTATTTCCATTAAAGGGCAAACGGCCTGGATTCTAGTGTTATCGATCTTAATTGCATCTATTGGCTTAAATGTGAGTTCTACGGCAGTAGTAATTGGTGCCATGCTTATATCGCCATTAATGGGGCCTATTTTAGGAATAGGATTTTCCATAGGAATTAATGACGTTGACACACTAAAAGGTTCTATAATTAACTTTGGAACAATGGTAGTCTTGAGCTCTTGACTTCTTTCCTGTTCTTTAGTATTCCCATTTTTAAGGATGCAACACCTGAGATATTATCAAGAACCAAACCCGATGTAAGAGATGTGCTTATTGCAATAGCGGGTGGTTTGGCATTGATTATAGCAATAAGCAGACCTAGACCACAATTTAATACTGTAGCAGGTGTGGCTATTGCAACTGCCTTAATGCCACCACTTTGTACTGCAGGATTTGGTTTAGCAACGGGTCAATTAAATTATTTTGGAGGAGCTTTGTTCCTTTTTACGATCAATTCCATTTTTATTGCTTTAGCGGCTTTTGCAATTACAAAATATTTGCAGTTCCCCGTGTTAAAATATATTAACCAGGCCAAGAGAAAGAAAATTGCCCGGATGGCATCGCTCGTTGCCTTGGTAATATTTTCATTTAGTATATTTTTGTTTTATCAATTACTTGTTGAGAATAGATACAAAGTACAAGCAACAAAATTTATCCAAATGGTAGAGGAGGAAGGAGTAAATATCATAGGCGAACCATCTGAACTTATAGATTATAGATCAAAAGAAATAAAGCTATATGTATTTGGTCATGCATTTAATCGTAGAGAAATGGATCGCTGGAACAATGAATTAGCAAAGTTAGGCTTGGAAAGCACAAAACTAACTATTTTGCAAAGTCAAGATGATTCGAAGGTACGTGATGATATTGATGAATTGAAAAATTTATATATGAATAGTAACAAAATGATCAGTGCAAAAGATGAGTCGATAAGGGAAAAGGATATAAGAATTGGTGAATTAGAAAAGGACCTAAGAAGATACTACAATCAGGAAATACCCTTTGATCAGATTAGCAGAGAAATTAAGATCAACTATGAGCATCTGGTGAGAGCAGGATTTTCAAGGGAATATGTTACTAATTTTGAAAAAATGGATACCCTTTCTGTCATAACTTTAACATGAGATAATAAAATTAAAAAAAGAGAGATTAAAAAGCAGCAAGAGAAAGTAAAAAAATGGCTGGAGACCCGTTTAAATATTGAAAACATTGAAATCAGAAACGTGGAATAGTTTAATGGAATATTATTGACCTACTTATTATAGATTTCTCTTACTTTTTTGAATAAATTTGAAGAGTAAACAAAATCGGTTACTGCTTTATTATCTGTCTTAAATATTGTGTTATAATTTCCTTCCCACGCTTTTAAGCCATCTTTTAAAAAGATAATTTTTTCGCCTATTTCCATTACAGAATTCATATCGTGTGAATTAATAATGGTAATCATTTGATATTCATCAGTTATTTCTTGAATAAGGTTGTCTATTACAATAGCCGTTTGTGGATCAAGACCTGAATTTGGTTCATCACATAATAAATATTTAGGATTCATCACTATCGCTCTTGCTATTGAAACTCTTTTTTGCATCCCACCGGAAATTTCAGCCGGATATTTTTTATTTATATTCTCTAAATTCACTCTATTTAAAACAAAATTCACTCTATCTAACATCTCCTCTTTACTTTGGTCAGTAAACATTTTTAGAGGAAACATTATATTATTTTCAATAGTTTCAGAATCAAATAAGGCGCCACTTTGAAATACCATTCCCATTTCCTTTCTAAGTTCACGTTTATCCTGCATACTCATTTTAGTATATGGCCTGCCATCAAAGGAAACCTCTCCTTCATCTTGTATGATTAATCCCAACAGACATTTTAATAATACCGTTTTCCCGGATCCACTGGCACCAATTATCATGCTGGTTTCTCCTTTTTCAAAGGTTGTAGATATTCCTTTCAAAACTTGAAGATCATCAAACGACTTATGTAAATTTATAACTTCGATCATTAGCCTAGGAGCATTTGAGTTAAGAAATAATTTAATAAAATAATTGCAACGCTTGTCCAAACCACGGCAAGTGTACTGGCCTTGCCAACTTCAAGAGAACCGCCTTTTACATAGTATCCATAAAATGAAGGTACTGTTGCAATAACAAAGGCAAATACCATTGTTTTGATCAAGGAATATCTTATAAGGTGAGGTTGAAAATCTTCTCTAATACCTGTAATATAATCATCTGATGTAAATAGTCCGGTGGCAAAACCAGACACCCATCCACCATATATTCCAACTACCATTGCCAACGAAATAATAAAAGGATAGAAGAAAACACTAGAAATAATTTTAGGTAAAACTAAATAATTTAAGGCGTTTACGCCCATGACCTCCAAAGCATCAATTTGTTCGGTAACACGCATAGTGCCAATACTCGATGATATATACGATCCAACTTTACCTGCTAAAATTATACTCATAAAAGTTGGTGCGAATTCCAGGATAATAGATCTTTTTGTGGCAAATCCAATCAAATATTTAGGTATAAGGGGGTTATCTACATTTAATCCTGTCTGAATCGCTACCACACCACCCACAAAAAACGAAATAAATACTACAATCCCCATGGATTTTATCCCTAATACTTCAATTTCTTTAAAAAGACATTCCCAAAAAATGGAATTTTTTTGAGGGCGCTTAAAAACTTGTCCTAGCATTAAGAAATATTTACCAACGTTTTGAAGATAATTCATATGATCTATTATACTGCTAAAATATTAAAAAGGGATTAAAATTTCATTCAATAGCCTTCAAGGAGTAATTTGAACTCAACGAGAACAAATATAATAAATTATATTACTGTGATAAATTTTTTAAGCAAATTCGCTTAACCATTAAAAATTTATTATTCGTGATGCCTATTGGAGATGTTTACTTCTTTTGGATTTTTATTAGTGAAACTCAATTTTGAGGAGTTTTAAAACGAACTCAAAAATGTAAGTTGAACCTGCCTCGCCGGCAAAGGCAGGCTAATCTCACTTTTTCTAGCGGGATCTAGGTTAATACCTCGACCTTCTAGGTCGATTCCTTTTATCGGGTTCAGTCCCGAGCATTCGGGATACCCTGAGATTTAATACCTTTTATTTTATGTTAAATTTGTTAATGGGGAGCATCAAAAATTAATCTCCCTTATTGATATAAGCCTAACTTTAAAAAATTCATTGTACGCAGTATTTTCGATAGGAAATAGTTATAAGCTCATGGAAGATATTCTTAAATGGGTTCAATTTTTTAAAACAAAAAACTCTCCATTTTCACGGAGAGTTTTTTGTTTTAAAAATTGAACCCATTTAAGAATATCTT
>PVMK01126948.1_pt1 | contig 23851 bp, 19 predicted proteins | sample 1853481 | NCBI WGS metagenome assembly PVMK01 (sample SAMN08533507, study PRJNA380276) | Marine sediment metagenome, whole genome shotgun sequencing project. | reverse complement strand
AACGTCCCCGCTCTAGGGGCGGACGACTGCGAGGGTGTAGGTGTTCAGGTTGATGATCCGGCGGGCGACTCGTAGGACTTCGTCCTTGTCGACGGCGGAGACTTGTTCGGGGAATGCGCGGTCGGCGTCGGGGCCCAGGCCGTAGAGGGCGTTGAGCGAGATCAGGCCCGCGTGCGCGGCGTTGCGTTGCAGGCTGATGGCGTGATTGCCGATCAGGTAGCGCTTGGCGCGCTCGAGTTCTTCGTCGGAGGGCGGCTGCTGGATCAGCTTCTCCAGCTCTTCGAACATGCCCGCTCGGGCCTCGTCGAGTTTTTCCGGTGCGGTTGCGATGTAGACCGTGAAGTTGCCCGGCGCGATGCCCTCGCTGTTGTTGGCGCTGACCGTGTAGGCGAGGCTGCGCCGGTCGCGCAGTTCGAGGAAGAGCCTGCCGCCCTGGCCGGCCAGCAACTGGACGATGACCTCGAGCGCAAAGCGATCGGGATCCGAGATCGTGACGCCGCGAAAGCCGATCACGAGGTGTGCCTGCGCGCGGTCCTTGCGGAGTTCAGCCTCGCGGATTTCGGTCGGCGCAGCTTCGAGGGGCGGGGAGGGCGCTTCGAAGCCGCCGCTCGGAATCGCGGTGAGCTGAGCCGAAAAATGCGCGGCCACGTTGTCGGGATCCACATCGCCGACGATGGCGACTGCCATGTTCTCGCCGCGGATCAAGCGCGCGTGGTGAGCGCGCAGTAGATCGGCGTCGAAACTTTTGACGGACTCTGCGGAGCCGAGTGTCGCGAGCCGGTAGGGGTGCTGGCGGAAGTGGGTCTCGGAGAAGAGCAGGTAGGCGAGTTGTGCGAGGCGGTCTTCGCGGCGTTCGATCGCCGCGAGTGTGTCGCTGCGCTCGCGCTCGATTTCGGCGAGGTCGAACGCGGGCTCGAGCAGCAACTCGGCGAAGAGTTCGAGTGTCGGGTCGAGCGCCTCGACGGGGCATTCCAGCGTGGTCCCCAGGCTGTTGCGGCCCGAGAATCCGTCGACGTCGGCGGCCATGTTTTCCGCCGCGCGCGCGAAGTCTGCGGTCGAGTGACTGCGGGTTCCCCGCAACCACATCGACGACAAGAAGCTAGTGATGCCCGCGTTGCTCTCGTCTTCTGCGAGCGTTCCGCCCATGAACGCGGTGCGGGCTGAGACGACGGGAACCGATCGGCGCGGCATCACGTAGAGCTGCGCGCCGTTGACCATCTCGTAGCTGTGAATCTCGTGCTGCTTGGTCTTCTGCGCGGGCATCGCGAGGCTGCGCGTCGTTTGCTCCAGGCCGCGCGCGATGGCGGCGTCGATGCTCGCGTCGTCCAATCGCGCCGCATCGGCCTCGCCGAGCACCGCGCCGACCGTCATGCGCTCGGGCACCAGGTGCTGACGCGCCGCGCGCAGCAGGTCTTCCGGCGTCGCGTTGCGGATCCGCTCGAGATAACGGGCTTCTTCGCGGTAGTCGTCCGCGGCCGTCTGGAAGCTGCCGAGCTTTTGCGCCATGCCGGTGACGCTTTCGCGCTCGAAGTGTTCCGAGGCCAGGAAGTTGATCCGCGCGCGCTCCAACTCTTCTTTCGAGACCGCTTCGATCCGCAGGCGCTCGATCTCGCGCACCGCGGCCGCAATCGAGTCCAGCGCGCGATCCGCGTCGGTGCCGATGCTCACGCTCGTCATGCCGGGATCCATCGGCGTGTACGAGTAGGCGTCGATCCGATCGACGAGCCCCTCGCTTTCTTTGACGCGGCGGTTCAGTCGGCTGCTCTCGCTGTTTCCGAGGATGAAGGCCAGCAGATCGATGACCGCGCAATCCGGATCGCGCAGGCGGACGCCCGGATAGGCGAGCTCCATGTTTACGCGCTCGAACGGCCGCGCGCAGATGACTGTGCGCCGCTCGGTCTGGGGTGGTTCCGGCACGCGGCTGCGCTCGACGTTTCCGCGCGCTCGGCCCTCGAAGGCGGCCTCGAGTTGTTCGAGCAGGCGCGCGGCGTCGAATTCTCCGACCGCCACCGCGAGCAGGTTGTCGGGGGTGTACCAGCGCTCGTAGAAGGCCTGCACGCGCTCACGGTTGAAGCTCTCGACACTTTCTCGCGTTCCAAGAATCGGCGCGCGGTAGGGGTGTTCGTGGTAGCACTCACCAAAGACCGCCTGGCCGAGCACCTGGGGCGGCGAGTCTTCGGAGCGGCGGATCTCTTCGAGCACCACTTCGATCTCGCGATCGATCTCTTCGGGCACGAAGGTCGAATGCAGCAGCGCGTCGGTCAGCACGTCGACGCCGACTTCGAGCTGACCCGACGGAAGCGTCGCGTGGTAGCAGGTCACATCGAAGGAGGTGAACGCGTTGATGCGGCCGCCCGCGCCCTCGACATCGCCCGCCACGGCGCCGACCGCCCTGCGTTCGGTGCCCTTGAAGAGCATGTGCTCGTGAAAGTGGGCGAGCCCGCTTTCGAACGGGCGCTCGTCCGCAGAACCCACGTTGGCCCAGAGTTGGATCTCGGCGACGGGGGCGAGCTGGCTCTCGCACAACAGAACCGTGAGTCCGTTGGGCAGAACTTCGCAGCGAATTTCGGGAATCCTCAAGGCGCGCGGAGAGTAACGCAGGCCGCCCCGGGAAGCGCCCGGGCCGCTACTCTACCGGGATGCGCGATTCGAGCGTCGGCGTCTACGTCCACGTTCCATTTTGCGAGCGGGTTTGCCCGTATTGCGACTTCGCGGTGATCGGCGCCCCCGAGCTGCCCACCGACCAGGAGACCCGCTACGTCGACGCGCTGCTGCGCGAACTCGCCTCCCGCAGCTCCGCGTATCAAGACCCCGACGGCAGCGCCCACCGCCTCGCGAGCATCTACCTCGGCGGCGGTACGCCCGCGCTGCTGACCCCGGAGTCGATCGGCCGGATCGTCGACGCAATCCGGGCGGCATTTCCCAGCGACGGCCCGGTCGAGACCACCCTCGAAGTCAATCCCAGCACGCTCGAGCGCGACCGGCTGCCGGGCTTTCGGGCGATCGGCGTGAATCGCGTGTCGGTGGGGGTCCAGAGCTTCGACGATGCGGTCCTCAAGCGCCTGGGCCGCGCGCATCGGGTCGAAGAAGCCGATCTCACGCTGGACGCCTGCCGCGCTGCGGGTTTCCAGGCGATCTCGCTCGACCTGATCTTCGCAGCGCCCGGGCAGAGCCTGGCTGGCCTGGAGGCCGACCTCCGCAGCGCGCTGGCGTTTGGTCCGGACCATGTTTCGACCTACGAACTGACGGTCGAATCGGGTACACCGTTCGCGCTCGCCGCGAGCCGCGGGCAGCTTTCGCTGCCCGACGAGGCCGAGGCCATCGCGATGATGGAGACCCTCGAGGACCGCCTGCGCGCGGGCGGCTTCGTGCGCTACGAGATCTCCAACTACGCGCATCCGGGTTTTCAGGCCGTCCACAACCGGCGCTACTGGGAGCGCCAGCCGGTGCTGGGCCTCGGGGTGGGCGCCTTTTCGACGGAGCCGACGAGTGCGGCGGCGCCGTTTGGAGCCCGGCGCTCAAACGTGCGGGACCTGCGCACCTACCTCGACCGGATCGCCCAGCGGCTCCCGCCCGCGGCCGGCCCCACCGAGGTCTTCGATGTGGCGACCGCGCGTGGCGAGGCCGCCTTCCTGGCGCTGCGCGGCTCGCGGGGCCTGCTGGCCGCGGAATTCGAGGGTGAGTTCGGGCAGCCGCCGCGGGCGTTTTTCGGGCCGGTGGTCGATCGGCTGATCGAGGCCGGTCTGCTCGACGAGGTGGAGGGCGGAGATCTGCGACTCAGCGCCCGAGGCCGGCTGCTCGCAGACTCGGTCTTCGCCGAGTTCGTCTGAGGCCGGCTCATCGCGAGTTCGGGTTTTGCCCGATTCGACCGGGATCGAATCTTGCGTTCCACTTGAAAGCTCAGCTGTGGGCCCCCATCGACCGATGATCGGGCTAGACTATTTTTTCTTCGGTGCGCAAAGGACGCGCCGGGATCGATCCGACCCGCTCGATGAAGGGCTCTGCCGAGCCTCTACGGGTATGGAGGGCAGCCGTGGCTGCGAGACAACCCGAAGCGGGCTGTGATTCGCACGAACTCTCCGCGCGTCAGGCGACCGTCCTGAGGGCGATCGTCCAGGCGTATGTCGGCGAGGCGGCACCGATCGGTTCCCAGACACTCACCCATTTGCTGCCGATCCAGATTTCGCCCGCCAGCGTGCGCGCGACACTCGCGGAGCTGGCGGGGATGGGCCTGGTCGAGAAGCCGCACGCATCGTCCGGCCGGATTCCCACCGAGCGGGGCCTGCGCTTGTTCGTCGATCGGTTGCTCGACCCGAAGCGACTCGACGCGAGCAGCCTCGGCTCGTACGAAATGCGCAACATCTCCCACAGCGTCGACGAGGCCGAGCCCGATGCCGTCGTCCACGTCGCATCGCAGTTGCTTTCCGACTGCACCCGTCAGTTGGGTTTCGTGATTGCACCGCGACTCGAGCGGATCGTTCTCAGTCGGATCAGCCTGGTCCGGCTTTCGTCGGAACGCGTGCTGGTTCTGCTCCTCTCGGAGAACGGCGGCGCACACCGGCGCGTGATTACGGGCAACGGTGAATGGGATCAGCGCCAACTCGACCGCACGGCAGAGCTGCTCTCCGAGCGCGCCGCGGGTCACACATTGACCGAGGTGCGCGCGGCGTTGGTCGAAGAGGCCGGGCGGCTGCGAGATCGGGCCGACGCAATCTTGACCCGTGCGATCGAACTCGGCCGCCGCGCGGTGGCCGCCGACGGCGAAGTGGATCTCGTGATCGAAAGCCGCCTCGCGTTGCTCGACCAACCCGAGTTTCACGATCCGCAGCGGATTCGCGATCTCTTTGGAGCGCTCGAAACCAAGGCGCGCTTGCTCGAGATACTCGACCAGATGCTCGACACCAGCGGTGTCTGCGTGGCGTTCGGCGACGAAGTGGACGAGCCCGGCCTGCGCCGCTGCGCGCTCGTGGCAAGCCATTACGGCGGCTCGGAATCACCGCTCGGGATGCTCGGCGTCATCGGGCCCGTCCGGATGGACTACGGGCACGTGATCCCGGTTGTCGATTACCTATCCCAGGCCATTACCGGGAGGCTCGTAGCGTGAGCGGTGGACCCCAGGACGAAAACGGCAAGCCCCTGGACGAGAACGGAAAACCCTTGGACGAGACCGAGGGCTGGGAGTCCATGGCCGAAGAGCCGGTACAGAGCCTGGCGTCGAATCCCGAGCTCGAGGCGGCCCTGCGAGAGGCCTCCGAGGCGGTCGACGAAGACGGCCACGTAAAGGCCCCTGAGAGGTCCGCTGCCGACGACTTCAGCGGTGAGGAAGTCGAGCGGATGGCCGGCCAGCTGGTCGAGAATCGGGACAAATACGTCCGCCTCCTCGCGGATTTCGACAATTTCCGGCGTCGAGCCCACAAGGACCGCCAGGACGTGATCCAGTACGGCCATGAGAATCTCGTCAAGGATCTCCTTTCGACTGTCGATAATCTGGATCGCGCCATTGAGCACGCGCATCAGAGCGATGGCGGGGATTTGGCGAGCCTTCTGCAGGGTGTCGAACTCGTGCAGAGGGAGCTTTACGCGGTCCTCGCCCAGCACGAAGTGCACGTGATCGACGCGGAGGGGAGTCAGTTCGATCCTTCGCTGCACGAAGCGATGGCGCAGGTGCAGGACGATTCGGCACCTGCGAACAGCGTGATCGAGGTGTTGCAAAAGGGTTATCAGCTCCGAGATCGGCTGCTGAGACCTGCGCGGGTGGTGGTCGCAAAATCACCCGCAGACGGCGAAACGACCGAATAGCCCGGGAGAGTTTCCTCCCGGTAGTGATCGGGACGGAGGCGAGAAACCTTGGGCAAGGTCATCGGTATCGACCTCGGGACGACCAATTCCTGTGTTGCGCTGCTCGAAGGCGGCGAACCGGAAGTTCTCTCCAACGCCGAGGGTGCGCGCACCACACCTTCCGTCGTCGGCTTTGCACCGTCGGGCGAGAAGCTCGTCGGGCAGATCGCCAAGCGCCAATCCGTCACCAATCCAGAGAACACGATTTTTGCCGCCAAGCGCTTGATCGGTCGCCGTTTCGACAGCGATGAAGCCACCAGTTTCGGCGGGATCGCGCCGTTTGCAATCGAGGCCTCAGAGAACGGAGACGCGTGGGTCCGGGCGGGAGACCGCGCCTACTCGCCCCAGGAAATTTCGGCAATGGTGCTCGCCAAGATGAAGGAGACCGCAGCCGATTACCTCGGCGAAGAGGTCGAGGACGCGGTGATCACGGTCCCCGCCTACTTCGACGACTCGCAGCGGCAGGCCACCCAGGACGCCGGCAAGATCGCCGGGCTCAACGTTCTGCGCATCATCAACGAGCCCACGGCCGCAGCGCTCGCCTACGGACTCACGAATTCCGAGAACCAGACGATCGCGGTATTCGACCTCGGCGGCGGCACTTTCGATATTTCGATTCTCGAGATCTCGAACGGGGTTTTCGAGGTCAAATCCACCAACGGCGACACCTTCCTCGGCGGTGAGGATTTCGACCGCGCGCTCTGCGAAAAGCTGATCGACGACTTCAAGGGAGAGACCGGGGTCGATCTGCGAAGCGACAACATGGCCCTTCAGCGGATTCGCGAAGCGGCTGAACGCGCCAAGCACGAACTCTCCTCCGCCCAATCGACGGACATCAATCTTCCCTTCATCGCCGCCGCGGGCGATGGCCCTTCCCACCTGACGGCGACCATCACCCGCGAAGAACTCGAAGAGCTCGTCTCGGATCTGGTCGCTCGGCTCGTCGAGCCCTGCGAGCAGGCCATCGAGGACGCCGGAATCCCGCGCGACAAAGATCGACGAGGTGGTTCTCGTCGGCGGCATGACGCGCATGCCGGTGATCCAGCAAAAGGTCGAAGAGATTTTCGGCAAGGCGCCCAACAAGAGCGTCAATCCCGACGAAGTGGTCGCGAGTGGTGCGGCGATCCAGGGTGGTGTGATCAAGGGTGAGGTCGACGAGGTTCTGCTACTCGACGTGACGCCTCTTTCTCTTGGTGTCGAGACGCAGGGTGGTGTCGCGACTGCAATCATCGATCGCAACACGACGATCCCCACCTCGAACAGCCAGATCTTCTCGACCACCGAAGATGCCCAGAGCGTGGTTCGGATCCACGTCGTTCAGGGCGAGCGCGAGATGGCCAAGGACAACAAGACCCTCGGGCGCTTCGAGCTGGTCGGGGTTCCGCCGGCTCCGCGCGGTGTGCCGCAGATTCAGGTCACCTTCGACATCGATGCCGATGGCGTCGTCAACGTGTCGGCGATGGACCTCGGCACCGGCAAGAGCCAGGCGATCGAGGTTTCGGCCTCGGGTGGGCTCGCGGAAGACGATGTCGAGCGGCTGGTGAAGGAGGCCGAGGACGAGAAAGAGGGCGACCAGACCCGGCGCGCCTTCATCGAGCTTTCGAACAAGGCCGACGGCCTGGTCTACTCGACGGTTCGGACCCTCGAGGAATTCGCCGACCAGGTAGGCGACGAAGAGCGCGCGCCGATCCAGGCCGCTCTCGAAAACGCCAAGGCGGCGATGGACAGCGAGGATATCGAGGCGCTCCGCAGCGCCGTTGACGAACTCTCGTCTCTTACCTACAAGATGACCGAGAATCTCTACGCCGCGCTCGGAGATGATGAGTCCGAGGATTCCGACTAAACTCCGCGGCCGGCCCTCCCTCCCATCAAGCTCGAGACAAAGAGCGCTATCCAGGTCGGAGACCAGGTCCCACCTGCAATTCAGATCCAGCTAATTGATGTTGCCGTCGCGAATTTCGATCTGGCGGTCCGCGCGTTGGGCGAGGGCCGGGTCGTGGGTGATGACGATGATCGTGCTGCCCTGGTCCCAGAGATCGGTGAATAGGCTCATGATGTCCTGACCCGATGCGGAATCGAGGTTTCCCGTCGGTTCGTCGGCCAGCAAGATATCCGGCTCCATCGCCACCGCCCGAGCGATGGCGACGCGCTGCATCTGTCCTCCGCTGAGCTCGGTGGGCTTGTGCTCCATGCGGTCGGCGAGGCCGACCCGTTCGAGCAGCTCGGCCACTCTCTCGCGCCGGGCGCGCCCTGGAAGACCGCCGAACAGCAAAGGCAATTCGACATTCTCGAAGGCCGAGATCTGCGGCAAGAGGTTGAAGTTCTGGAAGACGAAACCCACTCGGCGATTGCGGATCGTCGCCAGCTGCTCCGTGTTCATTCCGGCGACCGATTCGCCTCGAAGCTCGTAGTTACCCGACGTCGGAGTGTCCAGACAGCCGATCAAGTTCATCAATGTCGACTTGCCCGAGCCCGACGGGCCGATGATCGCGACAAACTCGCCCGCGCAGACTTGCAGGTCCACGCCCTTCAACGCCTCGACCTGGATCTTGCCCATGTCGTAGACCTTGCGGATGCCCTCCATCCGGATGACTTTGTCGCCGGTCGGCACCGGGGCTCGAAGTTTGAACGCGCCTTCACTCATAACGTAGGGTCTCCGCCGGATCGACGAGCGCCGCGCGTCGCGCGGGAAAATAACCAGCCAGCAGCCCGATCGATCCCAGCACCGCCGCGCTGAAAATGGCGATCGGCACCGACAGGGTCGGTTTGCCCAACATCTGTAATCCCTCGTTGCCTTCGGTTGGAATCCAATGGAGGATCATGATCAGCACCGTCGCCATGATCAACCCGAGCGCGCCGCCAATTAACGTGTAGGTCAGCCCTTCCAGAACCAGCGGTCCGGTGATCCAGCCCGGGCGCGCGCCGAGAGCCATCTTCACTCCAATCTCCGACGTTCGCTCCTTGACGACCGCGTACATGATGTTGGCGACACCGATGCCGCCGACGACGAGCGTCAACGCCCCGATGATCCCGAGAAACCCCTGAATGCCCATCATGATCTTGTCCATCAACACAGCTCCCTCCACGGTGTTCCAGGTACCGAGCACGCGTTCATCCTCGGGATCGAAGCCGTATTTGGCGCCCAACGTCTCGTACACTCCCTTCAAGACCGCTGGCATCAACTCTGCCCGGAGGGGCTTGACGACGATGTTCTCCAGTTCGTTCTCCCCGAATTGCGCCTCGAAGGTCGTAATTGGGATCACGCCATGAGAGGCGTCGGGTCCTCCATACGTGCCACCCTGAAACTTGTCGATCAAGACGCCGATCACGGTATAAGGGACGTTGTCCACCCGAATGGAAGACCCGACCGGCTCTTCGTCGCCGAACAGTTCCGCTGCCAAGTCGTCGCCCAGAAAGATCACCCTGCGGCGGAGCTGCTCGTCGAGGGGATTGAGGAAGCGCCCACCCGGACGCGGGATGTGGTTGCGGATTTCGCCGTAGGAGAGGCTGGCACCTGTCAGCCGTCGGTTGACCGTTCGGTTTCCGTAGCGGTAGGCGATTTGCCACTCGCGCATTTCGCCGCTTACCGCATAAAGATTGGCGACGCGCTGCGAGAGCAACTCGATGTCTTCGACCCGCGGGCGAATCGGTCTTCCGGCCGGCATTCCGTTCCAGGGTCGCGTTGTCTCGCCAGGCCACATGATCGCAATGTTGCGCCCGATACCCGAATCGGAAAGAAGCAACTGCCGCTTCAGTCCCTCGCCAAAAGCGAGCAGCATCAGCAACGACAGCGAACTCCACGCGATTGCGGCGATGGTCAGGATCGCCCGCTTCTTCTGCACCCGTGAGGAGCGCAGGAAGAGTTGAATGATGAGCAGTGGGCGATTGAACACCAGTCGAGCTCCTCAGCTTTTCATTGCGATGACAGGATCCATCGCGGCCGCCGAGTGGGCGGGAAAGAATCCGGCGATCAGACCGATCGCCCCGAGCAGAAGCGCCGTTACCCCGCCGACCATCAACGAGACGGTTGGTACGCCAATGAAGTCGCTGAAACCCAGCGCGGGGACAGCGCTGCAAATCGCGATTGCGATCCCCAGGCCCATCAGTCCGCCGACACCGGTAATGATCAGGGTTTCCAGCATGAACTGACGCAATATCGACCCGGGCTTTGCGCCGAGCGCCATCTTGATGCCGATTTCACGGGTTCGTTCCTCGACCACCACATTCATGATGTTGCTGACGCCGATCCCGCCGACGACCAGAGTCAGCATGCCGACGATGCCGAGGAACATTTTGAAAGCGAGCATGAAGGTGTCGAAGAACTGCGCCTGTTCGGAGGTATCCCAGATCGAAAGCGCTTCTTCGTCCTTCGGGTCGAAGCGGTGCTTCTTGGCCAGGATGGCCAGAACTTCGTCATTGGCCTGCTGTGTCCGGCTGATATCGCGCGCGGTGAAGATGAAGTTCTCGAGGTATTTCTGTCCGGTAATCACCTGCATCGTCGTCGCCGGGATGAACACCTGGTCTTTGTCGCGACCGCTGTACGACGACTGCTGGATCTTCGGCTTCAGTACGCCAATGATCGTGAAGGGAGATGAATGGATGCGGATGCTCTGCCCGACCGGGTCCGACCCCCCGAACAGCGTCTCCGCCAACTCGTCGCCGAGAAACGCAACTCTCCTCTTCAACCGCTGATCGATCGGATTGAGGAAGCGCCCCCCCGCCTGGGGAATGATGTTACGCATCTCGCCGAAGGAGGGGTGAACCCCCGAGACGTCGACCGAGAGCCGTCTGGGGCCGTGCTGCAGAATCAGGTTATCCACGTACTCGCTGCTGAGCGCGCCGATCTCGCGGGAGTGCTGTTTGAGCAGCAGCATGTCGCTCTCGTCGAGCCACACCCCCCGACCGCGGCCCATTCCCTCGAATGGAATCGAGGTATACGACGGCCAGACGATGACGATTGCATTGCCCAGACCCGCAGCGTTCTTGATCAACTGATGATGCAGCCCCTCGCCGAAGGCGAGCAGCAGGCTGACGGCGATGGTCCCCCAGACGATGCCGAAGGTTGTCAGGAAGGTTCGCAATCTCTGCGAACGCAGATCCCTGACGAGCTGTCGCAGTGTGTCGAGAGAACCCATTCAGCATGCCCCGAAGCTTTGCGAGCGGCGCCGCACGACACCGAGCCGCGCGCTCAACCCTGTGGCCGACCGATCCCCCAAGAGGCCTCGGGCGGTTCCCTAACCCAACACGTCTCGCGGCGGCCGCTGGACGACCTGACTCTCTTCGCTCAACCCCGAAAGCACTTCGATGTTCAGCCCGTCGGACAGCCCGGTCTCGATCTCGACCTTGACGGGTTCCGCATCCGGCGTTTCGCCGGGGATTTCCACGAACGTCTTCGCGCCATCGTCTTCGAACAGCACCAGGCGTTCGGGGATCATCAAGATGTCGGTCTTCTCCCGGATGACGAGATCGGCGTTAGCCGAGTAGCCGGCACGCAGCACGATCCCGGAAACGGGATCCAGTTCGATCTCGACTTCGAACAGCCGGGCTCCGTCCTTTTCGGTTGCCTGGGGTGCGATGCGGCTGAGCCGGCCGGTCACGACCTGCCCGGGCAGGGCGCCAATTTTCAGTCGGGCAACGACGTTCACATTCAATTTGCCGACGTCGATCTCATCGACGGTGCCCGTGAAGATCAGGTCGGACATGTCGGCCACCGTCGCCAATTCCGTTCCCTCCTGATAGGAGGTCAGCGGAACGACCGGATCGCCGGGATCGACCAGGCGCTGCAGCACGATGCCGCGGGCCGGCGCCCGGATGATCGACTCCATGCCCCGGCCGCCGCCGTCGATACGCCCCTCGCGGGTCAGTTGCTGGCTGTCTCGTGCGCTGGCCAGTTCGATCTTGGAAAGCTCGAACATCTCCCGCTTGGCGTCGAGTTCATCGCCCGAGAGGATCCCCTGCTGCGAGAGTTCGAGCGAGCGCTTCCAATCGGCCTCCGCGCGCCTGTAGGCCGAGCGCGCCGCGTCCACACGCCGCACCGATTCCACCAGCTCGCCCGGTGTCGGGTCCGGCACGATGTCGAACAAGGGATCGCCGACTTCCACGAGGTCGCCGACGTCGACCATGGTGCGGCTGACGATTCCCGGCAGCTTCGACTTGACGCTGAATTTCACCCGGGGCTCGATCTGGCCGACGGCGACCGCCTTTTCGACGATCGAGCCGCGGGTCACCGGGATCAGTTCGATGCCGTTCGTGTCGGGCTCCCGCCCCTGCATCCAACTGTAGGCGCCGACGACCACTGCACCGGCGACCAGGAACGCCAAAAGGATCTTTAGTAATCGATTCATTTCGCTCTTCGCCCCGAAGCCGGGCGCTCCCAGGTACCCGCGATCGCTATCTGTAAGATGTTCGGGCTCCGAAAAAGGTTTACTGTGCGCTCGGCGAAAACAGGGGCGCCGCACCAGGCCAGCCAATTTGCCCCGAAATGCCGCCGCTGCTAGCGAATTTCAATTGGGTGGATCTCTGGCCAGTTCACCACCTACCCAATTGTACGCGCAAGCCGCTGCTGGGTTCGTTTTACCGAGCGATTATTCGAGAAGGAGGATCGGCTTCGCAGATTCGCCGCGGCCCCTTGCGGAGGCGATGGGGGTGCGAACGGTTGCGATTCTTCTGGCGCGTGGCTTCTCCTGCTGAAGCGTGCGTTTGGAAGGGCCGAAGGGTCTCGTGTAAGGTGGGCGCGCTCCGAGCTGGGGGCGCGCGAAGGTTGGGTGTACCGATGTACGGCTCGTTCGTAGTAGTGCTCGGTCAAACAGGGTCTGAAAGGCGTTTTTAGGGCTCAAAAGGCCGCGTCAGCGCGATTTTCGGCCTCTGCGAACCCCAATATTGGAGTACTGGAGCACTTTCATTGGCACGGCGCGATTACTACGAAGTTCTGGGTGTCTCGCGAGACGTCGGCGATGCCGAGCTCAAGAAGGCCTATCGCGCGAAGGCGATGGAGGATCATCCCGATCGCAATCCCGATGACCCCGTGGCCGAGGAGCGCTTCAAGGAGGCCTCTGAGGCCTACGCGGTCTTGTCGGATCCCACGAAGCGACAGGCCTACGACCGCTTCGGCCACGCGGGCGTGGGTGGGCCCGGGGGCGGCGGATTCCAGGATTTCGGCGATCTCGGGAATTTCTCCGATCTCTTCAGCGATCTCTTCGGAGACATCTTCGGCGGGGGTGGTGGCGGGCAGCGGCGCGGCCGCGGCCAGCGCGGCGCAGACCTCCGCTACAACCTCACCATCGAGCTCGCCGACGTCGTCGAGGGCACCGAGGCCCAGATCAAGATCCCCAAGATGCGCCCCTGCGAGAGCTGCTCGGGCAGCGGCGCCGAGGCCGGCACCCAACCCGAGATGTGCCCCTCCTGTAATGGGAGTGGCCAGGTCATTCTCCAGCAGGGGTTCTTCCGGATCAGCCGGCCCTGCGAGGGCTGTGGGGGCGCGGGAGAGATCATCCAGCACCGCTGTCGCGATTGCCGCGGTGCCGGGCGGATCGAGGCCGAGCAGACGATTTCGGTCAGCGTGCCACCTGGGGTCGACGAGGGGACGCGGCTGCGGCTCAACGGCGAGGGGCAGGCTGGGATCTCCGGCGGACCGCCGGGTGACCTCTACGTCGTGATCTCGCTGAAACCCGATGAGCGCTTCGAGCGCGAAGGGGCCAACCTCCACTGCGCGGCTCCGGTTTCCTTTCCGCAGGCCGCTCTCGGCTCCGAAATCGAGGTGGATACGCTCGATGGGAAGGCCAAGCTTTCGATTCCGGCGGGCACGCAGTCGGGCAAAATTCTGCGCATGCGCGGCAAGGGCGTCTCGACTTTGCGATCCTCCGGCCGCGGCGACCAGTTGGTGCACGTCTACGTGGAAGTTCCGACGCGACTCAACGCGCGACAGCGCGAGTTGCTCGAGGAATTGGCCGAGGAGTCGGGCGGCCTCTCTGCGCCGGCATCGCGGGGGTTTCTGGACAAATTGCGGGACATCTTCGAGTAGCCATTTGAAGCGAACGCTTCCCATCCTCGTGTTTGCGCTCGGCTGGATCGCGTGTAGCGGCTTTGGCCCGCGCGCGGAGGTGAAGGTCAGCGAGGCAGAGCGGCGCGACTACGCGAACGCGCTCTCGGTGCTCGCCGACGATCCGGCCGCCGCCGAACAGCGCATGGTCACCTTCGTCGAGGACTGGCCGCAGAGCCCGCTTTCGGGTGACGCGAGCATTCGCCTCGCCGAGATGGCGCTGGCGCGCGGCGATCAGGACGACGCGCTGACCCGCTACTACTACGTGGTCCTGAATTTTCCCCACGGCAACCGGATCGATTCTGCTCGGGTGGGAGCCGCTTCGATCGAGTTCGATCGGGGTAACGTGGACGCGGCGATGCGCGCTCTCAACGGCGTCCAGTTGCGCCGGCTCTCGGACGCGGAACGGCAGACCGCGAACCGCCTGCTCGCGGGGGGTGCGCGCGATCCCGTCGCGAAGATTGGCTTGCTCGCCACATTGCGCTCCGGCGAACCCGACGAACAGGTCCGAGCCCGGATCGACGCCCAGCTGGACGATCTGCTCGCGCAACTCGACCGCGCTCAACTCGCCCTGGTTGCAAAGCGGGTAGAGCCCGAGATTCCGGCGGCTCGCGCGTTGTTGGTTTCCGCCGAGCAGGCACTGGACGTCGGCGACTTCGACGGCGCCCGAAGCCGCATCGAGCGCGCGTCGCGCATGCAGATGGCGCCCGCTTACGCGACGAGGCTGGCGCTAGCAGCCGATCGGTTGCGGGTGCTGGAATCCGGCCGGGCCGATACGGAGTTCTTTCCGACCTTCGAAGACGCGGCCAGCGTCGGCTTGCCGTCGACGAGCGACGCGCAGGGTTCGATCGGGGTCGTGCTGCCGCTGAGCGGAAACTTTGCGGACTTCGGCGAAGAGGCCCTGCGCGGCATCTTGCTCGCCGCTGGTACGTTCGACGCGCATCTTCCCATCGAAGAGCGCCCTCGTGTGCGAATTGAAATCCGCGACTCCGAGGGTTCGCCCGCGGTCGCCGCCGCGGCCGTGCGAGAACTCGCACAGGAGAAGGGAATTACGGCGATCATCGGTCCGCTGCTCTCGAAGGAGTGCGAGGCGGCGGCCGTCACCGCCGAAAATCAGCGCGTACCGCTTCTCGCACTGACATCCCGCGAGCAAGTCGCGAGTGGTCGGTCCTACGTTTTTCGCGTGCGCACAACGCCGAGCGACGAAGCCCAGACGCTCGCCGACTACGCGATGCGCGAACTCGGCGCGCAGCGCTTCGCGATCCTCTATCCGCGTGATGCCTACGGCAGTGGGCTTTCGGGCCTGTTCTGGAATGCCGTCGAAGAGCGCGGGGGTCGGGTAGTCGCTCTGGCCGCCTACGATGCGGAGGCGGTCGACTTCGGCAGTTCGATCCGACGCCTGGTGGGTTACGAATTGCTGACCCCCGAAGAAGAGGAGATGATCGAAGAGCGCGAAAAATTGATCCGGAGTGCGCGTCGACTAGAGCCGGAAGAGGCCTCGCTGGTGCGCGAAGAGGCCCGCTCCATGCTCGGTCCCGACGACGATCCGCTGCCACCGATCGTCGACTTCGATGCGATCTTCATCCCCGAGTCGCATGAAAAGGTCGCGTTGATCGCGCCGCAACTCGCATTCCACGAGGCGACGGGCGCCGTCCTGCTCGGCACCGATGCCTGGAACCACCCGGATCTGGTTTCGATCGCGCGCAAACACGTAGAGGGCGCGTACTTCACCGCGAGTTTCTACGGAGATAGCTCGGTTGGTTACGTGCGCGCGTTTGCCGATCGCTACTTGGAAACTTTTGGCGCGCCCGCCGATGAATTTTCCGCCGGCGCCTACGACGCTGCAAACCTCGTGCTGGTTCAGCTCGCACGCGGTGCGACTTCGCGCAACGAAATGCGCGATCGATTTCTCGACGTCAAGGGGTTTCCCGGTGTGTCCGGGGTGCTTTCGATGGGCGTAGATGGCAATGCCCGCAAGCGCCCCTTCCTGTTGAGCGTTCGTCGCGGCCAGATCGTCGAGGCCGACTGAACTTTCTTCGGGTTTTTCCGTATCAAAGCTCGTGTTTTGCAATCGTGGGTCTTCATCTCTCAAGTTGCTTTCCAGCAGCGACGAAGGTGTGGGCATGGAAAATCCTGCCTCCTCCTTCGCGATTCCCGACGAGCTGCCGATCTTGCCGCTGCGTGACATGGTGGTCTTCCCCTACATGGTGGTGCCGCTTTTTGTCGCCCGCGAGCGCTCGATCGCAGCGATCGACGATGCGATGGCGGGCGATCGCTTGATGATGGTGGTCGCTCAGCGCGACGGCGGCGTCGACGCTCCCGAGGCAGACGATTTGTACCGCGTGGGAACCGTGGTGATGGTGATGCGCATCCTGCGGATGGGAGATGGCCGGGTCAAGGTGCTCGTCCAGGGGATTGCAAAGGCGGCGATCGATGCTTTCGTCGAGCGCGAGGCCTCGACCTGGGTTCGCCTGACACCCAAGTTTGAAGATGATGACGCAGATTGGTGTGTAGAGTCGGAAGCGCTCGTGCGCGCGGTTCGCGGCCGTGTGGAAGAGCTGCTTCCGCTGAAGAACCTGCCGCCCGAAGTGCTTTCGATTACCGCGAACGTTCACGAGCCGGGCCGCCTCGCGGACCTGGTGGCGTCCAATCTGAAGCTGCGCCTGGAGGAATCCCAGGAGATCCTGGAGATCCTCGATCCCCTCGTGCGTTTGCGCCGGGTGGACGCGGTGCTGCGCCGCGAGTTGGAGGTGACCAGCGTCCAGGCCGAGATTCAATCGCAGGCTCACGACGAGATGAGCCGCAACCAACGCGAACACTTTTTGCGCGAGCAACTCCGCGCGATCCAGGACGAACTCGGAGAAGCGGATCCGCGCACCGAAGAAGTCGAAGACTATCGGAGCAAGGTCGAAGAGGCCGGCATGCCCGAGGAGGCGCTGACGGAATCGATGCGTCAGCTCCGCCGACTCGAGCGGATGCATCCCGAGGGCCCCGAGTCGCAGGTGGTTCGCAGCTACCTCGACTGGATGGTCGAGCTGCCCTGGTCGAATGCGTCGCCCGACCAACTGGATCTCGGAAACGCACACGCGATCCTCGATGAGGATCACGCACACCTGACGGAGATCAAGGATCGCATCCTCGAGTTCCTCGGCGTGCGAAAACTCCGCGGCGACTCGCGCGGTCCGATCCTCTGCTTCGTGGGCCCGCCGGGTGTCGGCAAGACGTCGCTGGGCCGATCGATCGCACGCGCGATGGGACGCGAGTTCTATCGTTTCTCGCTCGGCGGAATGCGGGACGAGGCCGAGATCCGTGGCCATCGCCGGACCTATGTGGGCGCGCTTCCGGGCCGGATCATCCAGGGGCTGAAGCAGGTGGGCACCAACAATCCCGTGATCATGCTCGACGAGATCGACAAACTCGGGGCCGATTACCGCGGCGATCCGTCTTCGGCGCTGCTCGAGGTGCTCGATCCGGCCCAGAATTCGAAATTCAGTGACCACTACCTGAACGTATGTTTCGATCTCTCTCGCGTGCTCTTCATTGCCACCGCGAACCAGCTCGACCCGATCCCCAGGGCGCTGCTCGACCGGCTCGAGGTGATTCCGATCTCGGGCTACACGCCCGAAGAAAAGGTCGAGATCGCGCGTTCGTATCTGATCCCCAATCAGATCACCGAGAACGGGCTCGACGAGATGGACATCCACTGGTCGACCAACGCGGTTCTCGATCTGGTGACGGATTACACCCGAGAGGCGGGCGTGCGAAACCTCGAGCGGCGGATCGCGACGATCTGCCGCAAGAGTGCGCGGCGCGCCGCGGAGGGCGACGATTCTCCGGTGAGCGTCAGTCGCCGCTCGCTCGACAAACTGCTTGGGCCGCCGCCGTTTCTCGGCGAGAAGCCTTCGCCGACCGGTGAGATCGGTCTCGTCAACGGACTGGCCTGGACGGAGAGCGGTGGCGAGATCCTGACCATCGAGGCGACGCTCACGCCCGGCAAGGGTCTGGTTCTCACGGGCCAGCTCGGTGACGTGATGAAAGAGTCCGGCCAGGCGGCGCTGACCTTCGCGCGTGGTTGCGGCACGCAACTCGGCTTCGACGAATCTATTTTTTCGCGCAACCAGTTACACGTGCACGTTCCCGCCGGCGCGATCCCCAAGGACGGGCCGTCCGCGGGGATTTCGATGGCGACCGCGATCATTTCGCTGGCGACCCACACACCGGTGCGCCCCGACATCGCGATGACCGGCGAGATCACGCTGCGGGGCCGCGTGCTGCCCGTCGGCGGCGTGCGCGACAAGGCGCTCGCGGCGATGCGTTCCGGTATCACCACCGTGATCCTGCCGAGCAAGAATCTCGACGATCTCCGCAACATCCCCAAGGAGTTGAAGCGGCGCGTGAAGTTCGTCCCGGTGGAAAGCATGGACGAGGTGCTCGAGGCCGCGCTCGAGATGGCGCCCGGGCGCCGCGCGGTTCGCCGCGCGCGATCCTCCGCCAAGCGCACGCAGGCGCCGCCCGCCACCACTGTGAAGGCGCGCCACTGATCTTCTGCATTTGCCAGCTACGCTGGAGGCCGTGAATCTTCGGGACCTCGGTGAGTTTGGCTTGATCGAGCGCATCGCGCGCGCCGCGAGACGGTCGCGCGCCGGTAGGCGTGGACTGGTTGTCGGCATCGGCGACGACGCGGCCGTGCTGCGACCCCCGGCGGGCGAGGATTGGGTGGTCACCACCGACGCACTCGTCGAGGGCACCCACTTTCGCTGGAGCACTCAGAGTGCGCGCACTGTCGGCCGCCGTGCGTTGGTCGCAAACCTCTCGGACCTTGCCGCGATGGGCGCGCGGCCGCTGGGTTTCGTGTTCGCACTCGCCGCACCCCCGAGCCTCGAGGTCCGAACCTTCGACGGCCTGCTCGCGGGCCTGCTCAAAGAAGCCGAGGCCTACCGCTGCCCGTTGATCGGCGGCAACGTGAGTCGCGCGCGCCAGACTTCGATCACCATCACCGCCCAGGGCTCGGTGCTGCGCGGCCGCGCGCTGTTGCGCAACACGGCCCGCCTGGGGGATCGGATCTTCGTCACGGGCACGCTCGGCGGCGCCGCGCTGGAACTCGCGCGGGCCGCTGCAGGGGGGAGGGTACGCGGCGTGCCGATCCCGCGGCTGCGGGCCGGCCGAGCACTCGCCCGGAGGTCCGATGTGGGGGCCTGCATCGACATCTCGGATGGATTGCTGGCGGACCTCGACCACGTGCTGGACCGATCGCGCTGCTCGGCGAAACTCGATCTGGCCTGCGTGCCGCGGCCGCCGCGCTTCGAAGCGGCCTGCCGCCGGCTGGGCGCGGATCCGAACTGGCTGGCCACGCGCGGCGGCGAGGACTACGAGCTGCTCTTCACGCTGCGGAGCCGAGGACCTGCCCGGCGCTGCGCGGCCTCCGGGCCCGCCAAACCCACCGTAGCGGTACTGAGCCGCCTCCTCGGGGTGGCGGTCACGGAGATCGGAAAAGTCGTCAAAAGGGCTCCGGGGCGCCGAATCAGGGCCGGTTGGCGCCATTTTTGACCCCTCGGCACCGGATTTTCGGTCTTCGGTGAAATCCCGCGAAATTGCTGGTAAACGAGGCCTTCTCCGAGGCTTCTGCTCATCAAGAAGCCGCGGCCATCCACCGATACGGGAGCGTGCGAGTCGCTCTTACGCACAAATTTGTGGTGGGGTCCATCGTCGTCAGCGCGGCGGTGGTCTGCTTCCCTATTTTGATCGCAGCCACAGGGCTTCGCGTGACCCCCTGGGTTACGCCTTTTGTCGCCCTGGGCGTGGGTGCGGCGCTCGGGTTCTTGCTGACCCGCGAACTCGGCGGTCAGTTTCGCGGCCTTCAACAAGCCGCCGAGCGGATCCGCGAGGGCGACCTGTCGGTAGCCGTGGTTACGGCTGCTGAGCCGACGTTTCCGGACGAGGCCTACGATCTGGCCCAGAGCATCCAGTCGATGGCGAACGGTCTTCGCGAAATGGTCACTCACGTGCAGGGTACGGCGGGTCGGGTCGCGGATGCGGCCGCTGAAGTCTCGCGCTCGGCGCAAACGGTCGGTGGACACACGGGTGAGATCGGATCGACGGTTGCGGACCTCGTGGAGAGCGTGAAGGAGCAGCAGGCCCTGCTTCACGACGCCAACCGCTTGATTCACGAAGTGGCCGCCACCATTGCGAGCAACGCCGACGACGCTCGCGAAGCCTTCGGGTTTGCCGCGGAGGCCAACCAGAAGGCCAATTCGAGCGTCGACGTGACGCGTCTCGCAGTCGAAAAAATGCGCACCGTCTTCGAGCGCATCGAGAAGGCGGTTGGCCAGGTCTTCGATCTCGAGGCGAAGACGCAGCACGTCCATCAGATCACCGAGGTCATCACGAGTGTTGCGAGCAGCACGAATCTGCTCTCCCTCAATGCCTCGATCGAAGCCGCGCGCGCCGGCGAGGCCGGACGCGGGTTTGCGGTGGTGGCCGACGAGATCCGCAAGCTCGCCGAAAGTGCGGGTCGACGCGCGGAAGAGATCGCCAAGTTGATCCACGAGATCCAGTCGGATACCGGCGAGGTCGCAGACGAGATGCGGCTCTCGAGCAGCGTGATCAGCGAGGGTCGAGAGGACATCGACATGATCGCGGCCTCGCTCGAAAGCATTCGGAGCACGGTGAAGGACGCGCAGGTGCGCGCCGAGGGTATTTTCCGCGGTGCCGATGCGCACACGGTCGAAGTCGAGCGCATGGTGCGATCGATGGACGAGATCTCCGAAGCGGGCACCCGCAAGGCCGCTGCGATCGATCGCGTCGTCGAAACGTCGCGTCTGCAGACGATCTCGACCGCCGAGGTGGTGGAATCTTCGGATTCGTTGACCGACCTCTCCGCGGAACTCACGCAGGTGCTCGCCCACTTCCAGACTCGCTCGAACCCGGCGTCCGAGGGGGATCGATGAGCACTCCGGCCGAAAATCTGCGCGCCGAAGAGCGGCTGCTGACTTTCGAGGTGGCCGGCGATTTCTACGCGATGCCGATCGCGGGTGTGCTCGAGGTCGCCGAGGCCGGGCGTTTGACGTGTATTCCGACGCTTCCGACGCGGATCGGTGGTGTGATCAATCACCACGGAGACGCGCTGCCGGTGATCAATTGTGCGTCGCTCTTCGATGTGAATGAGGCGGAGATCGGTGAGCCCGGGATCATCCTCGTGATCGGCGGGGGCACGGGTGAGACCGCTCAATTGGGGATTCCTGTCGATCGGGTGTTGGGATTGGTCGATGGTGCCGCGGCTGCGATGCCCGGTGCCAAGGCGGTTGCAGAGCGCCGGTCGATTCAGGGTCGGGTGGCGAACGTGTTGGATCCGGAGCGACTCGTGAGTCAAGCGAGAAACGTGATCGAGAGTTCATTGGGTCGAAGGGATTAGGTCCAAAGGGGGAAGGTGATGGCAAGAATTTTGGTAGCAGACGACGCATCGTTCATGCGTCAGATGATCCGAGAGATCGTCGAGTCTGAGGGTTTCGAGGTCTGCGGAGAAGCTTCCGATGGCGTCGAAGCGGTAGATGAATTCAAGAAGTTGCAGCCGGACGTGGTGACGATGGACATCGTCATGCCGCGAAAATCCGGCATCGACGCGGTTCGGGGCATCATGGCCCTCGACCCCAGCGCCTGCGTGGTGATGTGCAGTGCGCTCGGGCAAGAGACGCTGGTGACCGAGGCGATCCAGGCCGGGGCCAAGGACTTCATCGTCAAGCCCTTCAAGCCCGACGCCGTGATCGAGACGATCAAGAAGGCCCTCGAGAAGGAAGACTGATCCATGGACATGGCGAAGTACCGCCAGGTCTTTATCGAGGAATCGACGGAGCACCTCGCGGAAATGAGTTCGGCACTTCTCAATCTCGAGAAAAATCTCGCCGACAGCGAAGCGATCGATCTAATCTTTCGCATGGCCCATTCCATCAAGGGAATGGCTGCTTCGCTGGAATACGATTCGATTACGCAGGTCTCCCACGGTCTCGAAGATCGGATGCAGGAGGTCCGCCGAGAGGGCTGCGTCGCAGATCCCGAAGAGCTCGCCTTGCTCTTCCGCGGCCTCGATCGCCTCGAATCGATGGTGGACGTGATCCGATCGACGGGTGAGATGCCTCCGCCGGATCCGGCTTTGGCCGCCGTTTTGACCAATTGCCTCGATGAACCACCGCCCGAATCCACTTCTTCCGTACTCGCTGCCACCGCTTCCGCACAGGACGCAGCAAAAAAAAAGCCCAGACCCCGATCCTGTAGTGCAAGCGATCGACTCCGCTGATCGCGTGGAGAGCATCGACACACCCAGGCCGCCCCAATCCGTTCGCGTCAAGACCGAAACCCTCGACCGCTTCCTCGGAACCGTCGGCGAAGTCATCCTGAGTTCCAGTCAGCTTCGGGCCGCCGGTGACGAAGGCGTCGACGATCGGCCTCAGCTCTCCGTCGGGCTCGACCGGATGGATCGCGTCGTCGGCGACCTCCAGCGCCGCGCGCTCGAATTGCGCACCACGCCGCTGGCGCGAATCGTGGATCCGCTGCCGCGCATGGCGCGCGAAGTTGCGCGCCGATTGGACAAGCGCGTCGAGCTTTCGCTCGAAGGTGCTGAGATCGAACTCGATCGCTCGATTCTCGATCGGCTCAGCGATCCCCTCGTACACCTGGTTCGCAATGCGGTGGGTCACGGAATCGAGCTGCCGAGCGAGCGGGTGGAGGCTGGCAAGAGCGAGATCGGTCAGGTCGTGATCGACGCGCGGCGCGTGAAAGACTCGATTTGCATTTCGATCCGCGACGACGGTGCCGGGATCGACCTGGACCGGGTGCGCGAGCGCGCGATCGATGCGGGCATCTTGTTGTCGGACCTCGCTGAAGATCTGCCTCCCGAACAACTCGCGGCGCTGGTCTTCCAGCCCGGGATTTCCACCGCCGAGTCGGTCTCGGAGCTTTCGGGGCGCGGCGTCGGGATGGACGCGGTGCGCGCGACCATCGAATCCCTCGGCGGTCAGGTGGAGATCACGACCCGGCGCGGGCACGGCACGACGACCACGATGGTCGTGCCGATCACCGCGGCCGTGCAGCGCGTGATCCTGCTGGGCGTCTCCGGTGAGACCGTTGCAATCCCCGTCGCCAAGGTGGAGCGCATCATCGAAGTCGAGGCCGACGCGATCGAACGAAGTGGCCAAGAATCGTTCACCCTGGTGGACGACGATCCGGTGGCCGTGTTTCCGCTCGCCGAGTATCTGTGTTTGCCTCCGCCGAAGCCTCGAGCACAGGAGGTGTTGGTTCTGGCGGAAGTGCACGACGAAATGATGGCGATCAGGATCGACAGCGTCGTCTGCCATCAACAAATCTACGTCAAGCCGGTTCCCGAGCTGCTCTCGAATGTGCGCTCGATCGCCGGCATGACGATACTGGGAGACGGCTTGCCGATCTTCCTGCTGGATCTCAATCAACTGGGATGAGTGGATGACGGAATTTTCCCACGACGAGCGAGAGAAACTCTACGAGCTCACGAGCATCGGCGCGAGCCACGCCTCGATGGCGTTTACGCTGCTCTTGCATCGCGCGATCGCGCCGAGCGTCCCGCAATTCGTGGACCTCGACGAATACAGCGCGGACGATACCTGGAAGACCGGCGTGATCTTTCAGGCGGACGGCGAACTCACCGGCCTGGTCGCCATCCTGCTTCCCGCACACTCGTGTGACATCGTTGCGGAGAGGTTGGTTCACGACGGAGACTCTGAGGATCACGGCCACGTCATCGAGTCGGCGCTGCGCGAACTCGGCAACATTGTTGCATCGCAGACGATGTCTGCGATCGCAGATCGGCTCGGCGGGCGAATCCTGCTTTCCGTTCCGGTACTCGTGATGGAAGGAGCCGATACCGCATTCGAATCGATGCTCCGCGATCGCGGCGCCAAACACTGTGTCGAGTGCGAACTCACCGACGCCACCAGCGAGATCCACGTC
>PVMK01114254.1_pt1 | contig 23855 bp, 12 predicted proteins | sample 1853481 | NCBI WGS metagenome assembly PVMK01 (sample SAMN08533507, study PRJNA380276) | Marine sediment metagenome, whole genome shotgun sequencing project. | reverse complement strand
ATCTTTATTGGGATTGATTCATTTTGTAGATAAAAAAAGGAATACCTTCAACAAGATTAAAACATTTTCTTTTATAACGGTTTATTTCACCGTTCACACTTAGTTGAATCAAATTTTACTTCATCAACACCATCTTCTTGCTTTCAGTAAACACACCTACTTGTAATCGGTAAAAATATATACCGCTTGGTAAGCCTGTTGCATTAAACTTAACCTCATAATTCCCTGCTTGTCTCTCTTCGTTAACAAGTGTTAATATTTCATTACTTAGTGCATCATAAACTTTAAGTGTAACAAAACTTAATTCTAGTATTTGGTATTTGATTATTGTTGACGGATTGAAAGGATTAGGATAGTTTTGATTAAGTATAAAAGATTCATCTGGATTTGTATCCCTGTCTTCAATTCTGGTTGCTGAAGATGGAAAGAAATACTCCAGAATTCTATCAATTGTTGCACGCCATAAACCCCAGCTATGTCCTTCAGGGAGTTCGAGCCAATCAAGTTCATAACCTTTTGTAATCAGTTCATCTCTCAACATACTCATATCCGATCTGATAGTCCCCTCATAACTGCCCCATATTGAACTCCATTTTATATCTTTTTTAGGTCCATTAATTATTAGGTTTAATGCCTCATTATTATTTACCCACAACGCACCGGAATGAATTCCGCAATTCGCAAAAACATCAGGATTATTATAACTAATTAAAGAAGAAATGTTCCCGCCTAAGGAGGCACCCATCACCAAGCGAGAAGAAGATTCTGTAATTGTATTGTAACTACTATCAATAAAAGGAACGAGTTCTTCTATAAAAAATAATTGATACTCTTCTCTTAAGTTCCCTCCGTATTCTGTGTTGCGGTTATTTGGTTTCACAAACACACCAATCAGTGGTTTTATTTTATTACTATCTAAAAGATTATCAAACACATTTATTGCCCTTGCTAAATTCAAATATTCAAATCCATCCTGAAAATAAACTGTTGGATAGTGCGTTGAGGAATTACCATTATAACCAGGTGGTAAATAAATTTTTAATTGATAAATTGTATCTAAATGTGTGCTGAAAATGGATTTTGTTTCTTGTGTTCCATGATTAATATTAGGATTATGTGCAATTTCCCATGGCTGCACATATTCCGGCATTGCTAGTTCGGAATTTGGTCCAAATCCACCCAAAACTGTATTTGGATTTTCAGGATCTAAAATCCAATTGCTTCCGTTCAAAACAAATTTATAATCTAATCGTGCATTCATTTCAAACTCATCTGATACATACCAGAAATTTGTTTGTTCAAGATTTGTCATAGAGTGTGAATTTGTACTCCAACTGTTAAAATCTCCAGGCACAGAAACGTTGTTTGGAGTTCCAAGAAAAATAAAATTTGCAGTACTGTCTTCAATAAAAGGGATGCCTTGTTGTCTAGCGACATTCATAAAGCTATCAATTACGCCTGCTTTTACTGATGAATCGCTTAGTGAGTTAACATAATTTATAAATTGTTCAAATTGGCTTTGGGGAAAGCATAATCCAGATATTGCTAAGGTTAGAAAAAGAAGTATTTTTTTCATATGCATTTTCTTTAGATAATTTTTACTTTACTTAAAGTTACAAATGATTAGATAAACTGTAAAATTGAAGATTTATATTTAATAGAATAGAGATTGTTATTATATTTAACAACTGCTAATCAAACCCATTGTCCACGACTCCATGTTCAAGGGAGAAAAAGGATTATTGATTAAATTCTGTTTTTCTTTCTGTGAAAATTCTCTCTATGTACTTAAATAAGGGCTAATAAATTCCTTATTTTTACCTCCCAGATATTTGAGAAAGAGAAGAGATGAAAGTTTATTCTGCTTTCTGGTTAATCCAAAGAATGGCGAGATGCTCTGGCTACCGGGAAAATCTTTCGGCAGAACAATTAAACAGCGGAGTAACAAATGCAAAAACATAACATAATTCTTGCTGGCGATATAGGAGGGACAAAAACTCTATTAGCCCTATTTGAAAGCAAAAAAGGAAACCCGGTTGAATTGCGAAGCAAAAAATATGTAAGCAAGGATTTTGAGAACCTTGAAATAATTGTAAAAGATTTTTTAGATGAATCTGAAATTGAACCGCAAGCTGCTACGTTTGGAATTCCTGGGCCCGTTACAAATGGAAAAGTTAAATCAACCAATCTTCCCTGGATAATAAATGAAAAAGCATTAAGCATTAAAACTGGAATATCTATTATTAAAATTGTGAATGATTTGGCTGCAACTGCTTATGAAATTCCTTTCCTGAAAAAAGATGAAGTTATAACAATTAAAGAAGGAAATGAATTAAAGGAACCTGAAAGGTTTGTTATTCTCGCACCGGGAACAGGTTTGGGTCAGGCTTTTTTATTTTATGAAGGCCGCCAAAGAGTTGTTATTCCTTCCGAAGGAGGACATTCGGATTTTGCTCCAACTGATGAATTTGAAATATTGCTTTTTCGTTACCTTCTCAAAAAATTTGGTCGTGTTAGTTACGAAAGAATAATTTCAGGTAGTGGTATTCCTAACATTTTTGACTTTCTAATAGAAACAAATTTTGGAGAACCGAAGAAAGAAACATTGGAAAGAATGAAAACTGAAGATAAAGCAGCAGTAATTTCTGAAATGGCTATACATAAGAAAGATAAAGTATGTGAAAAGACTTTAGATGTTTTTGTCTCTGTTCTGGGTGCTCATGCAGGAAATATGGCAATTACATTCTTAGCTAACGGTGGAGTTTATCTTGCCGGAGGAATCCCGCGCAAAATACTGCTAAAGCTTAGAGATGGGACATTTGTAAATAGTTTTATTAAAAAGGGAAGATTATCAGAAATAGTTAAATCTGCTCCGGTTTATGTAATTAATAATGACTACACTGCTTTGCATGGAGCTGCAAGGTTAGCTTTTAAGCAATTAGAAGATTTATAGAAGAAAAATAATAAACAGTCTATATCAACTTTGTATCTTTACAATCAGAACAAATTCCATGGATGATGTTTAATCTAAGAAAGCAAAGTATCCGGGAACACCATTAGCATTAGCTTTAATTACCGTTACAATTTATCACTTCTTTACACGACTCAATCCGAAACATATCAAGAATGAAAACAAGAGTATTTCATAAAAATAAATCCTAAACCAAGAAGCATTTTATAAGTACTAAAACCTTAATTTTTACATTCAGCTACTTCATCAGAATCATCTTTTTGGTTTTATCAAAATTACCAGATTGTAGTCTGTAAAAGTAAATTCCACTTGGTAAACTGCTTGCATTAAATTTAACTTCATAGTTTCCAGCTGATTTTTCGTCGTTAACAAGCGTTGAGATTTCCCTTCCTAAAAGATCAAACACTTTAAGTGTAGCAAAACTTTGTTCCGGTATTTTATAACTTATTGTTGTTACAGGGTTGAATGGATTTGGATAGTTTTGAGATAACTCGAAATCATCAACAGTTACTGTTGCATCGGCAACAATATTTGTAATAAGTGTATTGTATGTAACTTCAAATTGTCCCCCTACACCAGCAGGTAAAGTTAGGATGCGGTTAACAGGATCATAATTTGCATAAAATTGTCCATCACGTATAACCTGGGCTATAATCAAATTTGAATCTTTAATAGCAAGCGGTGTAAGTAACATTTCTCTTTCTGTTGGTAACGGATAAAATTTATAATGTAATGTAACAGGTTGGTTGGTATAGAACAGATTACCGTACAAATAAGTATAATAACCTGTTTCAATTGAATGATACCCGGCTTTACCTGAATTTCCTTTTGCTTCATTCCATGCAAAACCTCCGTAACGCGTTCGGTCAGCATATATTTCCCCGTTTTCATTATCCACAAAATAATTCATAAAAAAGTTAATCGTTTCATCAGCCATTTGCAGGTACCAGGAATCCTTCGTGATATCATACATTTGAAGACCTGCAACAATCGCTTGCTCCATTTGCCACCACGCCTTGGCACTATCCGGTAATCCCCACAAAAGCATTTCACCAGTTATACGATTAAAATCTTTATACGGTCCTCCATATTCATGATCATACCCATTATTCCAAACATCATTAATTAAAACTTCAGCAGAATTTACATAAGAAGTATCTGGAAATAACTGATTAATACGGGCTAAACACCAACCAGCTTTCAAAACATGTCCCATAATTGTCATTGTCTCATTGTTATCCCAGTTCCAATCAGAATCGTATCTTTCAACAAATCCTATTGCCTGCTGAGGCATACTTGCGACCATGTGATTGATTATTTCGGTGGCGAGTTCTTCCAAACGCGAACGATAAACTAAATCTTCATTCATTAAGTAGAGATATAAAAGATGCGTTGTAATAGCATTCACTGTTGCATTAAAACTTTTATCCCAGGTAGTTTGATTATTAAAATTTGCCTTATCATAATAACCCAAATAGGCAGGTCGTGTATCCCAATAAATATTTTCAAGATGCTGATAACCCTTCATCAACCAATTCCAGGCCACGGTATCACCTGTTGCTTCGTAGTATGCAGCAATACCAAGTAAAGCATAGTGTTGATAGAAGGCAGTTTTGTCATTGGAGGGAAACATCGGGTTACCATTAATATCAATTTCCTGAAACCATCCATCGTAAGTATTGTCCCAAGCGTGAGAATACATCCAGATCAATGCTTCACCTGCAATAGTAATGTAGGTTGTATCTCCGGTTAGCATATACGCACGAGTTAATCCATAAGCGTTTCTAGCTTGCGTAAGCATATTTTTATTTGTACCCCAACTTGTTAATACGTTTCCGTATTTATCTATGTTTGTAAAGAATCCCCCTATTTGTTCATCCCATGTTTGCAGCCAGAACTGAGCACAACTATCTGTGTATCCAATTGCTAAAGTTGGATTTTGCAGGTAGGGTGAAGTTGGAGTATATTGTGCCTTGAGTGCAGTGTTACTAAATGATATATAAAGTAGAGTAAATAATATTAAAAATATTTTCATAATTGATACTTTAACAAAATGATATACCAAATTTAATCATTGTTTCTACTAATAATCTACAGCTTTATATTTTCCCCTTCTAAATTTTAACTGGAAACCTTCTCATTCATAAATCCGGCGTTGAGAAAAAATTTATATTCAATTAATTGGTGGGTTTTTGAAGAATAAAAATTAACATAAGTTTATATTTCTTTATTATTATAATAGAAAAATCGACACTATAGAATTTTGCTTAATATAGTTTTATACAATTTCAAAAAAAATAATTAATGATGAATAAATTAATAAACCTTTACCTATTTGGATTAATTTTAATATTGATCATCGGGTGTGGTGACCCAATTAAAACAACTTATATTGTCTCCTCGCCTTCAAAAGATATTTCAGTAGAGTTTTTTCTTAAAATTGACGGCTCGCCAAATTATTTGGTAAAACATAAAGGTAAAGTAGCGATTGATACTTCAAGAATGGGGTTTGACTTTAAATACCTGGCCTCGATGGAAAAAGGATTCAGAATAATTGGTTATGAAACGGATGCATGCAATGAGGACTGGGAAATGCCCTGGGGTGAACAGAGAATTGTTAATAATCACTTCAGTAGATTGGTTATAAAACTTGAGGAGGAACAATCTCCGAAACGCAAACTAAATATTTATTTCAGAGCTTATAACGATGGTATCGGGTTTCGATATGAATTTCCAAAGCAAAATGGTGTTGACAGCGTTATTATTATAGATGAAAACACGGAATTTAATTTAACCGGTGACCACACTTGCTGGTGGATACCAGGAGATTGGGACATCTATGAACATTTATATAGTAACACTAAATTTTCTGAAATTGATGCTCTTTCTAAACGTAACCACCCTAATTTGGCTCAAACCTATATACCGGAAAATGCAGTCAATACTCCGGTTACAATGCGTACAAAAGATGGTTTGCATTTAAGTTTTCACGAAGCTAATCTAACTGATTATGCGGGCATGACTCTCAAAGTAGATACAGAAAGATTAACGATGATTAGTGGATTGGTGGGTTCTGATCGTTTAGGTTACAAAGTAAAGAGGGCACTACCATTTACGACACCATGGCGTACCGTACAAATAACCGAAACTGCCAAAGAACTACTCGCTTCAAATTTAATTGTGAGTCTAAATGAACCTAATCGATTAGGGAATATTAGTTGGTTCAAACCTAAAAAATATGTTGGGATTTGGTGGGAAATGCATCTTGGTAAATCAAGCTGGGATTTTGCTAGCGGAAGGCACGGTGCGACAACTGAAAATGCTAAAAAATATATTGACTTTGCTGCAGCTAATAATATTACAGGTGTGCTCATTGAAGGATGGAATACCGGATGGGGCTATTATCTTGGATCTGATGACCGGGAAGGAAAGTTTGATTTCATAACACCTTACCCTGATTATGACATTGAAGAAGTTGTTTATTATGCCAGTGAAATGGGAGTCGAGATCATTATGCATCATGAAACCTCGGCTGCACCAGAAACTTATGAACAACAGTTAGATACAGCATTTGCATTGATGAAACAGTTGGGGATTCACTCTGTCAAGACTGGTTATGTAGGTGAAATCATTCCAGAAGGGGAGTATCACCATGGGCAATGGATGGTCAATCATTATAGAAGAGTAGTTGAAACAGGGGGTAAGTACAAAGTAGCAATCAACGCACACGAACCGATAAAAGCAACAGGTCTCAGAAGAACATATCCAAATGCTATTTCAAGGGAAGGATTACGAGGGCAAGAATTCAATGCCTGGGCGAGCGATGGTGGAAATCCACCAGAACATTTGTCTATAGTTGCGTTTACAAGAATGTTAGCCGGACCAATAGATTTTACTCCGGGTGTATTTGATATTACTCTTAGAGAAAAAGAAAACAATAAAATTAATACCACAATAGTGCACCAGTTGGCCCTGTATGTTGTTATCTACAGCCCAATCCAGATGGTATGTGATTTACCAGAGAATTATGAAGGGAATAATGCATTTCAATTTATCAGAGACGTTGGCGTTGATTGGGAAAAGACAATTGTATTGAATGGTGAAGTTGGAGATTTTGTAACAATTGCCAGGAAGGAAAGAGAAACCGGTAATTGGTTTTTGGGAAGTATTACTGATGAAGAAAAGAGAAATATTTCGATTAAATTTGATTTTCTTGAACCAGCAGAAAAATACGAAGCTACCATATACAAAGATGGGGCAGATGCTCACTGGAATGATAATCCTACAAGTTATGAAATTGAGAACACAGTAATCACAAAAGATATTGAACGGTCATTCCAATTGGCTGCAGGTGGGGGATTGGCTATCAGTCTTAAGAGCAAGAAGTAAAATAAGGAAAATGAAAAAAAAGAAAACTCGAAATAGAATTGTTTTTTTTAATTGTGTTTATCACAAACTATTATTGGACATAAAGAATAAAATTATTTTAATATCTAATGGAATTAAAATGAAAAACCAGGGATTTAGAAATTTCCTATTTGCATTAACATCGATATTGATGTTGAGCCAATTATTTTTAACAGAAATCCATTCAAAATTATTAGATGATCCGGTTTATATACAGGATGAATATGGCCATATTTATTCGGATAAGAAACTAGGTTCATTTGTGCAGGATGGTAAAACTTTTTTCAGATTGTTTGCACCTTCTGCCGAAAATGTTATGGTTGTTTTATTTGAGCAGCCCGAACAAACACATGGTAAAGAATTTGAGATGATAAAAGATGAAAATGGTGTTTGGGAGACAGCAGTGGATGGAGAGTTATATGGCTACTTCTACAGTTATAGAGTAAAACATTCTGATAATCCAGCGGTGGAAGATATTCTTTGTCTTGATCCCTACGCCAAGGCGGTAACTACTTTCAACGTTTACTTTAATCCCCGCAAGGCAATTGTAATAAAGGAAGATGAGTACGATTGGGAAGGTGATGAATGGATTAAAATGGATTGGCGCGATTTAATCATTTACGAAATGCATATTCGTGATATGACTGAGCATCCGTCTTCAGGCGTAAAGGAAAGAGGTACTTATAAGGGATTATTTGAAAAAGGTAAAGCAGGAGGGCTATCCTATTTGAAGAATCTTGGTATTAATGCAATTGAGTTATTGCCCGCACAGGAATTTGCAAATATTGAAATCCCTTTCAAAGATTCTTTGTATGGAAAGTTTAATACCTGGAATCCCTATGAGCGCAATCATTGGGGATATATGACAGCTGCCTTCTTTGCTCCGGAAGACTATTACAGCGAGAACGTAAGAGAAATTGAGTTTAACCGCTGGAGTGGTAAGGATGCAAGTGCAGTGAACGATTTTAAAGATATGGTTAAAACATTTCACAATGAAGGAATAGCCGTAATAATGGATGTGGTTTACAATCACATTTCAGAGTATGAACTTGGAAATTTTAAAGAGATTGATAAGCAGTATTATTTCCGGTTGGATGAAGATGGAAACTATGTTGCCGAAAGTTATTGTGGAAATGATTTTAAAACCGAACAGCCCATGGCAAGAAGGTTAATCATTGAAAGTGTTTTGTACTGGATGAAAGAATATCACATTGATGGATTTCGGTTTGACCTGGGAAATTAATTGACTGGGAGACAATTGAAGAATAATCCGCGAGGCTCGCAAAATTAATCCCGATGTAATTTTTGTTTGTGAACCCTGGGGAGGAGGGTACGATCCTAGCGGATTCTCTGAGAGAGGATGGGGAGCATGGAATGACCAGATTAGAAACGGTATTAAAGGGGAGAATCCGTTTGACGGACATGGCTGGATATTTGGAAAGTGGTATGGTAATAATAATCCTGATAGAATAAAAAGCTATGTGAATGGAACACTTACCAAAGATAAACATGGGCTTTTTCAGTCGGCTGAACACTCTGTTAATTATTTAGAATCACATGATGGTTACACTCTGGGGGACTTTATCAGACTGGGTCTGGGCGATATTGATAATGATCAGTTAATAGATGATTTGAACAAAAATGTTGAACTAACGGAGACGCAGCTAAAATTAAATAAACTTGGTGCTTTATTCCTGTTTACTTCGCGTGGAATAACGATGATATCCGAAGGTCAGGAATTTGCACGTAGTAAAGTGATTGCTATAGAACCAGAGGTTATTGATTCTCATCAGGGTATGATAGATCATAACAGTTATGATAAGGATAACGAAACAAACTACATCAATTATGAACACGCAAGTATTAATAAAGATTTGCTTAATTATTACATAGGGCTGATAAAACTTAGAAATAAATATGAGGTATTTCGCAGGGCATCCTACGACCAGGTTCAATTTTTTGATGTAAAAGATAATCCATTTGCTTTGGGTTATTCGGTTGAATACAATAACGATAGTTTTATTGTTTTGTTCAATGCCGATACAAAAATAAGTGAAAATTTTTTGCTTCCGGAAGGAAAGTGGATAGTATTAGTAAATTCTGAAACTGCAGGCACAGAATCGGTGGGAACTATTATTTCCAAAGTTAATCTCGATCCTTCAACAGGAATCGTTTTGATGAAAAAGTAAAAAAATCGATGAGTAAATTTAGTTTTATTCTCCCGCTAAAACTTTATACTTATCAATTCAGATGACATATTATCCAATCAATTGCCGGTACATCAAGGATGAGTATATCATTAATAATACTGTATGTATTCCCATCCGATAGATCAACTGCTTCGGTTAAATTATACATTGGCGGAATATTCAAATGAACTTTCTGTTTCTCTTTACTTTTATTCAAAATTACCAATACTCTTTCATTCATATCCGATCTAATATATGCATAGCAATGATCGTCTGCCAGCAAAGTAAAAAAATCTCCTTTTCTAAGTGCAGAGTGATTTTTTCTAAAATGTACAAGTTCACTTATCTTTTTTAAATTTTCTTTTTCATGTATGTTAAGATCATTATTAAAGCGCATCATTCTTCTGTTGTCAGGATCAGCAGCACCTGTCATTCCTATTTCATCGCCGTAATAAATTACCGGTACACCTGGTATAGTTAATATGTAAGCCAGATGAAGTTGCAGTTTTTTATAACTCGATGGATGATCAACTTTTGGTGGATCCGTCCATCCCACCTCTTTTGCCTTATTGCTGTTTATTTCCATGTCACCATCTGCATAAGCCATGTATCTAATCTTGTCATGGCTATCCATTATATTGGCCATTAAATGATTTACCCCATAAACAGAAAATGTTTTTTGCATTTGCAGGTCTAAAAGTTCAAAAGAATTATCAGCATTTAGAAACACCGGTTGCGCAACATCATACAAATTAAAATTAAATTGTGAGCTTAATTGCCCATTATTTACATAAGAACTTATTAAATCAATTCCTCCGAAAGTTTCTCCCATCTGGTATATAATTTTGTTTCCTGGTATTTCAATTTCTTGCTTTATTTTTTTTGTTAGGGTTCTCCAGAATTTATTGGGAACATGCTTTACAGCATCGTGTCTGAATCCATCTGCACCTGTTTCTTTTAACCACCACACAGCATTGTCGGTCATAAATTGAAGTGCCTCATCTGATCCTTCGTAATCAAATGATGGCATGTACGGTTCGAACCACGTTGTTAGTCTCTGCTCATCATATAATCTAAGATTTTTTCTTCCATCTGGTAATTCCAGAACACCAAACCAATTTCTGTGTTCTTCCCATAAGGGATGCTCCTGGTGAATATGATTAGCGATATAATCGAGCAGAACATTCATCCCGCGAATATGGGCAATTCGCACGAACTTTTTAGCCAGCTGCATATCCCCGAAATGCTCTTCCACGTCAACTGCTGAAACGGGCCAGTAACCATGGTATCCTGTAAAATACCTATGTGGAGATGGGAATTCTTGATAGGCATTATTGGTATTATCAACAATAGGAGATATCCAGAATGTATTAACACCAAGCGAATCAAAATATCCATCTTCAAGTTTATCAATTATTCCTTGAAGATCACCACCCTGATAATTTGCTTTAAAGGATAATTCCGGGTGTTCAACCGGGCTATTATTTGTCGTGTCACCATCATTAAACCGGTCAATCATAATTGAATAGATAATTGCATCACCCCAGTTGTTAAACTCATTCACGATTGGTGATCCATTGTCCAATCGAACCGTCTGAAAACTGGTAGCTTTTCCATTTTTTGATACGGCCACACGAATAACCCTGTTGCCCTTTAGTTCATCCTTATTAAATGATAAACTGATCTTATTGTCTTTTAGCTTTATGTTCTCCTGTTTTATTTTGAAGTTATCTATTAGTGCAGCAATATTCTTTTCCGAAATTAAATCTTTAGTTATACTTTCATAGTAAAAATTATACGAAAAAGTGTTTTCTTCTTGTTTGTAATCTAATAGATGAAGATAATGATTATCGGCAACAGGTTTAGATATTACCAGAACCGAATTGAAATCACCCATCCCGTTAGGCACTTTTACCGGATTAAGAGGATCAATTAATTCTGCACCATCAACAAAAAATTTATATTCGTACCTGCCTGGATCAAGAGGAATAGTTATATTATATATCCCATCACCATCCTCATCTTTCATAGGAAGATTCTCTCTGTTCCATCCGTTGAACTGACCAAAAAGATTTACCCGTTCAGCGATTCCTTCAGGTGTGTAAGTAAATGAGTATCTCTTTTTATGTATAAGTTTAATCGGAAGTTCAAAAGTCTTGCCTGAAAGACTAAAAGAAACTAAATCTAAACCGCTGAAGTTATTGAGAGCTTTGATTTCTACAATTTTTTCTACCTTGCTAACTTCTATATCAAAATTACTGTTTGGTAAAAAACTTACATCATAGTTATCTGCATAAAACAGATCACTTAGGTCTAGTTTTGTAGTAGTCCCCTTGCTTCAGGGTTACAGGCTTAATTAAATCCGTAATGGAATTTTGGTGTTGTGCACAGCTAAGAGTAATTAAAACAAGCAATAGTGTATAAAAATATTCAGTTTTCATATCTTCTAATAATTGATTGGAAGGAATTGTTTTTAAAATTAAAAATAATTTAAAGATTAATAAGATGATTTTCCAAACTCGCTTTATTCAAATTAATGATTTGTAATGTGAAGTGATATTGCATGGACTCCTCTCATCTGAGGTCCTCGAATTTCTGCCTACAAATGGGCACTTCAACTTTGGTAAAACTGTGTATTCTCTATGCCGGTATTGCAAAGTGACTAATAATTATGAATGCTACTATATACTTTTGTATAATGTTTTCATAAATTATAATGAGAATTGTGGAAACTAAACATCATTGAAGTTTAATATAATCATTGATTATGAGAGTGTATTATTAAAACAGATTGCAACAAGTTATAATATTGCGATCAAGAGGGCTGATTATTTGTGAAGTAGATACTATTTACAAAATGGATTTATAAAGGATTGACCTTTCTATAAATTTAAGTATTATGGTATTTATTTAACATTTTCTGATCTTATCCATTTTGAAGAACTCATTAGCTGGCTTTTTGTGTTAGTGCATTAAGCGAAATAAGGAGCAAAAAATGAAAAGAATTTTACTAATTATTGTCACTGTTCTTCTAGTATCTCCAAGTATCACTCTTGGTGAAAAATTCCTGCTTTATCGAATCTGCCGAAAAATAATGATTGCCTTCAACAATTTAAGTATGATCGCTTTTAGCCATTACTCATTCTTGCAATTAGTTAATTAGAGGTAAATTAAAATTTACTTTTATTCATTGATTTATTAAATTGAGCTACCAAATAGCTTTCCCCTCACATTATTTTTCTGCTTGGGGATAAAATTATGAAGTCAATTATAATTGTACTTTATCTTAACCCAATTGCAGATATTTTTATGTGAAATAATGTTAAACTATTTTCGAAAATAATAATCTTAACATCAAGATTTAAACTAGATAAGATATGATGTTGCAAATAAGAAATATAAGTTTTACCCATCGGAGGTTTATATGAAAAGACGTTTACTGTTTTTTTTAAACTTAATACTTTTTAACATATTATTTTTCAATCCTTCGTTTGCCCAAACCGGGAAGATAACAGGCGACGTTATTTCCAGCACTGGTGAGTTTCTTCCTTTTGTAAATGTTTTAATTGTTGGCACAACTCAAGGCGCAGCAACTGATATTGATGGAAATTTTGTAATTATCGGTGTCTCACCGGGAACTTATTCAGTTAGAGCATCCGCTATCGGATATCAATCTGTAACAACCCAAAATGTTATAGTCAATATAGATCTTACAACCCATGTTAATTTCGAGTTAGCTGAAGAAAGTGTTGAATTGGGAGAGGAAGTTATTGTAGTCGCAACAAGACCACTTGTAACAAAGGATTTGACTTCATCTACATCGATTGTTACTGCTGATGAAATAGAAGTTCTGCCTATCACGGAATTATCAGAAATTCTGGAATTACAAGCTGGATGGGTTGGTGGGAGTGTAAGGGGGGGTAGAAGTGGGGAAGTTGCTTATGCAATTGATGGAGTGCAAATTACGGACGTTTATGATGGCTCAACAGTAATAGATGTTAACCCTAATGCAATACAAGAACTGCAGTTTGTAAGTGGTGCTTTTAATGCAGAATATGGCAGAGCAATGTCAGGATATGTTAATATAGCAACTAAAGAAGGCGGCAGCGTTTTCTCTGGTGTGGTTACTGCATACATTGGTGACTACGTAAGCAGCGGAACAGATATTTTCAGAGGTATTGATGATGTGAATCCAGTAAACATCCGAAATTTTGAACTTGGTTTGAGTGGACCAATATTTCCAAATATATTAACATTTTATGCAAATGCGCGGTATATATATTTTGGTGGTTGGAGAAGTGCCCAGAATAATTATAAGCCCTGGAATATTACAATTAATCAAGGTCCTACTGTACCGATTGAAACTAGATATATACTAAGTTTGGAAGATAGTACAAGTGGTGATGGGGAATTTGTTCCGATGAATTGGAACGAAAAATTCTATGGTCAGATAAAGTTAACCCTTAAACCCACGATCGGAGTAAAATTAAATTTAAATATTCTTCGTGATGATGTTGACTTCCAGGAGTATGATCATTCTTTTAGTTATAATCCGGATGGTAATCTTAAAAAATTCAGAACCGGTCTAACTTCTATCCTGTCACTGATTCACACCTTAAGCCCCTCGTCTTTTTATCAGGCGAATTTTTCATATTTTACAAAGGAATTTCAGGAATACGTATATGAAGATCCAAATGATCCACGGTGGACACATGATGCTTTACTTGAGCAGGAACCAAAGGATTCACCTAGTTTTAAAACAGGCGGTACAAATGCCCACCAATTCAAAAGGACCACCGATACTTACTCTATTGGAATAGATTTTACATCACAAATGGATCGGATTAATCTTGTAAAAATTGGTGCTAGTGTGAACAAACACGAATTATTTTTTGATGAAGTTGATTTATTACAAGATCCATCTGCTTCTGAACCACAGATAACAGGTAATCCCTTTGTAAAGCGCTTTATACCCGATCCAAATGATCCAAATCAGAACCTGTCAATTGATCGGTATGTTCGAAATCCGTTGGAAATTTCAGCATACATTCAAGATAAAATTGAATTAGAGAGTATGATCATCAATTTGGGTTTTCGAGTTGATTATTTTACCACTGACGGACTAGTTCTTAACGATCCAACTGATCCGGATATCTACAGACCACGACGACCTGAAAATGTTGCTTTAACTTTAGATGAAAGACGTGCCATATGGTATACTGATCCTGAGCCTAGCATACAATTTAGTCCCAGGTTAGGTGTTGCATTTCCAATAACCGATCAAGGCGTAATGCATTTTTCATACGGACATTTTTTCCAACTGCCAAATTTTGAATTACTCTACGTTAATCCGGAATACAAACTTGGACAAGGTACTGGTAATCTTGATGTGGTAGGTAATCCTGAATTAAAGCCGCAGCAAACAATTAGTGGTGAAATTGGTCTGCAGCAAGGATTTACAGCTGATCTTGCCATGGATGTTACAATGTTCTTTAGAGATATTAGAAATCTTGCAGGTACCAGAGCCGATGAATTAAGGTTATTCGGTGGTTCAGCAAGTTACAGTCAGTATGTTAACAGTGATTTCGGTTCCGTAATTGGTGTAATCTTGAGTTTAACAAAAAGGTTGTCAAACAATTGGGCAGCTACAATTGATTATACTTTTATGAAAGCGAAGGGAAATGGGTCCGACCCTGCGGCCACTCGAAATGCAATCGTCGATGGACAACAGCCCGAAATTAAATTAATTAAACTTGACTGGGATCAAACGAGCACATTGAATTTCACATTTTCATATACATCAGAACATTTGTGGGGCTTCTCGTTTATTGGGCAATATGGGAGTGGCTTTCCTTACACACCATCCTTCTCGGTGGATGTGTCTTCATTGCTTACAAATGCTGGTCTCAAACCATCAAGCTTCAATCTTGATTTGAGAGCGTATAAGGATTTTTTCTTTGGTGATTTGAGACTTAGTCTCTTCTTACGTGTCTTTAATATTCTTGATATAAGAAATGAAGAAAATGTTTACGACGATAGTGGTACAGCAAACTTTACGAATGATGAATTCCTTGCAAGGCAGCTGGGTAATCCCGAGATAGTTAATTCAATAGATGAGTTTTATAGAGATCCGACATTCTATTCGGAACCGAGAAGAATTGAAATAGGTGCCAGTTTCTTTTTCTAAACAATTTGATAGATCTAATAGACGGAACTAAAATATGAAGCAATACAGATATCTCACAATTTTATCATTAGTCTTAATACTTTTAAGTAGTATATATTCTCAAACTAGGGTGACCCAACGAGGCACAAGTACTTTTCGAAAAGTTGGTGTTCATCGAGGCAATCAAGTGAGAACCGTATTTTCAAACTTTGGTGTTATTGCTCAACCCGGTAGTGAAGGACCAAGAGGAGCATGGAAATTTGATGCGAATGGTTATGTAGGTGATGTATCACCGCTTGTTGGAGTTCGTCTTCCCATACGTGATTATATTAATGCATCATCCGACACCCTGGATGGTATTCCGGATACGATTGTCTCTGTAATAATTACACCGGTTAATAGACCCGGCGGTGGTGAAAGTGGTTCCGGTAAGGCATGGGGATTTGAACCAATCCCAGGTTTTGCGGATCTATTTCTTGATGAACTAGGCAAAGGTATTGCTATGAGTCATCTGCCTGAAACCTGGCCTGAATTTTGGCCCGATCAACCCGATTGGACATATTCTGGTGATCCTATTACTAAAGATGGTGTTGATATTACACCACAGGTTGACTGGAACGGATTTTTTGGAAGAGCACAGGTAGGTGCCGACCAGGAGAGTTATTTCTGGATGGATGATAATAATGATGAAGAATGGTTTGATAGACACGCTTTCTTACCGGATTCTATGGACCTGAGCAGACGGGGAGCAGCAATACAAGTAAATGTAAGAGGTTTGCAATGGTCAAACTTCCTCGCACAGGATGTTATTTTCTGGCTATATAATATTTTAAATGATGGAACTTCAACTTACGATCAGGTTGTTTTTGGAACTTTGATAGGTTCTTATGTGGGAGTTGAAGATCCTGAATGGAATGATGATGCATCATTCTTTGATGTTAGAGAAAACATAACTTATACATGGGATTTTAATCAATTCATCTCACCCGCAGCAAATCCTCAATGGCTGCCAGACCCGAGTGCTGTAGGATATATTTTCTACGCTTTTCTGGAATCTCCGGGTAATCCGTTTGATGGAATAGACAACGACGGTGACAATGCTAATTTTACTTTAAATGCTCCGTATTTTGAAGAAACTGATTTTGAAGTCCGCACTATTAATGCCGGGGAGAAAATAATTTTAATTGACAAAGATACTTTTGATCGTACCGAATTTACAGTACCTGGCGATACGGTTACTGTTTACTCGATGGAGGTTCCTTTCTTTATTCAACCTGGCGTAACAACTGTTGTAGAAGGCGATATTAATTTTATTACCGGTATAGTAAATGATAACGCTACTGACGGAATAGATAATGACCTGGATGGTCTAATCGATGAAAATTTTCAGGTTAATTACAGGCAATTCAAAAAATCACCTGCCGGTGTTGTACTTATCGATACTCTGAATCCGGTGCAATATAAAGATTACATAAGCCACCTGGGTTTAACAGACCCTATGATTGACGAAGCGCGTGATGATTTAATTGATAACGACAACGACTGGAATGCTGAACTTGATGATGTTGGGGAAGACGGGAAACCTAATACTAATGATTTTGGCGAGGGTGACGGAATGCCAACTCCCGGAGAACCAAATTTTGATCAAAAAGATGTTGATGAATCCGACCAGCTCGGTTTAACAAGTTTCCAGTATTTTGTGCCAGCTGGTGATGTACAAATGGCAGATGACATAGACATGTGGGCTAGAATGAAACCCGGATTCTATGATGTACCCGCATCCATTGTTGGTAATGTGGCTATTAGGGGTGAAGACGGAGACTTTATATTCGGTTCGGGATACTTTCCTCTTTTACCAGGCAAAACGGAACGATTTTCACTGGCTTTGGGTTTTGGTGATGATTTTAACGGAGCTATTAAAACCAAAAAAGTAGCGCAAATTATTTTTGACGCAAACTATAATTTTCCCAAACCACCTGAAAAACCTACTATTACCGCTGTACCAGGCGATGGAAAAGTTACGTTATACTGGGACAGAGTTGCGGAAAGCTCAATCGATCCCACACTAAAAGTAAGGGATTTTGAAGGATATAAAGTATATAAAGGGACTGATCCTGATTTTACAGATGCATTACAAATTACAGATGCTGATGGCCGAAAGGTACTCTGGACACCGGAGTTTCAGGTGGATTTGGATAATGGACTTAGAGGTTTATTCGTCCCCTCGCAAAATCTATTTGAATTATCAAATGGTGTTCCGTATAAACTAGGTGATGATACCGGCATTCAAAACTTTTATATTGATAATAATGTAATCAATGGTAGAACATATTATTACGCTGTTGTAGCTTATGACCGTGGAGATGCATCTAAAGATATATTCCCCTCGGAAAATTCAAAATTTATTTCGAAAGATGCTCTTGGTAACATTACGACAGACATAAATACTGCAGCATTAATTCCAAATCCACCCGTGGCAGGATACGTACCACCTCCCACCGGTGAAGAACTTAATCGTATTACTGGAAATTCAACTTCTACCGTATTCTTCCAAGTTATGAATCCATTCACTATCGAAGATTCTTCTTATATAGTAGAATACAATGATTCGCTTGTTGAAGGTGTGAGTATTGCATATTCATATAATGTAATAAATCAAAGCAGTGGTCAGTTTGTTCAAACCGATGCACCAATGAGCCCCGATAACGGTGAGGTATTCAATGGTGTAAGACTTTCAATGGATACGTCTTACCAGAGTTTAGATAGCATTAAAGTTAATCGTGACACCCTGGTTACCTACTGGAATGATAGAGATCCGAACAACTTAGATTTTCAGTTCTCACGGTTTACTTTTCCTGCCGGAGAAATATTCGGGATTAAAGATCCAAGAGATTATGTAATTGCATTCACAGATGAATATGCAGATTCTTCGGATAAACTTGATCTCATCTTTGGTCCAATTGCTCCCCCTGCAAAACTGGTTAATTTCCAGGTGTACGATATTACGGATAAGAACGATCCAATTCGTATTCCTTTTGCATTTACGGAAGCAAGTAATTTTCGTCGTGACACTCTTTCTTTTCTGGATCAGATCACACTCGCAACTCCGCCCGCTACCGAAGTTACATGGAAAATCGTAATGCTAGGAGATAGTTCTTCCAATGTTCCTGGAGGCGGTGATTCACTATTCATCAGTACTTTCAAACCCCTTTCTTCCAGAGATGAGTTTCAGTTTGCTACAAGTAAATCAGCTTATAGTGTAAATGATGCAAGAGAACAATTAAATAAAATAACAGTAGTACCTAATCCTTATGTTGTTACCAACGTGTTTGAACAGCCGCTTCCTCCCAGTGTACGCGGAAGAGGTGAGCGGGTTATCTATTTTATGAATTTACCTCCCGCAAGTACTATTCGAATATTTTCAAGTGCGGGCGATTTGATACGTACTTTGAAGCATGACGGAATCTAGAAAATGGAACTGTTCCGTGGGATGTAAGAACAGAGGAAGGACTTGATGTTGCTTATGGCGTGTACTTTTATGTGGTTGAAGTTGAGGGATTAAGCGATAAAAAAATGGGTAAGATTGGAATAATTAAGTAAGGAACAAAAGGCATCTTTATTTGGAGTTTAATATGAAAAAAACATTGTTACTGTCTTCAATATTAATTTTTGCTGGCTTGCTGCATGCCCAAACAAAAGTGGGCACAACGGCTGCAAACTTTTTAACTATTCCTGTTGGTCCCCGGGCAACAGCTATGGGAGGTGCCTTTACAGCCGTAGCAAATGATGCAACAACAGCTTTCTGGAACCCAGGTGGACTCTCACGGGTTCCGCGTAGTGAGCTAACCTTTGCATACACAGAATGGCTTGTTGAGACAAACTTTAACTGGCTCGGTTTTGTTTATAAATTTGATAATGATAATGCAATTGCACTTTTTGTTAATCAATTAGATTACGGAGAGGAAAATGTAACTGTTCCAGGACAGGAACAAGGAACCGGAGACAAGTGGCGGGCTGAAGATATTGCGATAGGGCTTTCTTATGCTAAAAACTTAACAGATAGATTCTCAATCGGAGGAACTGTTAAATATATTTCTCAAAGTATATGGAACGAAAGCGCCACCGCTTTTGCAGTTGATGTTGGGTTACTATTTTTTACCCCACTTGAGGGCTTGAGTCTTGGGGCGAATATTTCTAACTTCGGAACGGAAATGAAATTAGATGGGAGAGATTTGCTTCTTGCTGCGGATGTTGACCCTGCACATACAGGAAATAATGCAAATATTTCATCTACATTGCTAACAGATTCCTGGCCTATTCCTCTTGTGTTTGCTGTGGGCTTAGCGTATGATGCTGTTAATAACGTAGACTGGAGATTTACTGTTGCTACTGATGTTCGTATTCCGGGTAATCAAGCAACATATTTTAATTTCGGGTCGGAACTTGTTTGGGCTAATGTTATTTCGCTTAGAGTTGGATACAATAAATTATTATTGCAGGAAAGTGATTCACCATTTGACAGAGGTGCAGAAGTTGGCTTAACAGCCGGTGTTGGTGTTCAGTATGATTTTGGCGGATTTTTTGCTAAATTCGATTATAGTTATAGTGATTTCGGTATTTTTGATCAAATTTCAAGATTTTCTTTATCAGTTGGAATCTGATAAAAAATTATCAATCAATAAATTATAGAGGTGCAAAATGAAAAAACTCCTACTTATATTTTTCGCAGTCTCGCTTGGTACATTTGTTATGGCACAGGATATACCTGTAAATTTCCAATGTGATATGAGCGTTCAGGTTGCGGAAGGCGGTTTCCACCTGATGTCAGGCTTCCTTGTTATTAGAGGAAGTTTTCAGGAAGTAGATGGTGATCCCGGTGGTAACTGGCAGGGCGATTTATTTGGGTTGGAAGATCCGAACACCGACGAGATATACACACTCGCCGTACCGATTCCTTCATCATTTGAAGGAACGGAATACGCTTTCAAATTTGTTATTTCTCCGGATGGTTGGGAAGGAATTCCGGATGACAGATTGTTTACATTAACATCACCGGAAGTAAATTTACCAAAATATTGGTTCGGTGATGACAGTGTTGTTACTATTGTTGATCCTGTTACCAACACAATAAACTTTACGGCAGATATTAGCGCTATAATAGGTATTGGTGCTGGTGGCGCATTTGATGAGACTCTGGATACATTGAGAGTCATGAGGTCTGGATTGGGATGGTTTAGGTACGGATGTAACAGGAGAAAGGACATGGTTCTGGAAAATCCTTTTGAACCGGGTGTATATATAACTACACTTAGCGTGACTTCCGGTACCGGCTACGGTGAAGGCGATTCTACTAAGTTTAAGTTCAAAGCACGTCCTGATGCCAGATTTACAGACGGCGGCTGGGAGGCTGGGCCAGACCGATGGATTGTTTACCAACCGGACGGTACTGTTATTACCCTACCGACTATAGTACCAGCTATTTTCCCATTATTTGATGCAATTCAAAATGATGTTGACGTAACATTTAATGTAGATATGAGTGATCCGGTTAATATATACAACGGAGAACATATCGATCCGTCAACACTAGCATTTGTCGGACAACGGGGAAGTGCGGACTTTCTAGGTGACTGGACTACAGGAGGTACCTGGACAGCAACAGATACAGTAAACGGGGAATTTATGAAAGTATTGACAGACATGGGCAATAACATCTGGAGCAGAACGGTTACAGTTCCCGCCGGTACACCGGGTGGTCAGTATGCATATAAATTTGGAATGGATTATCCCGGAGCTAGTAACGTTAATAGCGGAGTTGAATGGATGGATAACGAAATGCCGTTTGGAGTAAACCACGCATTCTTCCTCGTAGACGGACCCGGTATTGTAATGAATAACTTTTTTGGAACCCAACTTCCGGTAAGTGTGGAAAAGCTTGAGGATTTACTACCTGCTCAGTATGAGCTGGAGCAGAATTATCCTAATCCTTTTAACCCGTCAACCACGATCCGGTTTACTGTACCGGAGGCAGGGCTAGTTACTCTTAAAGTATATAATCTTCTCGGTCAAGAGGTTATTACTCTACTGAATGAAGAACAAACCTCGGAGTGTACGAAGTAACATTTGATGCAGCACAACTTCCGAGTGGTATTTATTTCTACTCGATAAATGCCGGAGATTTTGTTGCAACAAAGAAGATGATTTTACTTAAGTAAAATTTAACTCTTCTTTAAAATTCAATAGCCGATCGGAATTTCCGGTCGGCTTTTTTTATGAATTCATGCTGCTATTTTTTTAGGGACGTTAATTGCTTATAGAAATCTTTGGCAAGTTTGTTTCTTGGTTTAAGGTTTAAGCTATTCTTAATTGCAATAATTGCCTTATCAGTTTCTCCGTTATAATAATATGCCCCTGCTATGTTATACCAGGTTTGATAATCTACCTGTGCATCTTTAACTGCTTCTTCCAGATATTGCAGGCAACTTTATATTGATTTTTATGCAAGTAAATTTGTCCCAGCCACTTGTTGGTAAAGTAAGATTGCTTAAAGCTATGCAGTTTATTTAAATATGGAAGTGCTTCGTCAACTATGCCGTTTTCTACTAATTTAACTACCAGGTACTCATACGGTTGATCGAAATACGGACGTTCCTGGATTATAGCATTCATTTCATTTATGAAGCCGCTATAATTTGCCTGCTTAAAATATCTATCTGCTAACTGCCTGTGAGCCGTTTCCCATTTGATATCCTTGTTCATAAAACCTAAACTTAAACTATCTACAAAATCATTAATTTTATAATTAAGCTTTTTATAATTTGGAGTTCCTCTTGGTACAAAAGGATATGTCCCGGTAAGTTGTATGATTTTCATTTCAGATATTGTTGAATCCAAACGTGTAAACGGAAATCTTGCATTTAAAATGTTGTCCTGGCTTGTTACAGTTAAATTAAACCTTTCACCATCGGGTAAAAAATTAAAGCGTGCCATCATTAAGAAAAATGCTTTAGCCATTAATTTGTAACCATCAATATTCGGGTGAAGATGATCCACAGTTAGATTGTAACCAACGATACCGTTTGGCTATGAGCTTCTAAAGAGAGAATCCATATCAACAACTGCATAACCAAGCTCTTACGCATAACTTATCAATCACTTCATTCATCTTTTGAGGCGCACGGAAGCGCAAAGCATCGAGCTCCTTTGCAGTAACTAAGTAAACTATCAGCTTCAGCAAATCTTCCTTCCACATATGCCCGCATCCCTTCATTATAAATGCTGTCTGCCGGGGGAAACTCGTTTATCCTAACAGAGGCGAACGGTTTCATATCTAATGTGTTGGATGTGAGTTTGCCAATTATAACAGGCACATTTTCTTCATTAATCATTTCAAGTATATCACGAAGATTACCTTCAAATTGGCTGATGCCGTTCCAGTAAATATCAGAGTTTAATGTAATGAGTGATTCTCCTACCATCCTTGCCATTAATGTTTCGTTCTTTTCAAACTTATTTTCTAATTCGTTTGAACCAATAGCATTATAAATCCATGTAATACAATCTTCAAGTAGCTGGGTGGTTCTTAAATCTTTAAGCCAAAGGTAAGAGTTAACTAAAAATCTTGAGTTACCCATTGAAACTGATGAACCTGCACCGAGAGCACCGTAGTATTCATTATGTCCGGCATAGATAAGAATTAAATCCGGTTGTTGTTCCAATATTCCAGGGACGATATCCCTTAGTGTGTAGGAATTTATAGCCGAAACACCACAATTAATAACTTCGATAGTATTTTTTGGGAAGACTAATTCCAGTCTTCTTTTCAAGTTTCTGCTGAAGGAAGCATTTGGCACATAAGGCCAGCCTGCTGTTGTGCTTCCTCCGATGACGAAAACACGGAAAGCATTTTCCTTTTTAATATCATCAAATCCATCAGGTAAAACTGACGGGGGTTTTTTCAGGTTACTGAAGTATTTATAAGGAAGATCGGGATTAAGAAAAAGTTTATCGGGGTAATAACTTGAAACATGAGTAAAAGTTGTAAAATCAAGACCGTAGTTTATTACTCTAAGAAAAATTTCTGTTAAAAGAATAAACGCAATGGGTATTATTATCATCACGA
>PVMK01175851.1_pt1 | contig 23859 bp, 19 predicted proteins | sample 1853481 | NCBI WGS metagenome assembly PVMK01 (sample SAMN08533507, study PRJNA380276) | Marine sediment metagenome, whole genome shotgun sequencing project. | reverse complement strand
GCTTCGCACTCCAGCCTGCGGCTAGATTGCACGCGGTTGCGATAACCGTACACAAACAGCTTAAGCATGGTTGATGGATGGCAGGCTGGCCGTCCCGTATCGTTGGTTTCGGTCTTAAAACCCAGACCGGATAAATCGAGATCATCAAGGAAGACGTCGATCACACGAACCGAGCTGTCCTCAGCTATATAGTCATCGAGGCGTCCGGGAAATAAAGTGGCTTGAGATCGATCTTCACCCTGGATAAATCCACTCATCCGATGGTCCTTCAGCGGGAAAGTGTAATTATATCGTGGGTGGAGTTTTCACACAGCCTCGGCCAGGAGCGGAAGGTGAACTGTGAAATTTTTTATAGCAACTCGCTTTCACAAGCGACCGATCTGGCGATGGGGCAAGAATGAACCGACGACTGACTAATCATCGCAGTTGCCAATCAGTTCAGAAGTTTTGCTGGGTCCTTTCCGGGGACATAGGTAACAGTTTACTCCGAGGGCATGGGTAACATTAACCGGTTTACTCTGGCACATGACCCCATCTATTTCCGGCCCCGCGCAGCACCCAGCAGCTCGCGCCGCCGGGTGTCGATGGCCTTTGGGTCACTCATGCCGCCATTGTTCACTTCACGGCTGCGATACGAGGCCCACCCATTCCCGCATCTCGCCGACGCTGCAACCGTACTTCCGATGGCGGCTCCCAGTTCCTGCGCTTCGATTATTTGCTCGCAGGAGCAGCCAGCGGTATCGAAAATATCGAATGAAGCCTGCGGCCCATTGCCGTTCGGCGCCGTGGTGTCGAAGACGCCGTCATCGTCGACCAACGCAAATCGATTGACGCCCGAGCGACACGGTGGGTACCGATTCCGGAATCACGGTATCGGGGCAGGCGTCGATCTGGTCCCAGACACCGTCGTCGTCCGCGTCGATGAACAATCCAACGAGCACGGCATCATGATCCGAAGCACGGAACTGGTCAGGACTGTACAGGGCGGGCGGATTGAACTCGGTGTTGTAGTCCACCGCGACCGGTTCATCGCCGTTGATGTGCCAGATGGCCGTACCGCTGACATCGGGCAGCAGGCTCGGGCTGGACAGTGCGTGATCCAGGTAACCGGCCTGGCTGGCAAAAGCTGAATGAGTACGCACCGTCGGTGTAACCCGTTCCTGCGAAAGACACTGACCAGGTTTTCGAAGCCACCGGCGTGATGGCCGTTATGGGATCTTCCATCGCATAGGCGTTGAGATCACCCATGATGATGGAGTTGCTATCGCCACTTGCGGTCGGGTCACCCGCGAGCCAGCCGACCAGGGCCACGGCGGCCGAGGTCCGGGTCAGGTTGCAGTTACCCTGGCCGTCGTCGGTGTCGGGATCACCCGGAGCACAACTTGACCCTTTGGATTTCAGATGGTTGACCACCACGGTGACCGTTGCACCTGAGCCGTTCTCACTGAAAGGTCTGCGCCAGTGCGGGCCGGTTTCGCATGTCGTCGTAAAGCGGGTCGTCCGTCGCTGTCCAGGGTTTCGAATGAACCCTCCAGGGTCACGCTGTCAGGTTTGTAAATAATACCCTGGCGAATGGCGTCGTCGCCGATGGCGCCGGTTGGCACATAGGCATAGGCGCCAGCCCCGAGCATCGGCGTTGAGACCGTCAACCAGGTCCGCAATCGGTGTATCGTCAAACGGCGTTTTCCAGCTCGATGAGACCGACGACGTCAGCGTCCAGGGTGCCCAGCGCCACCAGCAGCTTGGCTTTTTGCCGGTCAAACTCGACCGCATTATCCGCGCCGCGGCAATCCTGGTCGGCGGACGGGCCGCAGATAGGGCCGCTGTCGTCCAGCGTGGTGAAGTAATTGAGTACATTGAAACCCGCAACCCTGATCAGTGCAGGACCGACATCGGGTGGATCCAGCGGACGCACATTGTCGTTGACGAAGTTGACGACCTGGGTGGGTTGCACCTCGTAGCTGCCAAAGCCGTAGCTCAGCACGCCGGTAAGACCGGTCGTGCTGTCGCCCACCCGTCGGGTCAGATCCGGGTCCAGATAGGGTGGCAGTGGCAGCGGATTCTGAATGTTGCTGCCGTCGTCCAACTGGATCCGGCTCACGTTGTTCAGGTCCTGCAAGGCGTTGGCTGCAACACCCGGCGCCACCACGTTGGTTGGATTGTCCAGCGGAGCGTCAACGGAAAGGTCGAGCTCGCCGAAACGCGCCAGTGTGAAGTTGCCCGACACAAACAGGGTCTGTGGGAAAGTGACCAGCATACCTTCGGTGGCCTCCCAGTCATCGATAGAAGAACGTGGCAGGTTGATGGCGGTTTCCGAAGGTAGGCCGGCAGCGGGCAGACACACATCGATGAAAGTCGTGCTGTTCAGTTCGGTTAGGCCGAAAAACTCGGTAACCGTGCCGGCAACACGAACGCTGTCGCCGTTTTGTACATCAACGGCTGGATTAGATCCGTCAAGGATGAAGATTCCCTCCGACGTGGCTGGATCGGCATCAGCGTCGGCATCTTCTTCCTGGACGAAGAAACCGTTCAGGTCGCCGTTGGCGCCGGCTCCGCCATCCTGGAAATCACCCACAACGATACCTTCGATGGAGACCGTGGTGCCGACCAGAGGGCTGGCCAGACCGTTACCCTGGATGTCGTGGATCAGGGTAACCGGGTCACCGCATACTTCGGTCGGTGGTGGCGGAGCTACGCAATTAGCTGCTCCGGGCGTAGGTGTCAATTGAACATATGTATCCGTATTACGCGCGCCGCCACTGCCATTGGGACAGCGTTGGTTGGAGTGGTTGTCTTTATCGCCTGCACCACCTTCATTCACCTGCGGTTGGGCTGCGTTAAGCAGTACCAGCAAGCCGGCGTCATCGCCGTCATTGGTGTCATAGACAATGGCGTCGAGCAGGCTGCTGGTGGTGACGGCTGTGCCATTCGGGAAGTCCGTGTCATCACCCGTATAAAGTGCTGCCGCATCGGCCCCGTTCTGCAGGCCGTTGCTTCCGAATATGATCGATGGCGTCGGCACGACAGCAGTGTTACCTAGCAAAAAGTAGCCATTGGCATCGGTGCTGAAACCATCCAGATCGTAGGCCGAATAGGAACTGTCGCTACTGCCGTTGTAGAAAACGACCACCATCCCGTCCAGCGGCGTGTTGCCGCCGCCGCCATCATACAGTTCCACGAACTCCAGTACATCGGTGCTGGCCGTGTCAGCGTCGGTTTCGTTGATGATCACGTCGGCGGACAAGGCGCCGGCGAAGATCAGGGTTGCCATCAGAGTCGTCAGCATGAAAACCAGCTTGATCGTGATGGAAGGAGTGGTGAAAAGCGATTCGTGCTGCACGGAAGCAAAATTGATAGTTTGCATTTTTTTTCCCTGGGTCAAGAGAAGTGGAAACTCTGAGTTTGTAGGAAACGTTCCCTTTTTGTTGTAGGTAATTGACTCGAACAAACCCAATGCCCCAATCTTAGTCGTATTTTGTGACAATTTCTGCATCGGTTTAAGTATCCGGGCAAATTTGCCTGCAAATCGCAGCCTGATGATGGCTATCAGAGGACCCATCCGGCCTCAGATTAAACTGTAGGAGCGGTTTCAATCGCGATTTAAGAGAGAATCAACCGGGTAGAGTAAGGTCGTCTCGGTGCGGTGGCGTACATATCCTGCAGCTGAGCTTCGTGGTGAGTGGCGAACTTCGTACGAGAGCAAACCCATGATCCAAGCAAATATTCGCAGTATTCGTTAGCGGTCTTGCCAAGCACAATGGCCTTAGTTCCCAAAGTATTGTGAGTGAAGTACTCCTTGAAGTGTCAGGGTTTTGCTGCCTGCTGCTCATCGCACAACGGTGAACGGAGTGCATGGGTTTTGCGTGAATCAGTTGTGCACGGTACTGCAAAATGGCGCATCGGACGCCCCGGTAACTCATTGATTAGTAAAGACATATAGTTCGACATTGCGAATTGAAATCCGCGTGTCGGTGGTTCGATTCCACCTCTGCCACCATTTTTTCGGGCCCATTCCAGATCAATGCTATTGCCACACAGGGGCGTCCAGTACATATCACCGATTTGTTGGGGACTGACAATCAGGAAATTACTACCAGGCACGTAGTTGTCACCCCAGGTGGTGTTGAAAAGGATGGTGACAGTCTGTCCAGCTATTACGCCTTTCCAGTTTTTTGTTACTTTGAAATCATAGACACTTAAATTTTCCACACCGGCGAATCTACCGGTTAGCCTGACTTTTTTTACACTTGTTTTTTGTCTCCACGTCAAACCGTGTTTGTTTCCGGCTACACCTTCAAAAACTGCAGAAGAATTTGTGATAATAGCTTCATCCAACTTTGGCTGCGCACAACTCAGGGCATGGGCTTTGCCGGACATGCACGTCAACAGGAGCCAAGGGAGCAGAGCCCTGGTGTTAACATCAGCAATCATGTTTTGATTTTTCGGGGACAATTTCATCTTTAACCTCCGTTTGTCTACATACTTAAACGCGGCATAAGCGAGAATGGGGCTAATAACTTTGCGGGAAAGAGCGCCACCCGTCGGGTGATAATCCTTAAGGAATTGAGTCATGGCAGCTTGCGGCAGCAATGCAAAATTAATGATGTCAAAATTAATGGGGCCAGAGTAAAAATAGCGCGTTACTTCTCGTACCCCGGTATTTTTACCCTAATTTTCTGCCTTTTCTAGGCGGATTAATATTGATTCAGATTATCGAATGAGAATCTTCACTCTTCGGGCAATTAAAGCAGCCCTAAACAGCCGTAAACCCACCATCCACCGCTATATTCGCACCCGTAATAAACGACGCTTCATCTGCAGCGACCATCAACACAGCATATGCAACTTCTTCCGGTCGCCCGACTCTTCCAATCGGGTGTAATTCATCCATCTCTTTTAAGTAGGCTTCTTTATCATCTTGCATATCGATTTCTCTTTGCAGCATCGGTGTATGAATTATTGCTGGGCAGATAGCATTGACCCGAATATTTTCTTTGGCATAGTCCAGAGCCATAGCACGGGTTAAATTAGTTACGCCCCCTTTTGATGCGCAATAGGCCGCCTCGTCCGGATTGCCGGTAACACCTGAATCAGAGGACATGTTTACAATGGTGCCGTTGCCTTGTTTTTTAAAATGGGGGTACGCCGCTTTGCAGCATAAGAAAACACCTTTTAAATTGATATTTATAACCTGATCCCATTCTTCTTCGGTAGTCTCTTCAATGCGTTTATCAAGATAAATGCCTGCGTTATTAACCAGAATATCGATTCGACCAAAACGGTTAACCGTATTTTCTACCATCTGCTTCACATCATTCCATTTAGAAACATCACCGGCCGTAGAATCAACGGCATCTTTACCAAACGTTTCGAGATGTTTTAGGGCGTCATCACATCGTTGTTTGGAGCGTCCGGTTATCAACACCTTAGCGCCTTCTTTTAAAAAACGTTCTGCAATCGCCAGCCCAATGCCGGATGATCCGCCGGTAACCAGAGCTACTTTGTTTTTAAGCATCATTATTAACACTCCACCATTTCGTCAGAAGATGAACACCACGGTATCAGAGTAGATTACCCACTTTGATACACGACTTACGCCGGGCTTTTCTCATACGTCTCAATATTGGTTCCGTTCACTTGACCGATCTGAACAACGGCAGTGTGCCCAGTCGGTCTTTCATTGCCACCTCTTCGCCATCGACAGCCAGCAAGGGTCGTGGTGGATCGAATTTTTGCGTCAAAGGAGTGACTACCAGTATGGTCACCAGGCAAGCAATAAGGCCCAGCATGTCTCCCGCCAGGTTTGGCAAATACCATATCGCCACCAACCACACCAGGAATCCTACTGCCATGGCGGCCAGCGTTCCTGTCCGGTTTGATTTTTTCCAATATATACCTGCAATGAATGGGACAACCACACTGACCAGAATTACGGAATTGGCGTCCAGGATCAGGTTAAAGATAACCTGCACTTTAAGCGCGATATAAATGGCAACAGATCCCAACACCGGTATGGCAAGACGCGTTACGAGCAGCTTTAACTTGTCGGAAGGTTTTGGCTTAAAAAGCGGCAACAAATTGGTACTGAAGATACTTGCGCAAGCCAGTAGCGCACTATCACAGGTGCTCATGATGGCGGCCAACAGTGCACCCACAAACAATGCGATGGCAACCGGGTGCAAATGGTTCAGCGCGAGTGTAGGTATCACTGTCTCGGGATCTTCCAGACCTGGCAGGGTTACGCTGGCAATAATACCCAGCATGACCGGAATCATACCCAGGGTCAGGTAACCGAAACCGGCTAGGTAGAATGAATTTTGTGCCACTTGTTCACTCTTGGCGGAAAATGATCTTTGTAACAGGGACTGCGACGTGATGTCAGCCATTCCAAATATCAACCACATTCGGAAATAGTTGAGCCAGATCTCTGTCGAGTTCTCCAACGGAACCATGCGGAAAGTATGCTCGGGCAACTGGGGTGCAATAACGCCCCAACCACCCACATCTACCAGAACGGTTACCAGCAAAACAACCAGGCCGATGGCTATGATCAGTATCTGCACGAAGTCCGTTACCGCAACCGCCCACATGCCACCCACTGCTGTGTAGACAAAAATAATGGCCGCACCACCGGTAATTCCCCAGACCAGCGGAACACCGGTCAGGGTCTCGAATACAAAGCCAAAAGCCACCAACATGCCGGCGGTCCAGCCGACGCTGGAAGCAATTGATGCGACGGCCGCAATGGTCGCCGCGGTAATGCCAAAGCGGTTTTCAAAAAACTCGATGAAGGTAACCAGGCGCAGACGGCGGAAAATACGCGCAAAAAAGAAGCCGACAACAAACAACGCCAATGCCCCGCCAAACGGATCGGCGATTATCCTCAGGAACCCGCCCTCGTAAGCTGCCCCGGAGGAACCCATCATGGCGCTGCCGCCAAACCAGGTTGCCATCAGGGTAGCTGCGCAAATCCAGATCGGCATTCGTCTGCCGGCCACCATGAAATCCACCGTGGAGTGGGTTTGCTTCGCGGAATAGATTCCAATGAACAACATGATCACCAGGTAGACAATAACACCGGCAAAGATTGTGGCTTCAGTACTCATTGATTCACCTGATTTGAATGAGAAGACCGAACACAGCGAGAGCGGGTTAACTCACCCATATCTTCTAGAGTTGGAAGTGATAGGTCGTACGAGCTTATTCCTTAAAGACTGAAAGGCATACCGATGCTAGAAATTCCGGAGACCCAGTAAGGCCGCTATAACAAGGCAGAAAATCACAGCGTCGATGCCCAGCGAACCAGTTTTCTGCCTGAATGAGCTGTTTATATCGACGAAGGATCATGGGGTGGATCCCTCTTTATTTTCTGAAGATGGATACCCCGCCTCAAGGGTGGCTTTAACCTTTTTAAGTTCCTGAAAAATCCCATAGGTGCCTCGTAAGTGAATAAAAGCCATTCTTTGAATACCAGCGATATAATGCACCGCTCTGGTGTAGGTCTCGAGAGCTGCAAAGTCAACTTGGCAATTCGTAAATCCACTATTTTTAGCATTGGGCAAAATGGGTGCCCAGGTTAAAAATTTATGTATCTCTGTAAAATTATCCCTTATAAACGGCGCTATATCAGCATAATTTTTCTGCCATTTTATTTGCAACTTTACATATTTTCCAATGGCAAGGCGAACCTCACTGTTGCTTATAATTCCTGTTCGTCCGGTTGAAACCAGCTCGTCATAAATAGTATTATCATATTCCAATAATACTTGGACCCCGACACGGCAAAGCCCTAATAACAAGGCTTCTTCCTCTGGCCGTGGGGAGGACTTATCCATCAAATATTTGTAATAATTTAAGTAGGTCTCTTGCCGGGCGTTATTATCCCTAAGAGCCGTTCCATAGATAGCAATATTACTATCAACCTCTACCTTTAGACTTTTAATAATTGCTTGTTCTTCGGCATTTTCTTGGCGTTCCGTGTTCCACGCATCAGCCTGTAAACCAATATAAATACCAATGATCAACACGATCAGTTCCAGTGTTAAACTGGTCCAGTTCTGATTGCGTAAATTAGATAGTATGCGTTTTAAGATCATACCCCACTCCCCTGAGGTGAACATCTAAACAAAGAATAGAGGAATTGTGAGTATAGGACTCATTAAAGGTGTATTGCCATATATCTGCATATATTGAACATCGCATTACGTCAGAACTCGCCTAAAGGCGGATATTGTGAACCACCACCTGTCATTTACTGGCGTTTACTAGCGCTTACTGACACTTTGTTAAAGGACAAACACCATAAGTGACTGATTAATATCGTATTAAAAACTGATCATTGCTTTTGAAAATCCGCGTGCCGGTGGTTCGATTCCACCTCTGGCCACCAATATTTTCAACCCGATTCAAGTAATCTCGCAACCTCCTCGTACAGTTCCTCACCGTTTATTCCTACTCGGCGTAGATTTCCCATTTGGTCAATTAGCCAGGTTGATGGCAAGCCGTTTACCTTGTACAACTTCACGACCTCATCCTCATAGCCTTTTTGAGAAAACGCGAGCTTACCGGGGGGAGGGGTGTTAGCGATAAATGTATGTGCACGGTCGATAGTTTCACTTTCGTCAACACAAATACTGATGATTTCGAATCCCCTGGCGTGAAAGGTTTCATATAAAACCTCGAGGTTAGGCATCTCCTTGATACAAGGCGGGCACCAGGTTGCCCAGAAATCAATCAATACAACTTTGCCTTTAAGTGACGAGAGTGACAGTTTATTTCCGTCGACCAAATCTAAAACGAAGTCCTTTGCAGGGCTGCCAATCTCAAGGTCTTCAAAGATTTCATTAAGCAATTGTTTAAACCGTGGGTCAGATCGGATGAGGTCATAGCGTTCTGCATCAAAAACAGTGAACTTTCTAAACTGCCTCTCATGAATCGCTTTGTCGATCCAGTAAATTGCCTTGTCTTTTTCACCCAGAAAAACCTGAGCGTCCGCAATCTTGAGGTAGAGCCACGGCGTTTTTTTCTCGGAAATATCTTCAAGCAGCATTGTACACTCCAGTAAATCTGCTCCTCGCTCAAGCTTGAACAGCAAGTCACAGCGGTAATCGAGTAGTGCCGGGGTCATACCCGCCAGTTCAATAGCCTGGTTAACAGGTTTCAGTGCCAGTTCAAATTTTTCCCCATCCCATAAATCGTTGGCCTGCGCAAGCAGTGCCTCTACAGATACTGTTGTTACCTTACTCGGATTCGTTTTACTTATGTTCTGTGGATCAGTGTATTGCTCTGAACAACCGCTAAAGATACTCACTAGCACCAAACACAACATTAATCTTAAAATCATTGAAAATTCCTCATGATCAACAGCCGAAACTACCTCAGCGAAGCAACGATTCCGGGTTACTGTAATTTGATGTAGAAAAGGCAGAATAGGTTTACCGGCAAAACAAATGAACCTTGGGTTTTGGTTCTACTTGCCACCTAGAGCAGACAATGTGTGTTTACGTATTTCTTGGTAGCTTGCTAAATATTGGAAAATATTGCTCATGCGAATTTGCCGGAAAAGGGGCCGGATACATTCTATTCAAAGCTGTGCCCAATTTGTGCCTCACTAGCTGTTATTTACCGAGCGGTCTATTGGCCGGAAGCTGCTAGCAAGGCGGGAATAACAAATTCCAAATTTGAACTCACATGGCTAAGGTACAAAACTCGCCGGTTTTTGTCGCTGTGGGAAGTCGTTAAACGTTTCTTTAAATTGAAGGACTTTCGCCATTGCAGGTAAGAACAGGAACATATGCTCTGCCATCCATACATCGTAGCCTGAACCTTCTTTATCCATACGTTCGTATGGGTCCATTCTCAAATTAAACATTTTCGGCAATCGCAATGTATCGTACGGGTCTACCCATACTTCAAATCCATGCGCACGTTGTTCCTTGAATACCAATTTGAAGTCTCCGTCACGAATGCCGACAATATCTCCGGTATCTGAGCTATAGATAAACTCATTACGAGGCCCCTTTTTGCTCGTATCCAAAAAATGCGGCAGGAAATTGTACCCATCCAGGTGCACCTTAAAATTACGATTACCGACTTTCATACCTTGCTTAAGCTTGGACTTAACTTTTGAGTCGCCTGCCGCAGCCAACAGTGTTGGCATCCAGTCCAGCAGAGAGATTACCTCATTAGATACCTGATTCTTTTTGATCTTAGCAGGCCACTTCACCATCATAGGCACGCGATAACCACCTTCCCAGTTTGAGTTCTTTTCACTTCTAAACGGGGTATAACCACCGTCTGGCCAAAATGCAAGTTCGGCGCCATTGTCCGTTGTATACATCACAATGGTGTTATCAGTGATGCCAAGTTCATCCAACTTATCCAGTAGCTGACCAACATGCCCGTCATGCTCAACCATGCCATCAGCATACAGGCCTTGGCCGGTGACGCCTTGAGACTCTTTCTTCAGGCGAGTCCAGACATGCATACGTGTGGAATTAAACCAGACAAAGAAAGGCTTTTTAGCCTCATCTGCTCTATCGATAAAATCAAGCGCCTTGGCGAGCACTTCTTCATCGATAGTTTCCATGCGTTTTTTGTTCAATGGACCGGTATCCTGTATCTCGCCATCGGCAAAGCTATGGATAACGCCGCGTGGACCGAACATTTGTTTGAATGCGGGATCTTTTGGATAATCCTCGTGTTCCGGTTCATCCTCAGCATTCAGATGGTATAGATTGCCGAAAAACTCATCAAAACCATGATTTGATGGTAGATGCTCATCCAAATCGCCCAGGTGATTTTTACCAAACTGCCCCGTCATGTAGCCACGTGCCTTCAAAAGCTCGGCAATCGTGACATCATCTTTATGCAGACCTTCTTTTGCACCGGGCATACCGACTTTTGTCATGCCGGTACGTATTGGGTGTTGGCCAGTAATGAAACTAGAACGGCCCGCAGTACAACTTTGGTCACCGTAGGAATCGGTAAAAAGAATGCCGGCATTGGCAATGCGATCAATATTCGGGGTTTTATATCCCATAATGCCCCGGTTATAGGCGCTGATATTGAAAGGGCCAATATCGTCACCCCAGATCATCAGGATGTTGGGCTTTTCTGCTGCCAGTGCACTGTTGTTCACCAACAATGGCAATGCAAGCAGGATCGCGTAGAGGACATGTTTCAGGCGAACTAAATTTGACATCGTTTCCATGCGTTTTTTGTTCAATGGACCGGTATCCTCTACCTTGCCATCGGCAAAGCTATGGATAACGCCGCGTGGACCGAACATTTGTTTGAATGCGGGATCTTTTGGATAATCCTCGTGTTCCGGTTCATCCTCAGCATTCAGATGGTATAGATTGCCGAAAAACTCATCAAAACCATGATTTGATGGTAGATGCTCATCCAGATCGCCCAGGTGATTTTTACCAAACTGCCCCGTCATGTAGCCACGTGCCTTCAAAAGCTCGGCAATCGTGACATCATCTTTATGCAGACCTTCTTTTGCACCGGGCATACCGACTTTTGTCATGCCGGTACGTATTGGGTGTTGGCCAGTAATGAAACTAGAACGGCCCGCAGTACAACTTTGGTCACCGTAGGAATCGGTAAAAAGAATGCCGGCATTAGCAATGCGATCAATATTCGGGGTTTTATATCCCATTATGCCCCGGTTATAGGCGCTGATATTGAAAGAGCCAATATCGTCACCCCAGATCATCAGGATGTTGGGCTTTTCTGCTGCCAGTGCACTGTTGTTCACCAACAATGGCAATGCAAGCAGGATCGCGTAGAAGACATGTTTCAGGTGAACTAAATTTGACATCTAAATCTCCTTCGGTTTTGTGAAATACACAATTCTTATTGCGCTGGCTGAATAACACCAGATTGTGTTTATCATTAACTGGTTACTGCGACGGCTCGACCGTATGTGTACCAAATCGCTCTCATCAGTCTTTTCCTTTCATCAGTGGTTTTGTTCTACTAACCGTCCATGACTGAACAATCTACATAGGTAACTGAGTCTAATACAAAAGGTGTCTTAGATGTTAACGAGAATGAGTATTATTCGTAAACTAAGGATTTTCTAAGGATTAGAAATCAGAGGATTGTGGCCGCTGAGGGTCATAAGCAGAAGATGGATTCAGTCTAGCCGATGGTATCCTCAATGTCAGCTTGTAGCCGAAAGCGGAAGTCCCGAAAAATGAATTTTGGCTGTCCTTTCAATCCACGTTAGAACGCGGACACTTTATCAGTTCACCCAGCACGCTAAGCATCCTTTCAACTTAATCAGTTCGGTGTGCCAAATTTGGCGCAAACCATCAGTAATTTACTGCTACTTTACAATAGGGCAAACGCCGTAAGCGACAGATTAATATATCATTAATGGTTGGTTTTAGCTTTTTGAAAATCCGCGTGTCGGTGGTTCGATTCCACCTCTGGCCACCATTTGTATCCCCCTAAAAGCCTCACTTTCAATGATAAAGCTCTCCTTATCATAAGGAAGGTAAACCTGAGTGTGTGTAATTTTGGTGTAATCGTGACGAAATAAAAGGGGTTTTTAGGCTATGAAGCTGAGTTCATACGCTCTTCTAACTTGTCCAGTGCCTGCTGAATATGCTCGCCATTTGCATGAGCATATTGTACATCTTCAGAGCATATGGCACCGTTTGAGCCTTTTTCTAAGAGACACTTAACTGCCCGTACTTTCTCCAGTCTAACCTGCTAACCGCGGGTTTTATATTTTCCTTTGTGTCAACGTCCTGGCTTGGATCATTGACTGCCACGGCTACGCGATAATGCAATACGTAGGAATGTTAACCAGCAGTCGATTGGCGCTCGAGGGTTGGACGATGGCTGGAGAGCACCCTCGCCATAGTGGTTCTAGCGCGAATTTCCCCCGGGGTGGTTGGAATGCCAGCATCAAGAGAGGGTACCCTGGGGCATATAGATTACGCGCTTCAATCGCTTTGCCAGGTTATTGAGACCCTATTTTCAGCAGGCGTTTTGTGGATACCGCCGGATTTGCTGTCGTCAATCGGTGAACTGAATGGACACCAACTTGTTGGTGCCGGTCGGCTTTTGAGAATAACTGGTCCAAATCAAGCCCGTGTTTGGATCCTGGTCGATTTTTCGCGTGTAGCCATACCGGCTGGGCAAAAGGATCTCGGAAAATGTTTCCGTCTCAATGTCAAAAATTCCTATCTTGTTAGCCGCCGACTCACAAATCCACACCTGCCCCTTTTTCTTGTCCACAAACAACGCATAAGGGGCAGAGTTTGGCGTCGGGATATCGTATTCTTTAAACGTTTCGGTGTCCGGATCCAAGCGGTATAACTTGCCAGTGGTAAACGCAGGAATCCAGAGTTTGTCTTCCGCATCGACCGCCAACCGTCGGGGGCCGGAGTAGGGGATAGGCATTTCGAACTCTTTAACCTCATGTGTCTCAACATCGATCCGGCCGACTCGGTTGCCACCCAGTTTCGTGTAATAGACGTTGTCTCCTGAATCGATCGTGATTCCATATGGCCAGAGCCAGAAGGGATCCTCGAACAGGTTCGGCTGCGCGGGGAGATCGACTATTGTGATTTTTCCCGTTTTGGGATCAAGCCGGGAGACGCGGTTGCCGACAATCTCGGTGTACCAAAGGCTTCCCTTCGAATCGAACATGTGGGTGTGCGGACGGGGCCCGATCGGGGTCTTGTCAGGATCGGGAACGGGATAGAGATCGAATTTTTCCGTGACGGGATCAAACGAGACGATGTGATTAGCTTTATTCAAAACGATCCATATCTTGCCGTCCTGCCCTTCGATGACACTGTGGGAACCGGCATCTTCGATCGGATAAGGGTAGAGCTTCCACTCTTGAGTCTTCGGATTGAGAACTTGCAGGTAGTTGTTTTCATAATCCGCTACCCAGACGAGTCCATTCCTGTCGATGCCGACATCATGTGGATAGGAATTCGGCAACGGCAGGTCGTACTCACGGATTACGACATTTGTCAGCGTCTCAGTCTTGGGAAGGAGGGCTGGATTTGTCCTGACTGGAAGATATTTTGCCAGCAACGCCGCCTGTTTCTCATGATCGAAGTCGGGCGAAAGAAAGGCACCTTGCTCAGTTTTCATCCGGTGGAAGGCAGCCTGCCAAAACGCCGGGTCATTCGATCCTGCAAAGCGGGTTCCAGAAGCCCCGATGCCATGGCACATGACACAGTTTTGTACCAGTCGGCGTTTTTCCAGGCTGTCGGGGATTGAGGTGATGGCCCCGGCCGCACTCACAGGAATGTGTTCTTGTGCTTTTAGCACAACTTCATGTTTTACTGTTGACCGGCCAATGTCTACCGTGGCCGATACCGACTGGTATCTTCCCTTTCGGCTGGTCAGGGTGTACTGACCAGCCCTGAGGCCGTCCATCGCGTAGTGCCCTTCCGCGTCGGCGAAGACCGTGGTCGCGACAAGTCCGTCTATTCGTTTTACCGTCACCATGGCACCGGGCACCGGGACTTCGTCCACACCAATGACAGTGCCATTGAGTGAAAATGGAGCACCCTCTACGTTGGAGCAACCAATTGCAAAGAAAACCAAACACGATAGCAACTCACATATTGATTTATTCATGACACATCCTTCGATGGGTAGCGCAGCGATTTGACACGCGTACCCGGGTTACTAAGATTCCATCAAACCAATTCTGTTTGACCACTACAACCAACCGAGTTCTTTCATTGCCCACGGTGCATTCCAGACTTTCTGCATGCTCTCCACTTTCTCGTCTGCGTTCATTTTCAGGACGTAAACATAATGTGTATTGGTCTCCTCGCCCGTTGGTGGAACGGGCCCGCCGTCACCAACGTGACTGCCTGTAAATGTCGCGAAGTAAATCGCCGTGGTGTTGGCGTCGTCGTAAGCTGATGCGTGCAAATCATAGCTGCAGCCTGCTGCGGTGTTGCTACCGAAACCCGTCATCCAGTTGACATATTCTTCGACGGTTTTGATCTCGACCAGTGGTTCGCATTGCGCGGAAAAAGCTGCACCATCTGCAACATATTGTTCGCACTCACCCCAGCCTTTTACCGATTCGCAGGCATGAAAAAACTTTGTGGCGTTGTTAAATGCAGACATATGTAGATTCCTCCGAATCACTGACCTTGTTGATTTGTCGTGCCCCGATTCATACAGGTTGCATACCGAATGGTACAAGAATAACCAAAATTGTGCCGGCGTGCTGAATTGCCTGAAATCCGTTGATGTGTCACAGCCCATCCTTGCAACTTTCGCCTCAGGGCGCCTTGTATCTACTCCCGGTGAGACAGAGAACTGAGTTTACTATCCAATTCTGAGGGTCCAACGCTGAATTCCAGCCTACAGCCACTGTAATTCACACCAATTCCTGCCACAGGGTTAAAGAAACCCTTGCCGTTTCTGGATCAGGAACAGTTGGATTTTTCGCTGCAGACCGACAACTCAAGGGGGAGAGCCATCAGGTTGCAGTTATGGTATCCACAATCCAGCAAGGCTTGTCTGTAGGTAATATGCTCTGAAATGTGTAAGTCGGCTTAGTTTAATGAAACAATAATCGTGTGTAATTCTGGTGTAAATAAGCCAAGAAGATAAGAGATATTGGTGCAACCATGCAGAACTGCGGATGCAACCAAATAGTCCGATTACTTAGTCAAATCAAACATTTCAGAACTTATCAGAATTTCTTGGAATTACTCAACTGAATATTGAAAATCCGCGTGCCGGTGGTTCGATTCCACCTCTGGCCACCATTTTCATCTAGTATCCCGCCCCACTTTTCCCCAACAGTTCGCTGATACTTGTCAGTTTACTCTGGCACTTTACTCTGACCCCTGCTGACAACTCGTGCGTAGATGACGTCCTGCGCAACGTCTGTCCGAATTGTGGCGGCGAATTCGTTCCTCGACCGATCCGCCCGGCGGGAGAATGGAGGGACGGCGTGGGGCTTCGCCACCATCCGGGGTCGAACCCGGGGATCGGTAGCTGGCCGGAGCGTCGGTGCAGGAGCGTTTCCGAGCCCTGCTTGCCTCGCGGCGTGCGGTGCTCAGTCTGCTGCAAAACGCACATCAGCACGGAGGTACACGGATGCGGCTGACCGGCCGTAGCGACGACGATGGCGTGGGGTCCCGAAACCCGAACGACCCTCTACGCTGCCTCCCTGGTACCTGGCGTCGGGTCCGAGCCGTCAACGGTCTACAGTTCTTCCATATTGATAACTATTTTGCCGAACTGCTCTGCCTTTTCCATCTTTTCAAAAGCCAGGCCAATATCGCGGGCAGGATATACTGAATCGATTACAGGGAAAATCTTTTTTGAGGAGACCAAGCTCAGCATAGCCTCGAATTCTTCCGCAGTTCCCATTGTGGTTCCGTGGATCGAAAGCTGCTTCCAGAAAATGCTGCTGGGTGAAAGGTTTTCCATATTACCTGCCGTGCGGCCGAACATAGCTATGCTTGCGCCTGGCTGGGCCAAATCAAGCAACTTCGAAAACCCCTTGCCGGCAGCGCTGTCAACAATGACATCGAAACCGTCGCATAGGGTTCTAAGTTCCTGATCCCAATCGGTATTGCGGTAGTTGACACCGCCGTTGGCACCGAGATCTACTGCCTTCCTTATTTTCTCATGAGAACTCGATGTAACATAAGCCTGCGCTCCTGACGCCACGGCAAAATGCAAAGCAAACAGTGCCGCGCCGCCGCCGATTCCAGTGATCAAAACTTTACTATCCCGCACGCAGCCTCCACGGGTGAACAGCGCACGGTAGGCGGTTAATCCCGCGAGCGGCAGAGCAGCAGCTTCTTCCAAGCTGAGGTGCTTTGGTTTGGCGTACACGTACTCGCTGCTGATGCTGATATATTCCGCGAAAGTGCCTTGAGTGGGGAATCCCAGGATCTGGTAATCCGGGCCGTGTACTTTTTCATTCGGGCCCCAGTACAGAGAAGGATTCAGAATGACTTCATCACCGATATTGAATCCGCTTACATCAGCACCGATACCCTCAACAATGCCCACACCATCGGAACCCATGATGATATTCTCATCACTTCGCAACTTGTTTTCTTGCAACGACCACAGTTCGTGGTGATTCAATGCGGCGGACTTTATATTGATCAATATCGTAGAATCCGATAATGCCGGTGTCGGCACCTCCGTTGTTTTCAATGTACTTTTGGACTGATTTAGAACGATAGCTTTCATCTTATCTTCTCCATCTCATCAGCTCGTAGTCTCCATAGTTATGATACCAGAGCGCGTGGGGTGATCACCGACAGGCGCTTGTTCGACTCGCCCCAAGCGCAGTTTTTTAACAATCAAAACAAAGCCCCTTTTGAAAAATTAAACAGTAATATTATGGACGAGATAACATTGTGGAGAAGGGCAGACCAATTTGCGGATGACCTTTCAGCAATAATAATTGAAATTAAATAAATAGGGGATTTATTATGAATAAAGTTCTTGGATTTTTTGTCTTTTTTCTTGCTCTAAACTTTAGCCATCAAGCATTTGCTCAAGATAAAGACTATGACCCTGAAGCCCGACTAAAAGAGCTCGGCATTACATTGCCAACTCCTCCAAGCCCTGTTGCAAATTATGTAAATGGTGTGCGGACGGGTAATTTAATATTTTTAGCTGGTAAAGGACCAAAATACCCTGATGGGCATGAACTTCATGGAAAATTAGGCGCTGAGGTTTCCATTGAGCAGGGTTATGATGGGGCTCGAATGACGGCCATAAACCAAATGGCGGTACTGAAGGCCATGTTAGGAAATTTAAATAAAGTTGTTCGGGTAGTAAAGGTTTTGGGCATGGTTAATTCAACCCCTGATTTTGTCAAGCAACCTGCGGTGATTAATGGCTTTTCCGATACTATTGTCGCTGTTTTTGGTGACCGGGGCCGGCATGCACGAGCAGCGGTTGGCATGACATCTTTACCGCGGGGACAATCTGTTGAAATTGAAATGATAGTTGAAGTAAGGGATTAAAGGGAAAAGTGATGGTAAATTTTAAAAATATATTAAAGCAAATTACGTTAGGAATATTTGTGGTGGTATTAGGAATGTCTTTCGCCAATGCAGAAGACGGATCCGGCCTCGAGATGACCTATTTTGGTGCGGCGGGTTGGAAAATTTCTGATGGGAATGTCACTGTTTTGGTGGACCCTTATATTTCACGTCTCCAATATACGGACAGATCACACCCGGATGACAAAAGAAAAGCTTTTGCCCGAAATGAACCGGGTGTTTCAGATGAAGCGTTAATTGACAGCCTTATTACTGAAGCTGATTTTATTCTGGTTCAACATGGACATTATGACCATTTGGGGGATGTCCCTTATATTGCTAAAAAAACAGGAGCAAAAGTTATTGCAACTGAAACGGTGGTTATGATTTTGCGGGCATACGGAATTCCTAATGAACAATTATATGCCGTGGGTGGTGGTGAGGATTATCAGTTTGAAAATTTCTCTGTCAGGGTGGTTCCAGCCATTCATTCAGCTTTGGGAAATAAACATTATCATGACACACGACGTTATAACCGGGACACTAAATTAGAGGCCCCTTTACGCATCAACCAGTTTATCGAAGGTGGTGCGCTCAGTTTCCTAGCCCGTTTTGAAAACCATACTGTTTTAACAATGGGATCAATGAACTTTTTAGAACGCGAAATGGCAGGCTTAAATCCCGATATACTTTTAGCCGGCATTAATGGGTCTCGCTTGGGACTTTATAAATATGATGAGCGGCTCATAAAATCTACTGGAAAACCGCCCGTCATAATTCCAACCCACTGGGATAGTTTCAATTTGCCATATAGTTTTTCTCAGGAAGCCAATGTAAAAAACAAGCTCATTCCTTTTCGGGAAACAGTGGCTAAATTTGCACCCAATTCCAAGGTTATTATCCCCGTTCATATAAAAACCTTTGTTGTTGAATAAATGGGAAGCAGAACAATTTTATTTTCCGTCTTGCTTTGTCTTGTTATACCAGGCTCAGCAAAGCCTGTTTTTGCCGATGAAATTTTTTATTCAAACCAGGCCTCTTACCCTATTTCAATGGAGCCTTTTCCGATATTTTTACCCAAGTGCTGTGTCAAATTTGTGCCAAGCCAAACTATTAGCTGAGCTTCCGCTTTCCGCCACACGGCGACATTCGAGTGAAACGCCCATGTGGGGCTAAAAACGACATCTTGCCGCCGGAGCCAATTGCCTTGGTTACAGGTGTTTTAACGCCTGGGTTTTCGGCGCCCTCTGCTAAACAGCCGCACCCAGAACACCATTTCTGCCAACAACCCCAATAACATAAAAACCGCCGCAGGTAAGGCAAGTCCCAGGAAGTACAAGGCAAACGCGGCAAGCAGAAATAAGTAGGTCACCAAGTGGTCTTTCATATCTCCATTCTAACCTTAATCCAAACTGGAAATACGCACTGACTTTCAGAAGAATCACCAGTGTCTTTCAAACAGCGGTCGTGATTCGCGGATGACGGCTTGTGGCCGAAAGCGGAAGTCCCGAGAAATAAATTTCGGCTGTCCTTTCAATCCACGTTAGATCGCGGACACTTTGTCAGTTCACCCAGCACGCTAAGCATCCTTTCAACTTAATCAGTTCGGTGTGCCAAATTTGGCGCAAACCTTAAGTATTAGCTCGGCTTTGAGCGCTTCAAACTGCTGCGTCCGAGAGTGGGTGATATGACCGGGTACTGAGTGGCAACATTTTCATAACACCGGCGCCAGTATCTTCCCTGGCGGGTTCGAGTTGCAACTCGTAGTGCTTCCAGAAATCGATGGCATCGGTGTATATCGGCAGTCTCACCTGCTCGGCGCTTGCCGTGTTCACCGGCCGGGTATTCTTGTGGAAATCCAGGCAGGCGTCTTCCCACGGCAACTCGCAATAATCGAGTAGCCGCCTGACCTGGCCGTCCAGATCCGCCACGACTTCCTCGTAGTTTACTTGCAGTACACGACCTGGCAGAACTTCCTGCCAATGGTCCATCATCCTGCGAGTACTCGAGATAGTATTCGGCAAGTTCGATCAGGTCGTAGGTCTGGTTTTTCCCTTGCGCGTACAACTGGCGGTAGTTTGCCAGGCAGGTGCCCATGGGATGCCGGCGCGCATCGATGATCTTTCGCTTTCGGCAACATCGTGTGGATCAATCCGATGTGTGAAAAATTGGCTGGCATTTTGTCGGTGAAATAAGGGCAGGTCAAGTTTGCGATGTACACCTCGAATGGTAGATATAAGCCTTGCCCAGAGCCTCTAGTTGCTCCTGGGTCAGATCGGACACTGCCTCCGGGTAGCGCTAGCCCGTCCGGGCGCTGCCGGCCCAGCGTTGAGGACAGCATGATGACATAAGGGCAGCTCCCCTGCGCCCTCAACCTTGCTGTGGCTGGCCAGGATCTGTTCAATCAAGCGTTGAGCCAGAACGCGGCATACCGAGAATAAAGACCGGTGTGTGCATTTGACCGCTGTGTGCATTGAGGCCGCAGCCGGTGTCTTGAGGCCCAGGAAATCGCTGCTGAACCGTCGATGATGGCGTCGTGCATACGTTCTGTTTGCTCTGGGTCGTGGCTAATCGACTCGCGCTTCAGTGAATTGCCCCGGCTGTAGTCTTGCCAGGCTGCCTCGTATTCCCCGCGTCGCCTCGGATGTCCTCGCCAGGGCAAAGCGCATGGCAATTTCAGAATTAACGCCGAGGTCATCCGAGGCGATTTGGCTGCGGATCGTCTGCACCTGTTCATCCGACAGCCGGTAGTCTTTCAGGCTTGCCAGGCCCCACCAGGCATCACTAAACTCGGGCCGCACCGCTGTACATTTTTCGTAACTGGCAATGGCGTCATCGCTGTTGCCCACAATACGCAACATGTGACCCTGTCCTGCCAGTGAATGTGGGTCCTCGGGGTACAACTGCAGTGCTTGTTGATAGGATGTAAGCGCATCGGCTGACCTGCCAATCACGGCCAGCGCGTCGCCCAGCAGGCGAAGTTATCCGCACTACGCTGTCGTTCAGGGAGGCCGCGAGTTCGAACATCTCGACGGCTTCCGGAAAGCGGCTTTGTTCACCGTAAGAAACCGGCCCAGTTCGGTGTGCGGTAAATACTCATTGGGTGACAGGGCGATAATGCGCCGCAGTACAGCTTTGCTCGGCAACACCGTATCTTTCATCATCGCTGGCAATACGGGCCAGCATATGCAGGACCTCGGCTGTCGTCCGCTCACGTCTTAGCAGTTCACTACACAGCTGCTCCGCCTGCGCTGCATCCCCATCATGCAGTAGCCGGTCCGCTTCAAGCAGTGTGCCGGCAACGGGTGAGAGTTCCAGGAACTGCTGATGGGCGGCTTCGGCCTCCTTTCCGTCTCCCCAGTTGTGCCAGGGCGCTGGCCAGACCCCCTGTATGCGGAGGCCTGGCTGCCATCAAGCTCTATGGCCTGCGAAAAGTGACGGGCGGCCTGTTCGGGTTCATTCCTGATCAGGAATAACCTGCCCAGGTCTTCATATGGTTGGCAAATCCGGGCTCCATTGCTATGGCCTTGAGCAGGGCCTGATGTGCGTCATCGGTGCGTCCCAGTTTCAGAAGTATCGCCCCGTGCAGGCCGAGGATATTGATGTCTCGCGGATGGGTGATGAGCATGGAACTGCATTTATGTTCCGCCTGTTCCAGTTGACCGGAACTGATCAGGCGAAATATGTCATTGATGGCTTGCCGGGGGCTTCGGGCTTGTGCATAGGGTTTAGCGTCCGTCCAGGTTGGCCGCGGTGATGAGCGGCCGGGATCATCGACAGATCGGTCGAGGCCATGATATTTGCCCACTGATCCCCCGGGATGGTGGCAAGTTCTGCCAGTTGCTCAGCGCAAATTGCAACGACCCTCTTTCTTCGGATCAGGGGACTCTGTCGAGCCGTTTACCAACGAATCGGGGATCGTTGCGTTCGGCCTGTGCTTGCGCAGCCACAAGGCATCTTCGGCAGAAGACAATATGGCGGTACTGACGATCACCGCGACACGCCGTGTCAACTCGTTCCCTACCAGGTGTTCATGTATTAGCTAGCAGCGCGCAAGTCCATGCACAGATGTGTGACAATGAAATGCAGACCGGCGCCGACTTTCTCGATTCAGTTCTTTGGCACCCAGCCAGGGTTTCGGGCCGTATGGGGTTACCACGCCACCGACAAAAAAAGTCAGGCCGGGATACTCAGGCCCTGGTCCTCGTTCATGGTTGCAGCGGTCGCAATCAGCTCTTTCGCGTTGACATCAAACACCGCTTTCGGGACGCGGTTTGAATCCACGTGGTACCCGGTCACCACGCACCAGCAGCAGGCTGGTCACGCCCAACGCCGCTGCGACCCAGCAGGTCTGACAAGAGCACAATGCGATTACGGTTACGGCAGCTGAGCTGCATGATTGGATCATGCCGTTGTCAAGCATCAGCCGTGCCGCTGCGAGTACCGACATATGCACCTGGCCGTGCTGATTATCGGTAAGCAGCACCGCATCGACAGATTCACGCAACTCATCCGCCTGCAGGCGAATGGCTTCGGCATTTGTTTCCGGACGCAGGAAACATTCTGCGGTCAAGGCGAAATTCTTCTTGTAAATCGCTTTCTGAAATTCATCAAACCAGCGCCTTCGGGTGTGATGCACAATTGCCAGGCCATATGATGCCACATAAAACAAAACTGGTAATCGGGAGTTTCCTGTGGTGAACTTTCATTTTGGAACATAGCCGGAGAAGCCCATTTCCACCGATCTTTACAGAGAAACCAATATCAGCAGGCTCTCGCCCATTTCAAGGCCGGGAACGCGGCTGACGCCGTGTCGGCCTGCGAGGCTGCCCTGACAGACTACCCCGGTGACGCCAACCTGATGTGTCTCGCGGCGAAAGCAAACCTGGTCCTGCGGCGTTTCGATGACGCCAAACGGCTGATCGACGAAGCCCTGCGCCAGCAACCGGAATTTGCCGCAGCACACGACCTGAACGGTGACCTGTTATTGATTCGGGGGCATTCGGAAGCCGCGATCAAGGCCTACGAGCAAGTCATGCGTCTCGATCCAACACGGTCACGGGTGGTGACAAAAATCGAAAGGGCACGTGAAGATAGTGCTGCCGGTCAAACGGCATCGCCACAAGCCGAAGGAAATGCAGCGCCTGGCAGGCGGATGGCGTTTGAGGATGAAATACACCGCGCACAAGAAAAGCACAAGTCGGGTGAGCCCGGCGAGGCGGATAAAATTTACCGCTCTATACTGAAGCGTGATCCCCAATCATGTTGAAGCGGCCCGGTTGCTCGCAGGCCTGGCGGCCGAGAACAAGCAATACAAGGATGCGGAGGTGTTCCTGCGCCATGCGGCTTCGGTTGCGCCGGATTACGGCCGTCTGTGGGTCGACCTGACCAACGTGCTGCGTGAACAGGAGAAGCTCGATGATGCCCTGGAATGCGCGTTAAAGATACTTGAAATGGCGCCGGAAAAAGCTGAGTCACATATGCTGGCCGCAAGCGTTGTCGGTGCGATGAGCCGGCATGAGGATGCTATTCGCTATTATGAAAAGGCGCTGGACATCGCACCCAACCGGACCGGCGCCATGAGCGCAATGGCGCATCACCTCAAAACAGTGGGCAGGCAGCAAGACGGCGTGGCGATGTACCGTAAAGCCATTGCGGCCAAGCCTGACCACGCCGAAGCCTACTGGAGCCTGGCTAACCTGAAGACTTTTCGATTTGATGAGCGCGAAGTACAGGCCATGCAGGCGTTGCTGGAAGACGATGCCCTGAAAGATGAGTCACGGGTTCAGCTTAATAATGCCCTGGGACTGGAATACGAGGCACGCGAAGACTACGA
>PVMK01136518.1_pt1 | contig 23860 bp, 18 predicted proteins | sample 1853481 | NCBI WGS metagenome assembly PVMK01 (sample SAMN08533507, study PRJNA380276) | Marine sediment metagenome, whole genome shotgun sequencing project. | reverse complement strand
ATTGACGGGATTGGGACATGATCCCACAAAATATGAAAATATAACTAAGTAAGCGAGTATGGACTTCAGGATAAGAATAAAAGGCAGGTTTTTGCCTAACGGTGAATGGCTGCTTTCGGCCAAAAGCGGCCGTTCGGGATTAGCAAAAATAGCCGCCTTTTACTCCGCCCTCAAGTTCAAACTCGCTTACTTAGTTATATTTTCATACTTTGTAGTACCATGTCCCAAACCCGCCAACTAGCTGCTATCATGTTCACCGATATTGTCGGGTATACAGCATTGATGGGAAAGGATTCCAATAAAGCACTTGAGCTAGTACGCATCAGCAAGGAGATCCAGAAACCCTTAGTTGAGAAACATCATGGACAGTGGCTGAAAGAAATGGGAGATGGAGCCTTGGTCAAGTTTGGTACAGCATTAGATGCAGTGAATTGTGCTATTGAAATACAGGAGTTAGCAAGGGCCAAGTTTGACGGTAAACTGCGTATTGGTATCCACTCAGGTGATATTACTATCGAGAACGATGATGTATATGGTGATGGCGTCAATGTAGCTTCTAGACTTGAATCCATTGCCGATCCAGGCGGGGTCTACATTTCGGATAATGTTGAAAAATCGATTAGAGGTCAGACCGATGTTCAAGCCAAATACCTGGGAGAGGTCAATCTCAAGAATGTGAACTATGGAGTACGTACCTATGCGATTCAAGGAGTAGGACTACCAGTACCTGAAGTCAAAGAAGATAAAGAATTGTCAGGTCACTTCTTGGCTGAAGTTCAAAGACGGGGAGTTATACAGGCTGGGGCCACCTATGTAGTGCTCTCACTACTGCTAATGCTATCCTTACCGTACGCAAGTTCGGTGGTTAACCTGCCAACATGGTCATCAATTGCTTTGTTGAGCATCTTAATTGCTGGTTTCCCCGTGGCCTTGTACCTGGCTTGGAACTATGAACGCAGTCCTGAGGGCTTTGTACGGACCTCATCTAGGGAGTCCTGGCAGAATCCATTAAGTCCCAGCCAGCGAAAACCTTTTACTGGTACATTCATTATCGCAGGACTGGTGCTGGTGCTGGCTTTCATGTTCTTCTATCCCCGTTTTCAATCTTCAGGGCACGAATCGAAAACTCCGGAGTCTGTTCTGGAGTCCCGGGTTATGGATAAGTCTATTGTGGTGCTACCCTTTACCAACATCAGTAGCGATCCTGAACAAGAATATTTCAGCGATGGTATGATGGAGGAGATATTGAATCATTTGGTCAAAATCAAAGACTTGAAAGTTATTTCTCGTACCACTGCCATGCAGTATAAAGGAACAATTAAATCATTGCATGAGATAGCGGAAGAATTAGGGGTGGCCAACGTATTAGAAGGCAGCGTAAGAAAAGTAGGGAATAAAATCAGAATCACCGCTCAGCTAATCGATGGAAATACCGATATGCATTTATGGTCAGAGAGTTATGACCGCAATTTGGATGATGTGTTTGCCATTCAAAGTGAAGTTGCCCAACAAGTAGCTTCCGCACTACAAGCAGAGATTCAACCTGAAATCAAGTTGAGCATCGAATCCCAACCTACTTCAAGCATAGAAGCCTATAATTTATATCTTGTTGCATTAGCTAATTGGAGGTCCGCTGGAGGAGAATCTATAGAAGATGGAATTGTGTTGTTAGAAAAAGCCATTAGTATTGACCCCCAGTTTGCCACTGCTTACGCCCTGATGGGGTTTTTTAAATCCAATTTTTCTTGGGCACAGTTAGATTATTTAGACATTGCCACCTCAGAAGAAGCGCTCAAAATTGCTTTACCGTATTACGAAAAAGCACTTGACATTGATCCAGAGAACCTGCTAGCGCATGAATATATGGGTCTTAGCTACCTTTGGTATAAATGGGATTTCGAAACGGCTGAAAGAGAATATCGGTTTGTAAAGGAACGGAATCCCAATTATGCCTGGTCTGATTTTCTGATTACCTCTGGCAGGTTTGAGGAAGCAGTTAAAGAAATCGAATTGAATCTGAAAACTGATCCTTTATCTCCCTTCAGCTGGGGATACAAGATATTAAGTCTATACTTTAACAATCAACCGGAAGAGGCACTGAATGTTATTAATACGGCTTTTGAGCTTAATCTCGGTGAAGGAAACAATTCTCATACAATGGAGGCAAGCAGAGTGTATTTATATGTGGGAGTTTATGATAAAGTTGTAGAAACCATTCAAAAATACTTAAATGATCTAATAGCTCCCCGCCCAAGGGGAACGTTAGCTATTGCCTTTTATCATCTTGGTGAACATGATAAGGCCAATGATCTATTAGATGAAATAAAAGCTCAAAGTGAGAAATCATCCGGAGGAAGTCCGTCCTTCTATGTTTCCATGATCTACGCCCAAATGGGAGAAATAGACATGGCCTTTGAATGGCTGGAGAAAGCCTACCAAGATCACGAAGTCGAAATGTATTGGTTAAAAGTAGAGCCACCCTTCAAACCCTTGCATAACGATCCCCGCTGGCAGCAGATGTTGAATAAAGTGGGGTTTCCAGAGTGAGCGTGAACGGCCGATTTTGGCCGAAAGCTGCCGTTCACCACTTTCTATTTGAGGGCCTTGACGGAATTTTTTGTAATTTGAAATACCATGTCTCAATCCCGCCAGCGTCTAATTATCCGAATACAAATTATGGATCACTAAAACTTTTATTACCATGTCGAAATTTCTCCTTCTTGTCTTATTGTGTTTATGTTGTTCATTCTCTCAAGCACAGAATCAACCTAATGTGATTCTAATCTTCATGGACAACTTTGGTTGGGGTGAATTAGGTTGCTACGGGGGTGGTATCCTCAGAGGTGCACCCACTCCACGGATTGATGCACTTGCTGAAGAAGGTATGAGGTTACTAAACTTCAATGTTGAGGCACAATGTACTCCCAGTCGTGCCGCCATTATGACGGGACGTTATGCAATTCGTACTGGAAATGCTGAAGTGCCTCTAGGGGTGGGCGCTTATGGACTAACACAATGGGAGTATACAATGCCCGAAATGTTAAGGGATGCAGGATATACTACTGGAATGTTTGGCAAATGGCACTTAGGTGACTCCGAAGGTCGATACCCTACAGATCAAGGATTCGATGAATGGTATGGAATACCTAATTCATCAGATGAAAGCTACTGGCCAGATAATGATCTATTTAGGGAAGGAGTAACTCCTCAGGTGAAGTATGAGTATGTAATGGAAGCGATGAGTGGAGAAAAACCAAAGAATATAAAAGTTTATAATTCGGCTCAAAGGTTGATGATGGATAGAGAGATAACAGACAAGGCGATAGACTTTATAGAAAGGAAAGCCAATGGAGACCAGCCCTTTTTCTGCTTTATACCATATACACAAACGCATCTGCCAGTAGAGCCAGAACCTAGTCGTAAGGGATCAACCGGAAATGGAAAGTGGGGAGATGTTTTGGCCCAATTGGATGACTATGTGGGCGAACTGCTGGATGTCGTCGATCAGGAGGGAATCAAAGACAACACCATTTTTATATTTACAGCCGACAATGGTCCCGAAGCCGCAATTCCCCATCAAGGATTCGCAGGGCCGTGGAGAGGTAGCTATTTTACAGGGCTAGAAGGCAGTTTGAGAGTTCCATTTATTATACGGTGGCCAGGTAAAATACCTGAAGGCCAAGTTTCAAATGAGATTGTTCATGAAATGGACTTATTTTCTACATTCGCAACGATTGCTGGCGGTAGAGTTCCTTCCGATAGGATTATTGATTCAAAAGATATGACCAATTTCTTTACCGGGAAAACTGATAAATCAGGTAGGGAAGAGGTTATCGTATATGTAGGAAAACATGTTTATGGAGTGAAATGGAGAAATTGGAAGATGATGACTAAAGAGCTGGACAAGGGATTTGGAGCTCCAGCAAAAGAATTTTCTGTCCCCCTGTTCTATAATCTGCATTTGGACCCTCGGGAAGAACACCCGGTACTTAACGCTCCTCCTAATTTTTGGATTAGATACCCTGCGGGAGAAGCTCTTTTGAACCACATGGCGACCTTTAAAAAGGAACCTCCAATTCCACCACTTACTCCAGATCCATACCTTCCAAAAAATTAACCAACTACATGTCTTGTAAAACATGAATGCCCCGCTTTATAGATGGGTCCCAACGGCCGCTATTGGCCGAAAGCAGACATTCATAAATGTCTTTCTAAACAACTGTTCCCTTGAATGTTTGTAGCAGTAGACATTAATGAGCCAGTATTAATTCTACCCATTCTTATCCAACCAAAAGTCAATCCAAAAATTTGTGTATTTTATGATAAATTAGACCGCAACCATATGCGCACGGCCAAGCAGACCCTTACAGAATGGTTCGATGCTTCTCAAATCACAATAAACGGAAACCGGTCGTACGATATTCAAATTCATGATGAGCGCTTTTACGACCGGGTGTTGGCTGAGGGCTTCCTAGGTTTCGGTGAAAGCTACATGGATTGCTTTTGGGACTGCCAGGAATTGGATGAACTCATTTATCGTACCCTGCGAGCGGGATTGGAGGAAAAAGTAGCCTCTATCAAAAATCTCATGCCCTACTTACGTGCGATTTTCTTCAATCGCCAACGCAGATCGAAAGCCTTCGATATTGGCAAACACCATTACGATATTGGCAATGACCTGTATATACAGATGTTGGACAGCCGCATGGCCTATAGCTGTGGATACTGGCGGGATGCAGAAAACCTCGAAGCGGCACAACAGGCCAAGCTCGACCTTATTTGCCGAAAACTTCAGTTACAACCCCATATGCGTGTACTGGATATTGGTTGCGGATGGGGCAGTTTTGCTGGTTACGCCGCCGAAAAATACGGAGTACAGATAGTTGGCATCACGGTATCTCAAGACCAAATTAAACTGGCCAAGGAACGTTATAAACATTTGGATATTGATTTTAGGTATCAGGACTACCGGGAGGTCAATGAACCGTTCGACCGGATTGTCTCAGTGGGTATGTTTGAACACGTAGGTCCTAAGAACTATCGGGCCTTCATGGAGGTTGTAAATAGATGTTTATCGGATGACGGCTATCTACTCCTCCATACCATCGGCTCAAACATTGATAGAAAGACCACTGACCCATGGACGGAGAAATATATTTTCCCCAGGAGTGTACCTCCTAGTGCTGCACGTATTACCCGTGCCGCAGAAGGCCTCTTCGTGATGCGTGACTGGCATAGCTTCGGTGGGGATTATGCCCGTACACTTAAGGCATGGTACGAAAACTTCGATACCCACTGGTCCACACTCAGCGCCAACTACGACGATCGCTTCTACCGCATGTGGCGCTTTTTTCTGTTGACGGCTGCTGGTGGCTTCCGTGCCAACCGTAATCAGCTCTGGCAAATCGTCTTCACCAAGCATTTGTCGGGCCCAGATTATAACAGTATTCGTTGAGTAGAGCTTCTGTTGAGTGAAAGCCGCAGGATTTGACAAACGCACATTTCTTTCAACCAGTGTGCTTCTTATCAAGGATTTTGCCCCCCTGCATTTCTTGAAATTCTACGGGAAATATGAAAAGGTTTACCGGCTGCTTACAGCCAATAGAGGCCGTTAGGAAAGAGCTACAAATCAAGCTGCCCACGCTCTTTCATCTCTCTAATTTCTGCCCTTATGGCTGCTTTTTCTTCCTGGTCACGCTTGACAATAGTGGGCTTCCCGGAGTGACTCTGAACGGCCGCTTTTGGCCGTAAGCGGTCGTTCCTGTTAAGACTTAAATAATTAAATGTAAACTTTACAATCCCATTTTAGGTTGAAATAAATATAATTGTATCTTTCTTATAATGTCGTCAATGACAGCTACCAAAACATATCAAAATGAATACAAATGAAGTAACATCAACGAGTGCTAAGGAAATTGTAGCCAGTTTATATGAAGCATTCGGTCAAGGTGATTTACCAACGGTTCTGGGAATGCTTGACCCAAGTATTAGTTGGCACGAGGCTGAAGGTAATCCATACCAACCAACGGGGGATGGCTGGATAGGTCCCGACGCTGTCGTCAGCAATTTATTTGAAAAATTAGGCGAAGACTGGAGTGAATTTGTCGTAAATCCCTCACTTTACCATGATTCTGGCAGTGTGGTTACAGTTGAAGGAAGATACAACGGTAACCACTCGTCGGGTAAGAATCTCAATGCACAATTCTGTCATGTTTGGACATTACGTGACGGGAAAGTTATAAAGTTCCAACAGTATACTGACACAGCACAAACCCAGAAGGTTATGAATGGTTAGCTGCCGTTCAGTAATACTTGATACAAAGTGTCAATTTGTTAGTATCCAATGTCTGAGTTACTAACGATTATACCCAGGCCAATTCCCACAGCCAAAGGAACTACTATAACCAAGACAGTTTTCACGGGGTCTATACGACGTACACTTATGTTTTCAATACGTGAATACTGAACTTTTCTAGTTTCAAAGTTTCCTTCAAAGTAACCCTTTCCCATTAAATAGGTATGCTCAATAGAAACTACGGTTAGCCAGTTTTTATTACCGTCTTTCGTGGTCACAAGAATTAGATCGTCTTGATTCAATTTAGTACTCAGATTTTCACTAATAATGTCCTGAGGGATTTGTTCTGTTGTCTTACAATTGGAGAATATTATTAAAACTCCTAAAACTAACGATGGAAGTATTTGCCTGATCTTTGATTGACGTTCCTTCATAGAAGTAAAATAATCAACCCTTTTGATTTGCAACATGATACCTGTCAATCAAATTGAAGAGTATCGTCATTAACCTGTATTGGAGAAATATTAGACTTAATTAAACTCAGTTTTAATTGACTAGCTTTGGGTTCGATGCTTCAAAAAACTGGGGCGCTCTGGAGTGAGCTTGAACGGCCGCTTTTGGCCGAAAGCAGCCATTCGCTGTTTGTTTAAAGAAGATAGTGTTCTTTAGCCGTATCTTACCTGTAAGATTGAAAAATCTATATTGATGGTTATAAAATACAAAAACGAGAAAAGACATATTGCAATTTTTATTCTTCTAAAACAGTTTGGCCTATTAATACTTGTATTGTTGGCCTTTGCATGTAAAAACCAGAAAACAGAAATCGATTCCCAAATTACTAGGAAGCAACCCTTGAATATTGTTCTTTTTCTAGTGGATGATCTGGGCTGGAAAGATGTGGGTTGCTATGGAAGTTCATTCTACGAAACCCCGAATATAGATCAATTGGCTCAGGAAGGCGTTCGTTTTACCAATGCATATGCTGCCTGCCATGTCTGTTCCCCTACCCGAGCCAGTATATTGACCGGTAAATATCCGGCAAGCCTAAATTTAACCGATTGGTTAACTGGACGAAGAGATTTCCCATTTCAAAAACTCAAAAATGTAGAAATCAACCAACACCTCCCTTATAGACAAAATACGTTGCCTAGTACCTTAAAAGAGAATGGATATGAAACCGCTATTTATGGCAAATGGCATTTGGGTGAAGATTCCCTTTCCACCCAACGACAAGGTTTTGATATCCATTTACCGAATTGGAACAAAGGGTGGCCCAATGAAGGGTATCATTACCCGTACGGAATGAAAGGATTGGAAACGGGTAAAAAAGGTGAATATCTTACGGATAGGATGACTGATGAATCACTGAAGTTCATCGAAAAAAACAAGGACAAACCGTTTTTTCTCTATCTATCACATTTTGCTGTGCATGACCCCATTGAAGGGCGGCCTGACTTAGTGGAAAAATACCGTACAAAACTAAAAAATGCAAAGGAATCAAAAGAACGACCTTATATTTTAGAAGGACGACCAAATGATGAAACTTCAAGAGCTGAATTGAATCAACAGATTCAAAACCCAGCATACAATGGCCACCAAGTTTTTCCCGATGAAACGGTCAAAATAAAGCAGCGTCAGGATAATATAGAATTTGCAGCCATGGTCGAGAGTATGGACGAAAGCCTGGGAAGGGTGCTTGAAAAGCTTAAGGATTTGGACATAGATGATCATACCTTGGTCATATTCTATTCAGATAATGGAGGTATGTCAGCTGCCAATTTTTACAATCCCAAACGTACCATCCCAGAAACGGAATTGAACAAGGCATACGCAACCTCTAACCTTCCCTTAAGAGCTGGAAAAGGTTGGCTTTACGAAGGAGGTATACGAGTCCCTTTGGTCATTAAATGGCCTGGGAAAGGATTACAAGCTGCCGTCAGTAATGTTCCGGTGACAAGTCCAGATTTTTTACCCACTATATTAGAAATACTGAATATTGAATACCCTTCCACAGATTCCGATGGTGTTAGCATGGTTCCTTTGCTCCAGGGACAAAATAAAATAAATAGAGATGCCATTTTCTGGCATTTTCCACACTACAGCAACCATGGGATGCAAAGCCCAGGTGGGGCTGTGCGAAGTGGCGATTATAAATTATTGGAATATTACGAAAATGGGAAAGTGCAGTTGTTCAATCTCAAAGATGATATTGGTGAGCAACATGACCTTGCCTCAACAGAACCTGAAAAGGCTCAAGCCCTCTTGGATAAACTACATAGGTGGCGTAAAAGTGTAGGAGCGAAAATGATGGAACCCAATCCAGATTATAACGGACTATAAACATTATTAGATCTAAATCAGTTTGCTGTGATCAGCAGGATTTTAATCCGACTCGAAAGGTAGAACGTTAAGCGCAAGCAAAACACCAAGAGAAGAAATTAATAAGTTAAGATTATGAAACTTTTTGTACTTCTATTTTGTGCTTTATTACTTATTGGGTGTAATAAGGAAACAATAAAACAGCCCAATATTTTGGTTTTCATTGCTGATGATGCCGGACACCTGGGGAGTAATGAATGGCTTAAAACACCGGCTTTTGACCGTATAGCAGCTGCCGGCATACAATTTGCCAACTCCTACACCCCCAATGCCAAGTGTGCTCCTTCGCGAGCGTGTTTGCTTACAGGTAGAAATTCATGGCAGTTAAAAGAGGCTGCTAATCATTGGAATAATTTTTCTGCTGAGTTTAGGACCTACCCTGAAACCTTAAAAGATTTCGGATATTTTACTGGTTTTACGGGCAAGGGCTGGGGGCCAGGCAACCCTGGAGAAGTTGACGGAAAAACGCGTGAACTTTGTGGTAAAGACTGGAGCAGTATCAAAAGAGAAGCTCCAACAAAATCAATTTCCAACATAGATTACTCTGCTAATTTTATTGATTTCTACAATCATAAGCAGGAAGACCAACCTTTCTGTTTCTGGTATGGTGCTCGTGAACCGCATCGCAGGTACGAATTTGGTTCTTCGTTGAAAGCCGGTAAAAAATTGTCAGATATTAAAGAAGTACCTCCGTTTTTTCCAGATAATGATATTGTGCGAACCGACATGTTAGATTACGCTTTGGAGATTGAATATTTTGATTCTCACGTGACTGAAATTTTAGATTTCCTTGAAAGCAAAGGAGAGTTAGACAACACACTGGTTATTATTACTTCCGATCACGGCATGCCTTTTCCAAGGGCAAAAAGCGATGAATACGACTATTCAAACCATATTCCAATGGCAATAATGTGGGGAAAGAATATCAAAGACCCAGGAAGGGTGATTGATGAATATATAAGCTTAATTGATATTGCCCCTACGTTTTTTGAGGCAATTGGATTGAATTGGGAAGAGAGCGGAATGCAGGAAACTCCAGGAACCAGCCTGCTCCCGTTTTTGAAAGGAGAGAACAAAGAATTCAGGGATTATGTTTTGATAGGAAAAGAGAGGCATGATGTAGGCCGACCTAACGATTATGGTTATCCAATCAGGGGAATAGTAAGAGATGGTTGGATGTACCTTAGAAACTATCGCTCTGACTTGTGGCCGGCAGGTAATCCTGAATGCGGATATTCGACAGTTGATGGAAGTCCTACAAAGACAGAAATACTAAAATCACGTCATAATCCTGAAACTAAATATTTATGGGATTGGTCGTTTGGGAAAAGGCCGACTGAAGAACTTTTCTATTTGCCAAAAGATCCATATTGTATTAAAAACCTTGCTTTGGAAAAGAAATACACATCGACAAAAGTTAGTCTAATTTCAAAAATGGAAGAAGAATTAAAAAAACAGTTAGATCCCAGAATGTTTGGTAATGGGGATATTTTTCACACTTACTTCTATACATGGGATCCATATCGAAACCTGTACGACAGGATGATAAATAAGGGTGAAAAGATAGTTCCTATGTGGATTAATGCTTCTGATATTGAAACGGATTTCATTGAAAGTAAATAACCTGCTTTCGGAAAGAGCGAAAAAAATGAAGAAACTGAAAATTTAAGCGCATAACAATGTGTAAAAGCGCATGTACATTGCTCAAAAACTAAAGTATTGACCGGCCGCTATTGGCCGAAAGCAGCCGTTCAATATTATGCAAATACCGGCCTAAGTGGGATATTGTGCTAATTGCTTCATCTGGTTTTACCCTTAGCGTCATGTAATGCGCTAAGGACACAGCCACTTTAAGGATCTGCTGTGAGACCGGCTAATTTGGAGTTATTGTAATGGTGATGGAATCCGAAACACCATCATCAGGTAAAGTGGCAGTCATAGTATGAGTACCAATTGACAAGGTATCTACCTGCCATGATGTATCACGATAGCTAAAATTCTTATTAGTACTAATTGTCCACACAATGGATTGAACGGCAGAGAAGCCCTTTGCTGGATTATATGCATTAGCTCTAAAATAAATCCTGGAACCAAATCGATATGATAGGTTATTCTCTGGTGGTGCTATTATACTTATCCATGCTTTATCAGGTAGGTCATCATCCTCACATCCTAAGATTGAAAATGTCAGCATTATAGCAAGTAGACATCCTAAGTATCTCTGAAATTTCATAATCTAAAAGTTATTCAAAGTTCGTGAAATTCTTAAAAGACAGTAGCACCACATCCATCTTGGCAGGAGATCCAGGCTATTATGTAAAGAACCACAGGAATACCAACAACTAAGCCAATGGTTTTACCAGGGCTAGGATGGTACGTCTTTATTTCTTCAATTGATGAATATGGGATTATTAAGTTTTCATACTTATTATTATAACACAATAGGTAGTCCTCTTCAATCGATTCAATCTTCAGGAACTTGTATTCTTCACCATCTTTCTTGAGCACCCAAATACGATCTTCCATCAATTGCTCAATAAGATTCTCCTCGGTTAAAGTCTGATCTGTCAGTGGGCGGGTAGATGTACAGCTTGCAAAAACAACAAATACTAACAGTGTTATGGTTCTCATAAAAACAAGGTAGTAGCAAATAGGTTTTTATAATATAACATATCGTTCAAGTGTTGGTACAAATGTTGCAAAGTGATAAACCGAACGGCCGCTTTTGGCCGAAAGCAGCCGGTCAGATTAGTCACTTTATTGCCTACTAAAATTGTTGGCACTGTATGCTGTTGCAGTTGCTCTTGGTCTAGTTACTGCAAGGGACTGGTTGTCAGGACAACAAAATTTGAATAGCTTTAACCTGACAATGATATTGAATACATGCTACCAATCACTGATTTCAATGATCACAGAGGTATCAAGCATTTGATTGCGGCCTTAGCTATTCTAATGGTATTTGCCTGCACATCAGATGATCCAGAAGCAGTAATTTCCGGTACAATAGTTTATACCATTGAAAAAGTTGAATTACCGGTACGTGACGGGACTCCACCTGCCACCACCTCTGGTGTACCCCACCAACAGATTGGGGTTGACCCGGTACCGGAAGTCAATGATGAACTGTTTCGTCGGGTGTTCTCCATACCCGGAATCGAATCCCAACCATCAGTGGTTGCGGGTTGGGATGGTATCTGGGTGAGTGAACAATTGGAAATAATGGTTCAGGAGGCAATAATTGGTGAGCGCGAGTTTGGCCACATCCATCATGACGGCAGTCTACATATATTCCTGGAACCCGACAGGGCGATTGAAGCAATCAAAACCGGTTGGGCTGTTGCGCACCCCTATGCCGTCCAACGGCGAGACGGTTGGGAAGGATTTGTCATGTTATATACCCCACAATCCATCGACGAACTCAATGTGACCTTTCAGTTAATCGTTGACAGTTTTAACTACGTAACAGGTCAAGGGCTTATAGCTACCGATTACTACGATTAAAAACTTTTTGCATAGCTAATGGGTAATACCGGGGTTGACATATCCCGGAATTAACCAGGTGACCGTATTGTCTGTATGACTGGGTTTCTCTTTGACTGATCCTCCTGTAACGCATCTCATTGAAAAACATCACCTCAGTGTTGTGAACAAGGTACAAAAATTACAATCAAGATACTGTGAAAGTGTGGGATGTTAGGAAATTACTAACTGGCAGCTTTCGGCCATAAGCGGCCGGTCAATAGGTTGCCCACACGTATTTATATTATCAGTGGTGTCAAGCTCATTTTATTAAAGAGTGTATACTGGCTCTTTCTAACTGGTATTCGAAGGCGCCGATATCGCGGGTTCCAACTATTGGATTACCATCAAAATCCATATCATAGTGCCCCTCGTCGGCTCCGTTGTCCCTGGCAGGACTCGAATATGTCAGGTGGTAGTCGCCTCCCTCAAGGTCCACGACCTCGGGGTTTGCAATAATGGCTTTTGCCCCAAGTTCCATATTTTCCGAAGTGTTTGGACTAAAGAGAATGCGCGGGCCATCGACATTGTAAAAGAGGTTGTTGCTATGGTTGATCTGTGCAAGTGGATATCCACGATATACCCTGTTGCCAAGGCCACTGCTGTCTTCATACGTGGAAAGGGTTTCTTCTTCGACAACAACCACAAGGTTGCTTCTATAAGTGGTTGGGCTGTCTGTTGCCAGCCCGTCCTCATCGTTTTCGCAGAAAACATTCGATTCAATGTCAGCAGACTCCCACTTCCTGTATATGGTATTGTTTTCAACAAATGAATTAGAGAGAGGCGCCCAAAACTGGGTAAAAGTTCTGTAATCGGCTGATACATTATATGCTATGACAATGTTGTTATAAATTCTGTTCTCAGTTATACAATCAACACTGTCTTTGGCGCAGATGTCGAAGTTGTAGCTTATTTCACAAAATCCCATGCATTCGCTTGTTCTGTTGTGGTGAATGTAAATGTTATTTCTCGGGTTCCTTCCGTCATCAATTTCTATTGCGCCTCCGTCACCGCCCCATTCACCACCCATGGAGTGATAGTTATGTATTTCATTCCACGAAACCTCCTGATTGCCCATGCCAAGGCGGATCCCTAGAGGCCCCCAGTAGGGAAACCAGATTGGCCTGTTGCAATCGTGCACGTTGTTTTCGGTAATAAGGGTGTGCTCACCATAGGAGTTGATGCCAATTGGGCAGTCTTCCACTTCGATGTTGCGCACTATGCAGTGGTCTGCTCCCAGGTTGATTTTTATTCCTCCAAGCTTCCACACATTCAAATATCCGCCGCTAGGTGCGCTATTGGTGCCATAGCAGTAGATGTTTTCAAGGATTTGATAGTCGCCATTAAGTTGAATGCAGTTTCCGTTATGATCCCCATCATCCGTATTTGTAAAGCTTGGCGCATCACCTTCACCCCAGGCTCCAATGAGAATTGGAGCGTCCTCGGTACCGTCGCCGTTTATCTGAAGACCTTTTGAATAGGTGGTCTGCCGTTTGAAATAGATGTTGTCACCTGGTTTAAAGGTCATCAAGTTGACTTTTTCAACAGTCTGCCAGGGTTCTTTACGGCTGGTACCGCTATTGCTGTCATCACCGTGTTCTGCATCCACAAAGTATCCGTCATCACTTGGTCCGCCACAAGAGGTGAGTGAACTAATGATAAATACAATTCCAATTTCTAGAATATAAAAAAGTTTTTTCAAGTTCATTTTAACAGTATTTTGTATTCGTTAATGCGCGCTAACGGTCCAACTATCATCCGTAGGCTGGACTTTTCAAATTTCTACTAAAATATCTGATCCTACCAGCCTTTGCAAATAGCTCAGTAAGCTTATGGATGATAGTGTTTGTTGTGCGCTGGCTTTCTATTCAGTCCTGCAGAATCGTCAACGTGGACTGTCACAAGACAAAAAACTGGAAATTATACCTCGAGGTTTACCCTCTTAATCTTTAAAAACAATCTGTCCACACTTAATTTCTATAGTGTCAATTCTGTAAAAAACATCTTGTCCTTCTAAGCTAAATCCCGCCCGAACCACGCCGTCCACCCCATAGTTAGTAATAGCTACTACATAAAACAGACACGAATCTATTGGGTTGATGGTTCTTTGTAACATGGTCGGTTTATTAAGGCTATTATCTAAGAAAGATTTTACGTCCAAACCATAGTTAAGCAAGGGTTCTTTGTCAAGTGTCATTGTGTCTGGAGGTGGTAGAAATAATTTAAAGTAGGAGTAGGTCGAAGAAGGAAGGGGGATTGAATCTGCGGGAAAATTAATTGTTAATTCTAAAGGAGAAGCTGTTTCATTAGTTATTCGAGTATAGAATATTACATATGCGTAATCCTTACCAGTAGGGTCGATGTATGTAAGTCCACCTCTTGGAAGACTGTTCTGAATAATTACGCCTTTACTTGTAGAATCAGCGTACTTATATTCGGTGTCAAAACCTTGTTCTATTGCCGATAAGCAAGTCGTGAATAATGTGATAACAATTAAAGGTCTCATTGGTCTTTCTGTAATTTGGCCTGGTAGGCTTGCGCAATATGCGGACATTTGTTCCGCATAGCAGTCCTAAATTGGAAATAAAGTGGCACAAAAGGAAATTAACTGACCGGCCGCTTTGGGTCGTTTCCTGACATTCAGCGAACGGCTGCTTTCGGCCAAAAGCGGCCGTTCGACTTTATGCCCAAATTACTCCTAAAACATTAACTCGTCGTATGAATGTTTGACCTTATCCATGAGATTTAAGAATCGACGCTCTTCACGTAGATTCTCCAAGAAGGGATCATACGTTGCAAAAAGGGGATAGTTTATAAAGCCCCTGTTTACTGCATGTTCAAGCCAGTCTAAAGCTTGTTCATTTCGTTTCATCAAGGAATAGAAATCTGCAATTAACCAACTCCACTCCACGTCAATTTTAAGCTTCTCCTCCTCTTCTGCTGTTAAAATTACGTTTTGATCTGGATTCTGGATTGCAGCCTTGAAAAGTTTTCCTATTACCGCAAAAATAGACCCCGAAGTATCCGAAATATATCGCTCTAGTACTGAAATGGCCTGGTGCTTATTCCCATTTAACATTGAAAAATATGCATAATATAATTGCACCTGTGGTATTTTAGGATAAATTTGATATGCTTTATTTATTTCTTCAAAGGCCTTTTCTAAATCACCTTTCATATAAAACACTAAAGCTAAAAGGGGATGATAAACAGGATTATAAGGATCTACTTTCCTCATTAGAACCGAATATTTTTCGGCCTCTTCGGATTGTCCAAGATAGGAATATCCCAATATCAGCAGCCACAGATTATCATGATCATTTGGATTCGAATTATATGCTGTCTGAACTTGAATCACTGCGTCTCTAATGTTGCCCTCATAAAAGGATAAATATCCCAGCAAGATATGTCCCATGGGGCTATTGGGTGATAATTTAAATACCTTATCAGCTAATTGACGGACTTTTTTAAAAATGCTTCGATCTACCTTAATAAGGACATTCATTAGGGATAATAATGTCGCTCCCATCTTTGAATAGAGAAAAGGGTTTTCACCCTCAATTTTCAATGCATCATCCAGGTATTGTAGCGCTCGTTTGAGCCCGTCCTCTTTCCATTGAAAAATTTCATATTGCGCTTTCTGATAAAGTTCATAAGCTTTTACATTTTCAACCGGGCGATTGGCAATTTGTAGGCTTTCCTCTTTAGTAAGCTTAATATTTAAAGCGGATACAATCTGCCGGGATACTTCCTCCTGCAAATCAAAAACATCTTCCATGGTGCCTTTGTATTTTTCTGCCCAGAGGTGTTGGTCACTAACAGCATCAATTAATTGTGCCGTGATTCGAAGACGATCCCCTGATTTTCGGACGCTACCTTCTAAAATATATTGAGCACCCAATTCTTTCCCAATGGTTTTTAAGTCTTTATTGGCGTTTTTTAAAACCATTACAGAGGTTCTGGAAATGACTTTTAGGGTGTGTATTTGTGATAAATCGGCAATAATCTCTTCCGTTAAGCCGTCGCTGAAATATTCCTGTTCCGGATCGGAACTCATATTGGAAAAAGGAAGCACTGCAATGGTTTTTTCGGTTTTTACTTCTTTTAATTTACCTGTTATTTCTTCTTTATTGGGAACCAGTAGACCCACATTTGCCAATGCATATATTGTCATTGATTCATCTATATTTTTAAACTCAAAACTACCCATAGAAGCCAATTTATACTCGGGATGATTCTTTATCTGATTCCGCACATTACTAGATAATAAAACTGCTCCCGGAACCCCTAGTGATTCCACCCTTGAAGCAATATTCACAGCATCACCAAATACGTTATCGTCTCTGAAAACTACATCTCCAGTATGCAAACCAATACGAACAGGTACTTTTGGTTCGAGCTGAAATTCTTTTTGCAAACTTTGAGCACAGACCACTGCATCGACAGAACTGTAAAAAATAACCAAACAACCATCTCCGTAAAATTGGATTATTTTTCCCTGATTTTCAGCCACATCTCTTTCCATCTGTTCTTTGAATTTTTGGAGGTTGGCCAAGGCTTGTTGCTCACTGGCTTGCATAAGAGCGGTATAGCCCACAATATCGGCAAACATGATAGCAGCAAGTTGGCGGGATTGGGACATGGTAATACAAAGTATGAAAATATAACTAACTAAGCGAGTTTGAACTTGAGGGCGGAGTAAAAGGCGGCAATATTTTCTAATCCCGACCGGCAGCTTACGGCCAAAAGCAGCCGTTCACGATTACTTAGGAAACCCCACTTTATCCAGCATCTTCTCCCAACGAGGATCATTACGAAGGGGTTCAAATGGTGGCTCCACTTTAAGCCATTACATTTTTAATTCATGGCCTTGTAGGCATTTTTTGTAATCAGTATCGATGCTCAAACTATTTACGATGAAAATTATAAATAGCAAGATGCCAAGATTTATAGGATTAATAGACGATTAACGACCTGATAGTAACTTTATAACATAATATCATTAGGATATATTTCTGGAAGTTACTATTATAATAATATAAATTCAGGCATGCACTCCACATATGTTATGTCTCAATTTCAACATAATTGAATTGAATAAAACTATTGACAGTTATGGATCCCAACACTTAAACTAATATCACCATGAAAAATACCAAGATCCTAAAACTATCCTTATTTATTAACTATAAACCGAAGAATATCACGTATCATGGACCTTTCTTTCTGGGCATTTTCGACAATTGATTTGAGTTTGGGATCACCTCTTAGATTTTCGTAGAAAGGGTCTATAGAAATGAAGTCAAGATACCCACCGAAGTGTCTTTCGTTTAAAAATTCCTGGTGCTATTCATGCGATACCATGAAGCAGAGCCCTCAAATCAATTGGGTTCAATAAAAACCCCTACTTTAATCATTCACGGGCTAAAAGATCTGGCTTATATTTCTAAACATGCCAAGATATTGGAAAATGAGATATCCAACAGCCAAAGCTTGAATTCCAGAGGCAACAAGCCTAGCCCTCCTCCAAATCCACCTTTATTCCTGCCAATGACAAATTCTCGTCAATAAACTGCTTGTCCCAGAGGTTAGAGATAACCGCAGAGATATAGGGGTTTTGCAAGGCCCAGACATAGGCCTTCATCGGAGCTTTCAGGTCTCCGGGTACAATGCGATTTACTTTGTCGATCCGCCATTGGGGGATAGGCTGAATGGCTTTGTGGTGAGTAGCTACTGCCATTGCAGCCTTCATGGCGATAATGCCCAGCCCATTTTGGTAGGCATTGGCTATGGCATCTTCCAGGTAGCCTCCATTGGCAATGTTATAAGCACACATCACCACATCGTATTCCCCGGTCTCCGTCGCTGCCCGTAAGACTCCTGCAGGATCATTGTGAGTAGAAACACCCAGAAAACGCACCTTGCCTTCTTTTTTCAATTCCCTGAAGGTTTCATAAATCTCAGGGATTTGTACTTCTTCCGGACAATTGGCACCATGAGGGCACATCAGGATATCAAAATAATCCGTTTTGGCCCGGGTAAGGCTTCCTTCCAAAGAGTCCTTGATTTTTTTCCTGAACGCCTTGCTCCCATCCACTTGATGGCCATAATCTTTGACCATGGCATTGGCGAGGTAAGAAGGGTCATTGCTACGTTTTTGTCCGGGCCAGTAGGTAAAGAAATATCCCGGTTTGTCTATGCCCCGCTCAGCCCGGATCTCTTTAGCTCGGTCAAGTATGGCATTTTGCTTCTCTGATGGAAGTCCCTTGAAAATGTCCTGATAGAGGTTCGAGCGTACATCTGTAAAACCACTGATTTTGGTGGTCATAAAGACTTTGGCACGCATAGAGGGGCTGTTGATAACTTTGCTATAGGCAGTTTCACAATCCCCCCTACCATACGCAGGCGCCATATCCAGATAATTGAGCCCTTTTTCCAGCGCGTAATGAACATGCTCGTAATTATCACTTCGTACGGGATCACCTCCGCTGACGACTTCAGAGATCATCATGCCCGTGCGGCCCAACATTCGATAGGACATTTCCTCATTGCGGTTGCGCCACTCCGGCTGTATACCTGCAAGGGGATGGGGTTTTTCTTTAGGTTTCAGTTCAGAGCTTGTAGTAGCGTCCAATGCTAAGGGTGTCAGCGCCAGACCCCCCGATTACTGCGCCAGTTTTGCTTAGGAAATTTCTCCTTGTGAGGGCGTCCTGTTCTTTTTTATTTTTTATTTTTTTCATAGTAGTTTCGCAATAGTTGTTCTAATATTTATTTTTTGATTCTACTCATGCTCGCTGGCCGAAAATCCGGCGAACTGGGAAGGCAATGAGTGTTGGCCTGGGATTTTCATGAATTCCACATAGTGATGCCCCTGGCATTTGGATACTTTTTTATCAAAGAAAAAAGTATCAATACAGAGTCTGGAGTAAATGTTGTCTGACAAGTATGTTGGCAGTGGAATGAAGTCTTTTAATGAACTGCTTTGCCTCTCTAATTCTTTAGTTTCTATATAATTTTTTAAGGTCATAGTGGACTCACCATCACTGAATTTGATTGAAGCCTAAAATTGTTGTTAGATACCCAAAATAATTGCTCATAACTTATTTTGATGAGCAACAAACATCCCTCTCAATTTGGAAATAAAAAGGCACAAATGAAAATATTCCCACTGGCCGTTTTGGTCGAAATAAGACATTCACATCATCACTTCGAAAATCGTTAATCCTTGATCGAGATTCGGAGTTTCCCACCGGCCCCTTTGGGTCGTTTCTGGTCTTTCACTCACCGGCAGCTTTCGGCCAAAAGCGGCCGTTCATGCCTATCAGGAAATCAAATATTATTTTACTTATTGATATTAATCACCTGTCACTTTGCGGGAGATCATTACTTTTTTTGTCCTGGCATTCCATATTGCACTTTGAAAATCGTAAAAGTGGACGGAAAATGAAAATTACATTCTATGGTTATAATTGTTTTGTAATTGAATCTGGAAGAGAAAAGATTGCAATTGATCCAGGAGGAAGCTTTTACTTACCTGATTTTTTTAAGTCCATAATCCCTAAATCTGAATGGCAAAGTATAACCCACATATTTGTAACCCATGGAGACCCTGACCATCATTGGTATACAGACAGGATTGCAGCAGTATCAGGTGCAAAAGTTATATGTAACGAAAAGATGGTAAGGACAGTCGATGGTAAAAAACGAATGCTTGGGCCAAGAAATAAAGGTCTTGCCTTCACAGCATCAATAGATAAACTTCACACGATAGCTGTTGATGAAACCATTGATATTGATGGAATGCTAATCACTGGAATAAAGGGCACTCATGGTCCTTTAACTTTGAATATTGGACCTTTTTCAAAAAAACTGCATGAAGGTCCGGAAGAAAGATTTGGCTATGGGGAAATGGGCTTTCGGATAGTGTTTCAAGATAATACCATCATCAATCTTGGAGACACAATTCTGCACGAAAAAGAATGGGAAAGTATAAAGCATCCTGATGTATTGATGATACCCATCGGAGGTAAGATTCCTGGTAATACCATGGATGAGGTAGACGCATTGAAAGCTGTGAAGGTGACAAACCCTAAGCTGGTGATCCCTACCCACTATAATTGCGCTGCTCTATTCAGCAAATGTTACAATCCAGCCGATGAAATAATGTTTAAAGAAGAAGTAGAAAAAATGGGGATCAAATGTATTGTGCTTCATATAGGAGATTCAATTGATCTTTAAAGATTAAGAAAAGTAGAATTCCTATATAGATAATAGCCGAAGAGATTTCCTATCCGTTTACACTGACTTTTTTTACGAGCTACAAACCTCGCAAACCCACTGAAACCCGCATGCACTATACCATGTGTTGGCGTTACGTGCTATTATTTTGTGTGATATTAATATCCGCATTATTTTCTGAAGTTTATCCAGTTCGCTATAAAGTCTGTTACACCTGGAACCATTTCCCCCTTCTCAATATAGCCTGCTGCTGAATACCCATGATCGGCCTCTGGGATAATTCGAATCGTTATGTCTTCAAAAGCAACTTCAGAAATTGCTTTTCCAACTTTAGGCATATTAGCCTTCACTGTGACATGATTATCTTTCTCCCCAAACAAAATAAGAATAGGACAAGTGACTTTTTTAAGACCTTCGGAAGGATCGTAAGCCGTAAAGGATTTCTGATGTGGAGAGGTATAATATTCCAACGCACCTTCAAAAGATGCATTAAAGAATTCTGTTGTATCCTTAAATTCTTTTAAGTTTTCAGCAAGATCTTCTGGGGATAAACTTCGAATCTGGTAGTGTATCAAATCGCTAAGAATTTCTTTCATGGTTTCTAGTCCTTCACCACCACTTGAATAAGATATTTCTGCCTGGGCAATTTTTTCTCCGGTAGCAATTACCTCTTCATCAGTCATGGTATCATTGGTCCTCCATCTTTTTAAAGTTCGGGCTTGCTCCATTTTTATTTCACCACCATTTTGATAAGAACCCGATAAGGTTACGATAAAATCAATATCTGAGTGGTTTGAGGCTGCCATAATTGACAGAATTCCTCCCAAACTATGACCCAAAAGTCCGACTTTGCCAACGTCCTGCCTGGATTTTAAGGTTATAACTGCTTGATAAATATCTTCCGCAAGCTCCTCAAAACTTGTTGTCATTTCTGGTGTTCCTGTTGACTTGCCATATCCTCTGTCATCATATCTGTAAACAGCAATTCCTTTCTGATTGAGATATCCAGTAATTTCTTTTGCCATTTTGTACTTTCCACCTGCAAAAGTCCAATCTCTGTCCTGCATTCCCATTCCACTAATTAGAATAACAAGTGGATAAGTATCCATATCTGCGGGTCTTGACAAAGTACCTGAATACATAGCTTCATCCCTTGAAAAACTAATAGAATCTTCGATTATTCGAATCGATTCATTTTGAGCACAAACCGAAATAGTAATGCTTAAAAAGAATAAAAAGAGTAGGCATGTTTTCATTGTTCTCATGGTAAATTTATTTTTTGTTTGTAATCAGTTGTCTCAATATTTTCGCCGCATAACCTATCCCTCCCCTTGGTTTTATTCACATGAAATGATTTCATATGCGTTTGATTTTAATTATGACTAATAAATCGCTTCGTAGCCAAAATGGCTTATAACGTATGTATAAAAAGCGTTATGCTCTTTATACCGAATTATAGTGGATAAATGTTTGATTTAAGAGGTCTAATACAATATAGATATATAGACCTGTTTATCCTATAATAGCGACTACTTTGCCCAAATAGTAACTTCCCCGACCGGCCGCTTTCGACCGAGGCTGTGTAAAAACTCAGCTTAAAAGTACTCTTAAGTAGCAGGTATAATCTAAAGATTCTTTCACTGGTGCAGAGACCGGACAAAGTGACCACCCTATACCGATTTAAATTGACCATCTAAACCGGAGCAAAGTGACCACCCCCTATTGGCACTAAAAAAGGAACATTTTCTTATTGTCAGTGAATATCAAAATTATACAATTTTCTGGTTTATCAATTTTCTTTTACGTCTCATGGATTCACCACCTAGTTCTATGCGATGGGACTGATGTATCAACCGGTCCAGGATCGCATCTGCAATGGTCTTTTCACCAATGATCTCATACCAGCCTTTTACCGGTATTTGAGATGTAATGATGATAGAACCCTTGTTATGGCGGTCCTCAATAATCTCCAATAAAGCTATTCGGTTTTGACTATCCAATAACTGCAGGCCAAAATCGTCCAGTACAATCAGATGATGCCTTTCTATTTTAGCCAGCTCTTTTAGATATGAGCCATCCCCCTTAGCCATTTTTAACTTCGAGAACAGCTTGTTAGTATTTAAATACATCACCCGGTATCCTTCGATACAGGCCTGGTAGCCTAGCGCAGTAGCTAAATAACTTTTGCCAACACCAGTGCTGCCGGTAATGATTATATTTTCATTTTGTTCTATAAAACCACATTCAGCAAGTCTGAGTAATTTGTTCTGATCGATATTTCTGGTCTGATCATAAATGATATTCTCTACGGATGATTTATAATGGAACCGGGCATTTTTTATGGCTCTTTCTATTCTGCGGGTTTTTCGATCATCCCATTCGGTCTCAACCAATATGGAAATAAACTGATCTAAAGTATAGTCATCTGTTTTCCCTGTTTCTATAGCTGTTTTAAATGTTCCGTACATGCCATAGAGCTTCATTTGTTTCATTTTACTAAGTGTAATTTCGTTCATTTTTATTTGTTTTTATTTGTAATACTTTTCTCCACGAATGTTATGATGATCTGGCAGCTGGTCTTTTTGATCTGCTTCGTTGGGTAACAGATCCAAACCATTCTCCAGTATTCTCTGAATGATTTTATAGTTATAGATATGATAATCAAGAGCACGCCTGCAGGCATTGGTCAACCGTTCATTACCCACCTTCTTGGCAAAGGACAACACGCCCATACAGCTTTTGTAGGATTGTTCTGGATGTTGCTTTTTTTCCAGCAAACGGGTAATAAATTCCTTGACACCCTGGTCAATGGATGCTCCCCAGTTAATGAAGCGCTGGGGCGTCCACTCGGTAATAAACCGGTGAGTGCTGGCCAGGTGCTCCTTAAGTGTCGTGTAATTAAATGGCTTTAACTCTCTTTTGTGCAGGGCTATGCGGTTGTATTTATGATAAACCTCTACACTATTTTCGGTATACATGATTTTAACCTTCTTGCGGATGTAGGAAAACGGAACGCTGTAGTAGTGCTTGTCCTTGCTCAGTAGTACATGACCATTTTGCATAACCGTGGCAAAAGCCAACTGCTTGACCTGGTAACGGCTTAATGGCAGAGGGGACAACTTTTCTTTCTCCACTTCATTAAACAGCCCAAAGCGTGAGGTGGGACGTCCGGTAAGTTTTTTATTATTGTGAGCTTCAAGCTCATTGCGGATCGCTTTATTTAAATCCTTAAGCTCATGAAACGTAGTGCGCCTTAGGGCAGGATAGATTCTTTGATAAAGGATCTTTACCGCTCCTTCTACTAATGATTTATCCCTGGGTTTGTAGGCCCGTGCAGGAAGTATGGTGGTTTCATAATGATCGGCAAAGTCCAGAAAGGTTTCGTTTAAGGTGGGCTCATAGCGGTTACTCTTAGTGACCGCTGATTTT